>Ga0115006_10003493_pt1 | contig 10695 bp, 14 predicted proteins | sample ArcOceMetagenome_3_FD_88943 | JGI IMG/M metagenome (GOLD analysis project Ga0115006, IMG submission 88943) | Marine eukaryotic phytoplankton communities from Arctic Ocean - Arctic Ocean- Svalbard ARC20M Metagenome | ecosystem: Environmental > Aquatic > Marine > Oceanic | place: Arctic Ocean...
CAGCAGTGATAGTGTGTGCCCTTCCTCGCACTCGAACGCTATGTGGAATGCGATGAACTACGTGGAATATCGTGCGACGGAACATCAGAGGATGCGAGGCTTTGCACGTGCATGCAGACGCGCACACGCCTAGACCAACGTTCGTCACCTATCTTCCCAACAGGATCCGTGGGCGTGCCAGCTCCGACGACCACGTCTATGTGATACACCCCCTCAAACACCTTCACCTGATACGAGTCCACGCGTGTGCGCGTGCGCGTGAGTTTCTGTCTCGCGCGAGGCGCAGAGGGCCCGTGTGCAAGGTCCGTGAGCAAAGCAAGGGTGCCTGCTTGCACGTGCGCGCTGCGGCATGCAAGCATGGAGGAAAGCGTAGCCGATGCGCGTGGGGCTAAGCATACTGGCGTGCATGCAGGCACCTAAGAGGCGCGCATGCATGCGCCCAGCCGGCGTGCATGCATGCAGCAAACAATGCACGCATGCGCACATCAGAGGAGTGCATTCGCGTATGCATCCGCCCGAGAGCGGGAGAGACGCAAGGAGACACAAGGGAGAGAGAGCGGGCTGGGGAGGCGGGGGGAGGGAGGGGGGAATGCGGGGGGTGGAGAGAGCGAGAGGTAAAGACCTCATTGTGGTGTTCGACTCCGATCATTGACAGCATCTCAGAGACATGCAAATGGAAGTCGGATGATGCTGTGTGTGCACGTGTGAGTATTTGCGTGGGTGCGCGTGCGTTGGTGCGTGGGTGCGTGGGTGCGCGCGCGCGCGTGTGAATGTGTATCACGCGTGTTTACAAATACACGAAACACCTGGAGCAGCAATGTCCATGTGCTCACGTCGCAGACGCTCATGGACTTTCTTCGCAAAGCCCACCTCGCGATTGCCTCGCTGCCGTGTCGCCAGGATCACCTGTGTGTCGACGTGTGTTCATATTACCTGGGGCACCTTGCAGGGTTCACATCGGTGCACGACTCCGTGCATGACACGCTTTTACAGGGTTCAACTTGCAGGGTGTAGGGTGCAAGGTGACCTCAAATAGAGGCCTTTATGGTGAATTAGAGGTCTCCTTACAGACAAGGAATGCCACACAAACAGAACGGGAGAGATAGAGAGGAAGAAAGGATACACGAGGACAGACCTCACAGGTCGCAGGAAGGGGGGCGAGATGGGGGGGGGGAGGGGGCATGCCTGTCCCAGCTGGCGAAGCTCCTCGAGCGTAAATTCGGCAAGGCGCGCCTCCGCCGAAAGCAGCACTGCTGCCAGTAATGCGTTGCCTGATTGAGACTGGTAAGAACGAGGGGCGGGCGGGAGTGAGTGAGTGAGTGAGGGAGGGAGGGAGGGAGGGAGGGAGAGGAAGGAGGTGGAGAGGGGAGGGGGACAGGAGCCATTCATGTGTGTGCGTCAGGAATCAGCAAGGGACGCCAAAATACACCGCGTGATTGCATGCATGCACGCATGCATGCATGCATGCATGCATGCACGCACGCACGCACGCACGCACGCACGCACGCACGCACGCAGACATCTGTGAATATAGACAGAAAGATGTGCGTCTCTATGTGTGCACACACAATAATGCGGACTTGCAGGCAGGCGTGTTACCTGATGATGAAAGCGGGAAAACTTGAGGATGACATACGCCCACGCAATGTTTGCGAAGTGCTGCGAGTTAAAGTCGACAAAGTCGCGCTGCAAAATCTCGTGCGCAAGTTTCTCGAACATTTCGTCCGCACACTGCCCCACGCGTGCATATCTCCACATCTCATCCGAAACCTCCAGCGGCGTCACCGCAGTGTCAGCTGAGAGCGAGCCGCTGCGGCCATCACCACCACCCGCCCCAATCAGACCTGCATCGTCGTCTTCCTCCTGTCCTTGTTCTGGCGCAGAGAGCGAGAGAGCTCGGGCATCGTTGTCAATGCACGCAAGCACCTCACGAACGCTGGCCTCGGCATTTTCAAACAAGAGTTTTGTAGTGTGCTGCGTCTTGGCGCATGCCCACAGCAAGTTGGACAGCTCCTGCGCCTTGAAGAGGTCCAGGGACCCGCACTGGTCTTGGATGGCGTCAAATTCCGCAGCGATGCGTTCGAAGAGCAGCGCCGCAACGTGGTCTGCCTTACCAAAGGCCCAGATCATGTTGGCCAGATCCTGCGGCGAAAAGGCCGCAAGGCCACGGTCGAGCGCCTCCGTCTCCACCGCAACAAAAAGGCTGGTGAAGCTTTGTCCCGTGGTCGCGTGCGCCCACACGGCGTTGCTGAGCTCTTGTGTCTTGAACGTCCCCAGGCCACGGCGCAGCATTTCAGAGCCGATGGCGTTGAATAGCCGCGGCGAAGCGTAGCTGAGTTTCGCATACGACCACAGCACGTTTGACAGCTCCTGCGGGATGAAAAGCTCGAGGTTGCGGTTGGTGAGGAGCTCCTGCTCAATGGAGTCGAACAGCTTCGGGGCCTCTTGCATCGTCTTTGCATAGGCCCACGCTGTGTTCGCCAACTCTTGCGATTTGAAGCCCTGCGGCCCGCGCTCCAGTATCTCCCGCTCCACCACCTTGAATAGCTCTTCGGCCCTGCATCCAGCCGTAGCGAACGCCCACACCACGTTGCTGAGCTCCTGGGGCATGAAGGTGACGAGGTCTCGCCGCAACACCTCCTGCTCCACGAGATCTAGGAATGACGTCATGGGGTAGTCAGCCTTGGCCATGGCCCACACCAGATTTGCAAGCTCCTGCGATTTGAAGCCCCTTCCCTCGCGGCTCTCCACCTCCTTCTCCACCAGCGCTAGGACCTCGTGGGTACTTGCGCCGGCAGTGACAAAAGCCCACACGGAATTCGCAATGTCCTGCGGCACGTACGCGCTGAGGCCTCGGTGCATCATTTCAGCCTCGATGACCCTGAAGATGTCCCTCCGGTCTGCAGCTACGGTGGCAAAACTCCACAGGGTGTTGCTCATCTCCTGCGGCTTGAAATCATCCAGGCCTGTTCCTGCCGGTGCGTGCATGTCTTGGGTGTGGTCACGTTGCTCTTGTTGCGAGGGTTGCCCGGAGCGCACGTCTCTGGTCTCACTCCGCCTCACAATTTCGGCTTCGATGCTCTCGAAAAACTGCGGGATGAAAACCTGAAACTCGGCGCGTTGCGCTTGCGTGCACTGATTGCAGCTTGTACTCAGAGCCCACACGCAGTTGGACAGCTCCTGAGGTTTGAAGTTTTCCAGACCAATTTTGAGGGCTGCGCGACACAGATTCGCAAAAAGCTTAGGCGCTGCCACCTGCGCCTTGGCCACGCCCCAGGCTGTGTTGGCAAGCTCTCGCGGCTTGAAGTCATCAGCGTCGTCTGACTCCAGCCGACTACTCACCTCGTCCACCAGAAACTGATACACAGGCTCCCTAGACAGGCCCCGGAAGATATTGCTGTTGCCGCACCGGGCAACTCGATGCAGCGCCGTAGCTAGATTGACTGAATTTAGGGGGACACCCCGCTCGCTCGCCTGCGCCACCTCGTGAAAGACGTCTTGAACTGCAGTGCACGCGACAATGCGTTGGTTGAGGACGATTTGCTGCGGCGTCGGCCTCCCTGAGTGTTGCTGCCAGGTCCTCCTGACGCCACGGGGCCCAGCGCGCGGCCCCGCGCGATTCTTAGACCCAGGCTCCCTCCACTGCCGGTGGCGGCGCCGCTCGTCGTCGCGCCCTGACTTCGCTCCGCCTCCGCGGCCGTGTCCCCGGACCATACCAGGGTCCCTCCGGGTCGACGCCGGGATCTGACGCACCTCTCCCGCGCGGCGGATGGTCCACGTCGATGGAGGGCCCTGGTCGTTGCCGCTGTCTGGGTTCCCGACTTGGGCGCACGTGTTGAGACTGCCATAGAGCGCGACTTCGCGCGATGCGACGGGTGGCCTGCGAGACCGAAGCAACGGAACCAGGGTGCACCGGTGCGCCGCGCCTCCCAGTAATGCGCTGCCGGAACGGCTCCCGTGCAACATCCACCCTGGGAACGCCCCAGACAGCAGGGCTCCGCGCCCGCTTGCGCCTTGCGCCCCGCGGCGGCACACCGGCTGGCCAGCGCCGTACGGTGTCCTCTCCTGGCGCATCAGGATCGGGCCGGGGACAAATGCGAGACGCCCGTGTGCTAAGGCGGAGGCCGAGTGCGTCCCGGCGGCTCTGATGCAGGCCAGCAGCACAGCAGCCGCCATCGCCACCCGCATTTCCCCTGCGCCGTTTACGATGCAGCCCCCATTTTGGCCCACGAAGTCTCGCGCAAACACCGTTGAAATGCACTTCGCTTGTTAGGGTAGGGTCAAGCACAACGCGCGAGAATGGGGCTCAGCGACGAGGTGCGGCTGCTCCATGCATGCATGCCGCTGCCCGTGCACTCCTATAATCGCTCGCCACCTGATGGCAGGTGTGGGACAGCCTGATTGCTGGCGGCAAGACCTACAGATCAGAAGACGCATCTGTGGATGCTCCGGCGAGCATCGCATCCGCGGATGCGTCTTCTGACTTCTTGCCGCCAGCCTCGCCGGGCGAAGACGCATCCGCGCCCAGCGAGGAGAAGAAGGGGAGAGAGGAGGGAGACATCCTGGAGCCGAAGAAGGAACGAGAGATTGTATGTGAGACGTTTGCACGGCGACAGGAAGGTGTTGGGCAGCGCGCTGCAGGGCAGGGAGAAACTGCGGTGGGTGCAGCACCCGCAGGTGGGTTCAGCGCCGCAGCTGGGCCGTTCGACCGGGACATACTCGCGATGAAAAATACGGCAATCAGAATCCTTGATGCCATCGGCGACGCTTGGCAAACGGACGCAGCGCGGCCGGTCTTGGAGAGCACGTGCCGAGGCGTGGACAGTGTCACGCGCGCGATGAACCTCTTTCTAGCTCCGCGGAAGCCCTCCCCTCTCAAGCCCTTTGTGTCATTCAGCAAACCAGGGCGGACAGCACCACACGCACACACAGGTGCACAACGGCACCACGAGGTAAAGCGCAGCGCACGGGGGCATCCGCCGAATGACGGGTTAACACTGCTTGGCCACTGCATGCTGACGACCTCTTGCGCTTGTACACAGGCTCGGTCGCGTCTCATGGCGCTGTCGGAGAAATCAAGGAGCATTATTGCAAAACCACGTGAAGCAGCAGCCCGTATTATCCGTGAGCAGGACAAGTACCGTCAACAGCTTCGTGAACGCCTTGACCGTGAGTATCCGCAGACCGCACTAGGCGCTGCAGGCTTCAATGTGCCTCACCCCGGAACGGGCGCAGGCTATCATAATGTGCCTCCCCCCAAAACGAGCGCAGTCTTTTATAATGTGCCTCCCAAAACGAGCCTCGAGGCGTCCAACACGAAGGAAGACTGAACACTGCTGAAGGACGGCATGTGTGCGTACATGCATGCGTGAGGGCATGCATGCATGCATACATGAGTGCATGCGTGTGGTACAGATCCCGAAGAGACGACCATGCCGCTCAAAACAGCCTGTTTGCTTGCTTGTCAAAGAGGGCAAGACTGCCGCTAGACTATCAAGCAAGGGGGCAAGACTGTCTCTAGACTTTCAAGTAACGATCATGTGTGGGACCTTAAGGTATAGGGTCACAGATTTAGGGTGTAGGGCTTAGGAGCTGAGTATAGAACACGAGGAATCTGCCCTTCCCTCCTCCTATCCCAGCGAATTGGGAACAGCGACGGGGTTTGGGATTAGTCTCATTGTCTAATCCCAAACCCCGTCGCTGTTCCTGAATCGCTAGGAAAGGTGGAGGCCCATATGGATGATGAGACTAATCAAGCCCACAGAGAGGACCTCCGAGAATACGGAGCCCATCAGTGCAGCGCCTGTGTGTTGTGGTCCAATAAAAGCAAGGGCAACCAAAGCTTTGAACAAACCTTCCTCCTCCTCCTCCGCCTCCTCCTCCTAATATCCCTCCCTCCCTACCCCTTTCTCTCCCTCCCAATATCCCTCTCTCCCAACCTAATATCCCTTCCTCCCCATCTCCCTCCCTCCCTCTACTTCCTCTTGCCTCACGCAGAGTTGCGTCAGCGGTGACGCTCACGCGTGAGCGTCACGCAGCACTCACGCATCGCGTGGGCGTCAGGTCCGTTGGACCCGTAGGACCCGTAGGACCCGTAGGACCCGTAGGATGACGCTCACGCGCCGCCAACACTTTTCTCCACCGCGCAGCGTTGCGCCAGCGGCACACCAGAGCTTTTCTCCTGGGACCCCTGGGATTGCAACACTCGTCTCTGCCGTGCAGCGGTGCGCCAGCATTTCTCCTGGCCGCCAGCCTGGCGCACCGCTGCACGGCGGAGCTTTTCGCCTGGCCGCGTGCAACACCTGGGATTTCAAAACTTTTCTTCGCACTTTCAGTCACCTGATGATTGTCAACAATCTCTCTCTATGTTTCTGTCTCCATTTCCCCCTTCTGCCGCAAGCAATCTGCAAACAAACTGCGAGAGAAGGAACATAAAACTCTGCTGCAAGTGACAAATTTATGAAATATGCCAATGTACACGAAGTTGAGGATCAAATCGCAAACAGAAACGGTCAAAATCTCCGTGCTCTGTCTGGCATGTCCTGTCTTGAACGCCTTGATGGACCATTTTCGTTGATTTGTGGAGATGCCGCAGTTCGAGATCGAATATCATGAAATACTTCTTCAACACCATCCGGGCCAAAATACTGGTAGGGACTTTCAACCACTGATGCACTTACTTTAGCGTTTTGCTGTTGGGACCGATCATCTTGTTTTGTGAAGAAGGCAACAGCGCTCCCTGCTGCTGCATTATCAGGAGGGGTGGCCGGCCTTACGTTGTAGAACGCAGGCAAATCTACAGTTTTCCGCCCCAGATCAGCTGCTTTCGTTCTAATCGAGATTGCCCCGTTACCCATTGAAGAAGCGCCACTTTGATTAGACGGTGCTCGTTGTGGCGGATAATCTCTTGACTCAGTGAGCCTGTGGTCAATAGCATGTGTATCTGCACCCGACTTAGCAGATCCAGCAAAGTATAAGGCATTGACTGGAGTTGCCTCCGAACGAACACCTCGCGAAGAATTGACGGCGTGTGTTTCAGCCCTGTGCTGGGCAAATTCTACAACCATTTTGTTCATCAAGCCTTGAAGCTTATCGAACCCGGTATTGACAACATTTTCCAGCCTTGACAGATCGTTTCGTATTTGAGCCTGCTTTGCAACAAGGTCCTCAACTCGTTCATCAATGCCATTGGACTTGGGCTGCTCGACGGCATCGCGTGCGATCCCACGAGGACTGTTACCTCGGGTGAATCGGCGGGGTGGTAACACCGGATATGAGTCGCTTGCGATCCCACGACTGACAGGACTATCACCGTTGGAGATTCCACGGGATGGTGACACCGGATATGAGTCGTTTGAAGTCCCGGCATCGCTCTTCACCATTTGCAACAGAGTTATGTACTTGAGCAAGAAGAGATTTGTTGTGTCTTGAGCATTATCCACACCTGCGCAGCATGTTTCGATCACCACAGGAAACAATCCTGTCGCACGCATTTTGCTCCCTGGGGGAGATGCAGCGCATTTTGATCCCTGTGCTCCCCGCCCTCAAGCGCACACACATGCAATTCGCGCGAAAATCGAGATCGCGCGACGCAATATAACTTCTAAACCACATCCCACAACTTAAACTGGGGTGCATGCCAGACCAGACTCTTTGAGAACGAGCGACTTGTCGGCTCGACGATGCATATATTTGCACATTTGTTGCGTCATAGCCTGCACACAAACAAAACATGTTATCATGGCCATTGGGATTCAGGTTCCAACTCAGGGTGAAATGGAATCGCAACCATGAACCTATGAACAGCTTGATGCACTATTGTACCAATCAAACCTTCCCAAATTTTCATGACACGGGACACTGACCTTCACGAAGCTTTCCTTGGACAACGAACCAGACGGATCCGGAAGAACGCCATCCGTCAGTTCAACAAATTCTTCATTAGATAAGTCGATTGGCGGATGAAATGACAACTTTCGCAAGCCTTGGGCCAATTCCTGTGACAGCAATCATCATCAGACTGTTAACATTGTATCAAGTCATGCGAAAGGCAAACGAGTATTGGGGCAAGGTCACAAGGTGACTGACTACCTCGTAGTCAAGGCTGCCCGATCCATCAATGTCCATAGCCCTGAAAATCATCTCAACGCGACTGTGTAATGCATCCATGGAGTCAACATGTGTAAGGTCCTCTAGCAGGGGATCAATCGACGTCTCGAATTGGTCTAGGATCTTGCCATTGCGTTCGTGTAGATCTGCCATGGCCTTTGCATTCTTCTCGGATGAAGCCGCTCGGAGAAACTCGTCGAGCAATACAGCTAAGACTACGTTGACAGTTACCATACTTACTATCAGCATATATGAAACGAAGTAGGTGAAGACGCCAAGTTCAAATTCCGCATCCCCATCCTCGATGTCTTGTTGAATGATAGGCCGGGCTATGCCACTTGCCCAACTGTCTCCAGTCACGCATTGGAACATCTGTACCACACAACAATTCAGTAAGGTGTACAGAGAGGAGTTCCGCAACATAGTCTACGAGCATGTACAGGGAAAACTTGCGGGGGCAAACTCACCGTGAGGAAGGCAGCTCCGAAGTTTCCGAACTGATGCGGGGCTTTCTCGCTGAATAGATTGACACCGAGGATTGCCCATATAGACGTTGCCAAGATCATGATGAAAAAAGCATTGGATACAGGAATGACAGAAGACGCCAGCGCACTGATGATTAAGCGCACAGATGCCAGTCGCTTAAAGACACGCACGACTCGGAATACACGCATGATGCGAAGCACTGTGAAGGCACCACCTCCTGCCCCTGACGAGACGAAGAGCCCAACAAGAGAAACCGCGACAACAAAAAAATCCATCCAGTTCGCTCTGTCAGACCAGAATGCCCAAAACCATCGTGCCACCATGTTGATGACGAGTTCGGCCAGAAAGAGGTAGATGAAGACCAAATCAATAATCGTGAAAACGCGCTCCATTTCCGAGTCCGGTGTGATTGGATTTAGCTGTGCCTCGGCGACATTGCACATAAAATTGGCAACAATGGCCACGATCACAAAAAACTGATAAAGGTTCGAATCAACCACCACCAGAATTTTTTGCTGAAGCCTGTTGAAGCTTGGCCAACTGCAGGAATAGACAAGCGTTGACGAGGTTCAGCGCAAAGAAACCCACACAACAGGTGCGGGCGATGGTGCACGCTGGGTAGGAGGGCAGGAAGCTCACCACACTCCCTCCAAAAGCATTTTTGCCTTCTGCGCCTCGATGGCATCGATCCAGTCGTCCCGATCACTTGCTGCCATGCGCAGATACAGCTGTGTTACCACCTCGCTCCAGACGCATGTCAAAATAACAAGGAAGCGCCAAATGAACAACTTCACAGCCTTGCAGTGGCGAGCGTACCCGATTTACATCTGAACTCAAACAGTTTGCCGTGGTATAATCCATCTTTCTTGGTGTGAACAATAAAGCCATGACTGCACACATTCAGCAGAAAGAATCTCATCCAGCAGCGCCGAGATTCCACAGGAGGATGGTACCGTCAAGCAGCGCACGCAATCCCATCTTTACAAGCAAATAGGTGCAAAGCAAAGACAAGCGGCAATGTGCGCACACACGAACAAAAGCTACACGCACTGGGTTTCCTCGGTCATGATCCCGTCCAGCAGCTGCCCTGTGCCAGGGCTCTGTCCTTCGAGTTTCTTCACGACATCGATTTCCGAAAGTAGGATGAAATCGAGCACAGCCGAGGCACCAATGTTGCTGAAAACCAACTCTCGCTGCGCGATGTACACTTGTCTGTCCACCACAGCGCCAGTCTTCTGAATCTGCGCACACGACCGCCGCGTCAAGGAGGTGCACTCGCATCATCGAGCGTAAACCCGTCGGCAGACTGGAATCTTGCAAGGCAAAGTGCATGCGCGACATTTCTTTCGGGGCAGGCGTTGCGAAAATATGCCTGCCCGACGCGCAGCACGGGGTCCACGCCTCACCTTCCCGAGCACCGACGTCTTGACGACGTCTTCGTCGATTGGGACGTGCTTTACCATTCCGTCGGTCGATACATCGTTTTTCGCGACGGCCAGCTTGCCGCCGTAGGCTGCCTTTGCACTGTCCCGCAGCTGCATCAAGCTTTTCGACCGATCCGTTTGCATCGTCGTCGGGTCCGGTCTCTTTCCAGACGTCACGGCCGCCATCCTGCGTGCGGGCCCGGCCCTGAGCTCCGCGTCCAGCAGACTCAGAACGCCCCTCTGTCGCCCATGTCAGGGTCCTCTGCCTCCCAGCCCGTGCGGGTGGGACCCGCGCCCTGGGCCCGGCACGGGCCGTTCGGCACGAGGGCGCACGAAAGGCGCGCCGGGGCCTTGCCGGGGCCCCGCCGGGGCAGGCAGCTGGGTCGCAACGGGCGGGGCAAATGCGGCAGGTGCAGCCCGGGGCTGCGCCGCGCGGACAGGCAGCGCAGTAGGCGTTACGCGCCGCTTCGCCGCTGCCGCCCACCACAGCCCCACTCCGCCGCGGGGCCTGGATGTTGGAGTACAAGGTACTGAAATTCAGTCTTCTTGTACCGACGTACCTTGTACTGAAGGACCACAGGCTGACATGGCGGTATTCCACTCGTCCCAGCACACTTGGGCGACCTTGAAACAGACGTGCATAAATTGGTACTGTAATGACCAGCGCGCTGGATAC
>Ga0115006_10003494_pt1 | contig 10691 bp, 11 predicted proteins | sample ArcOceMetagenome_3_FD_88943 | JGI IMG/M metagenome (GOLD analysis project Ga0115006, IMG submission 88943) | Marine eukaryotic phytoplankton communities from Arctic Ocean - Arctic Ocean- Svalbard ARC20M Metagenome | ecosystem: Environmental > Aquatic > Marine > Oceanic | place: Arctic Ocean...
ATCGTCATGGACACGATGTGCAAGCTCGTCAAGGACCCCGAGGAGATCGCGCCCTTTGCCGAGGAGGTGCTCCCCGACCTCACCCGCAACGCCGAGGAGATCGCCATCCCCGAGGTGCGCGAGCGCACCGCCGAGGCGCTCAACACCGTCAAGGTGGCCATGGGCGACATGGCCGCCAACGCCGTCGCGTGCGACCCCGTCGAGGTCGAGGCCGTGCTCTCGGAGCAGATCTCGGGCAACGCGTACAACTCGGACGAGGTCTCGCAGTGGGCTTCGCAGGTGTGCACCCCTTTCTTCAAGGACTGCCGCCCGCGCACCAACGAGATGGTCGTGCCCTACCTGAAGGCCATCATGTCGGAGGCCGAGGCCATCATCAACGGCGAGAAGTTCCTCGAGACGGGCGCGACCAAGTTCGGCGCTGGCCAGGAGGAGGAGGTCGTCGAGGACCACGACGACCTCGCCGTGCTGTGCGACTGCATGTTCTCGCTCGCCTACGGCAACCGCGTGCTGCTGCACAACACCAAGCTCAAGCTCAAGCGCGGCAAGTGCTACGGCCTGATCGGCCCCAACGGCGCGGGCAAGTCGACGCTGATGCGCTCGATCGCGGCGGGCGTCGTCGAGGGCTTCCCCAAGGAGATCCGCTCTGTCTACGTCGAGTGCGACGTCTCGGCGGCCGACGCCGACTTCATCTGCTGGGAGTTCATCCACATGGACCCGCTCATCCAGGAGATGGGCAAGACCAAGGACCAGGTCATCGACATGATGCGCTCGTGCACCTTCTCCGACGAGCTCATCTTCGGCCCCGTCGGCTCGCTCTCGGGCGGCTGGCGCATGCGCCTGGCGCTCTCGCGCGCCATGCTCAAGGAGCCCGAGCTGCTGCTGCTCGACGAGCCGACCAACCACGTCGACGTGCACGGCGTCGCCTGGCTGACTAAGTACGTGCAGGAGCTCAGCGACAAGGAGATCTCGTCGATGATCGTCTCGCACGACTCCGTCTTCCTCGACAACGTCGCGCAGGACATGGTCCACTACGAGAAGAACCGCAAGCTCAAGGTGTACAAGGGCAACCTCTCCGAGTTCGTCAAGCTCGTGCCCGAGGCGGCCGCCTACTACAAGCTCGAGAGCGACAGCATCGCCTTCTCCTTCCCCGAGCCCGGCATGCTCGAGGGCGTCACCTCGCGCACCAAGGCGCTCATCAAGATGTCCGACGTGTCCTTCAAGTATCCGACCCGCGAGGTCAACACCCTCTACAACATCTCGGTGCAGGTCTCGATGGCCTCGCGCGTCGCCGTCATCGGCGTCAACGGCGCGGGCAAGTCGACCATGATCAAGCTGATGGTGGGCGAGATCGAGCCTAACGAGGAGGGCGCGGCCAAGGTCGTCAAGCACCCGAACATGCGCCTCGCCTACGTGGCGCAGCACGCCTTCCACCACATCGAGAACCACCTCGAGCTGACGCCGACGCAGTACATCGAGTGGCGCTTCCAGGGCGGCATGGACCGCGAGGGCGCCGCCAAGAACTACCTCGAGCTCACCGAGGACGAGGACCTGCTCATCGACAAGAAGACGGGCCAGGTGCAGACGCTGCGCGGCCGCCGCAAGGGCAAGAAGGGCAACGAGTACGAGGTGGTCTACTTCGGCCAGGACGCCGCGGACGCGCTCACCGAGACGACGTGGATGGGCAAGGACGCGCTCATGAAGATGACGTGGATCGACCAGGCCGACAAGAAGAAGACCGAGCACAAGCTCGCCGGCGCCCTGGAGAAGCTCATGATGCAGGTCGACGAGCGCATCGCCTTCGAGGCGTCGGGCATCGCGACCAAGAAGCTCTCGACGCTCAACGTGCAGAAGCACCTCGACCAGTTCAACCTCGAGTCGCAGTTCGGCACCTACTCCAAGATCTATGCGCTCTCGGGCGGCCAGAAGGTCAAGGTCGTGCTGGCCGCCGCCATGTGGATGGAGCCGCACGTGCTCATCCTCGACGAGCCAACCAACTTCCTCGACCGCGACTCGCTCGGCGCGCTCGCCACCGCCATCAAGAGCTACCTGGGCGGCGTCATCATCATCTCGCACCAGCGCGAGTTCTACTCGGCGCTCTGCCCCGAGGTGTGGTCGGTCGTCGACGGCCGCTGCACGGTGAGCGGCGCCGAGTGGATGGACGCCGCGGAGAAGGCGCGCAAGCGCGAGGAGAAGGAGAGCAAGAAGAACAAGGACCTCGACGAGGAGGAGAAGTTCGACGCCTTCGGCAACAAGATCGTCGTCAAGAAGGCGGCCCAGAAGATCCCCAAGTCTGAGCTCAAGAAGATCAAGAAGCAGGTCGCCGCGCTGCGCAAGCAGGGCCAGGAGGTCTACACCGACGAGGAGGTCGAGAAGGCCGGCTACACCATCGATTGAGTGGCTGCTGCGCGCACAATAGAGTGTTGCGTCGTTGTTCTATTATCTTATCTTCTATTAACTAAATCTTTCGACGTCAGTCTCCGCGGACTTGCACCCCGCTGAACCGAACTTGGCGCTCTTCCTCACACACGCATGCGCCTGCTCCTCCTTCTCCTCGCCGATGTGGCCCTCGGGCTCCGCCTTGCACCCTCGTCGCGCCCTCGGGCCTCCGCCGTGATGACCATGAGCAGCGCCGACCGCCGCACCTTTCTGAGCCAAGCGGCGGCAGCGGTGAGTGGGCTGTGCCTTTCAGACCTGAGCGGCCTTCCGGCCTACGCTGCAGACCAGCGGCCGGTCCTGGTGCTTGGGGCGAACGGCGGCACAGGCCGCGCCTGCGTCGACTACCTGCTCGCTCAGGGCAGGCCGTGCATCGCCGCCACGCGCACCGGCGAGTACGACCGCCCGGCCTCGCCGCTGCTCACGGTGGCGCTAACCCTGACCCCAACCCAAACCCCTAACCCTGACCCTAATCCTAACCCTGGCCCTGACCACTGACCCTAACCAGGTGGCGCGAGGCGATGTAACGAGCGCCGCCTCGCTGGGAGCGCTCATCACCCCAGAGGCGCCTGGGCGGCGTCATCTACTCCTAACCCTAACCCCAACCCTTAACCCTGACCCGGACCACGGACCCTAAGCCTAAGCCTAAGCCTAAGCCTAACCCTAAGCAGGCGCGCCTGGGCGGCGTCATCTACGCCGCCTCCGCCTCGCGCAACCCCGACGCCAAGGCCACGTCCAATGCTAAGGCCGCCGACCGCGAGCCAATTCCGACCCTGACCACTGACCCCGACCCTGACCCCTGACCCTGACCCTAGCCCTAACCTTAGCCCTAGCCCTAGCCCTAGCCCCAGCCCCAGACCCAGACCCAGACCCAGACCCAGACCCAGACCTAGCCCTAACCAGGCCGTCGACCGCGACGGCGTGATCTCGTGCGCCAAGCTTTGCATAGCCAGCCAGGTGCCGCGCATGAGGCTCGTCTAACTAACTCTAGCCCTAACCCCAACCCCGACCCTGACCCCGACCCCAACCCCAACCCTAACCAGGTGCCGCGCATGGTGCTCGTCTAACTCTAACCCTAACCCTCACCCTCACCCCGACCCCACAACCCCGACCCTCACCAGGTGCCGCGCATGGTGCTCGTCTCGAGCGGCGGGGTCTCCAAGCCCACCTCCGCGGTCTACATCTTCCTCAACGTAGCGGCGGGTGGGATCATGGACGCGAAGATCAGTGGCGAGAACGGGATGCGCAGTCTCTATGCTGCGGCAGGCCTCACCGAGCGCGGCGTGGGGTACACGGTGGTGCGCCCCGGGGGGCTGACCAAGGACGAGCCGCGCGGCGTGAGCGCGGTCGAGCTCAACCAGGCGAGTTAGGTTAGGGTTAGGGTTAGGGTTAGGGTTAGGGTTAGGGTTAGGGTTAGGGTTAGGGTCGAGCTCAACCAGGTTAGGGTTAGGGTTAGGGTTAGGGTTAGGGCTCAACCAGGTTAGGGTTAGGGTTCGGGTTCGGGTTCGGGTCGAGCTCAACCAGCTGAGTACGTCCTTAGTAAGCACGTGGTAAGCCGTGCAGCGTGCGATCCGAAGCGCGTGCTACCTTGCCACCTCACCCACACCCTAACCTTGCCACCGACCCGCTCCCTTACCTCCACTCCAACCAGGGCGACGTCAAATCGGGGCGGATCGCGCGCGCCGACGTGGCGGCGATCGCCATCGAGAGCCTTACGAGTGCGGCGAGCTTCGACACCACCTTTGAGTGCTACGACGGCGACACCGCCAAGGTGAGTAAGGTAGTAACTTGGTGTCGTGTGCGAGAGCAGCGTGTGATACCTCACTACCTTACTCACTCACTCACTCACTCACTCACTCACGTACTTACTTACTTACTTACGTACTTACTTACTTACTTACTCACTTGCACCGCCAAGGAGCTCAACGCGGTGATGGCGAGCAACGCCAAGGGCGTCGCCACCGGCTCGCGCGAGGCGACGAGCGCGATGAGCGGCAAGGAGCGCCGCGCAGACTCGTGGCCCACGCTCTTCGAGGGCCTCCAGCGGGATCGGGCCTAGAGGGGTTAGGGCGGCCCTCCCTCTGTACAGTAAAGCGTATATTGTCTGCTCTCTCTGCAGTCTCTCTGCAGTCTGCTCTCTCACCGAGACACCGATGGCGATGCCCTGCCGTTCCGCCGCCGTATTTTTTAGAGAGATTCTGCGCGTGCCCGCTCGCGATAATCTCTCTGAGAATTGAGAGAGAGACACATGACCAATTGAGAGACACATGTGCGTGTGCACACGCACAGACATACGCACACCTCGGTCTCGGCTCTCGCGGTACGCAGTGACCAGGGCGTTGCTTTGAGCGGTTTGAGCCGGGTGACGCGCGCAAGGCGGGCGGTGCGTTCTGCGTATCCTGCGTAACCGTATTTGCGTATATAAATCTCGCGCACATATATCGCGCCGCTCTACTCCGCGCGCTGCTAACAGCTTTTCTCTAGCATCTAGCTTGTGGGGGGTTAACTGATCTAGTCGACTGACAAAACGTTCTACTGTGTACACCACATCAATCACCTCCGTGAGGCACATACATTTTGCGTCATCAGGCCCCCTGCATGGCCCCCTGCAGCTCCGCCTGCCACGCGGCGTCCTGGCGCAACGCCTCCTGGCCAAACACTCGGCCGTCGAGCTCGCGCGGGGTCGCGCTGGCGAGGATGGCGTCGACGAGCCCCAGAGGGTTGTCTAGCGGCACGTTGTGGCCCGCACCTGGTCAGGGTTAGGGGTAGGGGTTGGGGTAGGGGTAGGGGTAGGGGTAGGGGCGGGGTTAGGGTTAGGGTTAGGGTTAAGGTTAGGGGTAGGGTTAGGGGTAGGGGTAGGGGTAGGGGTAGGGGTTAGGGTTAGGGTTGGATCAGGGTTGGGTTGAGGCCCGCACCCGCGACGCGGCACACGGCGACGCGCTCCTGCATACCCCGCACGCCGTCCCGCACCGCCTCTGCAGCGCCCCGCTCCATCCAGTCGTTCGTGTCGCCGTACACGAAGGCGACGCCCGAGGGCCCACGTGCCCAGTCCATCCCTTCGAAGCGCTCACACAGCGGACTGCGCGCGTAGGCTCCAGGCATGAGCAGCGTGGTGTGCACCGACGCGCCCCACGAGCCTTCGCCGGCGACATGGTTACAGTACATGTACTCGGCGTAAAGCTCGGGGTGCGACCACGTCGCCCCCGTACCCAGCCGCCTGCGGCAGTAGCTATTCACGAGCCACCGCCCCGGACCCCAGCCCGCGCCGGCCCTCACCTGGTTGGGGTTGGGGTTGGGGTTGGGGTTGGGCTTAGGCTTGGGCTGAGGCTTAGGCTTAGGCTTAGGCTTAGGCTGCGGTCCTCACCATGCTTAGAGGGGAGTAGCCGCGCTCCCAGAGCGAGGAGGCAAGCTGGAAGAGGAACGGCTTGTCCCTGTTGCCTGGTTAGGGGTAGGGGTAGGGGTAGGGGTAGGGGTAGGGGTTGGGGTAGGGGTTGGGGTACAGTTACAGTTAGGGGTAGGGGTAGGGTTAGAGGCTTGTCGCTGTTGCCTTTGGGCTCGAAGTCCTTGGGCGCGCGCGGTATGCCGGCGGGCGAGATCAGCACGAGCCTGTCCACGCGCTCAGGGTGGCGCTCAGCGTACGCGAAGGCGCTGTGCCCGCCGATAGAGTGGCCCGCGAGCACCATGCGCTCGATGCCCATCGCCAGGCGCCAGGCCTCAAGCTCGTCGCAGAAGAAGTTCTCCGCAGCGAGGCGCCGCTCCTCGGGGTCATCGGCGATCGCATACGCCGGCCGGCTCGACAGCCCGCAGCCCGGCATGTCGAGCACGAAGACCGGCCCGGCGTAGCCCTCGGCCAGTGGCGCGGCAGCCGTGTAAAAGACGGAGGTGCCATGCGCGAAGCCGTGGAGGCAGACGAGCGGCATCTCGTTGGGATCGGTCGACTCTGCGGTGACGCTCACCACGTGCACGTGCGTCTTGGGCCCTGTGCTCATGTCCCGGGGCTCAAAGGTCGTGGGCCTGACTGGCGTCGGCAGGCCGTGCCGCTCCTGCCATGAGCACCACCAAGCCAGGCCGCTGGCAAAGAGGTTATCCTCGGCCTTGCGCAGGCTCTCGATGCGGTAGCTTGTGAAGACCATGGCTGCGCAAGCGCTTGATGCAGTAGGTTCTGCGCGCGCACCCAGTCGCTCACTGCTAGCGCTGCTGCCACCAGTGTTTCGTACTACGGTATATTCAACACACATTAAAACGACGACGCTCGCGGTGCTCACGTACTCTAGCGTCGCGACTCGTGTAGCGCGTGACGGAAACCAAATCTATCTCCGACTATCTGGTCTGAGCTGATCCATCTCTTATACCTCAAATCCGATCCGATCACCCCCTGCTCGCGCCGCCGCCCCTACCCGCGCCCCGCGCTCCGCCCCGCCCTACCATTGGCCTACCGTTGATGGTGGCGCGCCCTACCATGACCACCGGCTGCCCTTCCGCAGCGCTTGCGGGGGCGGCGGCGGCGGCGGGGTCGGCGGCAGCGGCGGGGGCGGGGGTGGCGGCCGAGTCGGCGGCCGGCTCGGCGGCCGGCTCGGGCTGCTGCAGTAGCGCGGCACCGGTCTGCAGCCAGTCGCTCACTGCTATCAGCTGCTGCTGCCAGTGTTTCGTCGTCTCGTCCGCCTCTGTCTGCGTTTCGGCGCTCACGCCGCCCACGCCGCCGCCCACGCCGCCCACGCCGCCCACGCCTCCGCCTCCGCTTCCGCCACCGCTTCCGCCGCCGCCGCCCACGCCGCTGCCGCCTCCGCCTACGCCAATGCCGCCGCCGAGCGCGAGCCGCTCGAAGACGGCGCTCATCGCCTCGGCCTGCGCCTGCAGCTGCGCCTCGACCAGCGCGAGCCGCTCCTTGAGCGCGGCGTTCTCCGTGGCGAGGCCCGACACACGGTCGCGCAGCACGCCCGTGAGGCTCTCCGAGGTGGAGGCGGTCTGCTGCAGCTGGTTCTTCTCCTGCTCGAGGAGGAAGAGCCGCTTCTGGTTGATCGAGAGGTGCTCCCTCATGCCGCGCGTCTCCTTCTCCCACCTCTTCTGGTAGGCCACCTGGCCCTCACGGATCTCGTCGGCGACGACCTGGAAGGTCATCGACGACGAGAGCATATCGGCGCGCGCGTGCTCGAGCTGGCCCTCGAACTTGGCCGTGTACGCCTTGTCGAGCTCCGAGAGGAGCGCCAGCATCACGCGCTCGTCGTCGTCGCTGCCCGCGCTCAGCTTGAAGACGAGCATCTCCTTGGCGCGCATGTCGACCGCCGGCGTCGAGCAAGTGAAGGTGAACTTGGCCACGTTGATGCGCACAGGGAAGCGCGAGAGGAAGGCCGACCGCAGCTGATAGGGGTGGGGTGGGGGTTGAGGGGAGAGGGGGCGCGGCGGAGTAGGGAGAGGCTTCCCGCACGCTGCAAGGTTGCAGCGGGCAGGGGCAGCGCACCTCATCCTGTCCAATGTCCTCCGGCGTTCTCCACTGCGGCTGGCGCGGCAGCGAGAAGTTGAGCTTTGGAGTGACCAGCACAGTCAGGAAGGGGCTGAGACCCTCGCTCGCGGACGCTTGCAAGGCGGGGGGCTGGGTGGCGGCTTGCTGCTGCGGGCCGTCGTGGGTGAACGTCGGGGCGTTGCGCGGCGCAGGCGATTTCTCACGGGTCGTCATGCGATGGTCCTGCTTCTCTCGTCCAGAGCGCCGCGGTGGCGGGGGGGGGCACTCTAAACCCATCTTGTCGAAATGCCACGGGGAGCAAAAGGGATGGCTCAGGTACCCGCGAGCCCACGGCGCCGGGACGCCGACCGGCGCGCCGCTCACAGGCCGCTGCCGCCGCGCGTGCCCCCCGCGCACGACGCCGGGGTGCACCTGCGGCGCCACACCGCACGCCTCGGCGCCCCAGTGCCCAGGTGGCCGCCAACAGCCTCTCGGGACTCGGGTCTCGGCCGTGCGCGTAGCGCGTAAGCGCGCGGGGCGGGGCGGGCCCCGTGGTGAGTTTGGGGGTGACATCGCGCGGACGCTCCAGTGACGTCACTCTGACGGCTACTCTAGAGGCGCGCGCCCGGAGCGTGCGAGAGCACGAATATGTTGACGAGACTGACGCCCTCGTCGCTCTTGCCAAACTCGGGGATGATCGAGAGGTCGAGCTTATCCTCCGCAAGGTGGTGCCGAGCGAGGAAGATCGCCTTGAGGGCCCGCAGCACAGGCTGCGGCCCCGCCACGGTGATGCACAGCCGCGCCTTGGCAGGGCCCTCGCGCACGCAGTTGGCGATGTAGCCGGAGACCTTGTCAGGCTCAGACGTTGCGCTCACGAAGATCTGCTCGCTGACCTCGGCCAGGCTGGTGCGCTTCGCCTTCTGAAAGACGTGAAGCTTGACCATGGCGCTCGCCGACGACTCTGCGTACTCGGGGAAGTCGACCTGCGCGTACAGGTCGAGCTCCTCCTCCTCGAGGTACGAGTGTGCCAGCGCCAGCAGCTTGGTCGCCTGGTTGACACACGGTGGCCCAATGCCCATCACTGGCGGCGGCGTGCCCGCGCGCAGCATGGTGCACACGTAGCCGGCGGACTTCTTGATGTCGGTCTCAGCACCGACCAGGCACGCGCCGGGCGGCGCCTTCTTGAAACCGTCCGCCTTGCTGCCGCCACCGCCGCCACCGCGCCCGCCAGCGGCGCGCCCGCCACCTCCACCGCGCCCGCCGCCTCCACCGCCGCGTTGGCCGCCGCCACGACCGCCACCTCCACGCTCGCCACCGCCCTTGCCGCGGCCCGCTTTCTTGATCGCGCCTGCCGGCCTCTTGATGGTGTCAGCCGGCTTTGTGGCCTTTGCCTTTGCCTTTTGGCCTCGGCCCTTGCCTTTTGGGTCTTTGCCTTTTGCTTGCTTCTTGATTATGTCACCCAGCGGCATGTCGATGTCCATGGCCCTTGCTGGAGCCTTGCTTCTTGATGCTTCAGCCGGCTCCTTGGCGTCGCGCCCTCACGGTCCTTCGCCGCGCACCATACTTAGCAGGAGTAAAGAAACAAACCAAAACTCTGAGAGAATTTATTACAAGACACACAGCCTATATTGGGTTATCTTATCTGTCTTATCTATCTTATCTTATCTATCTGTAGGGACCTGTTTAACACCCGGCCAGAAGCCGGCCGCCTGTCGACAGGGTTGGACAACCAGGCCCTCCTGTCGAAGACGTGTATGTCTCTGTGTCGGTTCGTTGCTGTTGAACTGGTCTCCTGGCCACGTGGGTAGGCCTGGGAGAGAGAGAGAGGCTTCCGCCCGCCCCCACAAAATGAATCAAGAATCAGAATCGGAATCGTCCATAAACGCAACTGTGCTGAACTTCTAGGTTTGGAGAGTGACACAATACAATAACTACTCGACGGGACGATCCCGCGCTACCTGTTGGGCAGGGCTTCCGAGGGGGACACGGGGTCTATCGTCTCCCACGCCGAGTCCACCGAATCTGCTAAGCTGGGCCCGTCCGACCTGCGAGCGCAGTTGGGCAACGTGAGCGGAGGCGGGGGCGGGGACGGGGTGGGCAGGGGCAGGCATGCGCGTGTGGCCGTGCAGCCCGCAGGCCTGTGACTGTGTGCATGCGTGTCTCCCGAGGCCCTGCCAGGAGCCGATGGTAGCCTGACCTGCCGTAGTTGGTCATCGGCAGAATGTCAAGGTCCTCAGCATCATCAAGGTCGTCCACAAACTCCCTGCCAGAGTAGCCCAGGGTTACGCTGAGGTTCGGCCGCGGTTCAGAGGAGGCTGGAGAAGCGGCTCATCAGTCTGCGCCAGAATAGGGAACGGAGGGACTGGGTTCTGAGGCAGGTCCGCACATCTCTATCTCATCCAAAACCTTGACGTGTCGCTCGCGCTGCTCCCTCCACCACCGCCGCAGGCGCCAGAGCCACACGCAGAGCAGAGCAACCAGAACGAGCACCAGAACCGCGACCAAAACCTCGAGTTGCTCGAGCTTCGAGGTAGCTCCTGCTGGCTCCTCTAGGGAGCGGTCCAGGTTGTCTAGAGGAGTCGAGGCCGACGGGTCCGCCTCCATTTTTGTCTATCTTTTTTTGGCTGAGGGACGAAGCGCGACGCGGAGGAGCGGGCCGACGACCAACTGCGCGCCTATGTGGCGAGGGTGGTGGTGGTGGGGGGGGGGGGGGGGAACGATGGCCGTGATTTTTATGGTGGTCAAATATCTTTTGTTTTTTCCTTAAAAAAGCAAAGCATTGTGAGGGCGATGTCCGTGCTTGGTCCAGTTGCATGGG
>Ga0115006_10003495_pt1 | contig 10691 bp, 6 predicted proteins | sample ArcOceMetagenome_3_FD_88943 | JGI IMG/M metagenome (GOLD analysis project Ga0115006, IMG submission 88943) | Marine eukaryotic phytoplankton communities from Arctic Ocean - Arctic Ocean- Svalbard ARC20M Metagenome | ecosystem: Environmental > Aquatic > Marine > Oceanic | place: Arctic Ocean...
ATGCAAAAGACCAAGGTGAGATAGCAGAAAAGACTGCTAAATTGTCCGAAAAGCAACAAAAGTTCTTAAATAAACAATTAGAAGTATATGAAGGTATAAAGGACACCATTGGTGGTGTATTAGAAACCGCATCATTACTTACATCAACTCTTGGTGGGGTAATGGGTATAGCTACAATAGGAGCTGGTAAATTCTTAGGTAAACTTGGAGAAACACGAAGTCAACTTGGTGGTATTAGTGAAGTAGGTACAACCGCTCTTTCCTTTATAGATGATAACGCAGTTGCAAATGCTACTGAGTTAGGTAATCAATTTGGTGGTATAAAGAATGTATCAGCTGAATTACAAGCATCTACATCAGTAATATCCACAAATATGGGTATTAGTGGTACGGAAGCTGCTTCTTTATTGGGTGATTTCTCAAGATTAAATGATGGTAGTTCTGAAACTGCACTAAATTTGGTCAAATCATCACAAGAATTTGCAAAACAAAATGGAATAATACCAGCCGTATTAATGGCAGATTTAGCTGGAAGTGCGGAAGCCTTTGCAGAATATGGTGATGAAGGTGGTAAAAATTTAATAAAAGCTGGTGTAGCTGCTAGAAAGATGGGAGTTAGTTTAAAAACCATGACAGGTATAAGTGATAACCTATTAGATTTTGAAACATCCATAACTGCAGAATTGGAATTAGGTGCAATGCTTGGTAAAAATATCAATTTAGATAGGGCTAGAGCATTAGCATATGCTGGTAAAACAACGGAAGCAACTCAGGAAACCCTAAAAGCATTGGGTGGTGTTGATGCATTCAATAAAATGGATATATTCAGTAAACGTAAAACTGCTCAATTACTTGGAATAAGTGTATCCGAACTTTCAAAAATGGTTTCCGGTCAAGAAGATGCAGCAAAGCTTGCTGGAACTATGGAAGAAAAGTTTGGTTTAGCAGGAGAAGCTGTATCTGCTGGAATGAATAAATATTTAGGAACAACTGTAGAAGGAATAGGTGGTGTTTTAATCGCTACGGGTCAGATGGGAGGTGGACTAAAAACGATTGGAGATACGGCTAAAGGTGCATTTAAAATGGTTGCTAAATTGTTTGCAAAGAAAAAACTGGTAGATAGTGCTGGTCCACTAACTAAAGCTGGTTTACCTGATATGAGGTTTAAAGCCAATAAAGGTGGTGGTATTGCTGATAAGTTAAAAGGAGCAGCTACATCTAATCCAGCCGGAAAAGGTGGAATCATGCAATCTATGGGTAAAATAAATATGAGTGCAGTTCTTAAAGGTGCAGCTGCTATGGTATTAGTAGCCGCATCGGTATTCGTATTAGGAAAAGCCTTACAAGAATATTCAAAAGTTGGATTAAGTGAAATTGGAGCAGCAGCGGGTGGTATGTTATTACTTGGAGGTGCAATGGTTGCATTAGGATATCTTCTTGGTAATCCAGCATCGATGATGGGTATTGCATTAGGAGCAGCAGCAATGTTAGTTATTGCATCGGCTGTATTAGTATTAGGGATTGCACTTCAGCAAATAGGAACTGGATTTGAAATGTTAAGTAGTGGTATTGGAACATTAATGCCACAATTGTTATCTATATCTACTGTGATTAGTGGATTGGTATTATTAATTCCAGCAATAGGGTTATTATCGTTATCATTAATGGGTTTATCTGCATCATTAGTAGCATTGGGTGTGGCTGGAATACTTGCATCACCTGGTTTACTTGCACTTTCAGTAGTTGGTACAGTAACTTCAGGATTAAATTCACTTATGGGTGGTGGTGATAGTGGAGGTAGTAGTAACGAAAACCCTGCTTGGGTAAAAGAACTAAAAGCAGCATTCAAAGAGAATAAAGATGTTTATATAGATGGACATAAAATAACAGCTGCAATTAGAGGTATAGCAAATAATGATTCATCTGGTACATACCAAATAGTATAGAATATGCCAACATTAGAACAATTATTTAAAAATAGACAACTTCCATCACAAGGTGGAAAGACTGCAGAAGAAGCTTATGATATTCGAAATTCAAAAGATATTCGTATATCAGCAGCAGACCCATTTGTGAATACAGTTGGTATGTCTTTAGCTAGATTAGCTAGAAAAAATTTAGGAGCTAAAGGAAGTGAAACTCTTTTAGAAGAAGAAGTAACAGGAGCTAGAATTATTAGAACTGCATCAATGCCATTTATATATGGTACTGAATTACCAAGATTAACACTTAGAACTACTACACTTTTGGATACAATGAGAGCAGCAAGTAATGGTGATGGTGGTGGTACTGGTGGTAGTGCTGGTGGTGATGGTCCATTGGGTAATCTTATCAAAAAAGGTAGAGATGCAGTACTTAATAATCAAAAATTAGGGTTTCCACAAACAATAATACCAACCAAAGTAGCTACTAATACTACAATTAAAAATACTTTAAAAAGTGGTGAAATTCAAAAAAACTATTTAGATGTATTAAAAAAAGTAAAAACTGACGGTACTGGGAAACCATTAGGTCAATTTCTAAAAGGACTTGGTGGTGGTAATATAAAAGATATAGGAAAACAAGCATTAGGTAGTGCACTAAAATTAGGAAAGGATGCGTTAAGAGAAGGATTATTCGGAAAAGCTGGTAAAAATGGAGCCAATGGGGCATCATTATTAGGTCTAAAAAATACAACAACAAATTATGGTAGTATTAGTACTGTCAATCCTGCTAATATCAATAGAACTCCTGATAACAATGGTATAATAGATGTAGGAGGTTTAATGTATTCTAAGACATTTAATCTAAAATTACCACCAGTAGCAGAAATCCCAATGTGGGGAATTACTATTCCTGGTATTGATTCCAAAGGAAGTGATACAAGAGTTGGTTTAGATAAAAATAAACAAATTGACCCTAATCCTAATAAACTAGATTTTGTTGATATAACAGATGAAGGTGGATTGGGTGGACGGTATTCAAAAGCTCTTTTTGATTTAGATACCCCAAATAAGATATTATTCAGTTCAAACCCCGATAGAAAGGGTAAATTCTTTGCAAGTAAAATTGGTAAAGAAATATTAAAGGAAGATTTTATAGAAGCTAAAAGAGGAATGGGTCAACTATCCGATGATATTAATAATCTTGCTCCATCAGTAGAACCTTCCTTTACATTTATTGACAACAAAGATGAACTCGATTTTGTACCATTGAAGTTTCATTCAGTACATAGAAATGAAACTGTACAATTTAGAGCAACACTAAGTGGATTAAGTGAATCATTTTCTCCATCTTGGGATTCTCATAAATTTACTGGTTCACCATTTAGTAATTACACATATAGTGGTATAGATAGAAGTGTTACTTTTAATTTTAAAGTATATTCATTAAATGCAGAAGAGCACAAAATGGGTTGGGATAAAATTAACTTTTTAAACTCATTAGTATATCCACAAGGATATTATTCTAATTCTGCAATAGTTCCACCATTTATTAAATTAACAATTGGTGATTTATACAAAGGTAAACTAGCATTTATAGACTCATTAACAAATACATGGGATGATACTACTCCTTGGAATGTTAGTAATAAAGAAAAAAAGGTAAAAACAAATGAGGCAGGAATAATAACTGGAATTGATGAAACTGATATAAATATGAAAGGATATAGATTACCATTTATTACAGATGTATCAATGACCGTTAAATTCTTATCTAGTAGAAAGAATACTTCTGGTAAAAAATTCTATTCATTCGAACCCCAAAATAAATAACAAATGGCAAGTAGATACGAAAATAACAAAAGTAAAAAACTCAATGATGGTAGGATTGTATATCATTCAAAGATATATCCAGAAATTCCATTAAGAGATGATGATATTTATGTAGCATCTGAAACAGGTGATAGATTAGATACTTTGGCATATCAATATTATGAGGATTCATCTTTATGGTGGATAATAGCATCAGCAAATAACATACATAATGCTCCATTTGGTTTAAAAGATGGTACTATTTTAAGAATACCACAAAACTATATTGAGATAATAGTAAATTTTAGTGAATAACAGTTATGGGAACATTTCCAAATTTTTCAAATATTGCAGAATACGCTCAAACGAAATTAACCGGGCGTAAAAACAATCCATATGCCATATCTAAACTAAATGCATGGATAAGAGTAACATCTGGTGTCAAATCTGGTGAAGCAGAAGGTTTAACAATAGTATCCAATCCAAATTTTAAATTGTTTGGTGCTGCTGGTATTTCTTCTATTTATGGTAACGATAAACAAAGTGGTACGGTTGGTACAACTTGGATAGGTGGAGCGGTAAACCCATCAGTAGGTCAAGGATATAGACCATCACCAATAATCGAATCTATTGAGATTGATGAAGGTGCTGGTAATTTAAGTAGAAAAGCAAGTTTCTCTATAAAATGTTTTTCAAGAGAACAAATGGAGTTAGTTACTAAATACTTTCAAGAACCAGGATTTAGTATTTTTTTAGAATGGGGATGGAATACTGATGATGGAGTTAAAGGTATTGTAAAAGAACTTGGAGCAAATGCTATTTCTAACTTTAATAATTTTACAAACGTAAATGAACGAAGAGAATTAGGTAAAGGTGAATATGATAATTATTTAGGATTTATAACTGGTGGTGGATTAACATCAGAAAACGATACATGGACTGTTCAAGTTAATTGTATGGGATTTACAGAATTACCATCTTATTTGGTAAATGGTGATAATTCTGGTGCTAAAGAGAGTGCACCACCTAAACCAGAACCTGATTATGAGAATCTAAGCGGTTATGGATTAGTCTTAGGAAAAAAAAGGTGGATGCTTTGTTTTAACGCACTACCATCTAGTAGAAAAACTCCTGAAATTAAAGCATTGGTAATTCAAAAAGATTTTTCACTTGCAGAAGTTCCAATTGCTAGTATAGTAAATTACATAAATTTTGACCCAAGAATAGCCGATAAAGTAAATGAAGCGGCAGATGGAAGTTGGTTAAGTAGAGCTACTGGAACAGGTGGTGCAAAACAGGAATCCGAAGGGAGTAGCAAACGAATTGATATACCAGCCGGAACTCCATTGGTTGATAAAAATAAATTCATTAGATTTGGTACTTTGATAAGAATAATAAATCAAAGAGAATTAAAAAGTTTAAAACTTGGCACAGACAATAATGTTTCTATGATAATACACTCTTCGGATTGTGTATGTTCAGCATTTGATAAGATGTTTAGTACAGATAAAAGTAGATTATTTATACCAAATAAACAAGTACCTAAGTTTGATTTTATTAATGCTAAAAAATCAGCTCAAAGAATAACTGAAATCCCACAAAAAGATACTGTAGATTGTAGAATTAAAGGTGATGATTTGGTTGTAGCATTTCCATATGATGGTTATATAAATGGTGGAAAGTTAGTTAATGGACCCGCTGCAGGAAAAAGTGTAGATTTTTCAAATAAATTAAAAAAAGATTGGCGAACTTTTGGATTATTAGATGATTTATATGTAAATTTTGATTTTGCTGCTGGTATTTTGGATAGTACAAATATAACTATAAAAGATGCATTATATCAAATACTAAATGGAATGTCATCTGCAGTTAATGATTTATGGAATTTTCAAATAATACAAACCCAAGCACCAAATACAATTACAACAGATGGTTTTACAATAAAAAAAGGTGATAGTGTTGTTTCGATAAAAGAAGTAAACTTTACACCAAAAGGAGAAACCCCACCGGTTTTTAAATTTAGTTTAATTGGTACTGATTCAATTTTTAAAGATTCATCTTTACAATTGGATATGAGTGGGGCAAAAATGAATCAAGTTATCGGAAGTAGATTAGATATAAAATCAAATAAGGAAACTCAACCAAATGTGGGAAAATTAAATGCAATTGGTCTTGAAGATTTGATTTTAAAAGAAGTTTATAGAAAAGCAGAAGAAGCAAACGATGCTAAGGTACCAGGTCCAGGTGGGAAGATAGACGCAGAGGAGCAAAAGAAAATTATAGAAGCTAATTTCTTAAACTTTTTAGGTAAATTAGGGCAATATCCGCAAGTAGATATACGGAACTTTAAAAGGTACACTACAGACAGAGTAATCAAAACTGGATTTGATGTTAATAAGACTTTATACATTGCATCATATGATGATAAACAACTTCTAAAGTTAGCAAAGGGTAGTATTGCAAAATATAGTGATATATCTCCGTTACTACCAATTAATTTTACTTTTACTATACATGGCATTAGTGGTATAAAGAGGGGGGATAAGTTTGGTGTAATCGGAATCCCTAAAAAATATGATAATGGATTTTTTCAAGTAATTGGTATAAAGCATACAATACAAGGAATGGAGTGGACTACTGAGGTGACTGGTGGATATAGAAACACAAACGGATTTTAAATATGAATATAGATAGATATAAACAACTTTTGAATTCAAGTGATTTTGATGAAATATACATTGCATCAGAAATACCATCTATAACAAATCGTCAATATAAGAGAGGTTATATTCAGCGTAGTTTTATTCAAAAATCAAATGATACTTCCTCTAATATATTTGAAGTTGCACCTGATGATGTTGGTTCATATTCACAAAACCCATTTTATATTTATGTTACATTAGACTGGAGATTGACTGGAGACCCAATCGATGTAAAGAAATCAAATACAGCATCCTTACGAATTGCATCTAAAACTATTCCAAAGATTTCCTTATACTTACCAAATCTTTTACAATTTTATAAGAAATAATTTGGATAATTGAATTATTTTTCTTATATTTGTTAGATGGTTGTAGTAGAATCTAATAAAGAAAGAGAACATTTCATGCAAATGTGGGAGAATAATCCTTCCATAGTTGTACCGATATGGTGTGATTTGGAAAAACATCCAATGAACAATGAACTTGCGTTCTTATTCGTAAGGTTGGTAAATACTGACTTTATACTCATATACAATCATATTGATGGTAAACCTCATCATTTAGACCTCTCAACCTCCACACAACCCAAATGGGTATGGAATAAGAAGGGTTTATTACAAACTGATACAAATATACAAAATATTTTTGATATATCCAATTATAACTTCTTTGAAGGTGGGAAACTTATACCCGATGAGGTACAAAATCAATCATTTATCTCACACTATACCCGAATGGGTGTAAGGGAAAACTTAGGAAAGATTGCACCTTTGATGAAATGGAATGAATATCTTAAATCATTTATTGATAAGTTTAATCTTCCTACTCCTTCTAAAAGTTGGATTGATGATACGATGATTCCCCTCCTTTCAGATATAGAACGTTTTGGTGTTCGGGTCGATGGGAAAAAATTTATTGATAGGTATCCTCAAGCTACTAAACATCTTAAAGGTGATACTCTTTATACCGAATATAACCCATATACCATTACATCCCGTCCATCCAATAGGTTTGGTGGAATCAATTTCTCAGCTTTGAATAAGAAAGATGGAACGAGAGAAGTGTTTATTCCAAAAGAGAATCATATATTTCTTCAAATGGATTATGATGCATATCACCCTCGTATCATTGGTAAGTTGATTAAATATGATTTACCCAAAACATCGGTACACCAATGGTTAGCGGACCAATATGAAGTTGAGTATGGTGAGGGTAAAGGAATTACATTCCAATTACTGTATGGTGGTATACCTGATGAGTTCGACTCTATTCCTTATTATAAGAAGGTTAGAGAGTACATTGAGGTATTATGGGAGGAATCATTAAAGAAAGGGTACTTATCGACTCACAATAGAGATATACCTCTTAGTTCAATAGAGGGGGTGAATCCACAAAAGTTGTTTAACTATTTACTACAAGCGACTGAAACTGAATTGAATATGGGGATAATGGAGAAAGTCTTGGAGTTTATTAAACAAACCAATATTGAGTTAACCTTATATACTTATGATTCGTTCTTATTTAGTTATCCATCTGATACTCCTAAAGAACATGCTCTAAAACTGAAAGAGATAGTAGAATCATTTGGGTTTCCCATAAACGCTGACTGGGGAACGGATTACTCAAAAATTTAATATTTATAAGATATAGGAAGAATTACACTATGAAGAAAAACGAATTAATAAAAGAATTACTATTAGAGTTATCATATCGCTCTAATGAAGGATATCCTATTTTAGAGAATAGAGAACATATATCTATTATAGCTGAGATATTAGATGAATGGGGATGTGGTTCAATTAAAAACGAATTAATTGAAAATCTTTTAGAAGCAGAACCCAAAAGTAAAACTGATGATTTATATAAAAGCATTGGTGGTACTGGTTATGTACTTGCAAAAGATTTTGATAAATGGGAAAAGAATAAAGATGCATATACTGGTGACAAATTCACTAAAGGTAAAGATGGTCAATATACAAAACAAGGTGGTGATGATACTGAACAAACTAAAACAGGTCAAGAAATAGGAGGGCCTGATGATTTTGCCCACGACCCAACTGTTAATGGTAAAAATGATGATGATTCGAAAAAAGAAACATCTCCTATAAGTGTAGAAGAAAGAAAAGAAATCAAAAGAAAGAAAAATATAGAAAATGCAGATAGAGAAAGAGAGATAGATACTACCATAGATAAGAAATCTCCATTAGCTACAGCATTCAAGACCTATGGTGAAGGATTAAAATCTGATTTAAAGAAAGACCCTATTCAATTAAATAATCTCAGAGAAATACATAATAAAACCGTAGAATTAAGAGCTGGTGGAATAGCAGGAGCAGGTGGAGCAAAAGCAAGTGAGGGTGAATCTAAATACACAGAGATTACTACTCAAATGAAAAAAGGACCTGATGGTAACTCTGAACACGATGAATTCAAAAGAAATAATCAAAAAGAAATTCAAAAAGAAAAAGAAAACTTTAAAAATGGTAAAACATCCATTCTTGTAGATGATATTGATTCACTAGAACAATTAGGATTTGAAAAAGATGAAAATGGAAATTACCCAGACGAAGCATATGAGTTTTTGGCAGTAAGACAAGTATGGTCTAACAAAGAATTAGAAAAGATTAAGAAGGATAAAAACTCAGTATTTTATAAAAATGGTGCAGCTGGGTTTGGAAAATCTGATAAAGCATATATAGCTTGGATGAAAGTTGCTTATGATGGTGGTGTTTCTACACAAGCCTTTTTAGAAACGAGTAAGTTAGATACTACTAAAGATTACCAAGTTACACAATCAACACCAGAGTTGGATAATGTAGTTGAAGCTTCATTAAAAGCTAAGTACGATGAGCATAAAGAAAAATGTGGTAGTGGTACTGATGAATCTTGTAAAAAAGCAGAACATTATGCTACTGAACTTGCAAAGTGGGATAAATTTAAATCTTATCATGACACCTACACAATAGGACAAGATAAAGATGGTAATATGGTGTATATACCTATTTCTAATAAAAAGGGTAGTAATATGAAAGACCCCCAAAACAATACTACACCCGCACAACGATTTTCAACAATTAAAAAACTATTTGGTGAAACGATAGCAAAAAATATAGAAGAAAAATTAAATACTGCAATTGATGAAGTTAGTAGGGTCAAAGCAACTACAATAGCATCTACTGCAAAATTGGAAATCACTCCGAAAGTTGTAGAAATATTCGAATCAAAAGACTTTAAAAAATATAGAGAAGATTTAGATACCCAAGCAACATCAAGAGCTAAACCTACTACAAACAACCCCGAAGGAAAGAAAAAACCATTTGGTCAATGGCTAGATACACAAACTCCACCAGTTGATAAAGAGAAATGGGATGCATTGAGTTCAAAAGAAAAACTTGAACTTTCTCAAACCTATTCCAAAGAAAAATTATTTGATAAAGATGGTAACTCAAGAATCAGATATGATGATGATGGAAAGATGTATTACAAAGAGGATGGACAAGAGGAAAGAGTACTCCCAAAAGGATTAGGTGATATTGGTTTAAGATATGATACTTTTGGTAAATTAGGTGTTAAGTTTGGTGAGTTTAAAGCATCAGATGAAGCAATTGCATTGAAAAAACGAGAGGATGCTGTTGTTATAAAAACTCATACAGATGTTGTAAATAGTTTTATTGAGGAAGATATACCAGATGGGTATCATCCTCTTAAAAATAAAAATGCGGATAATGGACCAACAACTCAAGCATATATTACAGGTGTTCTAAATGCAATGCACGCAGATACTTACATTGATATGGAAGATGATGAGGATTATGATATTTTAATTCAGATGGGTGTAAATGGAGTTAGACCATCTCACATTAGAACTTGTTTAGCAGAGCAAAGTGGGTTTAAAGGAGATGTGAATTCGCCTGGTGGAAGAAAAGCATTAAAAGAGCATTTAGCAAAAAGATGTAGAGTTGAACCTGGTGGAAAAAAGGTGATGGTTATGTCTGAGGGTAAAAACGTTGAATTATTTAATGATGTGTGGAGAACCGCAGGAGCAGGACAACAAAAAGTTGCAAGTCATTTTGGACAAGGTATGATTGACTGTATGACTGAAAAAGTAAAACTTAATAATTAACCCCACAATATACCCCCAAATTTATTATTTGATATTTATAGGTGATTGAATAATTTTTAAGAAAAAATATGAAAACACAACTATTGTGTACATTTACTTCTAAGGATACTTTACAAAAGACTCTACAAGATA
>Ga0115006_10003497_pt1 | contig 10690 bp, 8 predicted proteins | sample ArcOceMetagenome_3_FD_88943 | JGI IMG/M metagenome (GOLD analysis project Ga0115006, IMG submission 88943) | Marine eukaryotic phytoplankton communities from Arctic Ocean - Arctic Ocean- Svalbard ARC20M Metagenome | ecosystem: Environmental > Aquatic > Marine > Oceanic | place: Arctic Ocean...
CAAGCGGCGCGGCGTCCTGCGCTCGGTGCGACACGCGCGGCGCGGCCAGGCGGAGGCGCACCTCGTGGCGCAGATTGGCCGACGGAACATCGACGAACCAGAGGACTTATGACCTGTGTTATATCAAACGATTTTCATGCTTAAAAACAGGAGAACAAGAACAACAGCTGGCCCTATGGTAGGCGTCGGTGGTCGGTCAGACCACACGACCATGACGTGAACACTCTAGAAGCAAAATGTACTACACTCAATGTGCGGCGGCCATCCGCGTGCGAGATGGCCCGACCCGCATTTGCCCGAGGGCTCCTAATCTGAATCGTTCCATGGCATCACGCCTTGGAGCGTAGTTAACGCACGGTAGCCCGTTTGGACGCCGAGATTGACAGGCCGACCGACCCCACGGGAAGGCGTCGGTGGATCACAGCTGATTGCGGCGGTCACAGCGGCTGCACAAAGAACGAACGATTTGGGGGACCGCGTCGCATGTGCATTTGCGCTTGCTGGCTGGGGCGGCGAGCGGGTGGCAGCAGGACCATGTCCGAGGGATATTCGTAGATGGCGCGCGTGAGCCCAGAGGGCGGCGAGTCCGTGGCCGTGGAGTGGGCTGGGGAGGTGCCGGCTGTGGAGTGGGCTGGGGAGGTGGCGCTTGCGTCCGATGGCGTGGAGGCGGAGAAACCGCTGACCGAGTTGAAATTGGCTGTGACATGCAAGCTCAGCCGGGAGGGGCGATGTGGCGTATCAAGCGGGTTTGCGCCGCCGCCCGCGGCGACATACTTCTCGGCGACGAACGATCCGCCCTGGGAGTCGAAGGAGAAGAGCGTGTCCTCGAGGAGAGAGCCAGCTACGGTCTCCATGCCCTCTGACACGCACGTCTGCATCATGTGGCGCGCTTTTGATGGATGGGACGAGCAAGACCCCCTCCTTCAATAAATTACCACCTCCTGAACAATTGCGAATGATCGCCTTGGTTTCCCGCGCACTTTCGCGCCTTCGCCTCCTGGTAGGTCTATCTTTTACTTTTTAGGACTAGCTAGGAACTGCCCTCATCGGGCAGCGGCGCGAGGTTCGCCGCGTGCTGCGTCTTGCCGGCCATCTCGAGGAAGGCGCGCGTCTCCGTGTGCTGCTCGCCCATGACGCCGTCGAGCGCGGTGCCCTGCGGCTCGTCGTCCTCGGGCAGGTCGTCGTCGACGGCCCACAGCTCGACGACGTCGACGCCGAACTCGGCGCCGCCGGAGTCGCCGGCCGCCGAGCAGAGCGGCGCGGCCAGCCCCTGGTACGTCGAGCACGGCGCGCACGAGCGGCCCGTCTCGAGGTCGTCGCGCAGCCACAGCCCAAAGAAGCGCGAGTCGATGTCGCCGCCAAAGGCGAGCCCGTTGGGCAGCTGCTCCATTCCCGCGTTGAGCATGACGAAGTGCGCGTTCTCGCCGCTCGCGCGGTGCACCGCCGCCGCGCGCGGCCGCAGCGAGTAGACGAAGCACGCGTAGTCGCCAAACCACCGCGGCGACTTGGCGAGCGGCGCCGCGCAGAAGCCGCCGAAGACGGCGCCGCCCGCGTCGCGCACGACGAGCACCGTCGCGCTGGCCCTGGCGCCGAGCGCGCACAGCCGCGAGAAGGATGTGCCGTCGCGCGCCGACGAGAAGACCAGCCGCCACGTCAGCCGGCACCGCGGCGGGAGCGCGTCGCTGAGCAGCCGCAGGTCGGCCTCGCCGAGCAGCGCGCTGCTGCCCTGCGTGAGCTGCGGCAGCGGCGCCGCGAGACTGCGGTGGTCGAGCAGCCACGCGGCCTGCACGGCCGCCGCGAGGACGCACGCCGCCACGTTGAGCGCCGCCGACCGCGCGACGCACTCGGCGTACTCGGGTCGGCTCGCCGGCCGCGGCGGCAGCTCGAGCGGAGCGAAGCTTCCGCGGGGCGGTCGTGGGGCGGCCGCGACGAGCCGCTTCCACAGCGCCGCGCGGTCCGTGGTCACGCCGCTCGTGTCGACGGACGCGAGCCACGTCGCGGCGGCGGCGCAGAGTGCCACCGCCTCGCTCAGCGGCTTGCCGACGCAGCAGTCGTGCAGGAGCAGGCCGGCAGCCAGCGGCTGCCCGTCCGCCAGCGGCAGGCCGACGGCGCGCGCCAGTGCATCGAGATCGACGGCGGCGGCGTCGCTGGTCTCGCCGCCGACGCCGCTTCGGAGCCCGTCGAAGACGGCCGCCTGCAGCGTCGACGGCATGCCGAGCGGCAGCGCGCCCCACTCGGCGGCGCCGAAGCGACCCGGGTCCGAAGTGTCGCGCGAGGCGGCGAGGCGGAAGTTGCGCAGCAGCACGCGCTCGTCGTCCGGATCGAAGGTGGCCAGGATCTCCTGCTGCGTGAGCTCCTTGGAAGGCGAGCCGCCCATGTGGTGCACGGAGCTGGGTAGGATACGGGCGAGGACGTAAGAGTTGAAAAGTTGAATGCATAGAAGTTGAATGCAATAGTCAAGAGATGTAGATGCGATGTTGAGGGAAGCTGACAGCCTTCACAGCCTTGTGGTCCGGCTCCTGACGTAACGATCTCGCGCTCTGTGCAAAGCACCGCACGCAAGTCGCGTCGCTGCCGAAGCGTCAAGACCCACGAAAGCTCTGATCCGTACAAGCTCGACATCTCACGCGCCGCGCTTGCCGTGGCACTGCCACGATGGTGTGCATCGTCGAGGTGATGGAGGACGGTTCCGAGGAGCAGGTCCCGGCGTTCGAGGCGGTGCCGCGGCCGCGGCTCGCTCTGCAGGGGCCCGACGACCGGGGCGCGGAGCTGCCCCCGCCGATAAGGCTGCTCGAGAGGCCACGTCTGCACTACAGGGTGCCGCTTCCACGCGCGGCGCCCGGCTTGGCGGTGCCGACCAGCTTCCCGCTGCTCCTCCAGATGCGTGGGGACGGCGATGAAGCCATGGACGACAGCAGTGCCGCCGCCGCCCACGAGCAGCCGGCAGCTGTCTCTCAGCCCGACGAGGGCACGATGGAGGACGATGCACCGGAGATGAGCGCGGCCGCATCCCGCGCACCCGCAGCAGCCTCCCTCCCCAAGCGAGGCCACACTCACGTCGACGCCGACGCCCCCCCCGCGGACGACAGCGCCTCCGACCGCAACTCGGACTCGGACGCGGAGCCGCCATTCAAGCGCCTTCGAGTCAAGGCGCCGCGCCCTGCTCCTAGCCCCGCTGCGAAGCGCAAGGTGTCTCTCGACAATGTCCAGGAGCACTTCGACCGCTGCTGCATCCGAAGCAAGAGCTGAGCCACCTCCGTTCCGACGCTGATGACGGATGCCTCCCATTTCAGGACGAGATGATAGGCGACCGCACGTCCCTCGAGAGACGTGGCGGCGCACGGGCGACTGCCATCGCCGAAGCACGCTCGGACGCCCAGCTTCCCGACGCTGCTAGCGTGGGCTGTGCTCAAGAGCCCAACGGCTGCTCCAGCCGCGCCCCCTGCCGCCACGGCCAAAGGGAAGCGACACCGCAAGCGATCACGAGGAAGCTGAGCGCGCGGGCTCTCCCAGCTTCTCCAAGGCGAGCTACCGGGTTCTCAATGGGGCCTCCAGCTAACTTGTGTAGCCATCGTGCCTGTTTCGTAATAGTTTCAACAGTCAACACGCGTGAAAGACATACTTAGCGTCGAGCACGTTGGGCTGCTCGTCGTCGTCGTCGTCGTCGTCCCCAGCGTTGCTCTCGGACTCGTCAGTGGCTTCTGGTTCGGCGGCCCCAGCAGCCTTCTGGTACCCCTTGCGGCGTGGCTTGCCCGCGGGGCGGACGCTGCGGCCTCCGGCCTTGCCGCCCTGCGCGCGTCTCGTGCAACAGCACGCCCAGTACAGGCAGAGGCAGCAGCAGAAGGTGGCGGCGGCCGCGCCGATGGAGACGAACGCAGAGAGATCGGGGTCGAGCGCCACCCCAGTCGCATCTGCGAGCAGCTTGCCCCCTCGCACCATGCGCGCCTCGAAGTCCGAGATGATCGCGGCGCCGTCGGTGGCGTCACCGATGGCGTGGTCCCCGGCCCAAGCCTGCTGCGGCTGCGGCTGCCCCTCCCACCCGGCGCCGCCCTGCTGCTGCGACCACGCGCCGCCGCCGTACGGGTCGGCCGCAGGGCGCCAGCTGCCCTGCCCGGCGGCAGCAGCCCTCGTGGTCATCACTGGTGCTGTGGCGCCTGCGACGGCCGTCTGCTGCAGCTGCAGCGGCTGCGGCTGTGGGGCCTGTGGCAACATCAGCGTGGCGGGGCCAGCCCGCGTCGGCTCAAACAAGACGAGAGGAGGTATGGGAGGCGGTGGCGGCTGCGGCGGCGGCGGCCTCGGCAGCGGTGGACTCGGCGGTGGTGGCGGTGGCGAGCTGAGTGGTGGAGGTGAGGGCTTGTGCAGGTGAGGGCTTGGCCCACAGTTGACCGAGGCTTCGGCTGCGCGGCAGACGGGCAGCGCGTTGCAAGGTGGCCTCTCGCCTGGCTCGCACGGCACCGTCCATTCGCATCGTCGCACCGCCGCCACGCCCACCGCGCCCTGCCAGAAGTCCACGAAGAAGGACTCCTCGCACGGCGCGCGCGACTCCACCTCGGCACACCACTGGCAGACGGGCTCACCGGCGGCGCTGTCGCGCGGCCGGTTCATCAGCAGCGGGCTGACCTTTCTTGCCTGCTTCATCGCGTCAGGATCGTCGCACTCGGCGCGGATGTTGCGCAGCGTGCACGCGAAGGCGCACTGGTCGCCACGTGCATCCTCCTTGCACGCAGCGTTCTTCCCTTCCTTGGTCGCCGCGGCAACGGAGCTGGCGTCCTTGGCAGCCAGTACGCCCATTGCGCTGAGCAACGAGAGTGTTAGCGACGGGCGCATCGAGCACACCGTCATAATGCAGTTCGCGTTGGTGAATGTGTGATAAATAGAGAGTTGTGAGCACGTCGAGCGTGCGAGCGTCGCGTATGCTGCGCCCGCCGCTTGTAACAATCAGCTTGTTTTTATAAACTTTGTGTTCTAGCCACGTAGCTCAGGCAAAGCATGATCTAAAGATCTAAAAAGTAGCCTTAGCGCGTAGGTACAAACCTTGGAACTTTGTCACCGAGTCTACGATCTACACCATTCAACTACTGCACGAGGCTGATTGGCTCGCCCTTGTCGTGCTCCTCGAGCCACTTGACGAAGCATCGTCGCTCCTTGACGGGGTGCCAGACGTCGCCCTCGCTCTGCTGGCGCGCCGCGAGGAAGTCGTCGCACGGGTGGTCGGGCCGGAAGCGGAAGTGGTTGGGCGTGATGGAGCGGGTCGACGTGAAGTGGCCCAGCCGGCACGGCCAGCCGTGCGGCGAGCGGCCGGCGGTGTGGTTTAGCATGGCGCACGTGACGGGGAGGGAGATCTCCTCGTAGCCGATGACGCCCTGCGCCCACCGCCGCGCCATCGACGCGAGGAAGCGCGACGAGTAGCGGCCGATCGAGACGAGCGAGTAGACGCGCAGCGCCGCCGGCACTTCGTTGGCGATCGCCTCGTTGTGCCACCAGTGGCCGTAGCCGGGCGAGTTGGCCTGCTTGGTGTAGTACGGCAGCAGCACGTCGGCGTCGTCGCGCGCCGCGAGCCGCAGCATCGTCTCGAGCGGCGCCGAGTAGAGCACCTGCATGCACATGCACATGCACATGCACATGTGCACGTGTCGAGACCAAGGCGGCGCTCACTTCGGCCAGATCCGACTCCACGTGGCACTCGCAGTGGCAGATTCTGGCCCAAGGCAGCCCCAGGCTTCGGCCATCCTCGAGCCCAATCAGCCGCTGGGAGCCCCGGTTGGTCTGTCTCGAGGCCAACTGGAGCTCGCTCTCAACATGTCTGTGGGGCACGTCGAGCTCGATCCGCCACCAGAAGCGCAGCGACGGGTAGGCGTGCCCGAACGAGGCGTTCCACAGCACGAGCGACGCGTGGAAGGTGTAGTAGAGCGCCTTCTTGTGGCTCTTCTCCGCCGCGAGCCCCGGGTGCGACGCCGCGGCGGCCCCTAGCGACGGGAAGTACCGGTGGAGCGCCCTCTCGCCCCACGTGAAGACGCCCGCGCCGATGTCGCGCGTGTACTCGGGCTCCTGCTTTGTTCCGGGCGGCGTGCAGGGGGGCGCGATGCATCGCGTGAGTAGCAGACGAGGCTCCTGAGGCAGAGCAGAGAGCAGACGTATGCGTCTGCCAGTCGAGTGGATCGAGCTCCCCAAAGCGGCGTGCGAGCTCGACGTAGTCGTCGTCCTCGTAGAAGAGCATCACCCACAGCCGCGCCTCCGCCGGCAGCTCGTGCCGGTACAGCCGCAGCAGCGAGCGGTCGTCGGCGTCGCGGAGGGTGTGCGTCGCGAAGAAGAGCAGCTGCGTCACGCGCTCGAGCGCACTGCCGCCCTTGCCCGCGGCGGCGGCCAGAGCGCCGCCGCCGCCACCGTCGTCGCCAGGAGCCGAAGCCGCAGCGGCAGCCGCAGCGGCAGCCGCAGCGGCAGCGGCAGCGGCGGGAGAGCTGCTGCATGAGCTTCGTCGCGAGCAGTGCCGCCCTCCTCCTCCTCCTCGGCCGGCGCTCTCGATGAGCAGCTCCGGCGGGAGATCGAGCCGCGGGAGCGGCGCGCCGTAGACCTCCGGCGGCGACGGCGGCGGCGGCGCGCTCGGCGGCCACGGCGCCTGCGGCGACATCATGCCGAGCTTGAGCCTGGCGGTGTCCTTTGGCATGCGGCACAGCTCGCACTGCTTGCACCGGCAGCGCTGGCAGTTGGTCACGAAGCCCTTTGGGTTGTTGACGCAGAAGGGGAAGCAGGCCTCGTAGTCGAGGTCTCCGCCCGGCTGGCCCTCCAACGGCGTGCAAGCGACCAGGTTGTGGTCGTCTCCGGGCGTGGCGTGCGCCGCCGCCGGCGGAAGCGGCGCGCGTGCCGAGGCAGGCTCCTCGGCAGCGGCGGCGGCGGCCGCCGCGGCTGCGCCTGCGGCTGTGGCGGCGGTGGCTGCGGCGGCGGCGGCGGCGCTGTGGTTGGCGGTGAGCTCGGCCAGCTCGTTGCGCAGCGCGGCAATCTTTGCGAGCCTAGCCTCGAGCGCGGGGTCGGGCGGCAGCCCTGTGGTGGCCGCGACCGGCTGCTGCGCTGGCTCCTCCGCCGCTGCGAGCGTGCGATTCGCCGCGCTTGCAGTGCGGTTGCTGGCCGCGCTTCGCATCAGCACGGCGGCAGCGACCTCGTCGACGTCGGTGATGCCCATCGTCGCAAAGCCCATCTGCCGGCAGCGGCCATCCGCCCAGCCGATCTGCCTCGCCACGCAGCGGCCCGAGACGAAGCCGGGGACCGCCTTGCCCTCGCCGTTGCTACCGCTGCTGCCCGGCTCGACGTGAGATAGCCAGCAGCGTCGTGCGTTCGCAGCGTTGGCGCCGTCCTCTTGCTTGTAGGTGAAGGCGGTGCACTGTGGGTGCATGGAGCACAGCACTGCACACGAGCCTAGCGTTCCCTCGACATTTGTCGGCGAGTAGGGATGGAGGCCCTGCGCGAACCGATTGTAGTGCGCGTGCAGTGCGAGTCCATCGAGCCTGCCACCCCACGTGCAGCACGGAGCCGAAGGCAGCGGTTGGGCGCGCATGGGCCCGCTGCCATATTATGTACAATCAGATGTTTTCAATTTCAAGTTTCGCTCTGAAGTTGGGTTTGCCCGCCGCCCCCGATGCCAGACGCCACGCCGGCGGGCTGGTACCGCTACGGCCGCGTCTACACGGACGACGAGGAGGACTGCCAGCCGCTCGCGGAGAAGCGCGGCATGGGCGCGCAGGGGTGCGCGTCGGCGTGCAGCGCGGCGCCGCACTGCAACGCCTTCAACTTTCGCGAGGACTGGCGCGTCTGCTCGCTGTTCGCGTGCCTCGCCGACACGCAGCCGGAGCACTCGCTGACGCACTGGATTAGCTTCGCGACCTATGCCGGACCGCCGCCGTTGCCACCGCCGCCTCGACCGCCGCCACAGCCACCGCATCCGCCAAGCCCGCCGCCACCCGTCCCGCCACCACCCTCCTCGCCGCCGCCACCCTCGCCACCCTCGCCACCACCGCCTCCACCACCCTCGCCACCACCGCCTCCACCCTCGCCCGCGCCGCTGGAGCCCCCGCCTTCTCGCCCGCCTCCGCAGCCGCCGCAGCCGCCGAGCCCCGCGATGCCTCCGACCGCCCTCGCGACCGCCCTCGTGCGCATGCGCCACGTGCGCGATTCGGTGCGCGACGGCCTCCTCGCGTCGCCGGCGACGCGGCCGGGCTGGGTGCTCCCCACGCTGGTGGGCGCACCGCAGCTGCTGCTCGCGGCCTGCCTCGTCTTCCGCGGCGTACGCGAGCGGACGCGACGGCGCAAGCAGCAGCGCGGTGGTGGCCTCCACGGAGGCGGCCGCTTCCAGCGCGTCGCGCTCGCGCCGTCGGAATCGGAGCCGCCCTCGCCGCACCTGACGCAGGGCATCGAGGGCGTCTCGGAGCTCCTCAGCCGGCAGGCCGCCGCCCACGCCGATTTGCTGCGGCCGCAGCCGAATAGCGCCGTGGCCGCCGTGGGAGGCGGCGGCGGCGGCTTCCGCCTGACTGAGAAGCAGCGGGACCTGCTCAGCCGGGCCGTGGTGGCGCCACCACCCGGCATGCCTGCAGCGCCGCTGCCCACGCCGCCGCCGCAGCTGCTGCCGTGGACAGCCGCCACGGCTGCTGCGGCGGCGGCTGCTGCTGGCCCACGACCTGCGACGCCGAGCGACAGCACTGCGGCCGCGGCGGCAAGCGCCGCTCTCGCGTCGGCGCAGGCCCGGCTGCAGGAGCGCCTGCTCCTCGAGAGCCGCGCTGCGCTGCCGCCGCCTGCAGCCGCCGCACTCGTCGCCGCGGCGACGGCGCCGACGTCCCTCGTTGGTGCGGCCGTGCCCGCAAGCCGGCCTCGGGTGTCACCGTCCGTCGCGACGGCGAGCGACGTCGACGGGGCGGCGCGGCGTGGGATGGAGCGGGTGCGCCACGAGCACGCCGTGCAGCAGGAGCGCGCGGCCGCGCTGCAGCAGGCGGCGAGCAGCGAGCTGGAGGCGCGCTTCCGCAGCCGCGTCGAGGCGGCGCAGACGCAGACGCAGTGCGGCTCATCGGCTGCGACGCGCGATGAGCCTGGTGGAAGGCGTGGCGCCCCCGAGGGGGTCCTCGTCGGATTCGAATAGCATGTCTCACTTACTACGCTAAAGATGAGGGAGGCGTCATCATGTGTCATCACGTCTCTATACAGTAACTTTACGTCTCCGATCCGCGCGACTTGCGTTTCCCGCGCGACTTGGCGGACCCCGAGCCGATGCGCACAGGCGCGCCATGATTCTGCGATCGCATCGCCTTGGGTAGCGACGCGGCGGTGACGCCCGTCTTGGCCACTTGCGCGAAGAGGCTGTGGTTGAGGGTGAAGGCCTGACGTGCGGGCTGTTGCTTCGCAATGTGCGAGATCAGCAGGCTGTCGAAGACGTCAGTGACCGGGAAGGCGTTGGCAACGATGTGGCGTGCCATCCGTCGCGAGACACCGAGCGCGTGCGTGCAGTAGCCCCACGGCACGCCCGGCAGTAGCTCGTTGGGCGGCGCCGCCGCCGTGTTCGCTGCCGTGTCGGGCGAAGCGCACGTGCCACTCGTGAGCAGCTCCACTCCGTCTGGCTTGTGCTTCTTCGGGACGACCTGCAGCCCGCGGTAACAGTCGGCCAGCTTGACGAGGTCCCATTGGCTCGCATGCGCGCGAAGCCACCACAGCTTCTTTCGCGTGCTGGCGCTGAGCAGTGCGGGTGTCACGCAGATGTCGTCCTCCAGGATGAGAGCGCGCTGATGCTCCGAGTTGGAGAGGAAGTCGTCAAGTGCCGAGACAACGGACATGGTGTAGCAGAGCTCGTTGCACACGCGCGGCAGGCTGCCATTGACAGGTCGCAGGCACCGCTCGTACTTGGACTGTAGGCATGGTGGCGGGTTTGGGCCGCCGAGGCCCGTGTTGTCACCAACCGCACACAGCTTCGGCGACAGCCACCAATTAGGCACGGCCGGCTGGCGCTGCTTGCGGAGGAATGGCACATCGGGCCACGTGCCCCACTCACGCGACGAGGCACCGTAGAATGTGGTGATCTTCGACGGCGGCAGCCCAAGCTGCTCGACCAAGACCTGGCGCATGTACTGCGCGCGTGTGTCGTCTCCTTTCAGAGTGAGCACCCAGATGTGGTCGAATGCGCCAAGCATCGCGCGGCCAGCACGGTGCCATGCAGAAAGGTTTCCATTGGTGCCAAGCAGATTCATCGCGGCCCTGCGCCTGCGGCCGCCGTTTCCACGCTTGGCTGCGCAGGGGTTAGTGCTAAACAACGCGAGCAGGACGAAGATCTGCGACCGTGCGCAACGCATGCAACACGCCGTGGGTGTGACGAGAACGCGCGGGCCAAAGTATGCGCCGGACGTGCGCTGCTTTGCTCACTGACCCACTGAAGTTTTTAGAACGCACACCGTCACCACCCATCCGGCGTCTAAGCCCCCGGGACACCAGCACTGGGTCAGTACCAGCCTATAGGGCGCATCCCGCTGCTTTGCTTCTTTCCCCTACCATCTTGTGAGAATACGCTCTACGCACTACATACACCAGCTAACCGCAGCTCTCCTAACATCCCTCGATGCGGTTCAAGTAGCCCATGAGACTAGTGCTGGCGGCGGACGCAGGGCTCCCTGCTGGCGCGGGCGCGAGCGGGGCTTGGGGCGCGGGCGCGGCGTCGGGTGCA
>Ga0115006_10003498_pt1 | contig 10688 bp, 7 predicted proteins | sample ArcOceMetagenome_3_FD_88943 | JGI IMG/M metagenome (GOLD analysis project Ga0115006, IMG submission 88943) | Marine eukaryotic phytoplankton communities from Arctic Ocean - Arctic Ocean- Svalbard ARC20M Metagenome | ecosystem: Environmental > Aquatic > Marine > Oceanic | place: Arctic Ocean...
CCGAGTCCAACGTTTCCGCCGTGCGGTTACTCCACAGTCACGGTTCCATTTGCGGAGATTCTCCGGTTAAGATGACCCCAGATCGCAGGGGATCCCCACTGCGCACGTGATCTGGTCTTTTCACTCGGCGAGATTTGTGCGGCGTTGCCTCCTGGGGCCAACCGAAGACTGTGGGGTGGAGGCAGAAGTGAGGAACTGATTTGTCGAGTCTCCCCAATTTGTACGGGGGAGGACCTAGATCCCCTTCCCCTTTTCCATCTCAACCGGAGAATCTCGTGCCCGTGACTCTTTGTTTTTTTTGTTTTTACCGATGTACGAACTCGAAAGTGAGTCACCCCGCGCGGTCAAGCCGCGCTGGTCGGTGCGTGCTCTCTGCACGCCCGCAGGCGGGCGTGGCGGGCGTGGCGCGTGCTCGCCGCACATGGACCTGCAGGATGCGGCACAGCAGTACCTCGTGCACGTCAAGGGCGCCCTGTACCGCAAGACGCCGTACATCCTCGCCCTGTTCGGCGGCGGCGTCGGGCTCTTTGACGCGCATTCGGGGCGCGCGGCGCACACATGGCGATTTGCCGACGACGGCGTCACGGTGGCACCTGTGCCGGGCGACGCTGACGACATGGCGATTACCGTGCGGGGCAAAGCGTCGAGCATGCAGCGCATGCTGGGCAAGACGGAGGCGGAGAGCAGGTGGGTGGTCACGTGTGCGGGCAATCGCAGCGACGTCGTCAGGCGCGTGCTGAGTATGCGCGAGGTCGCGCTCGGTGATGTGCCCGAGCCTGCTGTCTTCATGGGGGCGTACCGTGCGTCTGGTGGTGCTCGCCACTCGCAGGGCCAGGCGGGGGCGCAGCAACCGGCGCAACTGCTGGTCGGGGCGCACTCGCTGGCGGTGTCGTCGGCAGCCGACGGAGAGCTTCTCGCCGACCTCGCCGTGTGTGGTCTACAGCGTGTGCGGAGGCTGGGCGACGTGCAGAATGGCTTCGCCATCCGCCATCTGCACCAGTGGCACGTCCTAGTGTGCGACGAGCGCAACACGGTCATGACTCTTCTCCGCGAAAAGTGCGATCGGGTGGGTCTCCCGTCTCCAGACATCATTTTTGGGTGCTCGGTGCCACTCACGCAGGTTGAGCGGGAAGCTGGACTCGCCGACAGACTGCGGCAGGGGGCGATCGAAACGTGGAGCGTCCTGCTGCAGCCGCCGCCCAAGGCTGCTGCCGCTGCGGCGGGGTGGCGCAACGCAAACGCACAAAAGCGCACCTTGATGCTGACCAGAAGCCATGTGCTGGAATGCGACCCCGATGACTGCCACGTGGTGTCGGCACGCGAGATAGTGGCGGTGCGAGGGCTGAAGCGCTGGCTCGATGAGCCCCAGCGCTTGACGCTAGAGTTTGGTGATGGGAATCTCTCCACGTACGATTCTCCGCACCGCGATCATATCATGGCGTCCATTTCCGCGTCGCTGGCATCCCCCAGCACATGTCCGAGTCCAGCAGCCGCAGGGGAACGGTCGGGAGAAGCGGTAGACGAAGCGCCCGCTGCGAGTGCCGCAATTGAGGGCACAAACATTGCAGAGGGTGTGTCCCACGGCGCTGCGATGCGGTCGGACCCGCCACGCATTAGAGTCGCCAATGTGCTGGCAAGTCACCGCCTTCTACCAGCCAACGCACCCACTGAAAGCTGCGTGCTAGCAGAGCAAATTGTGGTCAAGCGATTGGCGGCACTCGTCGACAGCGGCGTGCTGATTGGTGGCGACGATGAAGACATCCTGAACCCGCACGTTGTGACTGCCGCGGCGCAAGTGTGCGAAAACTGTCTCGGGGGTGTCCTGGCGTTTGAGGGCCGCGACGTTGAGGCAGCCGTGCACTGTCTGTTGAAGCAGCTGCAGGGCCGCAAGACACTGGACCGTGGGGAGCCGTCGGAAGTGATCGCCATCCTCGAATGTTTGATGCTGCTGGCCGGCACCAAGACGGGATGGGGCGTGCTCACCAAGGCTGGTGCCAAACACGAATGTCGGGCTGGCATTGCCAGTGTCATTGTCGGTCTTGGGTCACACCATGACGAGATTCTCCTTGCTGCACTGTCAGTTCTCCTCTCTCTTGTGGCTCCGCCGTTCCTGGGCCTGGGCAAGGCGACACTGCCGCCGGAGAAGCAGCAGACACCCACAGCTAGCACTGTCGTCGAGCCCAACATCTCGTCTGACGTGCAGAAAAACCTGGAAGCGTTGCGGGACGAGTTGTTGACTGAGGCCACGTGCGAGAGACTCGGTCGTGTTATATCGACACGTACCAACGACGACGGGGGAGCGGGGCTTCTGATCACTTGGCAGATATTGCGCTTGTGGCAGTCTTTGGTTTGTGAACCGGGCAAACGATTTTCTACCAGCCGCTTGCAGGCGGCCTGTACGTCGACATTGCTGTCAGACAATAGAGTTGTCACGGCCCTTCTGGGGCACAGGTGCCGCCCAGTTTCGTCTGCTGCCTGGCACATTCTGGAGGAAATAGTTGACACTGCTGTAGAAGATGGCTTCGTGATTCAGCTGCAAATGTCTGCCCTACGAGATGGCGCCGTCCTCAGACATCTTCACGCGGCACTCTTTCATCCCGACCCTGAACAGCAGGCCTTGTCGCGAAGGATGTGTGCCATGTGGCTGCAAGGCAACCAGGAGGGGTACGCTCTTATGGTGCGCTGTTTGCCGTTTGGCATGTCGTTGCTCATCCCGACAACCGTACACGCCGAGTCTGCACACGCGGCCGTGTCCGACAGTCCTATTCCAGGATGGCGTGCCGCTGACGGAGACATGGGCCTCACAGAGAAAGGCGCTGGAATCGCAAAAGCGACGGGACTTGAGCGGACCTTGCGTGCATCGCCCGCTCTTGCTGCCTCTCTTGGAGCTGGGCAGCATAACGCGCAACATGAACAGATGGCTCCTGCAGTAGCGTGGGCTGCGACTGGAGGGGGAGGTGGGGGCGGTGGGGGTGGCGCGCTGCCTAGTGCCCTCCAGAAAGGTACGGAGCAGCAGATTCGTCTTGAGAGGTGTCGTGGTCGCGCAGCATGGGAGGACTTTCTCGAAACGCTGCAGCAGGATAGGGCCAGTATCAGCCAGCGCTGGAACGATCGAACGCGGCAGGTAATCTCGATTTTGCGAAGTGTGTGGGTGCTCCATGTTGTTGGGCTGCTTCAGAGATTGCTCGAATCTTTCAAAGGGCCCCGCCTAGGAGTGCAGTGTACTTATAGTGTCACATACTACTAGACGGGGACATTTTAAAGACCCAGAGGCTGAAGTAAACCTGTGCTGTCGTTCTCACTTGAAACGCTGACGTGTCCACACAGGAAATGCGCACAGCGATGGAGAAAGAGGCCAGCAGGTAAGGGTGGAGGGTAGACATCACACGCGGGGCTTTGCTGCGAGATGTGTGCTTGAGGGGAGGCTGCTCATGATAACTGAGCGGAGATGGAAAGAGACATGCAATGCTAGTTTGAATCCTCCAAAAATCCTGCAGAAAATCCTCCCAGTAGTGGCCTTCAAGGAGGATTCGACACATACGCAATGCTGCCGTAAACAAGTACATTCTGTGTGTCCCAACATTCTGTTGATCGTATGTGGTGCGCAGACTCGAGCACGCTCGTGATATGTTGACGCAAGATGCTGCCCGTGTCGAGGGCGCAAGCACCGACTTTGCGTGGAATCACGAGGAATTCTCTGTCGAATATTTGTCGCTCGATTCTCATTTATGCGTTGGCGGCATCTTTATTCACGATGCTCTTGAGGCGCTCGCCAAGCAGGACGTGACGGTTGGCGAGCTCTTTGCGCTTGTGCCGGACATATGGCAATACGTCGTCACCCTTTACCGCACCATGCTCGAAAGCAGCACGCTGAGTGTGCAGGACGGGGTCGCGTTGCTCAACATGATGGAAGTTGTCTTTCTCCATCGCATGTCGCAGATGGAGTCCGCCACAGCCGGCGGTACACGGTTCCCCTTCTACGGCATTCCACATCTAGTGCAGATGCTCCTGGTCCATAAGTCGGCAGCTCGCCGCGATGCGCTCCTCGGGCTGCTCGGTGCCCTTGTTGCAAACAAGAAAAACGCTCAGGAATTCATCCGCTGCGGTGGTGTACCGCTCTTGATCAAGATGGCGGCCATGGTGCACGTCGACAGACAGGGTAGCAGCTCGCAAGCTGCGATGACAAGCAATTTGCTGGAGGTGGGCTCACCTGCGCCTACAGCATCCGATGAGTACCGATATTGGTATCGGGCTGACCAGGAGGCAGGAGACCACGGCAAGCCTCTCCTGCTGTCGGAAATAGCGCAGGGGATGGGCAGTCAGCAGCTGTCTGAGCGCTCATTGATCCGCGCAAAGGGTGAAAGCGAGTGGAAAGAACTTGATCAAATACCCCAACTCTCGTGGGCTGTGGGCGTGGATTGGAAGGGGGGCAAGAGTAAGGCCGACGTCAGTGTCAGGTGCCTGCGAATGCTGCAAGACATGTGTGCACTATTTCCGTCCGCCGATGAAGAGGGGAGACCCAAATTGCCGAGCCCACAGATCCGGCGTCTGTTGCTGGCGGACGATTGTCTGTGCCATGTTGTTCAGTTGCTGCTTGCTGGGTACCCGAATGTCGTGGACAAGGCGATGGCGTTGCTTGACGAGGTGCTGCAATGCGTTGACAGTAGCTGTCTGCGACGGCTGTACAAAACGGGCTTCTATTTCTTCGCGCTTGCCTACTCGGGCTCTAACTTGCAGGCGATTGCCTCCATCCTCAAGAAGACGCACCTTCGTCAAGATTTCTACCGCCAGCATGCGGACATGCAGGATGCTTCGTCGCCCAAAAACAGCGTGCTCCGGGATCTTGTGCCGGAGTCGCTCATCTGCTTCCTGACAAACCACGACGCAACGGCCTTTGCGGCTATGCTGCTTGCCGACTGCGACACACCCGAGGTATCCATGCTCCTCAGCGCTAGTATCCTCGCTCTGACTCCTACGTGAACCAATGTGGGCTGCGCTGACTGACCTGTGGACCCCACTGTCGTCACTAGGCGATTTGGCACCACAAAATGCGGCAGCACTTAATCGCGTGTATGAGCACGCACATCATCGACTTCTCGCTACGCCTCAGGGAGGACTTTCTTGCGCGCTACGAGTACGTTCCCTTGTTGACGGCAGTGCATTACCATGAGCTGGAGGGCGAGCTGTGGTGCCAGCCGTATTTCCTGCGCAACCTCGTCAACACTGAGGTCTTTCCTGAGTGGCGCATCGATCATCCATTCCAGGTTCTTCGCGCTGTCATTGACTTATGGCGACGTGAGCAGCAACGCCAGACATCTCGCCAAGGTATGAAATCTGTATGAAATCAATGCACATGCCAGCCGCCTTGGCGGCCAGAGTCGCGGCATCTCGCTTGGGCGCGCGATGCCCGCGCAAGGGCCCACCCGCGCGGCGAAGTACTTGGTCGTAGTGCACGCAGTATTGAGAGCGAGCTGGCAAGCTGCTGACACTCGTGAACTTGACTTCAGGCGCAGACGAACGAATGTCTTTCGAGCAGGCGCTGGCTAGGCTGGGATTGTTGGAAGATGCAGGTGATCAGGAAGTCCGCAAAGCGTACCGTAAGTTAGCCGTTCTCTATCACCCGGACAAGAATCCTGAAGGGCGGGCTGAGTTTGAGTTGGTGCAGAAGGCCTACCAAGTGTTGTCGAAAAAGGGAGAGGCTGAGGCCGAAGCTCCGGGAGCCGGGCGCACCTTGGAGCTGCTGATGAAAACACAAGCTATCCTGTATGAGCGTTGTTCAACAGAACTTGCCATGTATCGCTACCCCTGCTACCAGATGCTCTGTGCTCTGCTCGAGAAGGAAATGCAGGCCGGCAACGACAGCATGGTGTGCGCGTGTGCGCAAGTCCTGGCGATCACTGCCGCCGTTGATCCTGGCAACGCGCAAGAGCTAGTGCTCACCAACGGGCTCACGATTGTTGTGGACGTCCTGCACCGCTGTCTAGCTACGGTACAGCCGGCAACTGCGCGCGACAATGAGCAGTTGAAAACTTGTGCTTTCGCATGTCAAGCGGCGGCCGCGGTTGTGGGCGAGCCGGTGGGCCGCGCTGAGATCTGCAAGTTGGAGAGTGCCGATGACAATCGAAGGTCGCTGGTGCGTGCTGTCGTATCTGCAATGAGGGTAGAGCAAAGCCCAGCACTAAAGACAGCAGCATTGCACTTTTGTGTCGCTGCGTCGCAGCATCCCGAGCTCCTCGGGAAGCTGGTTGAGGCGGGTGCGCTGTGGTCTGTTTTGGGGGTTGCGCTGCGTTTCGAAGCGGGCGCATCAGTGCCCTCGGGCCCCCAGATGCCGCCGGGACCTCGCGACACCTCCGCAGCCGCAGCAGCTGCCTCTAAGCCCTTGTACCTTTCGGTGCCGCTGATGCTGGCTGCCGCACACAATTCGTCCGCTGGAAACTGGCACAGTGTGATTGCCCTCTGGGCGCTCAGCAGCATGTCAAGCGCACATAAGCTGGGTGAACAAACTCCAGAGGCCCCGGCGCCCGATGCACAGGAAAGATGCGTCCTCAGCATGTGCCAGCAGCTGAGACAGGCTTTGGACTATCTGCTCACACCGTGGATCGCTCAAGAAGTGGAGGCGCTTCACTCAGAGGTTGCGGCGACATGTCAGCGGCTAAGTATCGAGGATGCGCAGGGGGTGCGCAGTGTCGCGCTCGACAGGGCGGTGGGTCTGGCGCAGATGCTGGCGACCAATAGTGAGACGGCAACCTGCCTGTGGACGCCGCATATGCGCTCGCAGCTGCTTGAATTTATCGGGTCACAGGAGGGCAAGGGGTTGACAGAGGCGCAGGGCTTCACTTTCAAGGCGCTCCAGAACGAGATGTGCGTTGCGGGCGTCTACCTGCGCATTGTCGTCAACATGCCCGCCGCTATCCCCACCCTCGCGAGCCCCGGCCGCCTATCGCACTGCATTCTCAGCTTTCTTGCCAGCAAATGCCCGTCGCAACAGGAGGCTGGCGATGCTGCAGCCCCCATAGCAGTAGCGTGGAACAAGGGACTCGAGACGGGGGGCAGTGGGGCAGGTTTCGTGTGGGAAGACTGGGACGACGAAGCTACCATCCGTGATGTGTCGCACGCCGAGTACTCTGGCCGGATGCTCTCCACATACCTGTGGGACAGCTCGCGATGGCAGGAAGATGCGTCCCTGGCGCTGAGTGCACTTGCGGCCCTCGTTTCGAATGGCCCGCGTCCTGTGACGCAGCAGCAAGACGAGCAAGAGTCGCCGGCGAGCGCGCTGCACGTGTTGCGATGGCTGCCGCTGGTGTGGGTGCTGCTGGTGGAGCAGGCAGACGCCCCAAAGACCGGCGGCGTGGTACCGCAGGCAGCAATGTGCCTGCTGCAGGAGCTCGCTTGCCTTTGGTCCGGCATTCTGGCGCATGCGCTGGGGCGCGATTCCTACGCGCAGGCTCGACAGCTCGCTCACCACGTGCGCTCTTGCACTGCCGCGCAGTTGCCTGCAGCGCTTGACCTCCTGATGGTCCTCACCGAAGGCAGCTCTGAGTTTGTCGAGGCTTTGCTCGCGTGTGGCGGCTTGAGCGACCTTCTTGGTGTGCGCATGGGCTGTCATGCGTCGCTTCAGGCGACGAGTGGTCCGAGCGACGTGAACACGGAGGAGGCCAAGGTGGTGGAGGATGTCAAGGTCAAGGCCCTGCGAATTGTACACGCAGCCTTCTGCGACCGCATGCACGCTCCGCGCGTGCGCCAGGAGCTCTTGAGATGGCTGCCCCCTGCCCTCGTTTCTGTCCTCAGCACCTCCAGCAGCGAAGCTTCCTCCCTCTTAGATGGCACGCAGCAATCTCCAGATCTTATCTGGAGCCCACTCTGCGCGGATGAGCTAAGGGCTGGGCTCCTCGACGAGGGCCGCCGCCTCCGCAACGACCCGGCTGCCTTCGCCAGCACTACCACCGCCCCTGCCCATCTACCGTTCGGCACAGTGGTGGCATACTCACAGTATCGTGGCATGGTGGTGGTGGGGGGAGTGTTTCTCGAGTTGCTCATCAAGGAGCCAACCGCGCCGCTCAAAGACGCGGCCACGCTGCTCGATGCCCTCGTGCGCGCTCTGCTCGCGCAGGAAACGCCCGGGGCGGAAGCAGCTGCAGCCTTGGATGGCGGCGGAGAGGATGCCCCCGCAGATCGGTTGGCGGGGGCGGACGGGGGCGTCGCGCAGGGAGAGCTGAGCAGCGGGATGGTTTTTGAGGCGTTGATGGTGCTGCTGAGAGCTCGGGCCGCACTTGCGCCACAGCTCGCGCGCGCTGGGCACCTCAAAGCATTGACCTTGCGACTTGGTCCTGCGCTTGCAAGGGTGCGGGAGGCTGATGCTGCCGACGTGTCTTGCAGGTGATGTGCGTGTGTGTGTGTGTGTGCGCGCGCGAATGTGCGCAACGTCTGCCGTCATCGTCATGCAGCTGTCCTGCGCAAGTTGTGGGCGCCTCCGCGCAAGCAGTCCACACTCGGCTTCTCCCGCTTCCATGCTACACCGCGTCTCGCCCGATGAAACTGATTTGCTCTCCCCACTGTCCCACTCTGATCTGTCCAATCTCCTGCAGCCGGCTGCTAGAGGTAGCACGGTTGGCGGCAGGAGACAAAGAGTGCGCTGAGGCGATGGTGAGCACAGGGCTGCTACGAGTGGTGGTCAACGACGTGGCGCGCACCCCTCGTTGCCCCTCCACCCTCCCCATCGCTGTCGATTTGCTTCGGGAGGCTGCGGGGCACCAGGTGCCAAGGGTGGGCTTTTGCCTTCTCGAGTGTGGGTGTGTCGAGGCGCTGCTGAATCTGCTGGCTGAAGGCGTCAATCCCGCACAGCAAGTGGACGGGGCAGCGCGCGTGCATGCCATCGAGACACTCAAGGGGCTGGAGAGTGACGTTGAGGCTGGGTCCCATGTCGCCGCTCGTCTGGCCGGCAGCACCGTGTGGGAGAATTGCAAGGGGCAGCGGCACGACCTCTTCCTGGCCACCGGCGGCAGTGGTAGCCTCATGCTCACCGGGCCGTCTTCCCTCGACGTCGGCAATGGGCCTCAGCGCTCGACACTCTAGTCTCGCTCTCTCTCCCGCTCTCTTTCTCGCTCTCTGTTTTCTAGTTTCGCGTGTTCTGCAGATCTGTGTCACTGCTCTAGCGACAGCGGCGGCGGCGGTCGGGGTGGCAGCGGAAGTGGAAGCGTGTGCAGAAAGTTCACAGATACATTCAGGCGAGCACCTGGATGCACGCCGCCCGTCATCGACATCCGGTCGGATCGTCACCTGCCGCGCGCCTGGAATCTTTTGACACCCTGCCTGGAATCTTTCAGCCCGGCAAACCGCATATTGCTCATAATGAACTGCATCTCTAATCTTGAATCTTTGTCACGACTTTGCGGGAGGGCAGACAGTGTGCGATAGCACCAGTGGGAGGGGCCTCTGTGACCTGTGGTGTGTTTCTGTGCGCTTTTTCGCGTTCACCGACTGGCGGGCTGACAAACAATGCCGGTGCTCGCTAGAGCTGCTAGTATCTAGAACATTCGAGCTCTCAAGGACTTGCACCTTGTGTGGGCTGAGACCCGAGAGCGTATGTTTAGAACGTCTCCAGGCCCTTCCTTGGTCGTATTTACTCTTGGCACGGCCCATGGTCACTTGCACCTGTAATATTCGCTTGCATCTTCACGTCGTCGCGCGGTGCTGTAACAAAAACATCTATTTCTTTACTGCTCCGTTTTCGGGATCGCTGGTGTGTGATCGTTCGCAAAACCTGCCAGGAGCGGGCGAGAACGAGGTCAAAGGGGCAGACCGCACAGCGCGCGTCTGCATCCTACTTTGTAAACACATGATCGTCTCAGTCGGTCTGTATCCACATGGTAGGCCGAGGCCCAGCGGAATTACCACACTCCATTTCGGACAGGGATAACTAATAAAGTAAATCGTCAGCGACGATCATGCTCGCGCGGCGCGCCCGATGCCGGGCACACCGCAGGGCCGCAGTGCGCGTGCGCTTGCGGGGCCAACAGCACATACCTCTGCTCTCTCTTCGGTTGGGAACAAAGCGGCGCGAGAGAGAGGACCCGTTCGGCTCGCGCCCGTCCCCGCTGCAGACACAAGGACACAGCTGCTGCGTCAGCATGGCGCCCAGCCCGGCGCGGCAGGGGCGGGGTCACACGCACACGCAGGCAGGGGAACGTCTAGGAGACTCTAGTCCGATGTCACTCAACATGGGCGGCGGCTTTTGGCCGCCGCGACTGTGACTTCAGTTTTTGGTTTGCTATCTTCATCGACAGTGCCTCGCATGCTGCGTGCGTCCGCCGGCACACGGGCGGGCTGCGCCGCACAGGAGAGTTGCAGCAGCGGGGCGGGCAGGATGGGCCGACCTTGTGAGTACGCGCCATTTGCCCTGTTCGGCCCCTCGACGTTGCTCCCATCTCGCACGTGTCAGACCCAACAAGTGCTTCGTCATGAACGAAAGCCCGTCGACTCGGCGCTTCTTCATCAGATGAGCAACTCAGCCTGAGCAGGAGCCTGCTTCTTCTGTCTTCTGAGGCGAGAGCCCAGCCCGCCGAGGATGGCGGCGAACGTAATTATCAGCACGCGGCTCGGCGATATCCAGGTGTGTGTGCGCGCGCGTGTGCAGTGGGCCGTTCTTCTTTTGTTGGCGACATCCAGGTGTGTGTGTGTGTGCAGTGGGC
>Ga0115006_10003499_pt1 | contig 10688 bp, 3 predicted proteins | sample ArcOceMetagenome_3_FD_88943 | JGI IMG/M metagenome (GOLD analysis project Ga0115006, IMG submission 88943) | Marine eukaryotic phytoplankton communities from Arctic Ocean - Arctic Ocean- Svalbard ARC20M Metagenome | ecosystem: Environmental > Aquatic > Marine > Oceanic | place: Arctic Ocean...
CCATGGGCTGCTGCATCAAGGATGACCGTGCTGGCGAGGTGTACATACCGCGCAAGGACCGCGTCTGTACTGACGTGCTCTGCCTCATGGCCATCGTGCTCACGTGGGGCGGCATGGGGACGCTGAGCTACGTGTGCGTCCACGTGAAGCCCGACCTGCTCTACGACCTCTACTATCCGACGGACAGCTACGGGCAGCACTGCGGGCGGCCGGGCACGGTGACCGAGCGGCTGCCTGTCGTCATGTACCCGCAGCTCGACCGCGACATCGATGACAACTACGAGTTGATAGTCAAGCACCAGTGGGTGACCTTCTTCAAACGCATGACCAAGCTGTGCGCGAATCGGTGTCCCGCACATACGGCGCTCACCGTGCCTCAGCAGTACGGCGGTCCAGGCTACCCGCGAGGAGACTTGGACGAGTATAATCTTCTCGGAGCGAACGCCACGGGTTTGACGAGCGAGGCACTCGCCGACCTGCTCGAGCCGACACCGACGTACCAGTATTCGTTCCGCACCGTCAAGTACGCGTGGCGCTGTTTTCCCACCACCTCGACCTACGCCGGCGGCTACTCGGACCTGTGCGCCGACCCGCCGTGCGACAGCGCCGAGCTGATGGCCGACCCTGGCAGCGGCAGCATCGCCGCGGCGGACTACGTCGACGGGGTGGGCAACCCGATCGAGTGCGCCACCCTGCAGGCTCGGCCCGACGAGACCAAGACGTGGGAGATCTGCCCCGACGGCGTCTCACAGCTGGCGTGCGCGTGGCGACGAAGCGCGTGCCGCTACAGCGTGCAGGAGGCGTCGGCGTGGTGGTACCTGCCGCAGGACCAGACGTCGGACAACGTCGAGTACACGGAGGAGATCGCGTCGTACGCTCGCAACGTCATCGGCGGCTTCGACGGCATCATCTACGCGTCGCTGGAGATCCTCTGCTTCGGCTTCGGCATGCCGCTGCTCGCGTGCTTCGCGTGGCTGCTGCTGCTGTGGCTGGCGGCGGGCACGGTCGTCTGGCTGATGATGCTCCTCCTCGTCGTCTGCTGCGTGCTGATCGCCATCTTCCTGTGCGTCAAGGCGGGCTGGCTCGACGAGGAGGTCATCCACGGCGACGCGCGCCCCAACTTCTCCGACACGGGCGACGTCACGCACGGCGACTCGTGGAACTCGGGCACGCTGCTCGACTCGACGTCCAACGAGGAGCTCCAGATCTGGTACGAGGTCGGCGCGCTCGCGTCGATCCTGGCGACGATCACGGTGCTCATGTGCATCTGCCTGTGGGCCAAGTGCATCAACCGCACGATCGCCATCATCCGCGAGTGCTGCAAGGTGTACTACACGCTGCCGTTCATGGTGGTGTGGCCCCTCGGCGGGCTCGTCTTCTCGTGCGGGCTCGTCCTGTGGGCGATCGTCATGTTCTTCTGGATCTGGGACGACGAGGTGTGGACGCTCGTCTACGCCGAGTACGGCAACGTCGGCGGCGGCGACGGCAAGATCTCGCAGGAGGAGCAGATCATCCTGACCGTCGCCACGCTGCTCGCGGCGCTCTGGTCGCTCAACTTCGTGCGCGCCGTCTCGTGGAGCGCGATGGCGTCGGCCGTCGGCTACTGGTTCATCGTCGATAACGCGCCGCGCGCGCGCGCCAACCGCGCGTGCTGCTGCTGGGGCGGCACGGGCTGCGGCCTCGTGCGGCTGATCGACTCGACGTGGACGATCGTCTCGCGCCACCTCGGCTCGATGGCCTTCGGCTCGCTGATCGTCGCGACCGTCCAGCTCGTGCGCATCCTGCTCAAGGCGGTCGAGGCGTCGACGAAGGACGCGCAGCGGCGCAACATCGTCGTCGTCCTCGTGCTCAAGTGCGCGCAGTGCGCGATGTGGTGCCTGCAGGGCACCGTCGAGTACATCTCGTACTACGGCTACGTCTACGTCGCGCTCGAGGGCGGCTCCTTCTGCAGGGGCTGCCGCTCGACCTTCGAGCTGATCGCGCGCTTCCCGGCGCAGGCCGCCGTCAACAAGACCGTGCAGAAGCTGCTCAACCTGCTGCTGGCGTGGTCGGTGCCGACGCTCAGCGCCGCCTCGTGCTGGTACTACCTCGAGGGGTACGACGAGTACATCGCCGAGGGCTACTCGGCGGCGCACGCGACGCTCGCCGTCTTCCTAATGGCGTGGGTCATCGCCGACGGCATGACCACCGTGCTGTCGTGCTGCATCGACACCATCTACCTCTCGGCCTTCGTCGACATGGACGCCAACGACCCGCCAAAGTACATGTCGTACGAGCTGCGCGCCGCCTTCGGCATCGACGCCGCCGCGAGCGAGGTCCCCGACGGCGCGGCGATGCTCTACGCACCCGTGTACAAGGAGACGCGCGCCGACGGCAGCACCCCTCGCGGCGGGACCCCGCGTGGCGGGACCCCGATCGGGCCGACCGCGTACGGCGACGTGCCGTCGCCCGTGCTGCCCAGCCCACGCAGCCAGCGCGACATGCCGGCGTTGGCGACAGCACCGGGACGGCCGGCGATGGCGACAGCACAGCGTGACGTCCCGGTGCCGGCGAGTGGCGGGGTCGCCGCCTCGCCGGCAGCCGAGCGTGCCCGGCGCGCCGCCGCCGCGCGACGCGGCGGCTCATCATTGTATCCGGCAGCTGGCGGAGCCTGCGCCGACCCTCGCTTCGACTCATCAATTGACCCGCGATGCGCCGTTTGATGCTCCACAAGCTGTCACCGACCCCCCTCATGCACACTTAGAGAAACATAGGCCCGCTTCCTCTCAGGTTCACTCACATATCTCGAAACATCTGTCCTCTTCTTTCATTTCAAAGAACAACTCACACTCTCGCGCTTTGCATGGTCGCTCACATCGCACGATTATCATACGTGCACACCCCATTATAGTACCTTAGTCTCAAACGTCTCGAGTCGCGCTGCAGAGAACGCAGTTCAAACGTCTGCCGCAACTCATCGCATGTGCGTCCGTAGCAACCCCGAATGAAGGCATCATGCGCTCAGGCCAAGGAGCGCGAGCGTCTTCCTCGAAGCCCAGCCATTGGCCAGCAGGTTGTCGCGCTTGATGTTGAGCGTCATGTCGAGGGAATCGTCGCCGTACACGCCGCCGGGAGCGTCGTCTGCCAGCAGCACGACATTGTATCGAGAGGACATTGCGTCGTACATCTTCACCACGCCCGGCTTGCCATTGAATTCAGGCCGCGCCTTGAGCCCCTGCACCACGACCGCCTGGCCGGGCCTGAGGGAGCCGCTCGTGCCGCTCGCACCCGATGGGCCGGCGCCGGCCGTCGACGAGGCCGAGGGGTTGTCGAAAGGGTCTGCGTCTGCGGCGGCCTCGTGGCTGCGCTTCTTGCGCATCGCGTCGACGGCGGCGCTGGTCGCGTTCCTCTTCTTGGGCTTGACGTCAGGCTTGACGTTCGGCTTCGCGTCTCCGCTGCTGCCACCACCACCAACGCCGGCAGCGGCGTTTGCCGCGGCGCGCGCGGCACGCGCGGCAGGGTCGAGGATCGACACAAGCTGCCCCGACTGCGCATGCGTCACTTCGACGCCGACGAGTCGAACCTCGGAGCCGTCGGCGTTGGAGGCGCGCCCACGCACGATCGACATGTTCGAGACCTGCTTGTACTGCTGGCGGCCGTCCTTGTCTCTGACTTTGATCGTCGTGTAGCCAACCAGGTCCTGCAGCGGACCCCAGTGCGGCAGCACCGAGCCCGTGACGACGTGACGCGGGAGCATTCGCCGCCCCACGTAGCACTCCTGGCCGGCCTTTTTGGCTGCGCAGTTAGGACCGTGCGCGCAGCCGTCCTTGAACGTGTCGAAACATTTGGTCCATGCCTCCTGTGCCTCTGTCTCGTTGAAGGAAGCAGAACCCTCCTGGCTGGGCTTCGGCCACACCAGGCGCGCTGCTCGACGCTGCTCCCAGAGCGTGATGTCTGTACCGAGGCCAACTGATGGCCGCAGCACCTTGTAGATCGGAATCGGGTTGCCCACGGCCCAGGCCGAGGCGGGCTTGCGAATCAGAAGCTTGCAGCTGAACACCCTGTTGCCAGGGCGGTTCCAGGTTTGCAGAGCGCTCTTATCCACCCAGATGCCCTCGCCCTCCTCCAGCACGCCGCCCTTGTCGCGCCGATGCTTCTCGAGGATGGCCTTGGCATCGGCCCAAGAGATGCCGCGATCCACCTGAAGCTTCCAGTGCTGCAGCGGCCGGCCACCCTCATCGTTGGCGAGCGTGATCGGGTAGCTCGGCGCGACCCGCACGCCCGACTGGGCGGAAATGTCGACGACACCGTCCTTGTACTCGAAGTTGGCCTTCGCCTGCTTGATGAAGTGCTCGAAGAGCGAGATGAAGTGGGCGAAGATCTTGTTCTGCATGTCGAGCTGCACGCCGAGCAGCCGGTTGAGGAACTTCCTGACGCCGGAGTCCTCGGCCTTCATGCCCAGACGCGCGAGCAGCTCCTCCGCCTCGTCGAGGTAGTCGCCCCACTGCTGCTGCAGCTGGCCGGCGTCCGAGCCGCTCAGCCCGAGCACCTCGCGCACGTACTTGTCGGGCGGGTGCATCTTCGACGCCTGCGGGTTGAGCACCGTCTCGATGATCCTGTTGGCCGCCTGGACGCCGTACTCGGTGTCGACATCGAAGTCGCTCAGGCTCGACGCGTCGGCGGCGCGCCGGTCGCCCTTGGTCAGCGCGCCGAGCGCACGCAGCCGCTTGGCGACCGCCGAGGCGAAGCGCCGCTCGCCGCCGCACGCCGTCATCATGAGCACGTACTTGGGCCCGCACACCTGGTTGGAGCGGTGCGTGCGGCCGCACTGCTGGATGGCCTGGTCGGCCGACCACGGCAGCTCGAGCGTGATGTGCACGCGCTGCGCCTGGTTCTTGACGCGGCGGTCCGCCTGCAGCGAGATGCCCGACGAGGCCGCCTCCGAGATGATCGCGACGCGCTTGCGTCCGTCCATGAAGGCCTTGCGCTCTTCGATGTTGACCTGCTTGGCCGAGCACCCGAGGTCCGCGCTGCGCTTCTTCGGGACCGTCTTGCCCTCGGCGTTGCGCTCGAGGCGCTCCGACCGACCCGTCAGCTCGGCCACCATCGAGGACCCACCGAGCGCATGAATCAGCCGGTCGAGCGGCGCATCGGGCAGATTGAGCTTCTTGGAGGCGGCACGCAGCTGCCGCTTCAGCCCCTGCAACTGCTTGATCTGCGACGGGTCCGAGTGCTGGAAGTCGCCGTCCTCGTCGTCAGAGCCCTGCCCGTCCATGTCGTCGTCGCCCAGCAGCGAGTCGAGCTCGTCCTGCATCCCCGCCGCCTCGTCGTCCTCGTCGTCCATCCGTCCCTTGCCCTTGGCGCGGGCCTGCTTGGGCTTGGGCTTGGCCGCGCTGGCGCGCTGCTTGCCGCGGCGACGCTTGGAGGCCGGCTCGTCGTCCGAGCTGAGGCCGAGCACGCTGTCAGCATCCCCGCCGTCGTCTACGTCGCTCTCGTCGTCGTTGTCGCTCACGTCCATCTCCCAGTCACTCGCCGAGTCGGAGTCGTCTGCAGCGCGCCGCTTGCCCTTGGCCTTCTTGGCGGCGCGCCGCACGCCCGCCGAAGCCGCGCGCTTGGCGCCGCGCTGTCTGGGCGCGTCGCGCGCGGCGTCGCTGTCGTCATCAGAAACGACGGCGCGCCGCTTCGGCTTCGGCTTGGCGGCAGATCCGGCGGCGCCAGGCGCTTTGCGCGTCGAGAGGAACTTCCACTTGCTGCCAGCCGATGAGAGGTCTTCCCACCGCTCCTCACCGTCACACTCGTAGCGGATCTTGTGGCCGCGCGACGATGAGACGGCAATGACCTGACCCTCGAACCAAGCCGGCTCCGAGACGAGCTTCGGGTCGTTCCAGAAGACCGTGATGCGCTTCCCGAGCATCGCTGCATCCTCCTCCTCGTCAGAATCGCCACCGCTGGCCGCCGCCGTCGCCGCAGCTCGGTTGGGCCGTGGGGGGCGAACGAGGTTCTCCGGCTTGAGCGCGAGCCGGTTGGACTCGCCCTCCACGGTGACCTCCCAGCGGCCATCAGCAGAGCCCTCCTGGAGCTGGACTGCGGTGCCAAGCTGTCCATTGAGCTCGGCCCGCGCGACGAGTCCACGCAACTGCACCTCCGTACCCGGCTTGAGCGACCAGTCATCCTCTTCCGCCGCAGACGCTGCCGCTGCGCCGCCGCCGCTGGCGTCGGCCATCTCTTCGTCGGAGGAGTCGAGCGAGATGGCCGAGCCGCGGTCGGCACCGCGCCCAGCCGCACGGCGGCGAGGCCGCCCACCGCTGTCTCCCGAGCTGCGCGCGTCGGCCTCAGCTGCGCCATCCTCGGTCGACAGCGAAGACGAGCTGCCGCTCGATGCGCGGCGCCCCGAGGCAGATGCGTGTGGCGCCTGAGCCATCTCCTCCTCCTCGGCTGCCTCCGGCTCGGGCACGCACTCTGGACACAGCCAGTCGCCCGTTGGCATCGCCTTGAGCGCCGGGCTCAGGCAGTACGCGTGGTAGGCTTTGCCGCAGCAGCCCTCGCCCTTGCATCGCAGCAGCTCCGACGTCGAGTAGCAGCCGCATTCGGCGCATGCGTCGGCTGCACCGTTGCTCGCCGCCTGTCGCGAGCGCTCCTCGAGGAGTCTCAGCCGCTGCTCAAGCTGCAGCCGATCGGTACACTGCTTGTGGTCGATCTCTGCGTCGGTGAGCAGCTTGCGCATCCGCTCTGGCTTCATCCGCTTCAGCACCTTGGGGAGCTTCGTCGTCCGAGAGCGACGACCCGTCTCAAGGCCGTCCTCGTCGACACTAGCCTCGCTGCCGCTCTCCTCCTCCTCGTCGTCATCGGCGATGAAATCATCGAGGTCCGAGCCGTCGTCGACCTCGCCGTCGGAGCCGAGCTCCTGTCGCCCGCCACCGCCGCCGCCGCTTCCACTGCTGCCGCCCTGGCGATACCCGGCTCGCCCGCGCCGCCACTCGCGCCTACGGCGCACGCCCGCCGCTGCATGGCCACCAATTTCCTCAGCGTCGAGGTCACCGTCTGCGTTTGCGTCGTCGTCCTTGGGCTCCGGGTACTTCTTGAGGTAGTCGCCCGTCGGGAAGCGGTCGATCATGTATTTCAGAAGCGAATCCATGCCGCAAAACTCCTCGAGGTCGACGCCGTCCTTGATCGCCTCCTTCAGCCGCGCCTCTCCGGTCGACTGCAGCCCGATGACGACGCACTGCTTGGTCTTCGTGTTTTGCAGCGCTTCCTGCGCGAGCTGCACGGTGCGATCGACCTTCATCGACATGCAGAGCTGGCGGAAGAAGCGCTGGTGGGCGCCCCAGAATTGCGACATGATGCTCTTGGCCGGGTGCTTCTTCTTGTCCTTGACCTTCAGAGTGATCAGCGCGTGCTGGATGCATCCGTGGAGCATCTGCCACCAGCTCGCCGAGTCGTCGTAGAGCCGCTGGTAGCGCTCGACGTCGACGATCTCCGTGTCGAACTCTGCCGCGGCAAACGAGAGCTGACGGGAAATGTAAAAGCCACGACGCTTCATGTCGAGCGCCACCAGCTCCATCGCTCCAGTGCCGCCCTTGCCGATGGCATCCTTGAACTGGCTGAAGCTGGAAAAGCTGGTTCCGGAGCCCCACAGCCCGAGCCGCTCCATGTACGCCATGTGAGCGATGTCGGAAGCGCCGGTCGCCGAGCAGTAGACGAAACGTGCGTCGGGCAGCTTCTCCTGCAGCTCGTGCACCGCCTCGGCCGTCTTGGTGGAGTTCTTCGACTTGATCGGCTTGCCGGTCTTCTTGTTGATCTTGTCCTCGTCCGGCACGAGATTCTTCGCCTTGTGCGCCTCGTCGAAGAGCACGCAGCCGTCGCCGCCGCCCTCCTTGAGCCACTTGAGGATCTGGTCGATGCGCCGCTTGCCGCCCTCGCCCTTGGAGACGAGTGCGGCGTACGTCAGGAACACGACCCCCTCCTTGATCGGGATCTTGCTGTGGAGTGGGAACTCCGTTAGGTTGCGCACCACGATGTCCTTCCTGCCCAGGTCGTTCAGGTCGCGCTTCGCGTCCTCGTACAGATCGGCGCTCACGCTGACCCAGACGTGCCGCGTGCGGAGGCGCAGGACGTTCTCGAGGATGATGCCTGCCAGCTGTCGGCCCTTGCCGAGGCCGACACCGTCGCCCAGGAAGAAGCCAGCGCGCGCGCCCGAGTGCAGCCGCTGCTCGTGGCGCTGGCAGGCGTACAGCACGGTCTCGAGCTGCAGGTTGCTGAGAGCGCCACCGAACGGGTTGCTGGCGGTCTTCGGCTTCAGCAGCCCGCGCGGCAGAGTCAGCGCGTAGCCGATCTTGGGCATCTCGGCGAACGAGAGGCTGGTCGTCTCGACGACCGCATCCGGGTGCGCCTGGCCCTCCTTGTAGTGCTGGGGCTGGTAGGGCGTGAAGACCGCCTCGACCTCCTCGTCCTCGCCTCGCCCCTCGCGGCCGTTGGCATCGTCGGCGGCCTGGGCAGCGGCATCGGCCTCGCCGCTCGCCGCGCGCGCGAAGCGGGCGTTCACGTCGGCGGTGCTGTCCTGCGCGCCCGGATTGGCGGCCGACCGCGCCGCCTTGTCCTCGGCTTCCTTCTTGCGACGCTGCTTGGCCTGGCGCTCCTGCATCCAGGCGAGGCCACCATCGCATTGGCAGTGGCTGTCCCACTGCTTGCACGCCGTCCAGACCTCGTCGCAAACCCAGCAGTAGCACTTCTCGCACGCCTTCTTGCACATCTCCTTGTTGCTCTTGTCGAAGCGGCACTCGAGACAGTCGTGACGGGAGTGAGGGGCATTGCGCGCGATGTCATCGCCGGTCGCGCCCGTGAACTCGACGTCGTCCTCGTCGTCGAACGGCATGATCGGGGGAGCGCCGGCGTGCGCGCGGTGACCGCTAGCGAGCTCGACACTGGAGCGGGCGCGTGGAGAGGCGGCCGTGCGTCTGACCGGTTGACCGCTGAAGGGCGTGTACGACCCGAGTCGCCGGAGTGCTGGGCGGGCGCCGACGCGCGCGCGCGCAGTCGTGCGGTGCTTGCTTGCTTGCTTGCTTTGAGCACGATTCTTGACTGTGTGTTTAATCCGGAGAAGAGAGGAGGAAAGTAGCTATTTCGTCGCAGGTAAACCGTCCAGGCGTGCTTCGACTCCTCCTCCGACCCGAGCCGCCGAGCGTGGCTGACACACTATCGCCATTGCAGCACCGAGACCAATGACCGGCGTGACGCTCTCGGAGCATCTCGGCCACGCCGTCCGCGTGCACGCGCTCCTCGCCAGGCTGCGCGTGTGGTGGCGGAAGCGCCACCCGAGCAAGTTCGCCAAATGGATGAGCGCTCAGGCGATGCGTCTGCTCGTTCGCGAATGGGAGCAGCGGCAGCGCGTCCGAGGTGCGTGCGACGCCTACGTAGGCGTGTTGCTCCACGGGCTGTACGGGCCCACCATCGTGTCGGTCAACGACCGATTCGAGCCGCCAGTCGAGTTTGATCCGCGCTTCCACGGGGCCAATGGGCCGGTGCAGGCGCCGCTCGCTCGTAGCCCGCACGCAACCCTGGCGTGCGAAGACGAGATCGAGATCGTCCTCGACGAAGAGACCATCATCCTCGTCAACTGGCGCGATGACGGCGTCCTCGTCAACTGGTGCGATAACGGCGCGCGCGCCATCGGCCTGGCCACGCTCGCCGACGACCTGCTCGGCTGGCTCTTTCGCTTCCTCGACGCGCGCGCGGCGCTCTCGCTCGCGACGGCCTCGCGCGGGCTGTCGGTCGCCGCGCCCTCGGCCCTCATGGCGCTTCATCGCACCGCCGCCCTGCCTAGCGCCGTCAGTTTGCACGGGTGGATGAGCCTGATCGAGGCGCTCCGTCGCCGTGTCGTCTGACACATCGCGCTCTGACCCGAACGAAATTCGAGCGGAGTCTGCCGCCGCTCGCCAGGCGTGGACACGCAGCGACTATAGAACGCCCGACTTGCGTGTTGTCCGAGAGTGTGTGGTGTGTGTGAGTACCGTACATATGGACGCGATTGCTATGAGAGAGACACGACGCGGAAAAACGCATCGCCGGCTGGGCGCGGGAACTGAACCGCTACATCCCTCCGGTGTCCATCAAGCCCGCGCCGCCCTGCGAATCCTGCTGCTTGGAGTTGACCGCTACCTGCACGGCGCGAGGCGTAGGAGCAATGCCCATGAGTGGGCGAGGGCGTCGCGGGCCGTGCGACCAGCGGGGGCTGCCGCCACCAACGGCGAGGGACCGTGTGCCTCGGGGAGGGCAGGACGGGGCGTGCACCTTGAAGCGCTCCTCAAACGTGTTGAGCTCCGAGAGCAGCGAGTCGAGCGCCGAGTGCATCGCCTGCGCCGGCGAGGGCCCCTCCTGCCGCGTCTGCACCTTGACCTGGATCGCTGGCTCCAGCGGGTGCGGCACACGGTAGCCGCCAAAGAGGACGTTGTCATCCTCGAGGAGCTGGTAGCGGACCATGTTGCCGAGCGTGTGGTCCTCGCGCTCGATCACAAACATCGCGGCGCTCGGCACCTTGGTGTCCTTTATGACCGAGACCTTTTTCACGCTGTCGTCGTCCGGTAGCCGCCAGTTGTCAAAGTCGTCGGGCTTATTCATCGGTGCGGTGCGACGGCGTCGCGCGGACGCGACGACGGGCGCGCGGACGGTGCGTGAGCCAGGCCGCGCTGCCCGAGGCTAGCTGCAGCGGCGGA
>Ga0115006_10003500_pt1 | contig 10687 bp, 7 predicted proteins | sample ArcOceMetagenome_3_FD_88943 | JGI IMG/M metagenome (GOLD analysis project Ga0115006, IMG submission 88943) | Marine eukaryotic phytoplankton communities from Arctic Ocean - Arctic Ocean- Svalbard ARC20M Metagenome | ecosystem: Environmental > Aquatic > Marine > Oceanic | place: Arctic Ocean...
ACGAGATGAGTCGCGTCGGTGAGCGCGATTGGGTTGATCCATCTCTTGTCATAACAATCCGAACCAAGAAACTCGCAAATCTGTTTTGTCGCTTCTGGATTCAACCGTTGCACACCCAGCTGGCCGCCGCAGAGATATTCTTCAGCAAGAGCCACAGAAACTACAATCATGAGCCAAAATTGCTATGGTACAAATCTTCGAAACAGGTTACTGTATACTTCGACAAGTTTCCACTTGCTGCGCGTGGCCTCTCTCTCAAGTTGTAACAGTAATAGCAGCAGCACTAGCAGCGTAGGATGATGCAAGCAATGGTATTTCATTGGATAATGGTTATCCTTCCTCCTGTGCTCTCCACAGCAGTAAGGTAGCAGCGGCAATTTTTTCTTCGTCTGAGTGTTGCATTCTGGAATCTCATCCTACTGTGGTAAAGCTTGCTAGATGTTCAGACTACTATGGTGAAACATGCCAGACAGCGTGAGCACATCACACTGCCTGGCTCAGGCTTTCCCTCAGGCGTTGCGCGGTCTCCGACCTTGTGGCGGTTTCTCATTTGTTCGTACTTTTGGGGATTCCCAAGCCTCCTCTTCGCATTAGTTCTGGTGCTACCCGAGGTGCTTTGGGGGGTACCTTCTCTAGGGTTTCCGATTGGTCTTCCAAATTGGGCGTCTACCATAAACACGAGCCCAGCCTCAGCCAATATCTTTGTCACCATCGTTCTTGAGGTTCTCATCAGCCTTAGCCTGCCCATGAATATTCTCGTCCTTCGCAAGCGCAATCCTCAACAGACTTCGCACACTCTCATATTCTGTTCGCTTATCTAGGATACCCTTTCTGACGCCATCCTTCATAATATCCCTAGTCACTTGGCTCGTAGGGTTGACGGCCCACCGCTCCAGGTTGCCACGAACCCAATCCTTCTGGTCGGCGGTGAGGCAAACGCGCTTGGTCTTACCTTTCGGTTGCGTCTCCGAAGGCTCCGCGGCATGAATGATTCCGTCATGCTTTCGTTTATAAGTCTCGTTCCTGTCTGAGGAAGCAGAGGCCAAGGCATCCCCAGGAAGCAATGAGGGGTCCATTCCAACTTTCATGTAAGATGTCAATGTCGTTTGTACGCCATCACCTCTGGGCTTGTATCCGGGCTGTGGAGTACAATGGCAAAGCCCAGCATAAGTATACGGTTTGAGTGGTTCGCCATCCAAATCGCACTGCACCCAGCATCTGACGCCCAACCACTTGGTGTACGTTTCCTCCTTATCTTCTCCCACCTCAGCCTTCTCTTCTGCAGCCTCGTCTCCCTCCTTTGCCTTTTCCACTCCCTCCTTATCGCCATAGTCGTCTTCACCATCCCCAGCATCATACTCTGTTGCAGCTCGGCATGGACTGGTGGCAGCTGCTGGGACCTCAGCTTGAATTGCATCCGCTTCTGGACACAGTAATGCATCTTCGGCTGCCGCTGCCAGCACTTCAGGTGGAATTGCATATGCTTCTGGGCTCAGTAATGCCTCTTCGGCTGCCGCTGCCAGCACTTCAGGTGGAATTGCCATGGCTTCAGCGATACCAGGAGGATAATTAATGAGTATTCATTACATGTGTTCATCATTATATCATGCTTCATCGAGCGAACTCGAAGAAGCTAAGGTACAGCGAACCAGAACTGAAAAAGGTCAGAACTTGGCAATAGAATCAACATGATCGTTGGATATAGCTGTGCCGCCAGGAGTTTTAAGGGGGCCGGGCATTGGCCACCCAAAAACAGGGGTCAAGCGAAAATCAAGCGGGCAAGTCAGACGCGCACCCAAAAACAGGCGCCAAGCGAACAAAAAACGGGCAAGCCAGACCCGCACCCAAAATCAGGCGCCAAGCGAACATCAAGCGTGCCTTTCAAAAGCCCTGCGTATGCAAGTATGCTAATTTTGTCCCTGCAGCTATGTCGTAGTTGTTCCGTCGGGTGTTTTCCATTTTGTTTCACACTTTTTAACCTGTACTGATACTGATTCTCAGGTGACATTCCATGAGAACTTGTACTGGTGCCTGCTGGCAAGTTCTCCCAGTCGAGATTTTCGACATAATGGTGCAAGTAGTTGCAGTAGTAGCAGCACTAGCAGTATGTCGTGATGCAAGCAAGGGAATTCCAAGGGATAATGGTTATCCTTTCTCCTGTGCTCTCCACAACAATAAGTTGACAGCAAGAGCCACAGAAACTACAATCATGAGCCAAAATTGCTATGGTACAAATCTTCGAAACAGGTTACTGTATACTGCGACAAGTTTCCACTTGCTGCGCGTGGCCTCTCTCTCAAGTTGTAACAGTAATAGCAGCAGCACTAGCAGCATTTGATGATGCAAGCAATGGTACTTCATTGGATAACGAATATCCTTCCTCCTGTGCTCTCCACAGAAGTAAGGTCAGTCGCAATGTAGCAGCGGGCATTTTTTGTTCGTCTGAGTGCTCCATTCAGGAAACTTAACCTACTGTGGTGAAACTTGCTAGACGTTCAATCTACTATGGTGAAACATGCCAGATCGTATGAACACATCATACTATCTGGCTCAGGAGTTCATTCAGGCTTCTCGCTGTCTCTGACCTGCTGGCGGTTTGTCATTTAGTCGCATACCCTTGGAGGTACTTTTGGAGGGTGCCCTCACCACCCCATTCTCATGGTCCTTTCTCCTTCCCATGATTCTGTTGGTTGGGCGGCCTTGTCTTTGTCTTCCTGTTTTTGGTGTCAGGCAGCGGTGCCTGTGTGTTTTCGATTTTGAGCACATCATATTGTCTGGCTCAGGTTTTCCAGGTGTTGCGCTGTCTCCGACCTGCTGGCGATTTCTCATGTTTTCGCATACCCTTGGAGGTGCACTCTGAGATACCCAACTCATCCCTCCCCTTGGTTCACATCTTACCTGGGAATCTTCCTGAGACTTCTAGAGGTACCAACAAGATGCTACGCAGAATGCTCGATACTTGATCTACGACCCTCGGTTGACCATGGGAAGGGTTGTTCTTGCCAAAGACGCAATGATGTTAGCATTCGTTCATCGTTTTGGGTAAGTGTCGGCCGACACGTCGGATCAGGGATACATAATGCGAGTAACACCTGTCGCCAAGGGCGTGTTGCCAGAGATAGCCGAAAAGTAACATCATCCCGTGCTGCCTCGATATCCTTCTCAGAGGTAGCCGATGGTTTGCGAAAGGCTCGGCAATAATGCATGATACTTCCAAATATATCTTTCCCAGGAAAAGAATTCCAATGGAATCGTGCTGCATCAAGCGATGCGGTTTCCCATAATACCAGGCCGAACGACCAGATGTCCACTGATGTATTGATCTCGCTCGGCGGGTTGGGCTCGTCCCATAACTCTGGGGGGCGATTGAATGATGTACAATATAACTCGTACCGCTGGGCTCTGGGATTAGAGACTTCGCTCATTCCGAAATCGCACAGGCACGCTTTGCGCTGTTCGTCGCACCATGTGATATTTTCGCTCTTCACATCAAGATGGCACACTTGCCGCTCATGTAAGAATCCCAAACCAGTGCCAACCTGCATTGCGATCGCGTGCCTGTCTTCCTCACTGGCCTTGGCAGCTTTGAGGCGCTTTCTGAGTGACCCATCTGCCATTTCCAAGGCGAGCCACGACATGCCCCCTGCACCAGGTATGCTGCCACCACCGAAGCAACGTGAAAACAAATAATGGCTTGCTAGCATCTTGTAGATGTGCAGCTCCGCCTGAATATCGTCCACGACCGCTCCCTGGCAAAGCTTCAAAGCAGTCCTTTGCCCAGTGATCGTCCTGGTTGCTTGATAAACTGCGCCGTATGAGCCATAACCAATTAGCTTTTCTATGGCGAATCCTGCAATCACCGCTCCTGCGATCGTCGAACTGACGATATTCACTGTAGTCTCATGTCGAGCTGCTGCGACAGGGGCCAATCCAGAAAGCGGCGAAATTCCACGACCAATTGGTGCACCATGTGTCTCCTTCACAGCTGGCCCACGGACTACCCGACCAAGGCCAAGAACGGCCATTGCGCGTCTCTGTGACGCAAACTCATGCGCGCTTCTGTCCTTATGCAAGCTTTATATAATGGAGTTACATGGTTTCAAGATGCTCGAATCAAATTGGAACAATATAGATTCCCATCTCGTTTCGTTTTATACTGTTTGATTTCTTTTGAAACTGTATAAATGATTGGTCGCTGTATAGATCGAACCTTTTCGTCTTATAGCCTGCCTTGAATTTTTGTTTTTGATCGTCAGGCAGTGCTCGCCAAAGTTTGGCAACATTCCTCATGCGCAGCTGCTGGGATGCACCCGCGGCAGAGCCAACTGTCTCGGCCATGAAGATTTGGAATGGTCGTCGTGCATTCGGAACAACCTTTTCGCGCACTGCTAGCCGCAGTTGCGTCCACCTCTTGCGCTTCTGTTGCTTCGCTGGTCGCTTCAGTATGGGCGCTGCTGCTAGCCGTGGCGCAGGACGTGCTGCCAGCACAGCCTGCTTGCCATTCAAACGACGCCGTGCCATTATAGTAATGCTAAGAGTTTCCCTAGATAGCAAAGGTGGATTGGTCGTCCAGAACCTTCCCGAGCTGTCTCAACAATAATCCTTATTCAGTTAATAAAATCCTCATTCAGTGCCGTACATGGCACTGAATAAGGTTTTCCTATACTGAATAAGGGTTCACGACACCGAACATATGAAGATGGTTAAGCTGGAGAACCAAAGTTGCTTGGGCAAATCTATATTCGAAGATATGAGATATAGGAAATGTTACTTTTCATTAATCGCCTGTGAGCCGAAACGATTGTGAGTAAGTAGCTTCTTCTGAGAGCTATCTACAAAGTTCTCAATGAATTACCTAAACAAAAGGCCCCTCGAGTGCCTTGTACTGCCCTTGAAGGGCCAAGGCTTTGTGAGGCCTTGCGCAGGCCATAAAGGGCGGCGCTTGCAAGCTGCTAGATCGGCAGAAAAATGTTTTCATGCATCGCTCGTTAATTTCAAATCTCGGACAGTGAAACATGCCAGATTGTATGAGCACATCATATTATCTGGCTCAGACCATCCCTCAGGCGTTGCGCGGTCTCCGACCTTTTGGCAGTTTCTCATTGGTTCGGACTTTTGGGGATACCCAAGCCCCCTCCCTGCACTAATTCTGGTACTACCAGAAGTGCTTTGGGGGTACCCAAACCAACTTGCCCCCCTGGACTTGCCCTCCTGGGAGCCTCCTGGAGCCTCCTGGAGGCTCTGGGAGCCTCCTGGAACCTCCTGGAGCCTCCTGGAGCTTCCTGGGAGCCCCCTGGAGCCTCCTGGAGCCTCCTGGGGCCTCCTGGAGCCTCCTGGGAACATCCTGGAGCCTCCTGGAGCTTCCTGGGGCCTCCTGGAGCCTCCTGGGGCTTCCTGGATCATCTTGGAACCTCCTGGAGCTTCCTGGAGCTTCCTGGAACCTCCTGGCGCCTCCTGGCAGCTTCCTGGAGTCTCCTGGAGCCTCCTGCCTGGAACCTCCTGGGGCCTACTGGAGCTGCATGGCCTCGATTATGCAGTATCGACAAGCCCTTCCCAGCGCAACACCTCCAACGCCAGCTGCTTGACATGGTCGTGGATATCCAACATCTGGTGTCGTTGGGCGTTCTCAGCAACCATATCGAAGAACGCGCAGCGCAGCAGGGGCTCCAACCACGATCCCAGAAGCATGATGTATGCGTAGCTCAGATTGAGGCTAGCCCAGTCGAGTGCAACTAATTGCACACGAGCGAAAGGCCCAAGGCGAAAAATGATTGGCCTGCGTTCATACCGAAGCTGCTGCTGCATGGCTGAGAGGTTGAGGGTGCAATGATAATTCGCTTGAACTGAAAACGGCTACATGATGCCCAGCTCATCCAGTCCATCGAATGACCCACACCAGATTTGCCCTAAGCCTTGGCGTTGGGGGGTTTATAGAATTGTTACCCCCCGTCGTTTATTTCCCAAAATCATTACACCTGGGCCCCTGAGAGTCGGCTGAGAGGGGTTCCAAAGTGATTCCATTTCGGTTCCCCTTTGGAGCAATTTGGGGAGACACCATCCAGCCAGGTAATGGGATCCAGCCAGCTAGTGGGATCCCGCCAGGTAATGGGATCTAGCCAGCTATTGTGATCCAGCTGTTTAATGGGATCTAGCTAGCAAGTTGGATCTAGCCAGGTAATGAGATTCAGCCAGTTCTGCCCAGTAGGGGTCTGCACTGATTGATTGATTGATTGATTGATTGACTGACTGATTGATTGGTTGATTGATTGATTGACTGACTGATTGATTGATTGATTTTATTGGTTGATCTGATGGATTGCGATGATGGATTATGGTTGATCCATGGTTGATTATGATGATCGATTATTGTTGATTCATGGTTGATTATGATGATGGAAGTGGTTCATTTTGATGGATTATGATTGATTATGATTGATTTTGATGGATCATGATTGATTGCCATTGTGGTTTGTTGTTGATTTTGATTGATTATGATTGATTATGATTGACTATGACTGTTTATGATTGATTGCATGATTGATTCCTGATTGATTCTGATTGATTTGGGGCGCCCTCTCTGCGGGATTTGCATGGGCGCCCTCTCTGCGGGATTTGCATGGGCGTCCTCTCTGCGGGATTCGCATGGGATCTAGCCAGCAAGTTGGATCCAGCCAGGTAATGAGATCCAGCCAGTTCTGCCCAGTAGGGTTCTGAATTGATTGATTGATTGATCGATTGATTGATTGATTGACTGACTGATTGATTGGTTGATTGATTGAGTGACTGACTGATTGATTGATTGATTTTATTTGTTGATTTGATGGATTACGATAACGGATTACGGTTGATCCATGGTTGATTGTGATGATCGATTATTGTTGATTCATGGTTGACTATGATGATGGAAGTGGTTCAGTTTGATGGATTATGATGGATTATGATTGATTTTGCTGGATCATGATTGATTATCATGGTGGTTTGTTGTTGATTTTGATTGATTATGATTGATTATGATTGACTATGATTGTTTATGATTGATTGCATGATTGATTCCTGATTGATTCTGATTGATTTTGGCTCTCCCTCAAGCATATTCATTAGGGCATATCCTCAAACCATAAACCCAGGGATTCTGCCTGAAGACTGGGCAGAATCCTACTATGCAGAGTCCTACTGGGCAGAACCCTACTGGGCAGAACCCTATCGGACAGAACCCTAGTGGGCAGAGCCCTACCAGGCGTTCCCAGATTTAAAACCTTGAATTAAAGGTTTTAAGCCTTAAATTCAAGCTTTGAAACCCTAATTCCAAGGTTTGAAACCTTAAATGTAAGGTTTGAAACCAATATATTCTTATCAACGCACAGGCCTTGATAATCATGAACTCTTTATATGTTCGACGGATTATGATGGATTATGGTTGATTATCGTGATGGATTATGATGGATGATTGTTGATGTTGATGGATTATGGTTGATTATCGTGATGGATTATGATGATGGATTATGATGGATTATGATGGATTATGATTGATTATGATGATGGATTATGATTGATTATGATGGATTATGATGGATTATGATGGATTATGATTGATTCTTATGATGGATTATGATGGATTATGATTGATTATCCTATCCTTTAAACCCTATGGGCTAGTGGCTAAATTCCTAACCCTGGGTTTTTAGAATTACCCCGAACCCTGCGCCAGGGTTTTTAAATCCCTAACCCTAAAACACCAAAACCATGAATTAATTACACAATCAGATTTCTTATCTAATTTATAAGGAAAACATATAACGAGATACTGATCACGATCTCAATAATGCAAACATCTAGGGATTCCAGGAATGTTAATCCCTTGATCTGCGCCAGCCTCGCCAAGCAAATCCCTGAAACTAATCCCTAAAATGTGAATAAGAAAAGGTGTGTTTTATGTGAACTGTTTATACGATATTATACAATAATTTAGGGATTTATATAAAATCGATTCCCTGCAAATCCCTAAATACTTATCAATGAATCCCTAGAACAGTTTCATGAGATTGGTTCTTGTATGCACATCCTGTAATAATGCATACAAGAATTTAAGAAGTTATATGAAATCGAATCTCTGCAAATCCCTAAATCATTTTCGATGAATCCATAGATCATGTTCATATGATTTGTTTTTGTATGAACTGCTTGTAAGAATCGATATCAGAGTTTAGAGCGGATTCTTCGACGATGATTTAGGGATTTGCATGGACTCAAGTTTATATAAATCCCTAAATTCTTATATAAGTTCTCACATGCAGTTCATACAAAGACACATCGTATGCACATATTCTGTGGAATCATTGAACATGGTTTAGGGATTTGCAGGGAGTCGACTTTATATAAATCCCTAAGTTCTTATTAAACATCTTATAAGCAGTTCATAAACAAAAACACATCGTATGCACCTATTCTAGGGATTCATTGAAAATGGTTTAGGGATTTGTCTGGATTCGATGTTATAGGAATTCCTAAACTCTTTGTATAAGTTATGACAAACAGTTCATGCAAAAACACATCGTATGAAAATAATCTAATTATTTTTCGAAGACGATTTAGGGATTTGCAGGGATTTTATCTTTACATAAAACTATAAATTCATATATCGATTCTTACAAGCAGTTCATACAAAAACGACATCATGTGAAAACGATCTAGGGATTTATTGAAAAATGATGTAGGGATTTGTAGGGATTTGATTTCATATAAATTCTTAAATTCTTGTATACATTATTACAAGAGGTTCATACAAACACGCATCGTATGAAAATGTTCTAGGGATTCATTGAAAAAATATTTAGGGATTTGCAGGGAACCGATTTTATATAAATCCCTAAATTGTCGTATAAGATTTTATAAACAGTTCATACGAAAACCAAGCGTTCTTATACATATTTTAGGGATTAATTTTAGGGATTTGCTTGGCGAGGCTGGCGCAGACCACGGAATTATCATTTATAAAATCCCTAGATGTTTGCGTTTTTGGTGTTCGCGTGTCATGTTTCCAGTATATTTTCCTAATAGATCAAAGAAAAGATGCTTCTGGGCATCAGTTTCATGGGTTTTGGGGTTTCGGCGTTAGGGATTTAAAACCCTTGGCGCGAGATTTAGGGAATTGGGGTTAGGGATTTGCCCCTGGCGCGGATGGTTTAAAGGATAGGGTAATCCATCATAATCCATCATAATCCATCATAAGAATCCATCATAATCCATCACAATCCATCATAATCCATCATAATCCATCATAATCCATCATAATCCATCATAATCCATCATCATAATCCATCATAATCCATCATAATCCATCATCATGATCAACCATGGATCAACCATAATCCATCATCATAATCAACCATGAATCAACAATAATCCATCATCGTAATCCATCGAATCAACAAGTAAAATCAATCAATCAATCATCTCTTATGGTCCAAACCTTAATCCAACCCTCCTGATTCATGAAATCATTGTTTTATGCGTGCTGCGGTCTACTCTCAAGCGGGGTGAAACTTAGCACATATGGCTTAAAAAATCTCTCAGAGTGTACACTATCTTCGACCTGACGGCGGTTTATCATGCATTGACCTACCACTGGATTTTTTGGGGGGGAGCCGAAACACCTCCTCAAAGCATTCATGAAGCCCTTATAAAGCCCTTGTAAAGCTCTTATAAAACCCTTATAAAGCCTTCATAAAGCCTGGCGGCGCTTGCGAGCATGGCGGCACCTGCGAGCATGGCGGCGCTTGCGAGCATGGCGGCGCCTGCGAGCATTAGGGCCTTATAAGACCTTATAAGACCTTATGAAGCCTTATAAGGCCTTATAAAGCCTTCTCAGGCCTTATAAGGCCTTGTAAGGAGCTTTATAAGGACTTTACAAGGGCCTCATAAGGGCTCCGTAAGGGCTTTATAAGGGCCTTACAAGGCCTTATATGGCCTTATAAGACCTTATAAGACCTTATGAAGCCTTATAAGGCTTATAAGGCCTTCTCAGGCCTTATAAGGCCTTACCATTCCCCAGAACCCATTTCTCGCATCGCCGACCATTCCCCGAGGATCGTTTCCATAGGCGCCGACCATTCCGCAGAACCCATTTCTCGCATCGCCGACCATTCCCCGAGGGTCGTTTCCACAGGCGCCGACCATTCCCCAGAACCCATTCCTCGCATCGCCGACTATTCCCCGAGGGTCGTTTCCACAGGCGCCGACCATTCCCCAGAACCCATTTCTCGCATCGCCGACCATTCCCCGAGGGTCGTTTCCACAAGCGCCGACCATTCCCCAGAACCTATTTCTCGCATCGCCGACCATTCCCCGAGGGTCGTTTCCACAAGCGCCGACCATTCCCCAGAACCCATTTCTCGCATCGCCGACCGTTCCCCGAGGGTCGTTTGGGCAAATGTTGGGCCCCAAAATTGGTCCTGAAATTTGATTAAAAAATGGCCCCAAAAAAGGTCCAAAATGGCCTCCAAATTGGCCCCGAAATAGGTCCCCCAAAATATAAAAAACGTACAAATTTTAGGAAGATGGGGGGTTGGTGGTCGCTGGGGAGAATTGGTGTTCGGGGGAAATTGGTGTTCGGGGGTTGGTGGTCGCTGGGGAGAATTGGTGTTCCATTTTTCGTTTTTTCAATCCCCACAGTCTCTGCTGCTGTTGC
>Ga0115006_10003501_pt1 | contig 10687 bp, 6 predicted proteins | sample ArcOceMetagenome_3_FD_88943 | JGI IMG/M metagenome (GOLD analysis project Ga0115006, IMG submission 88943) | Marine eukaryotic phytoplankton communities from Arctic Ocean - Arctic Ocean- Svalbard ARC20M Metagenome | ecosystem: Environmental > Aquatic > Marine > Oceanic | place: Arctic Ocean...
AGTGTTTCTAGGAGAGAAATACCCCTCCTGAGCATACACCACCCATCGCTCAGTAGTGTGCACCTTGTGTGCTGCACCTCCAATGCTCAGGAAAAAGCGATTAAAAGAATAATAAAATTACCTAAAAAAAAGGTGTTGATAGCACAATGAAAATTGTGCTGATGGCACCGAAAAGGTAAAGGGTAATAACACCACTTTTAAAAGGTGCTGTTAGCACAATGTATATTGTGTCAATAGCACATTGAAGAGAACTGTGCTAATGGCACAAGTGACCTCTAACCATGGAAATGCATGTGTTATTAGGACGGGCAGGGCTGAATTAATTCCACACCTGACCTTGGTCCGCGGCGAACGTGGCGATGTCATAGCACGTGGCATGTTCTAGGGCTTTGAGTTGCTCTGCAGTAACCGAAGCAGGTGGTACTGCCAGCGCACGGACCATGTTACAGTAAGACTTGGCTTGGCTTGAGGTTTTGGTCCAGCTCATGAGACTGTTGAGGCGAGGCTCAGTGAGTCCTGCTGAGGCACCCAGCATGGTGTTCATAGACCGGAGACTCTTCACCGACACCTTCTTGCCGAGTTGGCATGCTTTCGCTGCACGATCGATGAGTGGCTGTAGAGTAGCTGCTGTGTGAATCTGTAGCTTGTTGGACTTGGTAGGTGGTGCAAGGATGAATGCACCATCCGAGATAATGTACAAAGGGAACAGAAACGTTTCGGCGATGTCGATGCCGTAGTTTTCATATAATTGTTGGAGTCTCATTATATTTACGAACGAAGAACATGGGTCGTCCATGTCAAGTAGGCATAGTGCGTGTGGGTTGGATTTGGTGACCTTTCGATGTTTACAATCAATAGAACCCACGAACGAACCCGCAGCAGTCTTGAAGACCATGCATTGTGAACGTTTCAGGCGAAGGCAACCGGCCCCACGGCGAGCGAAATCACGAACGGTCGCGAGCCACGCTACGCAGGTGGCTGTCTTGATGAGCTCAAGAATGTCGGTTTGGCTGTTGACAGTGATCTCTTTCATCGACTCGATCAGCCAGAGGATGATGGCGTCTGCTTCTGGCTTGAAGAGAGGGTCACAGCCTTCGACTGTTCGCCCGCAGGAGGCTTGGTGGCGCGCGTACGATGCAATACGTGCTACTACTGCAGTCGATTTCGTTGCGGCAACGAACTCGAGTGGTACTCCAGGGTGGTTACGTAGTGCTGACATATAAATGGCCAACGTCGTTGATGCCAACTGCGGCAAGCAAGCCGTAGTATGTGGCGGAGGGAGTTCGCTGCCGCATGGACCTCCGTTGAAGTACTCGCAGCCGTGTGCGTGCGTGAGCTTGGGGTTTTTACGCCCTTCTTGCAGGTTGAGGTTCGTGCACATTTTGCCCAGTAGAGCCTCTGGTGCTAGGTGCGGGTATGTCTCACGCAATTTCTTGAGGAGGTCAAACATTGTCTCCTTGGTGCGAGTAGCTTTAACTGCTTCAACTTCTTCGGATTCGAGCACCTCAGAAAGGATGTGGTCCACGATGTCGTTTTGGAACTTGGTGAAGTCCCGTTCGCGCAGGTTTCTGCGGAGGCTCTGCTCGTGCTGCTCGGACCAATGGTCAAACGCATCGACGTCGGCACCATTTTCGTGAATACGTTTGTACGCAAGGACAATGCGTTCGATGACCTCGTCGGACCAGCCGTCCTCTGGGATCGAATGGCCGGAGCGATGTTTCTTCGCAGAGGGAGCGGCGTTAGCGACGGTGCTTTGCAGAGAGCGTGAGATCTTGCACAGGCGTGCGCGTTCTGCTCCTCTCGGTACCTTGAGGGCGGTTCCGTGGAAGTTACGTTTTTCCTCGTACGGTACTAGTAGGGTCGGCGGTGCGCCCCACGCCAAGGCTTTTCCCGAATTGGCATAGAGAACGTTGAACACGCCTTTGACTGGCCCCATGGCGAGTGAAGCAGGGGGGATGTGTGCCGCTCGGTAGGCATTGTTGGAAGCACAGAAGACAAAGCAGTTGGGTGTCTCTGCGTACTTGAGCTCGAGCTTGCTTAACTCGGGCGAGTTTGGAAAGAGGGTCTGCCATTTGTTGAGGGACAGCTCGTCACTGGCTTTGCCTGGCTTCGATCGTTTGGGCGATGCCTGTGTGGTCGGCCGTGTCTCTGCACGGCGTTTCGATCGCGTAGTGGGTGTTGTGGGTGTAGTGGGTGTTGCTCCCGGTGCACTGTCATCTTCATCGTTGTCACGCTTCCTGGAAGTGCGTGGAGGCGGTGATGGTTGTGAAGATACGGCTGGCTCCTCGTCCTCGTCTTGGTCAGAGACTACCTTGGACAGTGCGAGGGAGCTGATCATGTCCACGGCGGTTTCGGAAAGTGTATGTAGGCCGCAGTCGTTAGAACACTTGTACCCTCCGCGAGCGCTCAGGTGCGGCTGAGTGCGTCCATCGCAGCTGCCGCAGCTGTTCGCCACGTACTGGCGGATGACGTTTTCGATCATCGCCGGGTCGGCGCGTGAAAAGCTGCGCGTGACCGACTCCACGAGGAGGCCGAAAGAAGCGTCGTTCTCTGGGTCGGGGGATGGTTGTGCGTTGGCACTGGTTTTCATTACCGAGAACCGGCGTGGGTGTTGATGTTGAGACGCAAGACGGGCCAACTGGCTCGATGGTTCGGCTATGGTAGGGTGGGCCGATGGGCCGTTCCTCGTGGCGTGTCTGTCCCGCGGGTGGCTGGAACGACGGGCCGTGGTAATCAGGGCGTGATTGGGGTCGTATTGGACTGGGTTCAGAGCTCTTCCTCTACGCACGGGACAGGTGGCTGTCGACGGGATAATGCGCGCTGAGCCGTTGTCGATGAGCGTACGGATGTAGTGCCAGTTCTGGATTACCGAACCGGACATTGCCCAGAACCAACCGCGGTCTCCGTTGTAATCCTCATGTAGGGCGTAGGTGTACCCATCTCGTAGTAGCCAGTGTGTTGGGTAAAGAGTATTGAAGTAGTAGGTGAAGGGGTAGCCGTGGTTGGTTGAGAAGGGGCCCCATGCGAAGACGTGCTCCGTGAAGGCTTTGTGGATTATGTAGCCGCCCGGATGGGTGTTGCCTGTTGTGTCCGACCTGTCAAATGGAACCGAGAAGGAGCCCCCACTCAGATCGTTGAACTGGACAGCTCGGGCCGTTTGAGAGACGCGTACGCCGGACCTCCAACCGATTGGAGTAAGGACTTGCTCTCGGAGAAACCAGCCTGGGAGAGCGGTGTGCTCGGATACGGATGGGAGTAACTCTTCGAGCGGACCACGGGTGTCCGGGAAAGTAGGACGTGGGAGGTGCTCGTACAGGTAGAGGAGGTCAATCGTGTTGAGCTGAGAATGGTCGGGTACGCGTAGGAGATGGCTCAGGTGAATCCACTGGATGATATGCTTAGGTCCTTGCGGCGCGAATGAATTGTCGACGATGCAGAAGCGCACGGCGACCATACCGTCTTGTGTGGTGAACAGGTCGCCCGTGTCAGGATCCTTAATGAGTTCGACTAAGTGTAGGTCGAACTTCGGAGGGAAAGATGGAACTTCGCTGTCCTGGACGATGAACGAAGCCAGGTGGATACTGTTGTCCTGATAGTCTTCCCACAGCGCGTCTAAGGTGACTTCGTGGTTACTGCCGAACGCTTCCAAGCAGTTGGGGGCAGGCTGCTGGTGACCTCCTTCCCCCCCAGTCTGCTCAGACATGAAAGTGTGTGGGTTGTGCACACGCTGCTGTTGGAGCGTTTGGGCCGCGCGCTGATGTTGTGCAGCGTGGTGTGCCTGAAAGGTTCGCTGGTCATGTGCATGCTGCTCTTGCGTCGGTGGACGGTACGCGGCCGTTTGAGGCATGTCGGCCCCTTGATGATAACCGTACGAGTGCCGATTGTCTCCAAAGCCGCTCTCGCTGTCGAACCGGAATGAATTTGGGACAGGTCGCTGTTGAGCGGCAGGTGGTGGGCGCAACGATGCTGACACCGGCATGGTGGGGGCTGGTGTAATCGGTTGCGGGGACCCTGGGGACGCGGGCGAGTCTGGAGCGGTCCCCTCGGGGCTGTCGGGGACGCTGAAAGCTGGCTCAGGGGAGTTGGCGTCTCGGCGTACTAGGGCGGGTACTGCGGTAGCGATCGCGCTGGCCGCAGGATCGGGTGCGCATGTTGCACCATCTTCTACCTGTTTCAAGGTATTGTTTGGTGTGAGCTGGCGGAAGCAGGACGTGTAGCGTGCTTGCAAACGTGGGTGTAGGCAATCGCTCACTGACGCGGACTCAATGAGAGCGAATGCGATGGTGTGCGAGGACGGGATTTGGCACGGGAGGGGGCATGTGACCTCAGCTGTCTCCTGCTCGAGGGGTGGAGGTGTGCCTTGTACTCGGGGGGCTCCTCTCGCTTGCATGGCCCAGGGGTGGCGTCCGCGTTTCGAGCGGGTTTTCATGGTGACGGGGGGTGTCGTGACCGATTGCACTTTTCATGAATAATACGTCTCCCCTTTGTACCAAAGGGAGAAATCCGGTTTTCGAAAAAATCTCATTTGGGAAAAAGTTAGGGCGTAGTTGAATTGTCATCACCCAGTGACATTTTTAACTTCATTGTAAAATGCAGTTCTGGTTCTGGCTTTCACCTCGACAGAATCGGGGGAGGGGCGTACACTCTCTTTACGCTTGGTAAAATGCATATCTGAGTCGGTTATACGAAGAGAAATCTCTTCCTCCCAATTAAAATGTGTTTTGACTCATGTAGTGGAAGAGAAGGCGTGAATGACGGCTTCGTATTTTTGGAGAGGTCTGGGTTGTAACAGCGCCAATTTCAAATTCGATGCCGCCGGCGACCTTGAGGTTTCGCGGCAAATTTCCAATTATTTTATTTCAGATTTGTGGCATTTAACGCTGTGTTGGTTGGGTATGGCTGGGCGTGGTGATCTCCCTGCCGCGTTCGACACGGTGTTTGACCGAATCGATATTGACGGGAGCGATTATCGTCACCCTTCGTTCGACCCCTTGCTGGTGTTGCGGGGAGCGGACGTGGAGCCGGGTACGATGGATGGACCGGAGCCAGCGGACATAATTAATGGGACGGCTAGTGCTGCCCGTGCCGAAATGTTTACTTTCACACCGAGTGCTAAGTTCACAGCGGGTGGGTTTCAACGTTCTAAGCTGTTCCAGGATTACTCGTTGCTTCCTGGTTTTAAGGAGCATCTGGCGAGTTACGATCCCGATGTTCTCGAAGGTATTCTGCGGGAACAGCGCGATGGGGTGGATGTGGTTGGCGACATGTCTCCCTCGTACGTGGAGATGGTGAGACCAGTAGATGCTGTCCAGCTGATGGAGAGGCGGGCTCGCGACATCAGGGGGCATAGGAACTCACCTCGGCTGTTATTGCGGCCGTGTACAGTGCTCGCTAGTGGGAGCTGTGAGTGTTTTATATGCTTCGCGGTGAAGACGACGAACGTGATGCTGCGCAGCGGTGCTGCGCGGTGTCTCGGGACGATCGAGGATGTACGCCGTGCGGGGGCTTTACCGTCGATTATCAGCTCGGTTACTCTCGAGGTCAACAAACCCAGGTAGGTTCACGAACTTGGGCATGAAGGGGGGGTGTAGAGAATGTTGTCAGGTATTCTGATGGTATTCTCGTTGGTGTAGGTTCTGTTTGAATTGTGCGGATGTCAACGACAACACTGTTGGCAAACCGACAACACTCGAGGGTTTGGAGACGACCCGTAGTTATGTGTCTGGGCGACGGATGCTTGGAAGCGTCGTGGACGAGGCGTCGGGTTATTATAACCACAAGTTGAATAAGGAGAGCTCGGACATGATGGGCTACGTGCTGTTCGGTTACGTATTTGAGTTCATAGGGATGGTGTGTACCTTGATGGTGTGGGTGGACGGTGGTGCTAGTACTGTACGTGCTTTCGCTAACTTGACATGTGGTTGTCCTGTGCTGCAGCCTTTTGGTTGGCGGAACGGTATGTTTATGTTATCGAACCAATAAATGACGGCAATGTTTGTATTCGCACGGCTCGTGGGGGCGGGGAGGGCTGACAGCTCGGCCTCTTTTTAGGGGCGCAAAGGCATCAGCTCTTCGGGATGATAGCAACGAGCTATCTGCGCAAACGCGGCCATAGACTCAGCCAATATATAGGTGTGTGACCTACTATGTACTGGTGATGACTAAGGTGTGTGTGCCGACATTTACTGAAAGATTCGGGTGGCGCAGATGACCGCACGGTGTTGCCTCTTGTTGGAAAGGAGGAGGACGTGGATGCTTTCTCCGAAGAGATTTACTTGCTTTTGTGTGTGTTAGCGTTGTTTGGTTTGTGGGCTAGCGAGAAGAAGAGTGTGCTCGAAGGGAGGTTCGACTTTAAAACGCTAGGTATGGTGTGCGACACCGAGAAACAATGCTTCCTGATTGGTACAGAGAGGCATGGCTTTGAGAAGCGGGACCGTTTCCTTGCGATCGGAGAGGGTTTGGTATCCACAGTGGAGGCTGGAGGTTACATCAACTGGTTCGATGCGAGTACCTTTGCCGGTGAGTCTGAGGTTGTTGCAACGATTGAGTGTCAGACTGGTGTGGCGGGTGTGGCGGCTCACTGGTGTGGTGGTCGCGCAGGCAAAGCCATTTCGTTCCTGCCCGCAATATTGTCGATTCGGGCTGTGCTGAACTTGCAGTACAGCGTGTTGCACAGCCGGTTGGTGCGGCGAGGGAAAAACTACACTCAAGTGCAGAAATTGGAGGCTATCAGCCGGCGGGTTGGCGAGAGGGCGTATCTCGACAATGCTGACATTCGAGCTCAGTACTTAATGGAGGTGAAGACGTGCATACGAATGGTGGCTGAGGGTCGGGAGTACCGATTTGTGGAGGAGCGGCACATGTGTGTTGCTCTGGTGCAGACGGACGCTGCGTAAGTATGCTGCGGGTGTGTGCGAACTGGTAAGGGCCTAGTGTGATTCGTCCTTACATGTGTTCTTTCGTTAGGTTGAAAGGATATGGCTGCCACATTGAGCTGACGGAGGAGGCGAAAGCTCGAGGCCGGTTGGCTCCCTGGGGGGAGGGTAACGAGGTGGCCTTTGGTGGGTTGTTACCTGAGTTGACTCACGGTTTCCACCTTGGAGGCAGCAACTCGGGGATCTGTGAATTTACCGGCTTGTTTCTAGCCTTGGCTTCGATTGATGCTGACCCGGTGCTACGAGCGATGTTTCAAACAGTCCAGGTCATTGTCGAGTTGGACAACTTGGAATGTGTGATAGCGCTAAACACTGGCGCGGTGGGTGGAGGAGGTACTCTTGTGAAGAGCTCGTTGTTGTTGGCAGTGCTAAATTTTGCGTACCAGTGGCAATGTCGGTTTCACTTTCGGCATGTGGCGGGGGTGCTCAACAAGGCTGACGCCCCTTCGCGTGTAGAACTGTACGCTGGGACCCGCTTATGTCGGAGGACTTTAGCTTGGTTGTGGTCGAATAACCCTGGGGGGGCTTTCACGATGGATGCGATGGCATCGCATGCTACGGCATTTGTGCCTCCAGGGTACGAGGGTTACCGGGAGCCGGAGCGATACCTAGCGTATTACTCTCTGAGCTACGATCCGTGTAGTGCCGGGCGTGATGTGTTCACGCAGGATGTGGCTGAGCGTGCGGGTGTGCGAGAGTATATGTACGTAAACCCGCCGCATGCTCTTGCGAGGGCCGTGGTGACGTATTTTGCGGAGGCACGGGCGCGCGCGTTATTTGTGCTACCGTTACTACCGGAGCCGCTGCCATTTTGGTGGCAGGAGTACGTGGTGAGGTATAGTACCTGGACAAGTGTGTTGCCCATGTCTTGCAGCGAATACCGTAGGAACGGCGGGTGGTGGCCCTGTGAAAGGCCGCTCGCGCAAGTGGCGTGTATTTTGGATTTTACTGAGTGTAAAATAGGGGAATATGTAGAGCGGGCTCGTGAATTCCGAACTTTACAAACTCATTAAAGTGCAATATGAACTGGCCGTGTCAAAGCTGCTCACTGGTGTAGTAAGCATAGTACTCTGGGCAGTGGCGTTTAGGTATGGCAACTGGGTTTATCGAGTTAACTGTGACCAGTAGAAACCAGTGGTTGCGAAGGTTGCATCTCATATGTTGTAATGAGAATAAGAAAGGTGGTTTGAAGTGCACCGCTTAGAAGTGGTGTAGCACGACACGTTGGCTACCCCGTGTGGGGCTGCCGTCTAAAACGTGGTTGGAGTGGTCCGTACACCGCAGAAGATTGGTGTGGTACGGCACGTTTGGCTACCCCGTGAGGGGCTACGCCGTGATAAACGTGATTGTAGTACGTTTGGCTACCCCAGTGGGGCTACGCCGTGTTAAACGTAATTGTAGTACGTATGGCTTCCCAAGAAGGGCTACACCGTGAGACGTAATTGTAGTAGAGTCAGACCGAGGTCAAGGCGTTAGCCGCTCTGGTGAAAGTCGCGTACAGCGTAGTGTTTTTGCACTTGGCTACGCAGCTCTTGCTCTTCTTCGGTGGGATCGCTTCAGCGGCTCCGCCGCAAAGGCAGCACTTGTTGTTGGCGATGCTTCTGGCGGCGGCTCTGGCTTGGTCGTCAGTTGCCGTCGGGAATTTCGTAGTGATTATTTCTTTGAGTAGATTGAAACCGGTTCCCAGAGGCTTGCCCTTGCCTTTGCCGTCTTTGCCTTTGCCGTCTTTGTCTTTCTTTGGGGACTTGGTGACTCCTGATGCTTTAATCGCGGCGAGGAGGGTGGCTTGCTGTTGCTTTAGCATTTTGCTGACTCCATTTCGAACTCGGTTATCGACGGCTTCCGAAGCATCTTCGTCAAGGTCATCATCAAAGTGGCTGGAACCGCGCTTCGCCATTTTTGCAAACTTGCGGTAACTCTTTTGCGTGGCTTGCTCTTTATCAAGTCGATCGTGGAGGTCTTTCATAGGCTGTTTCAGGGATTTGATATCGCCTAAGCAGTCAATGAGCTGTAACGGGTTGAGCGTATCGTTCCTCCTTTCTGCATCGAGGATGAGTACGTCGACTCGCGATTTGACTTGTTGGGTGTCGATGCAATTGGTGTGAAACGCGCTGTTCTGGCTCTTGAAGTTGAACATTTGCAGCGATTTCAATATGGTAGTAGCCCACTGCCCGATCTCGGAGAATAGAGAGATACGGCTCACAGTAGTCGACACCAACGTGATAAAAGTGGATCCGTCGAGGTGCTGTGCCGAGCATCCATCTTGAAGCGATTCGTTGAAGAGGCTCAGCAGTACTGGGTTGGTAAATGGCAGTGAACTGATTGCTGGCAACGATCCGACGGCTCCCGTCGCTGGTGGCAGGAGGGTTGGCTCGGCAACTGGTGGTATTATAATCGTTGTTGGAGGTGGCAGAAGTGGCTCTTCAAAGAGATACGGCGAGGCTTTCTGCATACAACGTCCAATAAGCTCTTCAAAGCTCTCTGAGGTCGCGGGCTTGAGGCGGGCGGCCGGTGGGAAATCTGAGCGACAGTCGTTCATCATATTTCCGGCTATCCACGATTGCAGTACGGCGGCGAACAAGCAACGGACGCTATTTGGGTCTACTCCAACTTGCGATAGGATCTCAGAGATGTCCGAAAATCCTCCACGTGCTCCGACCCGCATGGCGTCAAGACATTTTAAAGTGTTGGACATGACTGCTGGGGTCATAGCGATCAATTGAAGCTTGGCTGGGTCTAGCGACAATTGAGAGAAGCCGTGCGTGGCTAAAGACATAGCTGCTGGGGTGACGTTCGCGGGACGGCTCGTGTCGAAGAAGCTGGCGGGTAGGCTGTTCGGAGCTGATGCGTCATGATGCAGGTAAGCGAGAGGAGTCACCCTGAGTTTCCAGTTTTGGCCGAACGGCCATCCCATAGTTGCCAGTGAAGTCTTGGTATCCATGCCATCCAGGCGCGAGACGGCTTGTACGTGATAGCGGGGTGGGAGCGGATGGGCGGCGTGGAAACACTGAGGCGGCATATCCAAAATGGGAGAGAGCGAGCAGGTCTCGTTGGCCGGGATCGGAAAAGATCTGATACCAAAACAAGAGCTTATCGTACTCACTCTCTTCTACCTTATGTCTTCGATAGCCTCGTGGCCACGACACACCCTATTAGCGAATTGCAAGTTCGTTCTTAACCATTTAGGATTATCTCAGATAATCCTTAGTGTTTATTGACCAACTTTTACTAGTCTAAAGTCTGGTCGCGACTGTCGTGTCAAACAATGGACAAAATGTAGTCGTTTCTTTTAATACTAAGCAACGCAGAAGTGTTTCTAGGAGAGAAATACCCCTCCTGAGAATGCACCACCCAGACGAAGGAATAAAGAAAAGGGGTGGGCTGGGAAGGAAGGAGAAAACACTCAAAACAGAGGGGTCTCCTTCCGGGAAAACGACTTAAAATAGGAAAGGCATCGGTAAATACCGATTGGCGAAAACCAAGGAGTTAAACTTAAAATAGAATTAAGATACGGGAGTATAGTAAGGACAGCCCCATGGGCTGTTAGGGAGAACTGGACGCTAGAGAGCGTATAGTGCACCAAAAATAAAAAAGGGAGGGAAAGGGTGGGATCCAAAATGGGAGAGAGCGAGCAGGTCTCGTTGGCCGGGATCGGAAAAGATCTGATACCAAAACAAGAGCTTATCGTACTCACTCTCTTCAACCTTATGTCTTCGATAGCCTGGTGGCCACGACACACCCTATTAGCGAAT
>Ga0115006_10003502_pt1 | contig 10687 bp, 19 predicted proteins | sample ArcOceMetagenome_3_FD_88943 | JGI IMG/M metagenome (GOLD analysis project Ga0115006, IMG submission 88943) | Marine eukaryotic phytoplankton communities from Arctic Ocean - Arctic Ocean- Svalbard ARC20M Metagenome | ecosystem: Environmental > Aquatic > Marine > Oceanic | place: Arctic Ocean...
AAAAGAAAAGAGAGAGAGAGAGAGAGAGAGAGAGAGAGAGAGAGAGAGAGAGAGAGAGAGAGAGGGAACGAGAGAGAGAGAAAGAGAGAGAGAGAGAGAGAGAGAGCGAGAGAGCATCAGACCGTCCCGCGGGGCCGGCGCACCGGGCTTGGCCGCAGGGTGGCACGGGACCACCTGCCCATCCTCGCGCATCACATACACGCCTCCATTCTCGCTGTGCAGAGTGTATGTCTTGGCGGACGGCCCGTTGGTGATGAGAGAAAAGGCGATGGTCACTGCGACCTGCGGGGGGGTAAGCTCCTGCGTCGCCCCCTCCCCTCCCGCGCCCCCCCCCCGGCCCCGGGCGGCGGCCCATCGGAAGCGGCCCCGGGAAGCGCGCGACCCCGCGATGCGGATACCTTCTGACAGGCCCGGCATGCGCATGTTGACAATGTGGTTGTAGAAGATGTAACCGCCAAAGAGGCCGTTCCACAAGTTGCCGCGGCTCTCGGCGTCCATCGCGTCCAGCACTGGAGGCACGGCCTGCGCTCCGGGTTGGATGGGAGGGTTGCAACAGGGCGTGAGCGGTATGCTGGTGCGGCAGCGCGGTGTCACGCGCCGCATGGGGCTTTTGGCGGGGTCCGAGCGCGTCTGTTCGTTGTGGGAGGGACGCAGGCGAGTGCGCTCGGCTCACCTCGGAAAGCTGTCCGTTGTGTACGCGGTAGATGGCGCGGGCAGCCACAGGGAGAACTGCCTGCGGGTCTAGCGCGTCCAACTCCGCCCTGCACCCTCGTCCACACAGTCATGCGGAGGCCGCACGCACGCACGCACGCACGGCCCAGCCACCCCCGCGCCAGTCCCCCAGGGCGCGCACCCGGAAAATGCGCGCGTGCGACATGGTACCGGGAGAGGCCCGGCGCGAGGCTGGCTGCGATGGGGGGGGCGTTGGCCGCTAGCCACGTCCTGATCTCGCCCCAGGTGCGCGCCGCGCGGCGCAGGATCGCCGTGTCCTCAGGCGTCCCGTGAAAGTCGCCAAATTCGTGCCGCCACGAGACCCACGCGGCACGGAAGGAGGCGCACGGCGTGGCGCCCAGGCGCGGCGGCGAGGACGGCTCGCTGAGCCCAAATTCGTCACGGCAGCACTTGCGCCAGGCCCCGGCGCACTCTTCGCTCCCGACGATGGTGCGGAGCGCGCGGCACGCCTGCGCACAGTGCAGCAGCTGGAGAGCAAGCATGCGGCAGTGGGCGGAAGGGACGTGCGATTTGGGGCGCGGGCGGGCGTGCCATGCCGCGGTGCCCGGTCAGCGCGCGCCGCGCTCCCACATACGCCTCTGCCGCTGCACTCGCGACAAAAAGTGCGGGACGTGCGCGCGCCGCGGGACGCCCCAGCCCTCGCGCGCCCCGCACCTGATCGCCGTGCACGCGGTGCAGCACGTGCTCCGCGACGTCGACGAAGAGACCGGCGCCGCAGTCGGGCGTGGACATTGCCGCAGAGGATGCCCGGAAGGGGAAGCAAGGAGCGTGAAGGCTGTGGCGACAAACTCTGGTTCGTGAGAAATAAAAAAAAGATCCCCTACCCCCACCCGGGGAAGCGAGGGCCAGGCAGGGCCGGCATGGAACCGCACCAACACGCGGAGCAGGCCGCCGGCGATGGGCGCGCGGTGCGGCGGCGATTTCCGCAGGCAGGGCAGCCGCGATCGGTCGCCCGCCGCGCGCTCGAGGCGCGCGTGCAGCGCAGCGTGTCGTTTGACGACGCCGACCTGGCCGCGGGTGACAAGCTCGACATGTGCGTGCGCCCGGGCACGCGCCCCCTTCCCGCGCGTGCTCGCGGTGGCGACGGCCCGTGCTTTCCCGCGCTGCGTGCCACCCTGCTCGCGCCATACCATGCTCGCGTGCTGGCCCGCCCGGACCAACTGCGCAAGTCGCAGTCGTGACTGGCGGGATGGTCCGCCCTCCCCCAGTGTGCACAGTTTACTGCGAATGTTGCGGGGTTGTTCTGCATATTGGGGGTATGCTGTGCATATTGGGGTGGCGCTAAGCACGGTGTGGGTAATCAGTGCATATTGGGGGTACACAGTGCACATTGGGAATCATGTTGCGGGTAATCTGTGCATCTTGGAGGTTCGCTGTGCACATTAGGGATATACTGTGTCGTTTGGGGGGATGCACATCGAGGGTGGCCATTGCATATGGGTGTGATTTCTGCATGCTCGTGGTTTCCTGTTCATATTGAGGGTATCGGTGCATATCGAGGGTGAGCTCTGCATGTTGGGGGTTGTTTTGTGCAGATTGGGGGTTTGTTCTTCATATTGGTCGTTATGCACAGCGTACCCCCAATATGCACAGTATATCCCTAACGTGCGGACGCGCGAGCGGTGATATGCGTGCGGCACAGTAGCACGCCCTGCCAATATGGCCACGGCAGACTAGTATCGCTGGCAGCGGGGCGATGGCAGAAGACGAGCAACACAGTAGTAAGAGGGGCGTGGAATGGTTCATCTGTATCCTGGTGATGGGCCAGCGGTGCGTTGTGCAGCTTGGCGCAGGTCAGCGAGTCGGCCCTCGAACAAGAGCGGCGACGCAGCCAAGCCGTGGAGCGACAAAGGTTGCGGCAGGAAGCGCGCTGGTCAAACGTATTCGGCCGGCCCCGGGAAAACTTGCCTGCCGAAATCACAGGCTGGTGGACCGCCGAATGCGAGGCGCAAGGGGCCCCGAAATCCATGGCCTCCTTCATCGTACGCGCCGACCAGGAGCCGTGGCGGAGCGGACTGGTGCCAGTGCATCCGGACTCATTTGCTCGCACGATGTGGGATCTATTGTTGCTGGCCTCCATCTTGCTCATCATCTTGACTGACCCCGTCAGGTGCGTCCCTCTGTGCGCGCGTCTCCCGGCGTTCTTTGCTTCTCCGCCTCTGAAACTCCTAGAACACCAAAAACCGAGGACCGTCTGCCAGCAAAACCCCTGAAAATGAAACTCCAAAGCCGCGTGGGTTCGGAGGACGGGGGGGCGTGGGCTGCAGGGACGCCGCAGCCCACGCGCGTGGGCTGCGGGGAAATCGGAACCCACGCGCGTGTGCTGCGGAGAAATCGCCGCAGCCCACGCGTGGGCTGCGGAGCTTTCGCCGCTGCCCACGCGCGTGGGCTGCGGGGTTTTCGCCGCTGCCCACTTCCTCCGGCAGTCCTCCGGAAGCCACGCGTTTTTGGAGTTTCGTTTTCGGGGCGTGCTGGCAGACGGTCCGCGGTGTTTGGTGTTCTGGGAGTTTCTGACCCTGTTTCTGAACAATATCTTGACGCTTCGCAGTATACCCATGAGCGAAGTCGGCGAGGCGCAGTGGTTCCTGGTGCTGGATCGCATTGTGATGGTCATCTTCATGCTAGATGTCTGTGCCAACTTCGTCACAGGTGCAACTGCGCGCGCGACAAAATTGCTTTGGACTGCGCGCCCCCACCCTTTATGTATAGTCGAAACGCGGATGTCTAAGTTTAGCTTGTCATGGCAGGATTTCACGTGGAGATGAACAACAAGGTCGAAATGCACTGGGGTGCGGTTGCGCGAAATTACTTGACCGGGTGGTTCACTCTGGATGCTATTGCAGCTCTGCCGCGGGAAGTCTTCGGTGTTGCTCAAAACTCGAGCGCAAAGTCGACGCGCGTCGCACTTGTTGGGCTACACGCCATCAAGTACGCAAAGATTGGCCAATTTCTGCGTCGCCTCCACATCAACATGGACATCCAGATGTCTCCGTTCACTTTCAATATCTTGTGCTGGGCTGTCGTCCTGTTCACGTGGGCGCACTACACAGCATGCATCAATGCATGGCTGTGGTTGATCTCAGAGAATCCAGACGGCTACCTCAGCATAGACGTCGACGGGAAAGACGTTGTCTTCGACGACGGCATATGTGGCGAAACGTCCAGCAACTCAAGATGTTTGGCCCGCTACTACCTCCGGTCTTTGCGGACCGCCATTGGTTTCATGATTGGTCACGGCCAGGTGCAAAGTGTTGGGGGCGTGTTGCGTGCTCTGCTGCTTTGGTGGCCAATCAGGGAGTGCGTGCACGGGATTTGTGTTGGTGAAACTGACGACTGACTTGGAAATGGACTCAATGGGGCGTGCGGCCGCAGTTTTCGGGAAGCTCTTGGCGGGAAGAGATTGTGATCTGCATTTGCTCGTTGTCTGGCAAAATTCTGTACCAGGTAAATTCTGCTTACAGTTGCGTAGGGCTGTCTGTTGTCACACTCCAGTTCTTGTCGGCTACACGTGCGTGCAGTTGCATGCACCTGCATAGAGGTACATGCAAGTGGTGGCAATCCTCGGAACCCACGCGTTTTTGGAGTTTCATTTTCTGGGGTTGTGCTGGCATACGGTCCTCGGTTTTGGGTGTTCTAGGAGTTTCACGCGCGCTCTGCGCCTCCGTTGCCAACCGCTCTTTTGGCAGGGCGTACTCGAGGCGTGGGAATAGCATGGCTTGGGGGGTTGTGTTTGTTGTTTACTAGCACTTCTTTGGTGTGTCTTGATGCTTCTCCAGTGTGTCTGAACCAACAAACCCTCTCCCTTTGATGATCATAACACTGGCGTCTTTCCAGCGCACTGACGTGAGTGCGCTGCACTGCACCGCTACGCTCGCTGCTTTTGCCATTGTGGTGCGGCGCACAGTCATTTATGTCCTATTGTATCCACCTAATGATGCGGATAAGCAAGCACCGCACGGAGCACTACCGAAAGAGCCAAGTCCTGGATAAATTCCTTGGGAAAAAAGACGTGCCTGTGCCGATGCGGTACCGCGCACGAAACTTCCTTGAGGTTTCCTGGGAGCGGTACGGCTCCAACAATGAGGTCGCTCTTCTTCCCCCCTCCATCCTCCCCGCCCTCGGCCTGTCGTTCTGCTTTTCTCTGCTGTGAATCTTCTTCTGCGTTCCGTATCTTCACAGAAAAGGTCGCGAGGCTTTCAGATTTGAGATGACTGAGAAAAAGCAATCACACAGGACGATTGTTTGTTCATGCTGCCGGAGAAGCTGCAGTCTGCCGTGCACCTGAGCAAGCTGAAGCCGATGCTGACATCTGTGCCTGTGTTCGCGGATGCAAGCGACGCGTTTGTGAAACGCATCGCCGCGGTTGTCAAGGGTGAAGCTTTTGTCGTCGGGTATGTGCGCATGTCCTTGTGTCGGCGCGTTTGCCGTGCGCAGGTGGTTAGTGGCGTTGTGTGCACAAGCGCATTCATGCCAGCTCTCAGTGCGTGCTTCATCAGTAACAAAATTGAAGATGCGAGACATGCGCTCAGTTGATCTCGCCACGCTTTCCTCATGGAAGCTCTCACTCGCTATGCACCGGATGCATCACTTGATGTCTCAAGGAAGCACTAACTCAGCTCCACCCTGTGCACCATTTGGCAGTGACTGCGTCATGAAATCGGGCGAGCTGGGCAACGAGATGTTCTTCATCGAAGATGGTCTTGTAGAGGTGTTCGACAGTCAAGGTCAAGCCGTTTGCATCCTCGGGCCGGGTGCCTACTTTGGCGAAAATGCGCTGTTCCGACCGGTGGTTCGCTCGACCAGCATCCAGGCCGTATCTGTAGGGACGCTCCTTGTCCTAGGTCGCACGGAGTTGCGCAAGTAAGCCCCCGCTGTAGCAATCCCGAACACCTCCCGAACACCTTCCCCGACTCTCTCCGCCCAAGACCCGACCGCGGGTGAGCTTGTGAGACGAATGGCACTGATACATGGCTGTGCCTGTTGCGGCAGGGAGCTGGAACGGTTCCCCTCGATCAAGGCAAAACTGACGTCTGAGGCAAATTCTCCGGGCCTGAAGCCCAGGTTCTTTGGCGACTCACAATCTCTACATTCAGCTCCATCCTCTGCCCCGTCGTCCGCCGCCCGGTCGCAGTTTACACGCGTCAACTCGCGGAGCTCCTCAGGATCGCCAAAGGAAGCCTACTCCATGCATCTCGCCTCTGTGTTCAACTACGTTGCCACGGCTTCCACACCTCAAGACACACGCGCCGCCCCGCGTCTACCTCAGCGACAGGGCACCTACTGAGGGCCGGGTGCATCCGAGCGCGGAGCGGCCCGGGAGCGTGAGGAGATGGAGGGGGGAAGTTTGGGAGAGCGTCTGCTTTCATATCACAGTTTCCAGGCATCCAGGTTCACGTGTTGATGTTGGTATCTTAATCAATTTTTCACACAGTCCAATCCGATCTGGCTCAAACCGACGCGCTCTGTCATTCGTTATGGACAGTCAAAGGTGTCAAGAATCCTCCTCCTCCTGCAACCATAGTCGAGCAGTCTGGGCAGCAGCCTATCACTTACAACATCACTAGCCTCAGCCAGGGAGGACGCGGAGTGGGCCTAGACGCTGTTGACGTCTGCTCGCCAGGAGCTCAGCTGCAGCGCCTATGTCCCCTCCCACTATCAATATTCCCTCCAGCGCTTCCTCGCGCTGGAACCCCATCTGCCGGGACAAAAAACAGAAACGTGAGGCGCTTGCTTGTCACACAGCAAGAGCCGCATGCCCATAGAGACACACTGGCACACCCGAATACACCAACATCGTCCCGTCGATCCAGCTCCAAACAACCATGCGTATTCTCTTGCACCCCCGCCTATCCTTTTGACCCACGGCGGGCGCACCTCCCCGACGCGCGCACACACACATAACACACACACACACACACACACACACATGTCACTGCACCTCCCCCACGCACACACTCACCTCGACGAGCACCTCGACGCCACCCATCGCTGCCAAGCCAGCCTCCCGCTCCCGCGCCAGTCTAGTGTCCTCATCTACCTCAACATCAGCAGGTCTTCTTGCCACACCACCCCACGCCAGGTCCCCCGCAACGGGAGCGCCACCGCCAAAGGCTGCGGACAGCGGGTAGCGCGCATGTGAGGGCAAGACGCGCGAGTCTGATGCCTCCCCAGCCCCGCCCTCCCCGCCCCCACCCCCGCCCCCGCCCCCGTTTCCCAGGCCTCCAGTCCGGGCATCATAGCTTTCCGCTCTCTGCCCCGCACTGGCCAGAGCCGTGTTGCCAGCAGGAGCGCGCGGCGCGGGCGGGAAGCCGCCAGCATGCCAGGACGCGCCGCCCAAGACCGGCTCCCCCCGCGTGCGCAGCAGCAAGGCGATCTCGTGTGCCGTGGCAGATGCACTAGCAGGTTGAGCGCGCCCACCGGCCTGCGCGTGCACGTCAGAGCCGGCGTGATCTCTGTGAGCCGGGATAGCCGGGGCCTGTGACGGTGGCGGCGCCACGTTGGCCGCCCCTCCGAGTCTTCTCTGCGGGGGCAGCTGCTGCGGAGAAGCGGTGTCCTTGGAGGCCACAGCCTCGTAGCGCGTTGCCCCCCGCCCAGCAGCGACACCGGCGGCCGCTGGCATGCCAGCACGAGCAGCTACGCCACTACTGCACACACTGCCAGCCTGCGCGGACGAGGGGCCCCAAGTGCCAGAGCCAAAGAAGCGCGGGCCGCCGGGATGGTGATCCCCCATCTCGACGTCTCCCCTGTCGTCAGCGTCGCCTGCATCCGAGCCCGACGCGCGTGCTCTCGAGGGCCAGCACGCGCTGCACGGCGCACACATCCGCCTGCCGATTGCGTCGCATCGGCGCCGGCAGGCCGCCATCCACGTTGCACTGCCGGATGTGTGCCCCCCCCACCCCGCCACGCTCCCATCCGCAGCTGCGACGCGTTGCCAAGCAGGGTGTCGGAAGATTTTGAGCGGGAGCGTGTCCTCAATCCAGCTCAAGAGTGCGGCGGGCAAGAGGACGGGCGCCAGCAGCCCAGCATGCCATAGGTAGGCGCCCAGAATGCCCACGAGGTGCCCGATGAAGGAGACGTTGGGCATGATGAGCTGCGTAAAGGCGAGCATCGCCCACGGGTACCATCTCGCAGGAATCCGCACGCCCCACATGTTGTACTGCGCGTCTGGCGCCACGGTGAGCGACTCGGCCGTGATGAGGGCAAAGATGACGCCGGAAAATCCCACCGCGCATTCGTTCCAGAAGCGCGGGTACTGGCCGAGCAGCCCTGCGGAGGCCACCGCCATGTAGAGCGCGCCCAGCACCGCCACGAGCGCGCCAATCAAATTCAGCAGGCGCAGCGTGCCGATGCGGAACTCGAGGTTGGGCCCCGACACGACGAAGTTGAACATATTGAAGCCGATGTGCATGAGGCCGCCGTGCACGAAGGCCGACGTGAAGACGCGGTACCACTGCGACGGGTGCGCCCAGATGATGCGCGGGTACATGCAGAAGCTCTGCGGGGCGCGCGCTGCGCTAATGTCCCAGTTCTTGGGCGCGCAGAGGCCAGCGAGGTAGACGGCGGCATTGAGCCCAAACACCAAGCGCGTGCCGATCGGCAGCCCCTGCCACCACGCTGTGGCCGACGCTGCAGGATTGCCTCCGCCGCCCTGCATCGCCCCGCGTCTCGTCTTTGCTGCCCGCCCTCCCGGCGCTCTCTCGCCTCACCAGCCGGCCTGCTTCCCTCCTCCGTCGCCGCAGCCTGCCACGCTGCACGCGCAGGAGGCGATCACAGCTGGGCGCGAGCGTTCGCGTCGCAATCAGGCATCCCCGGCACGCGGGCGGACGGCGTCCCTTCATGGGCGCCTCCCGCTTGCCCTAGCCACGGCATGGTGGTGACGAGCCTGCCGAAGCACGAACCCACCGCCACGATGGCGGCAGCCGGTTATCAGCTGTGCGGACCGCGGGCAGCGAGGCGGTACCTGATTCTGGTGAACATGGTGATTGCATTCGCGGCCCTGCTGTACATCGTGGTCGGCGCAATCTCCCTCGCGCACGGTGCGCCCTCCGAGACTGCCCCCCGAGAGGGAACTATGCCGCGTCCGGATCAAACTGCGGCAAAACTGACGCGCGTGCCCTCGCGCGGTGGCAGGCGAGGGCTTCAAGAAGGCGGTCAACGAGTTCTGCGAGGTCGAGTGCGAAAAGATCTTTTGCCAATCGCTCAGCTGCTCCGGATCGCTGCCGGCGTGCGACTGCTCAAAGCGTACCACGTCGATGCCCGGCTATTTTTACGCGCCGGCGTCCGGGCTGATAGCAGTGGGGGTCTTTAGCCTGATAACGCCGCTCGTTGGGTGCATAGCTGCCATCCGGCACCAAGCCTCGATGCTGTGTCTCTACATCACCGCCGCGTCGTTTGTGGTGGTGCTGCAGGTGGGGCCGCGACGGCCACTTTCATTCTGTGTCGTGGGGAGCGTGTGCCCCGCGCATGCCCGCCCGCCCTCTCCCTGTGCTGATGTGCGGGAATGGGATGACGAGTGCAGTTCTCATTCGGCGTCGCAGCCGCCGCTGTCGCGGACATGGATCACATTCCCGAGAAGATGCAGCTGGTGTTCGACCAGCGATTCCAGGAATTTGACTGGATGTACCTCAAGGACTTTCTGCCGCCGCCCTGCTATGCCGCCCGCAGCATAACCACGCTGGGCAACGCCACCGCCCACACGCTGGAGCCTCACACGCGCCAGGGTAATACTAAGCACGTCGCCGCCGCGCGGCGCCATGTTCTGTCAGCAAGCCTGCCCAAATGGCGTAGAGTGACGCTGCTCCTTGCAGGCCCTGTGCCCCAAAGTCCCAGACTCTAAATCTGATGCGCATGCTTCGGGCAGTCATCACGTACCACCCAGCGTGTGCGTGGAACCACACATGTACATCCGCGCCAGTCAACGGGGTAGCAGGCTATTGTTGCAATCAAGATGGCTCGGTGATACATGTACTTGTATCCGGGCATACATACGTATATACACACATGCATGCATACATGCATGCATGCATACATGCATACATACATACATACATACATACATACATACATACATACATACATACATGCATGCATGCATACATACATACATACATATTGTATATATACATATATACATATGATATATATACATACATATATACATATATACATATATACATATGTACATATATGCATATATACATATATACATATATGCATACACATACATGTACATGCATACATATTTGCATGTAGACATATGTATGTGATATACACATTTACGTGTGTATGTATACACATATACACGTGTGTGTATATATATACATATGTATACAGATACATATGTACCGAGCACATATCTAGACATCCAAACATGCTATGTCACATCATCCATACATACTATGTCACATCATCATTCAGCACATATCTAGACATCCAAACATGCGAGAAGCGCAAATGTGCGTAAGAAGAGAATACATGTATTCCTGTACATGCGTATGTACACACATAGCATGTATGTACACGTACGTATCTACACACGTGTACGCGGATGTCATAAAGTGCATGGGGGGAACACACATGTATTCTGGTATCTGTCTATGTACACACACAGCATATGTGCACACACAGCATATGTACACACTACACACATAGCTTGTACGACACGTGCGTCTACACACATGTACTCAGATGTCATAAATGTGTGTACACACGTGTACGCAGGGCGGGTGTGACTGATCGGGACCCCTCCCGATCGGGAGGAAAGAGTTGTGTGTGTGTGTGTGTGTACACACACACACACACACACACACACACACACACACACACACACACACACACACACATAATATGCGTAAGCATGTATGTACGTATATGTATATAGGGCAGGTGTGACCGATCGGGAGCGAGGAAAGAGTTGTGCATGTCAGCTCACACATGTGTAAAGAATTTCATGCAG
>Ga0115006_10003503_pt1 | contig 10686 bp, 11 predicted proteins | sample ArcOceMetagenome_3_FD_88943 | JGI IMG/M metagenome (GOLD analysis project Ga0115006, IMG submission 88943) | Marine eukaryotic phytoplankton communities from Arctic Ocean - Arctic Ocean- Svalbard ARC20M Metagenome | ecosystem: Environmental > Aquatic > Marine > Oceanic | place: Arctic Ocean...
AAAATTTAAAATATAAAAAGCATTTTTAAACAAGCACCCTACCATATCTGAAACAAATTTAAATTATATTAGTGATTTAATAAAAAATGTTGAATTTATAAATTGTAATTTTATAGCCTCCTTTAAAAATTTTAAATAATTTTTAATTTTAAAAAAAATTTAAAAAAACAGCGATAAACGTAAATTTTTTGTTATTTATAAAAAATTTAACTTATAAAATTTTAAATAATTTTTAATTTTACTTTATTTTTCTTCTTAATTTTTTTTGATTTTTTCATATTTTATTAGAAAATAGGTGTTGGATTTGAACCAACTCCTTCAAGATATGAGCCTGACGAACTACCAAAATATTCTTACCTATTCAAAAATTAAATATGAAATACCTTAAATTCATTTATATTATTAAATTAACGATCTACTTCACCAAAAACTATATCTAATGTTCCAATAATGGCAACTACATCAGCAATTAAATAACCTTTTGATAAGTAATTAATTGCTTGTAAATGAAAAAATCCTGGTGCTCTTATTTTACATCGATAAGGTATTACTGAATTATTAGACATTAAAAATATACCAAATTCGCCTTTAGGTGCTTCAACACCAACGTATGATTCATTTTTATTTAAAAATAACCCACTACTATATAATTTAAAATGATGAATTATAGATTCCATTGATTTTTTAATATAATTTTTTGGGGGAGATATTATTTTATAATTTTCAACTTTAATTTTACCATTAGGAATAGAATTTAATATTTGTAAAATTAAATTATTACTTTGCCTTAATTCTTCAATTCTTAATAAATACCTATCATAAGAATCACCGTTCAAACTATAAGGTGTTTGGAATTTTAATTTATTATAAATTTCATAAGGCATTGTTTTTCTTAAATCCCATTTTACACCTGTAGATCTTAATAAAACACCAGTAAAACTATAACTTAAAGCAGACTTTTGTGATACTAATCCTACATTAAAAAGTCTTTGCCTTCAAATTCTATTCTTAGTTAATAGTTCTTCAATTTCATTTATTCTAGAATTATACTGTGAAACAAATAAATAAATATCCTTTAGTAAACTAAAAGGTAGATCTTTACTTACTCCGCCGGGACGTATATAGGATGCGTGTAATCTTGCACCAGAAATTCTTTCATAAAAAGCCATTAATTTTTCTCTCTCTTCAAATCCCCATAAAAAAGGTGTTAATGCTCCAACATCTAAAGCATGTGTAGTTAGAGACATAATATGATTTAATATTCTAGTGATTTCTGAAAATAGAACTCTTATATATTGTGATCTTGTAGGAATTTGACAATTTAACAATTTTTCTATCACTAATGAGTAAGTATGTTCTTGTATTAGCATTGAAACGTAATCCAATCTGTCAAAATAAGGTAACGATTGAATATAATTTTTTTGTTCAATTAATTTTTCAGTTCCTCGATGTAACAAGCCAATATGAGGATCAGAATAAATAATACGTTCACCAACAATTTCTAATACTAAACGTAAAACACCATGCGCTGCCGGATGCTGCGGGCCAAAATTAACATTTAAAATTTTTATTTTTTTTACTTTATTATAAATCATAATTTTTTTATTATTAAAAATTCTCACTTAATTTTTTTTAGTATTAATTAACTAAAAACCAAATAAAATTAAAAAAGCCATCATTAAACCAAATAATGCAATTGCTTCAGTTAAAGCAAAACCTAAAATAGTATAAGCAAACAATTGTTTTTCTAAATTTGGATTTCTTGAAAAAGCTAAAATTAGTGCTGAAAAAACAGAACCAATTCCTACTCCAGCACCAGCTAATGCAATAGTAGATAAACCTGCACCTATGAATTTACTTCCCATAAATAAAATAAAATATCAATTTTTAAATACTACCTACTTAATAAAGAATGATTAAATATTTCAAAATTCTCGTAAATTAAAATTTCTATATTCTTGTGACAATTCAGATTTTCGATAACAAATTTTTTTTTGATTATCGTCATAATAAACATCAATAAATCCAGATACTGGAAAATCTTTTCTTAAAGGAAATCCTTTAAATCCATAATCTGTTAAAATTCTACGCAAATCATTGTTTAATATAAAAAAAACACCAAAGAAGTCAAAAATTTCACGTTCTAACCAGCTAATAGATTTATATAAACTAACTAAGGAAATAATATTTCAAAATTCACAAACTTTAGAAATTAATCTAATTCGCAAACTATAATTAACACTTAACAAATTATAAATAATACCAAACCTAAAATTAACTTTTGGGGTATCATAACAAACAATGTCTGTAATACTTTTAAATTGAGAAGCAGAGTGTGTTTTAAAAAAAAGAATTAATGGGTAAATATTTTTAGATACTATATCTATTTCTAAATCAAAACCAGAAACTATTTGAATACGATGTAAACCACAACCTAATATTTTATAAAGAAAATAAATTAATGCTTTCAAAATAAATCAACTTTCTATTTTCAAATACTTATTACTTACTTCTAATTTTTTTACTCATTTCATAAAATCTTAAAAAAATTTTAAATACTACCTACTTTAATATAAATTTAACTGTTTATTTAAAATAATAATGAGATTAAGATAATCAAAAAAACACTCATTATCAATAAAAAATTTAAGTGATAAATAAAACTTAATTGTCGTGTTTTACATATTTTGGCAATTACAAAACATAATGAATTAAATAAATCGGGATTTAAAATTTCAATTAAACCTTTGTCTAACAATTTATAAAAATACAAATATGAGTATTTTAAAATAGTATATGAAATATAAAAATTATATATATAATCAAAATATCATTTATGATTTAAAAATCAAATTACATTAACAAAAGATTGCGGGAATTCTAAACTTAAAATATTATTTTTTTGTGACTTATTATTACTATAAAAAAAATTTAAAATATTATTAAAAAAAATACTAGAAATTATTCCAATTGACGAAAAAAATAATGGAATGTTTTTTATATATAAAGGTAAAAATTCAATTTCCAAAGAATTATTATATAATATAGATTTATAAATTGAGTTTAATCAAAAAATAGAACCAAAACCAAAAGTTAAATCTTTTAGTAAATAACCAGAAAATAAACTTCCTAATGATAATATAAATAAACTAAAAGCCATATTTTTTGGCAATTCGTGTATTTTTTGAATATATAATTTAAAAGACATGTTTTTTTCTCAAAAAGTATAATATAAAACTCGAAAACTATAAAAAGCTGTTAGCAAAGCGGATATAGCACCTAATCAATAAACAAACATACTATTTATAGTATACTTGGAAAATGCAATTTCTAATATCAAATCTTTAGAATAAAATCCACTTAAAAATGGAAAACCACTTAATGCTAAAAAACCAATAAGCATCATACTATAAGTGTATGGAATTATTCTAGTTAAACTACCTAATTTTCGCATATCTTGATCTCCTGACATTGAATGAATAATAGAACCGGCGCCTAAAAATAACAATGCTTTAAAAAAAGCATGATTTATTAAATGAAATAAACTCAAATTATATTCCGATAAACCGCAGATAAAAATCATATAACCTAATTGACTACAAGTCGTATAAGCAATTACTTTTTTAATGTCGTCTTGAGTAATTGCTACAGTTGCGGCAAAAAATGCTGTAATTCCCCCAATTAACATAATAAAAATTAAAGTAATTTCAGCAAATTCGAATAAAGGAGAACATCTAATAATTAAAAAAATACCGGCTGTTACTAAAGTAGCTGCATGAATTAAAGCCGATACAGGTGTTGGACCTTCCATAGCATCAGGCAATCATGTATGTAAACCTATTTGAGCTGACTTACCTATAGAACCAATAAATAAAAAAAAGCAAATAATGTTTAAAGAAAATAATTTAAAACCTAAAACTGAAATTGTTATCTGCTTTAAATAAGCACATAAAATAAAAATTATTGAAAAATCTGCTGTCCTGAAAAAATAAAAAAGTAAAGACACCCCAAATAAAAAACCAAAATCGCCTATTCTATTTACGATTAAAGCTTTTAGTGCTGATTTATTAGCTTGTATTCTTGTATTCCAAAAACTAATCAATAAATAAGAGCACAAACCAATTCCTTCTCAACCTAAAAATAATTGGAAAAAATTATCACCTGAAACTAAAATAAACATAAAAAATGTAAATAAAGATAAATAAGACATAAATTTTACTAAATTTATATCATTTTCCATATAACCTAAAGAATAAAAATGCACAGAGCCTGATACTAAAGAAACCATTAATAACATACTTATAGATAAACTATCAAAAATAAAACCTCAATTAACTACAAACAAACCACAGTTTATTCAAGAACCTATAGTTACATAATAAAAAACATTTAAAAGACATATTTTATAAAAGCTTATAAAACCTAAAAAAACTATCACTAAATAAGAATGAGATATTAATAAAATAACTTTCCTTTTTCCTAAAATTAATTCAAACAACCAAATATAAAAAAAATTAAACAATGGACAAAAAATAAATAACATTAACATTAAGATAAAATAACAATACTGTTTTATAATAGTTAAATTATTTATTATTCCAATAAATACTATATTTTATACTTTTAATAGTTTTAAATTATTTTTTATCAATTTTTTAATATTTAAAAAAGTTCTTACATTATTTGTATAATTATATGACATTTTAATACAACCAATATATATACATTTAATAATTTGAAAAAAATTTATTTCTTATTAATAAAAAATATAATTAAAAATATAAAAATAGTAAAAAAATTTACTATTAAAAACTTTATTAAACAACATCTCCTGGATAAGCTTCTCTTCCTGGTGGTCTACGTAATAGTAATGACATTTGACGATAAGCAACAGCTTGTTTACTTAAGTCGTCGTAAATAATCAATGAATGACAACTATTTTCACTTAGTCATTCGCCTAAAGCACAACCAGAATAAGGTGCTAAAAATTGTAAAGTTGCTGGTTCTGATGAAGTTGCAGAAACAACAATTGTATTACTTAATGAACCTACTTTTTTTAAAAATGTAACAATTTGAGCTATAGTTGATTTTTTTTGTCCAATAGCTACATAAATACAGTATAAATACCCATAACTTTTTTGACTTAATATAGTATCAATAGCAATAGTTGTTTTTCCTGTTTGACGATCACCTATTATTAATTCCCTTTGACCACAACCTACAGGAGTAATACTATCTATAGCCTTAATACCTGTTTGCATTGGTTCACGAACAGATTGTCTAGGTATAATACCAATAGCTTTAGTATCTACTTTTCTTGTTAAATTACTTACAATGGTTGGTCCAGCATCTATTGTATTACCTAAAGCATCAATAACTCGGCCAAATAAGTTGATACTTAAAGGAATACTCATAATAACAAATTGCCTTACCACTGAATTACCTTGTTTTAATTCTGTATCGTTACCAAAAATAACAACACTTACAGAGTCATTTTCTAAACTTAAAACCATACCTTTTATTTGTTGATTACCACAAATTACCATTTCTCCTGATCTAACACCATCTAAACCTTTTACCCTAGCTACTCCATCTTTAACTGTTGTAATTTTTCCAATATCTACTCTATCACCATAAAGAGCTAATTGTTTTAACCTTTTTTTAACTCAATTTTTATGTAAACTTTTGTTATTATTATTTTTTTGTGATATAAAATTAATTATTTTTTTAATTTTGAAAATAATAGGATTTGAACCTATGACATAAAAATGTTTTAACTTAGCAAGTTAATTCCTTAAACCAAACTCAGACATATTTTCAATAAGCAAATAATTACTTTTTATCCTAAACGAAATTTTTTAATAGCTGTATCTAAAAAAGTTTTAAAAACAATATGATTAATAGAATTTAAAACATTAAATTTTTTTAATATATTTGTTTTTTTAATATAGTCTATTAAAAAAACTTTAAACTTCACTACATCACTTAAGCTTAAATTATCTAAAAATCCTTTCATACCAGAATATATTATAATAATTTGAACATTAGCATTTAAAGGGCTAGATTGTTTTTGTTTTAATAATTCAATTAATCGAACACCTCTAGATAAAGTATGTTGAGTTGCTTCGTCTAGTTCAGAAGCAAATGAAGCAAAAGATTCAACTTCACGATATTGTGCTAATTCTAATTTTAAGGTTCCTGCAATTTCTTTCATTGCTTTTACTTGCGCTGCTGAACCAACCCTACTTACAGATAATCCAACATTAATTGCTGGTCGAATACCCTCATTAAATAATTTTGATTCTAAAAATATTTGACCATCAGTAATACTAATAACATTAGTAGGAACGTAAGCAGAAACATCACCTGCTTGTGTTTCAATTACAGGCAATGCTGTTAATGATCCACTACCTCAATTTGGATTTAATTTAGCAGATCTTTCTAATAATCTTGAATGCAAATAAAAATAACATAGAATTTTATTTTTTCTTGAAAATATGCTTATATAATTTTTAAAATAATTAGCATAATTTTTAACTAATATCTATTTTTATAATAAGGTAAGTAGGATTTGAACCTACGAAGATTTAAATCTATGAATTTACAATCCATTGCCTTTGACCACTTAGCGATTACCTTATAAATACTTATTATTGGACTTGAACCAATACTCTACTATTAGAAATAAATTTTAAATCTATTGCGTCTACCAATTCCACCAAATAAGTTTTACTATTTTATTTTTATTTTTTTAACCAATGTAAGCCAAAAAATAAATTTGGATCATCATTTATTAATTTTTTATCTATAAAACTAAAAAAAGGCATTATAATTAAAAAATAAGAAAAATAAAAAATTGAAGCTAATTGACTTACTATTACATACGGTTCTTCGACAATACATGATCCAAGTAATCCAAGTAAAATAACATCTGTAATAAAACATCAATATAAAAATTGAATAACTTTTACTCACTTACTACTTTTTGATTTAAATCTGCTTAAAAAAGGTGCTAAAAATAAAATTAATATTGAAGCAAACATAGCTAAAACACCACCTAATTTATCTGGAATAGCTCTTAAAATAGCATAAAAAGGCAAAAAATATCATTCCGGAACAATATGTTTAGGAGTTATTAAAGAATCAGCTCTTATATAATTATCTGGATGGCCTAAAACATTAGGGTATAGAAAGACAGTAAATAATGCTAAAAATCCAATAATCGAAAAAAAACCAAAAAGATCTTTGATTATGTATTTAGGGTAAAATCTAACGAAATCCATTTTATTGCCAATACCTAAAGGATTAGTAGAACCATTTACGTGTAATATAACTAAATGTAATATAGACAAAGCAATTAGAACAAAAGGTAATAAAAAATGTAAGACAAAAAATCTTTTCAAAGTCGGGTTATCTACAGAAAAGCCACCCCATAATCAAGCTACAATATATTTACCTATTATTGGAAAGGCTCCTACTAAATTGGTAATTACTGTCGCAGCTCATAAACTCATTTGTCCCCAAGGTAAAACATAGCCTAAAAAAGCAGTAATAATCATAACTAAAAAAATAACTATCCCAGAAAACCATAAAATAATTTTTCTAAAAGACCTAAAATATAAAGCTCTACCTATGTGAATATAAACAATAATAAAAAACATTGAGGCACCACCTGAATGGCAATATCTAATAAATCAACCATTAAAAACATCTCTCATAATATGTTCAATACTAGTATAAGCCAATAAAACTTCAGGGCTATAATGAAAAGCTAATAAAATACCAGATAATACTTGTCAAATTAATAAAAAGCCAGACATACTACCAAACCCTCAAAAATAATTTAAATTTGTAGGAGTTGGATAAGCAATCCCATGTTTTGATAAAACCTCTATAACATTAATATTAATAAATCTCATTTTAGTTTACTTATTGACTATTTATAATTTAATTAAAATATAACTTTACAAACACTTATGAATTTAATTAAATTCAATCTAAAGCACCTTTTTTTCATTCGTAAATAAAACCAATAATCAATAAAATCAAAAAAACAATCATTATAATATAACTGTAAAAAGGCATATTACCTAAACAAATACTTCAAGGGAACAAATAAGCTAACTCTAAATCAAAAATCATAAATAATATACCTACTATAAAAAATTGGATATTAAAAATCAAGTGTCCATCAGAAAATGGTTCAAAACCACACTCATAACTTGAACTTTTTTCAAAAGTAATTTCTTTTGGCGATATTAAAAAACCTACAAAAAATAAAATCATTGTCAAACAGAAAGAAATTAATACATAAATTAACAAATAAGTATGTTGTTCTTCAAAATAACTATAATATATTGTTTCAAAAATATCAAAATTTGCATATATAAAACTTAAAAAAAAAAAATTAATAAACATTTATTTATTTATAATATATTTATTCTATTGAATATCTCAAAATTTAAATTAATTTCTTAAGTTTATTAATGATTTATAATTAATTTTATTGCCCAATCTCGAAGCTACAATTAATAGGCTTAAACCTATAGCAGTTTCGCTAGCACAAACAGTTATAATTAATAAACAATAGATTTGCCCTACTAAGTTAAAACAATAAATTGAAAGAAATATAAAGTTTAAGCTTATAGAAAAAAACATTAATTCTATGCATAATAACATTACAATAATATTTCGTTTATTAAAAACAATACCTACCAAACTAATAACAAATAAAATAGAAGAGAAATTTAAACAAATTATCAAAGGTATAACTTCACTATTATGAAAAAAATATAAATATAAAATCATTTTTAATGAGTATTAATTACGTCATTTAAATAAATTGAAATTAAAACTACAAAAACATAGGCTTGTAAAAAAGCAATAGCTATTTCTAAACCAATAACCATAAAAACAATAAATAGAGGCAATAAAATTCATAACCAATGGATTAAATTAGATGTTAATATTCCCCAAATAAAACTGATTAATATTTTTAATAAAATATGACCACTCATCATATTAGCAAATAATCTAATAGCTAAACTAAAAATTCTTGAAATATAAGAAACATACTCTATTAAAATTAAAAAAGGTATTATCGGTAATGGCACACCATCAGGTAAAAATAATACAAAATATTTTTCTTGATGATAACATAACCCTATAATGTTATTTCCTAAAAAAAAAGATAAAGAAAAATATAATGTGAGTATTAAATGGCTAGTTATTGTAATACTATAAGGAATCATACCTAAAATATTACTAATAAAAATTAGTAAGAATATAGTATATAATAATAGGATAAACGAATATTTTTTAACTAATAATGAATCTTTTAAAATACTGGTAATAAAGTTGAATAATAAAAGAATTAATTTTTGAAATTTATTATGAATTAAAACTTCTTGGTTAGAATAAACAAAAATAAATAAACAGAACATATTAAAAAAAATGATTTTACTTAACGACAAATTAGGGCAAATATTTACATTATTAAACAAATAACTACTATAAATTTCTATTGAAAATTGTTCTAAAGGGTCAAAAATTAACATATGGTTTTTAATTGGATTTGAACCAATATATTTTGAATCACAATCAAAGGCTTTTACCGTTAAGCTATAAAAACCTTTTTATTATTATAAGCTAAATTTAATCATAAGTTGGGAAAGACATTTATCTTATACATTTCTTTACTTTATAGACTTTTTTTACAAATTTTCTTTTCTTTTACCTATAAAAAATTATTTACTTTAGACTTTCTTTTTCAAATTATTCTTCCCTTAATAAAAAATAGTATAGAAGCAAGGGTAAAGAGATTTGAACTCTTATTCATAATTTTGAAAACTACTGCTTTACCTATTAAGCTATACCCTTAAAATTATACACTAATTAATATATGTAAAAAATTTTTTTTAATAAATTCAAAAATAATATTTTATTATTATTATTTAATAAAATGTCGCCTATTAATGGTTTTTTTATTATTATAGCTGAAAATATTTTGTAATTTATTTCGATATAATTACAGATAATATTTTTTTTTACTAATCAGAAAATAGATGAAAATATTTTAATTTTTTTTTTATTTTTGTAAATAAAAAATTTCGATTTTCATTTACGTCAAATATAATTTTTTCATTTTAAAATTCTAAATTTTTTATTTTTTAGTATAAAATTTAAAAAAAAAAAGCATTGAACAACATCTTTTTTTTTAATCAAATAATTATATTTTTTATTTCTTTTGTTTATAAAAATTCTATTGTTATTTATAAAATTATTTGCTTCAAACAATTTAGAAAAAAAATTTAATCTTAATAAAAATATATTTAATCTCATTTCTAAAAAAATTAAAAAATTAAAAAAGTTGCTATTAAAAACAATTTTTGACTTATTATTTTTATAAACTAATTTTTTTACTTTTTTACCGTAAAGAACTATAATTTGATGTCAAATTACTAATTTATGAGTAAATAATATTTTTGATTTTATAAACAATTCTTTATTTTTTTTTTTTAAAAATAAAAATTTAAATTTTCGTCAATGTCTAAATTTTTTTTTTTTTTTTTAAATAAAATTTAAATTTAATTTGATTTTTTTTTTTATCAATAAGTATAATGAGATTCGAACTCATAATATTCTACTTATCAAGCAGATGCTTTAACCTTTTAAGCTATATACTTA
>Ga0115006_10003504_pt1 | contig 10686 bp, 4 predicted proteins | sample ArcOceMetagenome_3_FD_88943 | JGI IMG/M metagenome (GOLD analysis project Ga0115006, IMG submission 88943) | Marine eukaryotic phytoplankton communities from Arctic Ocean - Arctic Ocean- Svalbard ARC20M Metagenome | ecosystem: Environmental > Aquatic > Marine > Oceanic | place: Arctic Ocean...
ACGCATGTGACGCAGCCAGACCAAATATCCATTGTGATGTGTGTCTCTGGTGCCTTTGGTGAATATTGAGGTGCTTCGTTTGAGGCTACTGCGCTGTCCGCTGAATATGGGGGTGCTAAACGGTTTGTGGGGATAGCCTTCGCGCGGTAAAATACTCCGACCACCGGTGCGGAGCCGCTGACGAGCCCGGCGAAGATGCGCACGCGTCGCATCCAGGAGCCTCAGGGAGTGCTCCCAACGGACTGGCTCAACGCTGAGCGCGACGCGTCGTCCGAGCTCCTCCTTCAATCCGGGCTTCAGTCGTCGGCATCCTACAAGGCGCCAGCTCACAAGAGGACGGTGCCGCTGGTTCGGCCCGACTCGGCCGGAGCGTCCTCGTCGGCGTCACCCGGCGCCTCGACACCACCGGAGGCGCCGGAGGCTTCGCAGGCAGCGACGCCGCCAGCCAAGGACTCGCCACCCGCTGCGCCGCCGTCCCCGCCGGGCGGCAAGGCTGTTCCTGAGCCGGAGCAACCCGCGGCCTCGAGCGACGAGGGCGGCAACAGCCAGAAGGCAACCGCGCTGCCGGGAGCATCGGCCATGCCGCGCTCGTCCGTTGGCCCGGCGCCCCGCTCCTCCGTAGGGGCGGGACCGTCGCGCATCACCAGCCGCGGCGCCTTGATGTCGCTTCAACACATGTCGACCGACGTGCTGCTGCGGCTGCCGATGGAGCTGGGCAAGCAGCGCGGGCAGCCAGCGAAGCTGGGAGGCTTCTACAAACATGAGCCGCTGCGCATGGGGCTACGCACGACCAACCCTCCCGCTGTCGCGTCCGCCCCAGCCGCTGCAAAGTCACTCGCCTGTTGCGAGCGCGTCGACGCTCTGGAGCAGGGCGGTGCGGCTGCCGAGCGATACGGCGGTGCGGCGAGCGACGGCTGGTCGAGTCCGGGCACCAACAGCCCCAGCGGCAGCCCGCCTCGGCCAGAGCGGCGCCAGCAGCGCGGCACCAGGACCGGGGCGATCAGCTCATCCAGCCTGTCGCACCCTCGAGCCGGCTCCAGCACGACCAGCCGGCTCGCCGATGCAAAGAGCGACATCGTGCCGCGCTCGGACAGCACGCCGGCCTCGGGGCAGCGCCCTGCTGCCGCGGCCCGCCGTGTCGCACAGCCGCGACCCAACGTCGGTCGGCAGCCCACGCCGGACAAGGAGAATCTTCGCGTCCGGCCTGCCTCGGCTGCTGCCGCGCCGGCAGCAGCCGCGCGCATTCCGGCCCGCGGCTCGAGCCGACCCTCCACTCAGCCCACGCGGCCAGCCTCATCTGCCCCGCCGGCGGATGCTGCTGCCGACGCTCTGCGCGGCTCTTCGCTGCGAGGGCCTCAGCGAGTGCCGGCACGCGGCAGGCCCGCCTCTGCGGAGGACGTGGTGCCCAGACCGGCGGTCGCGCCACCGAAGCGGAGCGCGCCGCCGTCTGCGTCGGGCGCTCGTCGTCCTGCCGCGCCATCGCAGGCGTCGGTGGCTCGCACAGTTGCAGGCGGCGTGCAGCAGAAGTCGGAGGCCGCCAAGACGGAGGCGCCTCCGAGGACGGAGGAGTCTCCCGAGAAACCGACGGAGTCGTCGCCGAGCGCCCTGAAGGTGGCCATGGAGTCGCCGGGCGGCTCGGATGCCCTTGCCAGGTTCAAGGCCGAGTCGGCGGCTGCGGCCGCGCGGCTCGAGGCACTCGCAAAGAAGGAAACCACGTCTGACGTCGAGCGGCGCAAGCAGCTGGTGCTGCCTGATGGCGGGCGTGGCTCAGGTCCACCCACGATCGCTTTGGCGGTGGCGCCTGCGGCTGCTGCGCCCGCGCCTGCCTCGCCGCCGAAGCGGGCGAAAAACCTCGACGCGATGCTGGACGCGCTTTTCACGCCCGAGCCACCCGCGCCGCCGCCTCCGACCACGAAGCAGGTAGCCGCCAAGCTCGCTGCGGCGGAAGGCAGCTCGTCGTCGGCAGCACCCGCAGCAGCGGCACCGTCTGTGGCCGCCGTTGCGGCTGCGGCGCCCGCTGCAGCAGCGGCAGCGCCCACCGCCGCGGCCGCCGCTCCCGCTGCCGCCCCGAACGAACCCGTGGCGAGCCGCAAGCGGCCCGCAGTCAGCGCCTCGGGCCCGGTCAAGAGCGTTGCACGCGTCGAGTCGTCGGCAGCCTTCCTTGATCGGGCCGCAGGCGCCGCAGCCGTCGCCACCGCCGCCTCTGCGAGTGCGGGAGCCGAGGGCGGTGACACGCCGCCGGGCGTCGCGGCGCGTGCGATCACGGCGGAGCAGCGGCGGGACGCGAAGGAATACATGGAGGAGCGGCGCAAGCAGCGCGCGCGGCAGCAGCAGCTCGAGCGTGAGCTGAAGCGCGAGCAGGAGGAGCGCAAGCAGCTGCAGCTGCAGCAGCTGCGCGAGCGGCAGGCCGCCGCGCGAGAACAGGCCGCCGCCGCCGCGCGGCAGCAGCGGGCCGAGGAGGAGCAAAAGGCGGAAGAGGAGAAGGAGAAGCAGCTGGAGCTTCCTCCACGTTTGATTCAGCAGCAGCAGCAGCAGCAGCAGCAGCAGCAGCAGCAGCAGCAGCAGCAGCAGCAGCAGCAGCAGCAGCAGCAGCAGCAGGCGGCGACCGACGCCGGCACTGAGGACGACAGCGATGTGGAAGAGCTCAAGTGGTGCGCCAGCAACGCGGCGGCGGCGGCGGCGCAACGTGACAGCTCATGCGGAGCTCATGCGGAGCTCATGTCTGATCATGCAGAGCTCATGTCCGCTCATGCAGAGCTCATGCCCGCTCATGCCGAGCTCGTCGTGACTGGCTTTGCGATGAGCATCGGCGAGCTCGATGAGGAGGCGGCGGGCGCCGTCGATGATGCGCCAGTGGTGCCGGAGCTTGTGGCCGGCGAGCTGCCTGTCTTCAGGGCGGGTCTCGCGCCGCCGTCGGAGGAGGCGGAGAGCAAGCTGCGGCGCGAGAAGATGGCCAAGTTCGGAGAGGAGGTGCGGCGGCGCCGTGGGATGATCGAGCGAAGGAAGGAAAAGGAGAGAACGAAGAAGGAGAGCGAGGAGCGGCTCAAGCGGCAGCGCAAGAAGCAGCGGGAGCAGCTGCGGCAGCGGCAGCAAGCTGATCAGAAAGCAGCAGCGGCGGCGGCGCGCCGGGTTTTGACCACGCGCGAGGGCTTTCTGCTCGATCGGCGCAGCCGCTTCGACCTTCTTGCCGCGCCGTCGCACGGCCCGGCGGTTCAGGAGCGGCCCTCACGCCCCGTGCGCTCGTCGTCGCCACTGGGCGGCAGCGCGCCGCTTCCGCCGCGCGCGGCACTGGCACGTGGCACGCACGGCCTGGTCACCCACCTGCATAAGCCTGCCACCGTGGTGAAGCGTGCCTCGCGGGCTCGCTCTGAGCAGGCGTCGGAGGCGCCGTGGGCAGCGCGCCGAGTTAGCCCCACTCTTCCGCAGAGCACGCCGGCCGCCGCGAAGGGGCTTCTCTTCAGCAGCAGCACGATCCGACCGCCGGTCGTGGTCGCCTCCCGCGGCAGCGGCTCGGCGGCGCGGCAGCTAAGCCCGTCGCAACACCAGGCCGTCGCGCTGGCGCGAATGCAGGAGAACGCAGGCAAGAATTTGCCTGTGAGCGCGCCGCCAGAGGAAACCCCTGCCGGCGCGTCCGCGCCTTCGTCGCCTGAAGCCGGCACGAGGAAGCCAGGCGGCGAGTACAAGGCTGCGGCGTCGCCTTCGGCGCTCGACGTCGCCGCCGCACCAGGCAAGGACGCGGAGCCAACCGGCCACGCCGCGACGCAGGAGGACCTGGAAGCTGCTGAGGCGGCGGAGGAGGCGGCAATCCTCAAGGAGCTCGAGGCGGAGGAAGCTCGCGCGGAGGCGGCCGCCGCCGCAGAAGCGGAGGAGGCGGCGACGGCCGAGCTTGAGGCGGAGGCGCGTGAGTGGGCCAGAGCGCGGCTCGAGGAGGCGGTGGCGCGCGCGCAGGAGGCCACGCTTGAGGCGAAACGCGCGATGCAGGTGGCCTTGCCGGGCGAGACGACCGACGCGCAGCTCGATGCGCCAGCGGGACATCTCGGCGCCAGCGGGTCTGCGGGCGCGCTGCCGCTCGTCTCGCCGAGCTGTCATGACTTCTCGCAGTCGTTCAAGCAGAAATCTCCGCCGCGCACGGCTGGCCCCGAGGTGGCGGAGCGGCTCCAGCAGCTGAGCAGCCAGCTGGACCGCAAGAAGCGACTGGCGGCTGGCATGCTGCGCCGTGCGCAGCACCAGCTCGACCTCGAGCCGCCGCCAGCAGCGGGCGCCGCCGCAGGCAGCGGCGGCGGAGCGCGCCAGCGGCTGCAGCGGCCGCACTCGGCGAAGGGCGGGCGCCACGGCGGCCTCAAGTCGTCGGCGAGCGAGCCTGGCCTCGCGTCGCCCTCCAAGCGCGCGGCTGGGGGCGGCACCAGCGGTGCAGGCGGGCCGAGCCTCAGCTCGTCTGGCAGCGCTCCGCACCTGCACGAGGTGCAGAAGCTCGCGCCAGGAAGTGCGAACCCGAGCGAGGCCGGCGCCGCTGCCGCTGCCGCCGTGCCGGTGCAAGCGTGGGTGGGCGACGAGCAGGAGGGCCCGGGTGCATCGCCATCACCGCCATCCGCCGTGAGCATGTCGGCCCGCCCCACGCCGCCATCTGCTGCACGCTCCCGGCCGAAGAGTGGCAAGGGCGGGAGACCCGTGCGTCCGTCGACAGCGCAGCTCGCATCTGCCGCGACGCGCGTGACGACGACCGTTCACGCCGAGGCGTCGGGCACCGAGACGGAGGACGAGGAGACGCGCGACGAGACGCTGCACGGCTTCGACGAGGTGGAGCCAGTCGAGCCCGTCTCGCCGCGGCGTCCGTCGCTCACGTCGCTGCCAACCGTGCTGCCTCCCTCGCTGCAGCCGCAGTCGCTGCCTCCGCCTTTGCAGCGCGATATCGAGGCGGAGGAGGCGGCAGAGGAGGAGGCGATCCTGCGCGAGCTTGCCGCCGAGGAGGCCGCCGCCGAGCGCATTCCTCTCGCGAACCTGTCCGGGAAGGAACCCACTCCTGAGCCGGAGATGGTGATGGCGGCGGCGGAGGAGGAGGCGTCACGGGATAGGTCGTCGCCACCGAGGCCGCCAGCGCGCCCTGGATCGGCGCGAGTGCGGATCGAGCCGCCTGCGCCGCAAGGGCAGCCGAATTCGCTCTCACCGATCTCGCCACGACAGTTCCCCAGCACCAGCAAGACGTCGCCGCTGCTCTCGCCGCTGGTCTCGCCTGCCGCCGGAGCTCCCTCCGCGCCGCCGGCGCCGCTGCTGAAGAGCCTATCGGATCCTGCGATGAGTCCTTCAGCACTGGCCGCGGCGGAGCCGTCGATTCCTTTTTCACCGCCGCCGCTGCTGAAGAGCCTATCGGATCCAGCGATGAGTCCTTCAGCACTGGTCGCGGCGGAGCCATCGAGCGAGACGCGTCGATCGATGGCCACTTGTTTGCTGGCCGCTCAGCCACCTGGTTCGCCTCCTGCTGCGCTCATCGCGCTGCCACTGCCGCAGCTGCATCAGCCCGCATCGCCGACCTCGTCGCAGCCGACAGATCAGCCGGAGACGGTGCCGGAGACGTTGCCGGAGCCGGAGCCGGAGCCGGAGCTGGAGCCGCAGCAGGAGCTGGAGCCGCAGCCGCAGCCACACGATGTTGGGGGCATCAACTACCCAACGAAGAAGAAGCGCAAAGGACGGAAGCTGGGCGGCGCGGCAGACTCGCCCTCGTCGTCGGTGACGTCGTCGCCGAAAGCCGCTGCGAGCGCCGGCCCCTCTTCGCCGTTTGGCGCTCCCTCGCCCACTGTCGACGACGCGTCGCCAGGCAAGCCGGCCTCCGAGCTCGCTGGCGGGTTCAGCTCCACGGCGAGCACACCGCCGCGCGCAGAGGCGGAGCCACCCAGCGAGATTGAGGAGGTCATCGAGGATGCCGTCGCCGCGTCGCCAGCTGCCGAGACGACCGCCGAACGTGCCGAGCGCGTCACGGACGCTGTCCTGGCGTCGCTGCTGGGCGAGCTCGGCTCGTCGGCTCCCGCCGCCGCGTCCCCGCCGCCCAGCAACACCTCGCTGCCCGAGACCTCGCCGATTAGATCTTCCGAGCCGTCGGAGGTTGCCACCTCAGTGGGCAGCAGCCCCGGCACTCCAGCTAGCGCCGGAGGCGAGGCGGCTACGAGCCTCCTCGATGCGGCGCCGTCGTCGCCGTCGTCGCCGTCGCCGGCCGCGCCTGATGACGTGACTGACGGGTCGATTGCAAAGGAGGGCATCCACCCAGGCGTGACTTGTGACGTCACGGGCATGATGCCGATCGTCGGTACACGCTACACAGCCATTGGGCAGAATTATGACCTGTGCGCCGCCGAGTACGACAAGTTGAGCGACGACGAGAAGGCGAAGTATGAAGCCATTGAGCCGACCAAGTTCCGCCCCAAGTTTGGCAGCTCGATGAGTGAGGCACAACTCGATGAGTCGGGCGACTCCCTGGTCCAGCAGGAGAACAGAATGGATGTGCTGATGTCGTACGTGAATGAGCTGTGTAGCCGCGGGGTCCAGATGTTCAGCTGCGCGCAGGTACTTGAGGCCGATGGAGGTCTGCAGGAGCACCTTCACTCGTCGCGCAATTACCTCGCGCCGCAAGTGCCGCTGGACAACTACCTCACCATTGAGCACGAACTGCAGGAGTACGCGGACGACAATGGCATGCCAAACGACGAGAGAGTCCAGGTCTTCCACAAGCTCGTGTTCGACGTCTTCAACAAGGCGCTGATGCACGAGGCGGCGCGCGCCGCACGCGCCACGCCCTTTGCCGGGCACGGCTTCGCTGCGAGCCGGATGACGCGCCAGGCGCTGACAGAAGATTCGTCCGAGAACGAGGAAGAGAAGATTCGCCCGGTCATCAACGCGGCACTCCAGCGATTCAGCGATTGGTGGCTGCTGTGCCAGGGAGAAATGGACGGCAAGGCGATCGAGGTGAAGCTGGCCTTCCTCCTTGAGAGTGACGCCCGCGACCTCGAGGACTACTGGGACATGCTTCCAAAGTACAAGGACCACGTCGTCACAGAGGTGGCGGACCGCCTGCTGGTTCAGCTGATCGAGGAGGTGGCAGAGAAGCTATGACAGAAGCTTGACGAGCCGAGGCGCAGTGAAACTCATCCATGAGAATCTTTTAGCAAGCGGATTCGGAGGGATAAAAGCATGAGATATCGACAATGTAGGACCCTACTAGTACTACTCCCAACTCTAACTCATCATGTGCTGTGGCACGGAATCACCGCGCAGCACCTCGGGCTCTTCGACCCCAGCTTCAGGCAGTTGGCGCGCAGGACTTCCACCGTGCGATTCGGAACACTCCATCGCTCGTCCTTATCACGGAGGATGCGACAGCTTCTGATGAGGAGCTTCCAAGGTGCCGTCTCGGTACTGATGCCGTGCCGAGCAAACGCCGTGTGCAGGATGCACTCCGACTGATGCCAGCTGGGATAGCCGCGCGCGTTGCATCCAAGGCGCAGATTGTCGCGCTTCGACTGGCACGCCAAGTAGGTAGCATTGAGCCCAGAGACAACGGAGATGTGACGGTAAGCCATGATTGCCAAAAAGTCATTGGCCATCGCCTTCGAGGCGTCACAGAAGAGCGCCGTGCGCGTGAGGCCAGCGTCGGAGAACTGCCAGTCTGCGAAGCTGGGCAGGCCGTACAGCCACATATCGGGTCGATGAAAGACAAAATACTCGTACGAGCGGCGGAGCCGCCGCGCCGCCGATTGCACCATCGCTGCACACCCCGCAAGCCGCTGCGCCTGCGCGTAGTAGCCAGTCGACGCACAATGCGTGCATGCGCTGTCACTGCAGTTTTCTCGCTTCTCACCTCGCACGTTGGCTTCGGTCCATGGTCGCTTGTGGCACAGCTTATCGCCTTGCCCACGGGCATCATCCGGCGATGCACAGGTCAGCTGGTCGTCGGGCGAAGAGAAATGGTGCGTACTGACTCGCCACTCGATTGGTCTCAGAATTGATGCTGCCATTGATGCATTGTCATACGACTGAGCCGGAGCAGCACGGTGATTTGCCGTGGCGGCACGCGCCTCGATCCCAACGTCATAGAAAATGTCAACACAGCTCTTTCCCACGTTATTCCAAGTCGCACGCACCTGCCGAGCCAGTTTCACGCGTGCGCCCGTCCGAAGCTGGCCGACGATGCACACGGCGACGCGTGGCGTTTCGCAGCCACGCCTAACGCTCGCCACGGGCGCAGACATAGAGTGCTGCATATGAATGCCACAAAAGTTGAAGACCTAATTGTGGCTCCGACGCCACGCACGGTTGCGAAGGTATAGCCGTGCGACGCGGCTCTGCTGCAAGTCATGCCGCAGAGCCGCAACGCGGTGGCGGTCTTCGACGCTGCGCTTGCTCGCGAGCAGGCGCAAGCGGAGCTGCGCGCCAAGGTTGTGCCCAAGAAGCTCGAGGTCAACGAGGTCAAGCCTGGCAGCGGCGGTGTCGAGCTGGATGCAGCGACCAAGGCTCGGATGGCCAACGCGCTGGCCAAGGAGATCGAGAAGATCAAGTCGCGTGAGGACGAGCGCCGCCGCCGCGATCCGACCTTCAGGCCCGACGCTCTCGACCTTGACCGCAGTCGCATGCTCAGGTTCAACCGATGGGTCGACTACTACGAGCGGATGGGCATCGAGCGATTCGCTTCGTCGATGGAGCTGAAGGAGGCGTACCGCAAGCTCTCGCTGCAGTTGCACCCGGACAAGCAGGCCGGCAGGCCCGAGGCCGAGCGCGAGGCGGCCGCCGAGAGGTTTCATGAGGTGAAGCAGGCGCACGCGATTCTCTCGGAGCCCGCGACGCGCCAGGCGTACGACCGCGCGCGCGACAAGCTGGAGGCGGAGTACGAGGCGGGTGTTGCGAGCACGCGGGAGGAGGACAAGCCGCCGCCCAGCTGCGTCGACGTCGAGGCGAGCCTTGAGGACATGTTCGTCGGCTGCCGCAAGTACGTCCGCTTCACGCGACGGCTATTCGAGGGGACCAAGTGGGCGCGCAAGGACGACGACGTCTTCACGCTCACGGTGCGGCCCGGCGAGCTCGAGGGGGCGACGTACTGGTTCAAGAGCGCGGGCGACGTCTCGACGCGCGGCAAGTCGGACCTGGTCTTCGTGCTGCGCCAGGCGCCGCACGCGACGTTTGAGCGAATCGGCGCCGACCTGTGGTGGCGCCCACCGCCCACCGTAGTACGAGTGGGCCAGAGCAGCGCCGCTGCCGACGCCGACGCCGACGTCGACGCCCACGCGGCTCTGCCCGCGGGCTGCCCGTTTTACTTTGGGCGCGTGCCTGCATTCGTCGGCCGCGGCGAGTGGGGTGGCGCGGGCAAGCCGTGCGTCGTGCCGCTGGGCGAGGCGGCGGCGTGCGGCCACGTGCTGCCTGCGCTGCTCGGCTTCGATCGGAGCGGCTGCGGCGAGGCGGTGGTGAGAGGCCTCGGCATGCCGCTGCTGGCTGCGGGCGAGGATGCGCGGCGTGGCACCGGCGCCGTCGAGGAAAGAGAGCAGCAGAGGGGCGGCGGCGGCACGGGCGCCACCGGAGCCGCGTCGGGCACTGTCGCGGGCGCGGCCGGTGGCGCGGTCCCGGACGCGCCACTGGCGAGAGGCGATCTCATCGTCAAGTTTCGTGTCGCGTCGCCGCCTCGTGGCTCAGAGCGGTGCGTGGCGCTCGCACCGACGGCCTCGCTTCGGCTGCCACCCGTTGCGCTGCTGAGCAGCAGAGGCCGTCAGGGGCGGCTGCCGTCGTCGCCGCTCCGCCGCCTCGTCACGCAGACGGTCCTGCCTCATTTGCTTCGTGCGGTGGCGCGTGCGCGCGCGGACGAGGAGGGGGAGGAGGGGGGCAAGTGGGAGGGCGGCGGCACGCGCTCCGATGCGCTGCGTGCGGTGTGGCTGTGCGTCGGCGGCGACGGCGCGGCGGCGCCGAGTGCGGCGTCGCGACAGTTCATTGAGACGATGCGGCGGTGCGTGCCGCAGCTGCGATGGCGATTCATCGCGGTACCACCGGGCGCGGTCGCTGACAGCGGCGGCAAGGGCTGCGGCGGCGTGACGTGGCCTTTGCTCGACGATGAGGTGGAGGAGGTGGCGACGGCGTCTTTGCTGCTGATCGAGGCGGTGACGGACGGTGCGGGGGACAAGCGGCCGCTGGTGTGGGATGCGGCACGGGGGGCGCTCGTGGAGCAGCCGCGAGAGCCCGACTTCTTCGTTGAGGAGGAGGATGCGGAGGAGGAGGGAGCGAAGGAGGAGGAGGCGGAGCAGGCACGGACGCGGCACGGGCGGACGCCCCAGAAGCAGGAAGAGGCCGATGGGTCGGCACGGAGCTACGTGGTGGCATGGGCGCCGGGAGTCCGCGTGCGCGCCTCGCCAGCGACCGACGCTGCGGTGGTGGGCGTGGTGCGTGCGGCGCAAGAGGTGCGCGGCAGCGGCGCCCCACCCAGCGCTGATGGGTGGGTGCGGCTTGATGCGCCAATCGAGGGCTGGGTGCGCTGCGAGGAGCCCACCGCGAAAGGCACGCGGCGTCTTCTGCAGGCCAAGGCGGAGGTGGCTGCGTCGGCGCCTGCGGTGCAGACGGAGGCGGCTGAGAAGGCGGCGGCAGCAGCAGTGGCGCCGAGGAGGGCGGAGGAGGAGGAGGCCAGGGTCGCCGAGCTCGAGAAGGCAGATTCGAGCGAGGAGG
>Ga0115006_10003505_pt1 | contig 10684 bp, 1 predicted proteins | sample ArcOceMetagenome_3_FD_88943 | JGI IMG/M metagenome (GOLD analysis project Ga0115006, IMG submission 88943) | Marine eukaryotic phytoplankton communities from Arctic Ocean - Arctic Ocean- Svalbard ARC20M Metagenome | ecosystem: Environmental > Aquatic > Marine > Oceanic | place: Arctic Ocean...
CCTCACACCCGGTCTGCGCGATGCGACCCTGCACCGTGAGCGATCCAAGCCCCATCCCTTCACCCAGTACAGTCACCGACCCCGATGCCGTGCTGGCATGATTAGGTCTCCCGATCTCACTCACGCTCCCCACATCCACCGAGTACATGGCACTGCCACTGCCCGATTGAGCGCCTGCCGTCACCGCCACCCGTCCTGTACCCTGCACCGCACGTCCGACGAGGCACCGGATCGTCGTGTCCGACACCCACTCTGTCCCCTCACACCCGGTCTGCCCGATGCGTCCCTGCACCGTGAGCGATCCAAGCCCCATCCCTTCACCCAGTACAGTCACCGATCCCGATCCCGTGCTGGCGTGATTAGGTCCCCAGCTCACGCTCCCCACATCCACCGAGTACATCGCGCTCGCGCTCCCCCGCTGCTCCCCCGCCGTCACCGCCACCCGACGAGTGCCTTGCATCCCCCTTTCTACGAGGCACCGTATCGTCGTGTCCGACACCCACTCTGTCCCCTCACACCCGGTCTGCCCGATGCGTCCCTGCACCGTGAGCGATCCAAGCCCCATGCCTTCACCCAGTACAGTTACCGATCCCGATCCCGTGCTGGCATGATTGGATCTCCCGAGCACACTCACGCTCCCCACATCCACCGAGTACATGGCACTGCCACTGCCCGATTGAGAGCCTGCCGTCACCGCCACCCGTCCTGTACCCTGCATCGCCCGTCCTACGAGGCACCGCACCGACGTCACCGACACCCACTCTGTCCCCTCACTACCTGTGAAGGCAGTCCGCCCTGCGTTGGTGTAGTTGTAGGTACCCGGGTAATACCCTCCAAAGACGGTCATGCTCGTGGAACCTGTCGCTGCTCTGTTCTGTGGACTCAGCCGACTCAAAAGTATCGAGTCTATACTGTATGCCTCGGTAAGACTTGCTGACATCTCGCCAGACGTCACAGACATTCTGAGTGTTCCAGAGATTCCACGAGCACGTAGGCAATGAAGCGCACTGTCCGACACCCACTGAGACCATTCTGCAGCCGTGTACGATCGAGCCATTCCGTTACTTGCATAAAACGTTGCCAGCCCGTTTGATCCCAGATATCTAGAGGTATGAATAGTCATCACGTGCTGACCGCCCATGCTCGCTGCATTTGATCCATCCCCTAAGATGTTTGGCTTATCATATGATAGGGCTTCTGTTACAGAGCCTGTCGTTCTGCCCGCAGTGATCATGATGTGCATCGACCCTCGCAATCCACCGAATGGGTGCTGCCAGCCCATAGATTTACATTCTATTGATGATGTGGAAAGCCAGGAGCTTGTCTCTGCTGACGTAGCGTGAAGGCGGGCTTGCATGCTAATATCTGTAAATTCTTGGCCGTAAACTGTCACTGAATACCCTGGCCTTGGCAAAATGTTTGAATGCTTGGCTACTTGGTATGGGGCCTGAACCCGTGGGTCCATAAAATAAACCGAACTGCCACCAGACTCGAACAGAGCAATTGTGCCAGAGATCAAATCTTGCTCCGAATCCTGAAACACACAAGTACGCGTACCATCGGAAATTCGACCGCACTTCGGTGTCCATGTTTCTTTTGGCGCCGCACTGTCCAACCCCTCATCGAGGTAGACAACAATCCTGTTTGTGAAATCTTCAATACGAAGGATATAAAATTGCCCGCTTTTGTACTTGAACTCTGCATCCCATAATGTTCGCTTTACACCATTCTTTGACCTTTTCAATCTCACGACGCCCGCTCGCCCAAAAACGCGGCTCATTTCGAAGCGGTAGTAATTGTTGTCATCACGGTACCTGAAGCTTGCCCCTATCCAATCATCGCCGAAATTGATGAACTGAACCTGAAATCTCATTTGTGTCCACGCGAATTGCCCATTTCCCAATACCAAGCTAGTGCCTTCAACCTCTTCTGTTGCATACATTGGTGGGAACGAAGCACCCTCCTCGTATATCATCTTGCTTTGCCTCACCACAGAGCTCCATGGGATGGAAATATTTCGAGGCGAAAAATGAGGGCAATCTGCGAGAGTAGAATGTTCATCTCCGCAACAAAGCCATTCAGAGGCGTGCTTATTTTGCGCCTGAGAGTGGTCAGACGAATGCCAATTTTCAAAGACGTCGCAAGCCGGACCTGCCAAGTTGGTGTCATGCACAACAAAATCAATCTTCTAATATGTCAGCAAAAATAGCAAAATTCTTTTTAACAAAAGTGTCAAACCTGAGCCTCGTGTCGACTCACACTTGAACGTGATATTTTGTCCTATGCCGCTCCTTGAGAATGGAACACCCGCAATACGCACACCTTCATCAATCAGTTCATGGGCATAGTCAACACTAGGACGATCAAATGAAATACAGCTTGACGCTGAACCAGATGTAGAAACTACTGTGAGCACAATGCGTAAACTAGCAGCGTTTCCGCGGGCAGACATGGCATTCACGCTCGTAGATGAAATCCAGCGGCTTGTCTCTTGTCCTGTGTCCCCAGGTCTTGCATGAATTGAAGTCTGCCAGCTTCCTAGATGGATCCCCTCTAAATTCAAGGATTTATAAGCATGCTGCACAGCATTGCTCGCTTGACGAGCAACTGGCGCATCGTACGACCATACGTCGCTTGCAGAACCCATCCTTTCTAACCCTGACGTTACCGTGACACGTATTGATGCACTGATTCCGGCACTGGTGGAACAAACGATAGCCGTGTCAGAGACCCAGTCCGTGGCAATCACCGCAGTATCACCGACCACGGCCCGTGGAGTGTAGTCTGCAGACGATCCGAAATTCTTCCCATTCGCCGTTAAAGGTGTGCTAAGCTGTGTGTGAACGTTTGAAGGTAACGAGACTGAGTAATTCCAAGAAACCGCAGGTGAATCAAAGGTGAAAACGTTCTCACGAGTGCTTACAACTCGTTGGATTGTGACGGCGATGCTCTCAGATCTGCCTACAGCATCTGCTGTCTTGCATAGGATGTTGGTGTCTGATTGCCAAATCGAAGCCGCACATGCACTTCCACCTACGCGAGCAACGCCAGATGGATTGAAATATCGACCACGAACAAGGACCATCTGAACAGCCCGGGAGCCTACATTTCCGACTTGTATCTCAGGCCTCGGCCCCACTCTTACAACTGGCGTAGACGGCAAAAGCACGCTTTGAAACTCCGTCAGAACAGAAGCGTTTCGCAGGGAGGAGGTGAGGGTTTCCGACGTAAGCTCCGCCAATACGCTCGTGGCGACTTTCTCATCTACTACCATGATCTCCGTGTCAACTTCAACGCCCGACCCAGATGAGAGCAGCCGCCTGGAATTCACAGCGCCTGACTGTGTACTGTTGGAAATAGTAAAATTCACCTCGGTGATGTTCACAATGATGACATTCGTGACATTAGTAGACGTAGTCGCTGCAATAGCCTCCCTGTAGGCTCTCTGTTTGGACACGTCAAAATCATCTTTTCGCAAAGGTAGCACTACTGCCAAGAACACACTTGCAGGCGGAGGGGGGGCGGCACCAACACCATCAACAGTTGGGCCATCATACGTGAAATACTTGGTGAGTAGGCCCATCCGATACGGGCCAATGGTCAACGAGAGATCCACTGTGGATACCTTGCCCCTGGGGGAACGACACCTGATCTCCGTGTTTGAACTCCAAGTGGTGGAGGTACAAGCGGTTGGACCGACCCGCGCCCTTGGACTGACATCTACAAAAGCGAAATGATTTCCAGCGATAGTGAGGATCACGTTGCCATCCGCATGCGCATTCAAAGTAGAACCAGGACCAACAACAGGCCCACCGACGAAGTCAGTCGTGACAACCGATGGGACATAGACTTTTTGCACAAGTCGTGAGCCTTCATATAATCTCAAAGCGACTTTTGTCTCGACAAACTTCAGCCATGCCGGTGTAAAACAGACAACTAGGTCCAGAGACCTAGCCACGTAGGGACCTCTCATGTCTGGCGGCAGCGTGTAGTCAGAAGAATGCGCCTGGGTGCACTCAGATTCCATAACCCCAACACCGTTTTCGTCCCTTATCTTGTGCACAGGGCAAGAGCCTTCATCCACCAGCGCGAAATGGCACGTGTAAAGTGGCCCGCCATAAGGATTAAAACCGCCACCTCGGATGGAAATTGCCGTTCCGCCAGCAAAGTTCGTCCTTTGGGCAACATCTGCTGTGATCCACGCTGGCAAAAGTTCATAAGTGATGGGTCCCTCAATTCGAGGAACGATTCGACGATTCCCCTGCTCACCATAAAGAATGTTGACATTGAGTATGCTGGTTGCGAATGGCCACCGCAATACTTCACACTCAAGCTCTGTGGTACCCCCTCTAGCAAATGCTGCATATTCAAACACTTCGCTGCTGTTCCTTTGAGATTGAACGAGACACGTCTGACGCCCGTCTGAGTCTGAGAAGCCATGGCCTTTAACAAGCAAGTAAGAACCAAAAACATGTCCTGACTTTGGAAGTGATGACGTCACAACAGGAAAAATGTCAAAAGTTAAGTTGGCGGTCGTGTCTTCGAAGCCATCGACGATTAATCCGACGGTAGTCAAAGCCGAGCCAAAGCCCCAATATGGCAATTCCACTGAAATTGCTGTTGAATTAATGAACGAGGCATTGTCCGTCATCCGAAAGTGAGATGCCGATGCAGTTGGGTCGCGAAAAACTATACGATAAGGCTGATTTGCATGAAAACCACATCCAACCAATGTCACATTCACGCCTCCGATTGCAGGACCGGCGCTCGGCACGATTGCCGTCAGCCCCTCGTCATACTCAAAATCAAAGCTACCCTTGATCATTTCTCCCGAGGCTAAGTCCAGCACACGCACCGAGAGGAGAAATTCTTCGCACGTCTGTAGTGGAGGAATACGACAGACAAGATCAAAATTGTAGTATTTTCCAGGCGCAAGTTGCTTGAAATCAAAGACACTCAAACCTGCACTAGCATTCTGCGTATGACTTTGGCTTACTAGCGAGCAAGCATATTGTCTGTTTTCATTCAGACCAGCTCCACGAATGCTTATTGCGCTGCCTTGTAGAATCCCGTGGTTCGGTGTCATGAAGAAGACTTCCGAAGTGAACCGAATGTGCAAGTCATTTCCTTTCACCTCGCCTTCTGCTCCTATCACGTGCAGCGACACAAGGCCAGCAGGAAACTTCCAAAGGGGTGTCACGCATTTGATGTGCGAATGATTCACTGCTTGGCCAGTGCTGGTCGCCACCTGGCTGCTGCTAGGACCCGAGCGTATAAAACATTTGTACATGCACTGTGCAAACAGTGCGTGGTCAATGTGCTGCGCAACACAATGCGGGTAGCACGTGCTGTTGCACCACAAATCACGGCAAGCGTGTCCTTGCAGCAAAGTCGAGTTAAAAGCTTCGAAAGTCAGACCACTGAAGACGCAGTCGTAAGATGCACCGGGTGTGAAGCCGTGTCCTTCGATAAGAGCCAGAGATGGGGTACCTGCAACGGTTCTTGATGGCGTTGCTAACGAAACGATGACTGGGATGATGTCGAACACAAATGGTTCGTGAGTTAAAACTCCGGCATCATTTGAGAAGGAAATCGACACTGATCCAGCAGCAAATGTCCATGATGGAGTTACGCACTGGATTTTCCTGGGATTTTCAAGGCTGCAATCGGCCGACGCGAGCTCACCTGCTGCGCTGCTTAAAGTCATTTCGTAGTGGTCATCTGGGGTAAACCCAAATCCTGCGACGGTGATGACATCACCTCCGGCAGCAGTACCCGAGGTATGCGAAATGCTGTCTAACGTTGTCACGAAAGAAAACATCAGTGGTGCCAAAAGAGGCAGACTCGTAGATTGTGTCATGTCGTTCACAACCACTTCCGCCACCCCTGCCGACGCATTTATAGGCCCCAGGATGCATGTAAATTGATTCGTCGATGCTGGTGTGGCAACAACTTTCAACACCGTTACGCCTTGCACACGCATGTCACATTCATATGTGCCCCCGACTGTGAACCCACCACCAAATATGGTTACACTGCCGCCTCCGGAGGCAAGCGTTCCTTGCGAGGACATAGCCGTGACCGCTTGCTTGAAAGTGACCGCGAACGGGTCAGAAATTGGTGTACTGTTGTGCAAAACCTTCATCCACGTCGTGCCCGCAGATCCAATCCAGCTCACAGGATCACACTGCAGCAAGCTTGCATTCAATGCATACGCACCCAAGGACATTTCTCCTCCTCCAGTTAATCCTAGGAGGCAATGATAATCTGCGTTCGAAGGATCAAATCCCGTCCCCGCGACGCTGAATGTAGTGTTCGCATGGGCATAGGCCTCAGAGGGAGAGACGCCAACAATGGTGGTATTTTGCGCGATCAAGAAGTTGAATTCAGCACGTGAGTCCGTTCCACTCATCACATACTCGTTGATTGGTACACCGTCTGACGTGTTTATCAAGATGCGAAGTGCAAGCATTATAGTTGTATCTGACCATTCGGGAGAGGGACACTGTATACCGCCACCATTCGACAAAAGTGTAGCGTCTTCGAACACTTGCCGATTGCCGTCAGAAAACATGCAAGTGAAGAGCGTGTCATTGCTGAGTCCTGCACCACTCACTGTGACAAGGATGCCTCCTTCAATAGTACCCTGTGTAGGGGCAATGGATAGCCATTCCGGTTGAAATGTGAAAACAGCAGTAACATTATCCCTCGAAAAAACCTCATTTTGTCCAGCTTGAAACAGCGACACTGAAGCCTTATTCCCTACCACAGTCACTGTCGTACTATGGGTGTCGCATAAAATGCGACCAGGCGCTCCCCCAAAAACCTCTGATGCAGTGATATCGGCGGTCTGATATGGAGGTGTCAACCCAGTCAGCCTGCATGAATAGGATTCTGTTGGATTGAAACCGTATCCAAGGATTGTGATCCGGGTACCTCCAGTCGCAAGACCAGTTGAAGGTGATGCAGAAATCCACAGCTGCTGAAATGAGAAATTTGCATACAAGGATGGAACGTCCATTTCATGGACGAAGTGCCGTATGGGCTGTGAGTTCACAAGGAGCTGGAAACGCGTGACACCATGAGGGTGTGGCCATTTCGGGATCACGCATTCAATTTCATCCTGTGACTGGACGGATGCTAAAAGTCGTACGCTTACCTTACGGGTCGGGTCCATCGGGTCATTTGCAGCAAACAGACAATGATATGCTGCGCTTTGCGACGGATTGAATCCAAGCCCGCGTATTCTCATTTTTTCACCTGAGGAACCATCGCTGCGCGCAGTCGACGGCGAGTACGCTCCAAACATTTGCTCGAAGGACACGGTCACGGGCGTCGCGTGTCTATCTTGATACACCCGCCGGTCAAAGACGGAGCCTGAACCTTCATCCGATGCATGGAGGAGGTCTACGCTGACTACATGTTGCTCACCAGCAGCATTCCTGGTGCTCCATAGCCACAATGGAAAGTTGAATTCAAGAGACGATTCTGTTTCTACGATAGGAGGGCCGCTGAGAAACACATCGCCATTCATACTAAACGCGCATTGATAGTGAGTAAAGGGAGCGAAGAAACCAGCACCAGAGACGGTTATGGTTGCCCCCGGAAGCAAAGTTGGAGATGATGTCGGAATTGCCGTGAACCATCTATCATTTTGAAACTCGCCTGCAGATGTCACACTTTCAGAGCGATGCCCGCCAACGTGAATTGACACGCTAAATGGCTGACCAGAGTTCAAGTTGTAAATTTTCGGCATAGTGCAATATAGTCTACTTGGAGACACCCACTCGGTAGTGTTGCATGGTATACCGCCGATTGTGGCAACTGGACTTTGATCGATAAGCCCAAAGTTGAGACCTGTAATCGTCACAGAGTCCAGTCCAATTGGTTGCAATAGTGCTGGCGTAAAAGACCTGACTACCGGCGTTGGGTTCCATCTCACGTGCAAATCTAAGACCCGCCCAACACCTGACACAAAGGCGTGGCTCGAAATGTTGGCTTGCATGTCATAGGTCGTCGTGCGGGCGTCTGACAGCGTCTGCTGGTCTTCAGCCGTCGAAACAAACAACAGGCGGCGTGCAAAATCGAATGCAAATGAAGAAAATTCCGACCCCTGAATCTGAACTGCCGTGAGTACCACTGCAGCATCAGCATCAGGCCCGTATGGGTCGAAAGCGACCAGCGTAAGAACATCTAGGTTGCCGTCTCTATTCAGTGGGCCTGCGACGACATGTAGCCGTCGTCGATTACAATCAAAGGCGAGATGCAAAATGACGAGTTCCCGCGCCTGGCAGGCAGTCGGTGCTCTGGAGCACAACTCAATCCCCCGTGAAAATGAGCGCTGGGACCTATCATAGGACCGAATCGAATTACTTGATGAATCAACAAACCAGTACGCACGGGCAACGGTATCCATTGCCGAGATTGCGTATCTCACATTATAGGGTACGGCGTCAGTTGCAATGATGTGCCCAGCGGGGTCCATCGTTACAATCGCAAACCCAGTTGCGTTCACAGTGGTGAACAGCAGTGCCCCGTCGCGCTCGTCGACCTCAACGTTCCAGATGGACGTGTTGTAGAACGATCTGACACCCCCCCCCAACGGAAACAACGAAAAGCTCGCCGGATCGTCCAGATCCAACACAAGAAGATTCGGAGCCGGATCAGTATCGTCTCCTGGCTTAGCCGTGATTGCAAAAAACCTGTTTCTAATGCTGTCCACTACAGAAGTCCCAGGCACGACTGCGGAGGTATCGTACTCGAACACAGATTCAAAGCTGCCGGTGGTTGTTGCCTTGAATATTCTCAACATAAAGCTTTCCCACGTGATCAAATGCAGGAGACCCGGCTTCTCTTCGCCGTTGAAAATGCGCACCTGATTCGAGCGAAGGCTCACGTGCCTTTGAGTGTCTGTGACAAAGACAACGCGAAAAAAAAGCGAGGACTGGGCCATTGGTAGATTGTTGTCAGATTCCGTTGCATAACGCGCAGGAAATTGGATGGAGCTCGTTTGCACTGCGGCGGGCCAGGACGGCATCGGCACATCGCGGAAAGCCTCACCCTCCTTCGCGTACTGGAATTCGTATCGCAGAAAATTTTCGGGGATCGATGCGTCAGGCTGCCACGTCCAAGAAAGCTCAACCGTCTCGGAGCCAGGCACCGATTGTTCACTGATTCCAGCACGGGGGTGGAGGTGCAGAAGTTGCTGCTCGGACGGCGCGAAGGTTATGCGAAGACACCAGGGGGCAGTTGGGCAGACACCCGACGGAGAAGAGGCGCTTGCCACAAAGCAATAGCTCAAGACCCCACTGACTGCAACGTCATCGAAATCGCCCCGAGAGATCCGAAAAATGCAAGCAAGTGGGTCGGCGCCGGTGGAAGCGCACGGCATACCGTCATACCGCAAAATGCGCTCTCCTGAATATGGCCCACTTGCGCGTTGGGAGGCCATCACCGCAATCTCCCCCGGAGATGAAGACGGATAAGTCTGCGAATCATGTTCTCCGTCCAAGCGGGCAAAGACGGGGATTTCGCACGTCGCACCAGGAAAGCAAGACGCATTTCCCCGCAGGTCTGGCCACGGCGAGCTTATGCTCGACACGAAGCGCGGCGGGATGCAAGTAGTATTGGAGGTAGTGTGAGAGACGGGAGCAGCCGCTTGAACTCCTAGCAGCATCACTAGCACGGAGCACACCAGCCGCCTGCCGAGCACGTCTCGCCGTCTATGCTTTGCCCGTGCTCGGGGCTGGGCGCGCTCCGCCCGCGCACGGACAGCCACGACTGCTTGAAATTCACCATCGCCCTTCCGCTGATGCCCGGCACCGCCGGGTGCTGTCCTTCGTATGCTGGTGCCCGCAAATCGCAGCTCCTCTTGCCACCGGCCTGCAGGCCGCGGCGATGCGGGCCTGATCGCCCGATCTGCAAGATGTGTGCTGCCGCCATCGCCACGCCGGCATTCGCAGTCACTGCCGCGGGCGGCACTGGTAGCCCGGGCGCGGCTGCAAACCCGACAATGCTCGCTTGCCGCGCGCGGCTTCCGAAGCCATGCGCATGCGCTCGACTCCATGTCTCCCGCAGCGTCTGCACCGACGTGCAGCACACGGCAGGGCGGGGCACGGTCAATGCAGCGCCCCACACGTGCTGTGAGGCATGCTCGGCATTCAATCTCCCCGGCCAATGCCGCCTGCCGCGGTGTGATGCGCTCCGTGTGTGTGTGGCGGCGGTGGTGACGCCTGTTCAGGAGGATTGTCGACTCTGTCTGTCTCGTTCGTGGGGAGATTATTTTTGTTTTTTTCTCCAGTTCGCGCGGCTCCAAAATCCAGTTCGCGCGGCTTGCCGTTGCCGGCGTTGGAGTGCCGACATGCGCACGCACTGCGCCGCCGCGAGCGGGCAATCAGCCACGTCGATGGGAGGCGGGAACGAGACCACGAGCGACGGCACCGAGACCCGCACGATCAGGTCGGGGCAGGGTCTCCGGGAGCACGCCTGGCGTGCATGAATCGTGGCGTGCATGAAGCGTGGCGTGCATGAAGCGTGGCGCTGCAGACACGCTGACGCGCTGGTTGCTGGCAGCCTCCTCGATGTCCAGGAGCATGGCGCAAACCTGCAGGCCCTGCTGCTCGACTCGAGCGACGATGAACCTGGGTTCGACGGCGCGGAGGATGCCGTCTCGCCAGCGCGTGCG
>Ga0115006_10003506_pt1 | contig 10682 bp, 8 predicted proteins | sample ArcOceMetagenome_3_FD_88943 | JGI IMG/M metagenome (GOLD analysis project Ga0115006, IMG submission 88943) | Marine eukaryotic phytoplankton communities from Arctic Ocean - Arctic Ocean- Svalbard ARC20M Metagenome | ecosystem: Environmental > Aquatic > Marine > Oceanic | place: Arctic Ocean...
CCGGGCACCACACCACGTGACCACACACGCGATCGCGAGGCTACAATTCATTCACTTTGACTCACCCCTCCCATAAGGCTGACGACGACGCTTGGGGCGATGACGCAGGAGAGGATCACATAGCCAAAGGTATCGGGGAGGGTAATACTAGTAGTCGCCATGTTGGAGGTCACTTGGAGCAGCAAGGTTCTCTGGCTTCTTTGATGATCTTCCGGGATCTTTGAGCATCTTGCTTTGCGGTCTTAGGATAAGGCTCCAGAAAATTCAGATGTCTGCTTTCGCTGCATTTATTTATGACCGGCGCATTCTCCGCCGGGGCTAAAATAAATGAATGAAGGGCACAATAAATGGCGAACCAAGCGGCGCAGTATTTAATTTAGCCTACGTGCTGCGTGCCGAAGCCCGCGCGTGAACTGGTGAGCGAAGAAACAAGCAGAGACATGTCGGATAACTGGTGGCAATCCGCCAAACTAGCGGCGAATGCGGCCGCCGCCAAGACTCGGGTGGCCGCCGCCACCGCCAAGCTCCGTGCCGAGGTGGCCCTCGTCGACCGGGAGATCAACGGGAGGAAGAAGCAGTTCGGGGTAGAGATGTATGATCATATGAGTCCGCTCATTTCATCTGTGGATTTCTACACCGGTCCCATGTATGACGACGAAGAGATGACGGAGTTGGTAAGACCTCTGCTGATCGCTACCCACAAGGAGGTTGCCGCTCTCGAAGCCAAGGTTTGTCGACTTAAGGAGGATGTGTCGGCCGCCGAGGTTGGACGGACCAGTGCGTATGGTGCAGGAGCCGAATCCGTTGGCGACAAATTAAAAAAGGCTGGGAAGACGGTGGCGTCGGCCGGAGTGGAGGGCAAGCTCAAGGCAGAGTTGCTTGTATTGCAAAACAAAGTTACTGCCACCAAGCAGGAGATGGGCATTGAGCTTTTCGGTCAGTTTGCCATGCTGGAGGACCGAGAGAATTGGCTCCCCAAGGACCGTGTCGTGAGAAGCATCTATGACAGTTGCCGTCAAGACATCGAAGCAATTGAGCTAAAGAGGAGGCAGAAGCAGCAAGAACTGGCCGAACGAGGCTTCGATGGTTGAGGCGAATGTGTGGGCCTTCTTGGCCTCCGACGTCGACAGGACCGCCGCCGCTAGCTAGGGCCAAGGCGAGGTTCAGGGCTCAGAATAGGCAAAGAAAGAATGAGAGTGTTTAAGCTAAGTTTTATTAACTATTCATGTTCTAATTTACGTACGAAAAATCGGTCGAAACAACCCCCCAAAGAAGCCCCACCCGCCAAATCCTTGCCCGTCATGATAACTGCTCATCATAGCTGGATCCAGAAGCGTACTTACGAGCCCAAAAATATTCGGGGCATATTGCCCGAGATAAATGACTGCTAACGATAACCCCCTGGCAACCCAACTCTCGCGGAACAGGAATGCCGGCTTGCCCATCATTGCACTCAGCATTAAGCGAGATACACGCTCGGTCTTCATCAGAGAACCCGGCATTGTCAGCGGAATGCTCTTCATATTATCTGGTCGATCGCTTGCGGCAAATATTTCCGTGTCCACAGGCCCCGGACAGACAATATCGACTCGAAGCTGCGTCAATGCCATTTCTGCGCGCAAACTCGCAAAGTAGCCGTGAAGGGCGTGCTTTGCGGCGGCGTACGCAGCAGACACGGGCGTGCCCAGGCGCCCAGCAAGAGACGACGTTACCATGATGTGGCCACCTCCTTGCTTCCTCTCCCAATGATCCAGCTTCATGACCGCCGTGACTATTCGAATGTTGGCCATGACATTTAATTCCATGATGTGTCTAGTTTGTTCGGTATCAACCTCCAGAGTCTGTTTCTCGATAAACTTTCCGGCATTCAGTATTAATATATCAATACCCCCGGCATCACGAAGCATCGTTTCAATAGCTGCCTCCGTTTCATTGCCCGCTACGTCGAGTGCAACCGTTGTTACTTTGCCAAGACAAGGCTTAGCCACCTCTTCCAATTTTTCTTTTCGTCTTGCCACCAAAATAACATGAGCTGTCGGAACGTTGGTGCATAGCTGCCGTGCGATGGAGGCGCCAAGACCACTGGATGCGCCGGTCAGGAGAGTATCCGCTTGGAGGCAAAGGTGTTGTTGAGATTGTTCGGAGAGTAAAACAATGCATCGTAGACGAAGAGGCACCAGTTGCAGTCGATCACGCAGAGGAAGGAGAGGACGATGCCGCCCAGGGCGACGGCGAGGCTGCTGCGGGAGGGAAGCATTGCAATCAGGAATGGGGACGGGATGCAATGCAATGGGGCATGGCATCGCATTCGCTCGCGATCGCACATACTAGTACAACGTCTGAACGTCTGGCCGTCGACTAAATTTGGCGCAAACCGCCAACCAGCAACAACCAACGAAAGCATCACCCATCGCTCACAGAACAAAAGCGGGAGGATAGGATACGCCCAAAGCCAAGCTATTGCTCCTTGCTATCGCCACGATCTTCAGCAAACTTGTGCATCCTTCCACTTTGCTAAATAATCTTGTGTGTTCCGTCGTTTCGTTTCTCTTGAGCTTTCGACATCATCCGTCACAAGATGGACATCGATCACCACCAGCGCGACGACATGGACAACGACGGTAACGACTTTGCCACCATCCTCGACCATCTCGTCCACCCCCCCGCCTCCCACCGCCGCGATCCGCGGACGGTCCGCCTGTCGGCCGCCACGGCCGCCCTGATCGATACCGTCCACGAACGCCGCCAGCAGGGCGGGGACGGCAACACCGACGCCGTCCTGCCGGCCGAGCTGTTCCTGTGCGCCCTCACGGCGCTGCAGGGGACGCTGTCCAGCGCGGCCGACGCGGCCGACCGCGGCACCGGCGGGCAGGACGTGGCGGCGACGCAGCACCCGCTCCTGGAGGTCGTGCGGCTGTCCGTCCCGTACGTGTCGACGGCCAACGCGGGGCTGTACGCCGCGCAGTTCCCGGCGCTGGGAAGGACTCTTCGCGGCGTCACGACGGCCGCGGCGGCCACGCACGACGTGGCCGAGACCCGCGACGGGCTGGGGGGCATCAACGCCCTCCTTCGGCAGGTCATCCGCACGGCGACGGGATCGCTTTTGGCCTTGTCCAATGCCACCGCTCACGGGCCCCCCCTGTCGCACAAGGCGGAGAAGGATGCCCTCCGTCTGTTCCATGCGGCGATACTGACCCAGTTCGACGACAATAGGGCCAAGGTCCGGAAGGAGGCGCACGCCAGCGCACTAGAGTTGGTAGCCAGCACGACGTTCGCCGGGGAGCAGATCGGAGAGTACAGCAGGGCCGTCCTGGAGGCGTTCCTGAAGCAGCTGGACGGAGCGGGAGGCAGCAGCGGCCATGTCCACAGCGAGGCCTATGGGAAGGTGATGCATCTGCTATCGTTCTTGGAGCGGACCATGTCCGTCGTGCGGGTGAACATACTGGTCCAGCTGGGCGAAGTGATGGTGAAGCTCATTGCCGGAGTAACTGCCGCCGCCACTTCTGCATCTTCCTCCAAGATGGGTGGAACAGCAGGACCAGGAGGAGGAGAATCGCAGGTCTTGTCCACGTACTCCCGAATGGTCGGTGCCGCCCTATTATGTCTGGTATCCGCCATTGAGCGTGATGATGATGTCGACGACGACAATGGTGACGGAAACGAAGATAGAAATGCCGCCGAAGTCCGGCAGCTGGCCCAGCGCGTCCTTGCATCGCTCCTCCAATTGCACTTACCGTCACTTGGCCAGGAGTGCCGACCGGCCTACGCTCAGTGTCTGGTCTCGTGCTGCTGCTCTCTCCTTGGTTCTACTGCGAATGCTGGTGACGCTACCAGTGTGGCAATTGCCACAAAGCTCCTGCCGCTAACGGCATCGACTCTTGTGGAACTGTCTGACGGAGATGCGGGAGTTGCAGAGGCGGTGTGCGCCGAATTGGGCCGGTGGGTGCGCTCGTGCTTTGCCATCGTCGCGGCCTCGGTCCCTTCGGATACCGCCGCGACCAAATCGGTCGGCGATTGCACCGAAGCACTGAGTAAGCTGATGCACCATCGCTTCCGTCACAATTGGGAGGTCAATTTGCCCGTATTGGCGGGTGCGATTGTGGCCGTGGCGGAACGGCATGGCCGAGAGGCCGTAGAGGACGAGGAGGGCACCGCGTTCACAATCCAGATGGTGGGTCCTGCCGTCAAGGGGCTGGTGCGGCTCCGTTCGGACGTTAACGACGGTGCCAGTCGTCATGCCATCGAGAACGCCGTCAGCATCGTGATAGCTGGTATTGGTATGGAGGCATTCCTGGGCATCGTTAGCCTCGAAGAGGGCGATGGTGTTAGCAAGCAGTCCGGAAAGAGAAAAAAACAAAAGCAGCCGGCTGCTGTTGGCGGAATTCATCCAGATCGTACGTGGCTTTTGCCCGTCCTCAAGTCGGCATCGGCGTCAGCGTCGGCTCACCATCGCCCCAATTTGGCCTTCTTTCAAGGAACGATCCTCGCCCTGGCACGGAAATGTGACGCAGCTACAGCGGCGGCATCTCTCACGGCTGCGGAAGCGGACTCTCAAAAGGCAAGGGTACTGGAACTTTGGTCGTTGCTGCCGGCTTTTTGTTCAAACCCGGCCGATGTTGAGGTCACCTTTCCCACTCTGTCGCAAACTCTGATCAAGGCAGTTGCAGACAAGCGTTATCCTCAGCTCGTGGTAAGTTTTTGAGTTGGCTCATGTCTACGTCTCTTCTGTTTTATCTTGTCTGCTCGCTACAACAAGCATGCCATTCTTTCGCTCACCGCGCCTCCACATTTGCTCCTTTCTATAACGAAATACGCCATTTATCAGAACATTATTCCTTCTTCCCTGAAATTATTGGCGTACGGCGTACGTGAAAGATACGAGGCATCTGGAGATGATGACGAAGAGACCAATGCCACAAAGGATTACGAGATTGTGTCGCAGGCTTCGGTGAAGCTTTTGCCGGGACTATTCAAGTTGACGGAAACTCTTCACGGCACTGCCAAAAAGAATGATAGCGACATGGATGTCGAAGAAGAGGGAAGTGAGGCAGCCAGCAGTAGAAAGAACAGCAATAATACTTCCAAGGATGCACAGCGTGTCCAGGCCGTCACCGATGCCATCGGCGAGCTAGCTCGTGTCTGCCCACGTTCTTTTTTGCAAAATCTTTTCAAGAAGGTTATGCAGCGTCTTCTCGTTGCCACTCAGGCCGAAGAGGACGAGTCTGACAAAATTTGCACGCTTCTGGGACTTGCTGAGGCCCTGGTATCGTCCGAAACTCTCGACGAGAACTCCGTCTCACTTCTCTACCGCGCCATCCGACCGCTTATCCGCTCCGACGAACATGATGCCAAGGTGCAAAAACGTGCCTACAAATGTATGGCGGAAATTTGCGAGAAGAATGCTTCCTTTGTCACTTCATCAGAGCACCTCGGCGAGATTACCGACCTTATGATTGGTTCCATCATGACTTGTCAAGTGTCGTCCCGGCACATGCGGCTCAAATGTATGATGCACATCGTCAAGGCATTCGACTCGACCAACGAGCAGCACATGGCCGTTATCCCAAAGATTATGGGTGAGGTACTGCTGTGTCTCAAGGACTCCAACGCCAAGACGAGAGAAGGGGCCTACCAGCTGCTCCTGACGATGGCGAAAGTTCGAGACGACATGACAGATTTCTTCCAGATAGTCCTTGCAGCTCTCGGTGCTCAAACTCCTCACATGCGGTCCGGTGCCGTCATGGCGATCTCGCGACTGGTATTTGAGTACCGCAATGACTACACCGTGCAGCAATTGCTCCCTCAAGTACTTCAGACAGTGACAATTCTCTTTGATGAAAAGTCTCGAGAGGTCATCAAGAGCGTCGTTGGGTTCGTCCGAGTTAGCATCGCCGCCATGGAAAAGGATCAGCTTGAAGCGTTGCTACCTGCGGTTGTCGGTGGGCTGATGAAATACAACAAGGGCAAAGGCCGATTCAGGGCCAAGATCAAGATCATTCTTAAGAAGTTGGCAAGAACCTACGGATTCGAAAAGATCACGCCACTCGTCCCCGAGGACGATGCACGCCTGATGACGCACATGCGAAAGTTAGAAGAACGCGCCAAGAGACGCAAGGCTGCCGGCCGCGCCGACGGAGGAGCAGATGGACAGACTGTCTTCGACGACATGATGGAGTCAGACGAGGAAGATTCGGACGATGGCCGTACGTTCATGACCGGTGCCACGGGCTTCACAAGGATGACCGCCATGACGGGCAAGAACCAGCGAAGTGCTGCCATCGAGCGAGCCAAGAGCATCAAGAGCTCCGCGAAGTCGATGATGAGCGCGAAATCGACCGCCACATCAGGGCCTCGCATTAGGGCCGAAAAGTCCGGCGAAATCATGGATATGCTTGATCCGACGATGGCAAAGAGCGTGCACTTTGCGGATGATGTCGCCACCGGAGAATTCAGCGACGACGACGACGATGACGGTGTGATGGAATTCGATGATATGGGCCGTCTAGTTATTCACGAACCGCTCGATATCGATCGTCGCAGTGCCGATGCCGACGAGCCCAACGCTGCCGACGCGGAAGAAAACGAAGAGCTTCGCGGAGGAGGAAAACGACGACGTGTTAGCAAATTCGATTCCGCCAAGACCGAACGTGCCGAGGCCATCAAGAGGAAGGCCCAGAAGAAAGCGAATCAGCCCAAGGCACTCGGATCTGCTTACAAGAGTAAGAAAGCAGGTGGTGATGTCAAGAAGAAGGGACAGCAGTTCGAACCTTATGCATTTGTTCCCCTCGATGGCAAGAGCTACTCCAAGAAGAATCGGGGCGAAGCTGTGAAACAAATGGGGACGGTAGTGAAGGGCGGAAAACGGAAGAGAAGGTAGACCGCATTTATCTAATGAAGCGCTTATCTTTTTAGTATCCCTATTATACATTTTTTTGCAACACAGCCCTTCGAAACAAGTCTCGAAGAGCGTGCGATCCGACATCATTGAGTATTTCTTCGTTGTGCTGTGCTATCCTGGCTGTTGCTTCTTCTCCCGCGGCTTCAATTGCATCTGAGCGCACTATTGACACAGTTGGAAATGGCGTTCTCTTTTCCCAAGCGACGGGAGAATTAGCCTCTCCCTCGAACGACCACGCAGGATGAAAAGGAGCGACCGTGATCCAATCACCTATCGGAGCAGCTTGCGCCGAATCGGTTATAGTGCCATCTTGATTATTCTGCTGCTCTGCCGCTTCGGCAAATGCGTCGGCTTCCTCAAACAAACGACCTTCCAGATCAAAGACAAAATCATGAAACGAAGCAAAGCCAAAATCTGGCAGATGCAGTCCCTCCTGATCAATACAATCCAAGGGAGGCAAAGCGACGATGAATGTAATGGCGATATTTGGATCAATTGTTTGGGCGCCGTTTCCTTCTTCTGTCTCCCCAGAATTGGATGAGTATTCATCATGGCCTGTCAGTCTCAACAATTCCTCTCCAGAATCTCGAACAATCTGCTCGAACGAATCAATTCCCAAGGATTGGTCAATGATCTTGACCCTGATTGCATTTTGTTCGGCCAAAGACAGCTTGGCCCACGGGCATAAGTTCAACTCCGCCACAAAATCATTGCACCATCTCAATGTCGCCTCCGTCGCATAGTCTGCATTCCGAAGGAACGGGCCGTCGGCGACGGAATCGGAAGTGCTTGTTATTGCCTGCTCCGCCTCTACTAGTATGTCGAAGGCGGCATCGGCATCAGTCTCCGACCGGAGCCGAAAGTATGTTGGGGACAGGTCATCTTGATTATATGCCACCGCATCCACCATCAGAGAAACGCAAGGATTATTCTCGTTCGCCGTTGCATCATTATTGCAACGCGCCTGCAAATCCTCAGCATTTATCCATCTGCGATTTGTTGCATTTGTTGCAGTGGAAACGAGGGGCGTTGACAAGCACATCGGCGGCAAGAATCCGTCGGCCACCCCGAGGGAAAAGGGGAACATGATTATCGACCTGTGCAAGCGATAGCGCCATGCGGGTACACGCACCCGCCGCCGCATGCTGAGGCCGGATGGAGGGAAACTGTGATGATATTATTATGATGGGCCGATCCACCGCACCCTTCAGCAGTCGAATAGCCACAAGCAAACTGAGGGCAGAATTTATTTAGCTGTGCAGCACGCACAGTTTGGGACAGGAGGACAGGAGGGTGACAATGTGACAATAAGTCAAGTGGATGGGACTTCTCCTTGCACACTTTTCTCCACTTTCTGCAACTGTGTCCCCGCTTCGCCGCGCCGCCTTCGCCATTTTATACATGTGCAGTCACCAAACGGAAACAACCAGATTTGCCGATAATGGAGCCTAATGGAATGGCAGCAGCCGCGGCAGCGCAAACCGCCACCGGCACCTTCGACGCTTTCGGCTCAAACGTCGCCGCCTTCACCGAGCAGGACGAGAAGGACGAGCTGGCCACCCTCACCATCCAGGAGATCCTCGACGCCGAGCAGGACGTCCGCGGCCAGCTCGCGGTGGCCATGGGCAACCTGAGCGTCGCCGGCGGCCCGAGCACTGGTTCTGCGCCACCTATTAACATCCAGCCGAGTCACTCTTCCGCTCTTGCTCCGGTCTCGGCCTCGGCCTCCACCTTCGCCCCCCATCTGCAGCAGCAGCAACAGCTTTCCATCGAGAATATGTCGACCCTCCTCCTCCTGCGGGCCGAGCTACTTCGGATCCCCCCGCACCATAAGCGATCGTACACCGAAGCCGTCCAGCGCTGCCCGGACCAGATCGACCAGCAGGTCCAGCTGGCCTACCTCCGGCGGGACGGATACGACGCCCACGCCGCGGCCGGCCGGATCGTTCGGTACTGGGAGAACCGCCTTGCCGTCTTCGGACAGGACCGATGCTACTTGCCCATGACGCTCGACGGGGCCGCCGGGGATGTGGCCGACGATATGGCGGCTGAGGGCCTCCCGTTCTCCACCGCCGTCCTGCCCGTCCGCGATACCTTTGGCCGGGTCGTCGTGTACGTCAGGGCCAGTCCGCTGGGTCGGACCGATGCCGTCGGGATGGACAAGATGGTAAGATTGCAGGGGTACATGCACTTATTTATTTTTGTCTTTCTTCATGCGTGTAGTGTGTGCATGTGATAAACCCCGCCCCAACCAACCTCAATTGACTTCTTGTTTGCTTGTATTACCACATTTATTTTGGTTGGCCAACAGATGAGAGCCTTCTGGTATGTCCTGGACACTGCCGCCTCGTCGGTCGATGGGCGACAAAATGGATTTGTGGTCGTTATCAATGGCATGAACATTCAGCGTCGACACTTCTGCGTCAGAGTATTTCGTCTTATCCGCCAGCTTCTGTGGGACATCCTCCCGACCAAGGCCAAGTGCACGCACCTGTGCCATCCCAGCAAGGTGAACTACTACATCGTCCATCCCCTCGTCCGCACGGTCTTTGGGAGGGAATTGCGGCTCCGCCAGCGAGTCCATTACGGAACGGTCGAAAAGGTTCTGAGCGAGCTGCGGCAGTACGCCCTCCCGCCGGAGATCATCCCCCAGGATATGGGCGGACAGCTCCAGCTCAACTTCGAAGAGAGGTTATCGGAAACAGCACTCGCCGAGCGGAGGGAATTCCTCCAAAGCACGAACTTTCTGGCGGATGTCCTTTCCGCACCCATGCCCGCGACTTCCACCTCAATCTCACCGATGGGCATAGTCTCTGCACGTACCGATATTGCAATCACCAACGATTCCTTTAAGGGGCCATCGGCTGCCAAGTCGTCCAAGTCCTCGACATCCGGCAGGAAACGGCGCAGTGACGATTCCACGGGGAATATCTCTCAGAGGAAGACGAACAATCGCAAGGGCCGTTCCGGTCGCAAAAGCGATCCACGCATGCAGCGTGCCATCCAAATCAAGCAGAACGATCCCGACATATCGCTGAAGACTGCCCTCCAGATGGGCGGCTTCCACTTTCATCTCAAGGACCCGAGCGGGGACGAGATAGACAAGAATTATGTCGACGACAATGGCGTATCGCTCAGTCAGCATAAGAACAATCTCTGCCGTAGATTACGAACGGCATCGTTGGCCGCTGACGAGGCGAACACTTCGCAGGGCTCTGTTGGTTCCGCGGATGTTTCTGGCTCGGCTGCGCATGCGTTGAGCGCAGCCACGGAGGATGCTGCCACTTTTTCAGCGGCTGCTGCATTCTCTACTACTACTGTTGGTAATGAAATCGCTTTATCAGAGGAAGCAGCATCAGCATTTTTGCCGCCATCAAGCGAGAGCTTTGCAATGTTGCCTCCTCGTCGCGACTCTTTCGACGAAGCCATATCAGAGATACCGCAGATCGAAGTAAATGGAACGTATGATGATTAGGCAGGCACCGCAGCACAGATCTACAAAACAATTTGAATTGCATGTACATAAATTTAATTGATTAGATCTAGATCTAGAACTACACGTATGTAGATTTAGAGTCAGTCTAATATCGAAAATGACATAGCCCCAACCAATTTACATGTAGCTGACGGCTTTGCCTCCGAAGACGACCTCTTCATTTTTTGTGACAACATCACTGAAGATGACTTATGCAATTGATATTTGTTTTACTAATGCGAGTGCGGCTGAATTTATTTTTTTATTTTATATAGACTAAAGCTATAGATCTAGATCTAGATCTACTTA
>Ga0115006_10003508_pt1 | contig 10681 bp, 7 predicted proteins | sample ArcOceMetagenome_3_FD_88943 | JGI IMG/M metagenome (GOLD analysis project Ga0115006, IMG submission 88943) | Marine eukaryotic phytoplankton communities from Arctic Ocean - Arctic Ocean- Svalbard ARC20M Metagenome | ecosystem: Environmental > Aquatic > Marine > Oceanic | place: Arctic Ocean...
ACGCCGCGAGCAGAAAGTAGAACCGGTCGTCCGACCGCATCGTCTCCCCTCACCCCGCACTCACCCCCCCACCCACCCTCCCACTCCCTCCCGCCCCTGCCGTCAGTCACCTGGTCGAGGAGCCAAGGCGACACGGGACGATAGGGCCGTGAGCTTTGCGGTTCGCAGTGCTGGTTCGTGCTTGAACTCAACGCCATGCCGATGGGCTGGCGAAGACACGGCGTGTCTCGAAATCAGCGCCCCCAGCGCTGGTGAGGCCGCCGGGCGGCCCGCAAGCGCGGGTGTGCAGCCATGGCGGACGGTGTGCTGCGCCTGGAGCACGCGCTGCACAACAAGCAGCGGCTCGAGGACCAGCGCCTCGCGGCCCTCAACGACGTGCTCGTCAACGAGTTGGGCGAGAGCCTCGACGCGCTCCAGCGCACCTGGCAGCCTCCGCCCACGACCATCCAGTCGTACTCGCAGAGCGTGTCCGCCTGCGCGCGCGCGTTCCGCGAGGCCGAGCCCGAGGAGAGCCGCCAGCGCGAGAGCCTCCAGGTCGCGAAGCAGACCGACGCCAAGATCCAGAAGCTGGCGCTGACCCAGTCCCTGCGCGAGACGAGCGAGTACATGGCGCACCACGCAAACAAGCTGGGCAGGGCCGCGGCTGCGCTGCCGTTTGGCGCGAGCTTCACGTACCGGGACCTCTTCCACACCGACGCCGTGCCCGACGGCGTAGGCCCGTGCCTCGACTCTGTGCAGGGGGCGCCGATCCGCTGCGCCGCGTTCGCGCGCGCTGGCACGGTGTTGGCCACCGGCGACAATTCATGCGCGGTGCGCCTGTGGTCCAAGCCCTTGACTCCCGCGCAGCTGGCCGCGCGCAAGGAAGCCGAGGCTGCTGCACGGGAGCGGAAGGCGGCCGAGCGGGCGGCCGAGCGGGCGGCCGAGGAGCAGGCCAGCAATGCGGATGCAGGGCCGGTGCATGAAGAGCACGCGCGCACGGAAGGTGCCGGAGAGGGGCGTGGCGACGGACGCAGCGAAAACGGCGACGCTGCTTCCACGGCGGCGCCGGGGGGCTCGCAGGAAGCAGAGGCGCCGAGTGCAGTAGCAAGCGCGGCGGGCAGTGGGGAAGCGGGCAAGCCGCTGGGGCCGGGAGTGCAGGACAGCACAGACGGGCCCAAGGCACCGGCGCCTGCCCCCGTGCCCGTGCCTGCTCCGGCAGGGGCGGGCGCTGGAAGCGATGGGGCAGGGAGGGGCGACGCTGGGCTAAAGCCTAAGAGCCAGGGTGCTGGGGGCCAGCAGGAGGTGCGAAACAGGACCAAGCCTTGGCGCTCGTCGCAGCTGCTGCAGGCGCACAAGTCGCCCGTGACGGCGCTCGTCTTTGTGGGCGAGGGCGAGCTGGGTCCCAAGCCTGCGCTGCTGACGGCGGCGGGGGACTGGAAGGTGGTGCACTGGGAGCCTGATGATCAAGGGCGCTGGCACATTGTGACCGAGGTGCCCGTGTCGCACGCGGCGTGGATCATGGACCTGTGTTATGTATCGACAACCGTGTGCGCCAAGAGCGAAACGCGCGGACCCCTCCTCATCACAGCAGCCGGGGACAAGTCGCTCAAAGTACTCCAGCACAAGCGCCCTGGCAAACACAAGACCTTTCACTCCGCCGGCGCGGGTGCCACGTCCCCGGTCTCGCCAGTGTCTCCATCGGCACTGCAGGACGCGCTCGGGCATGTGCAGGTGGCGCAGGCAGCAGAAGGGCCGGCGCAGGCCGAAACACCGGCCAAGCCTGACGCGGACGCGACAGCTCCGCCTGCAGTCGTCTCGGCGGAGGCCGCTGCAGCTCCGGGCGGCGGGGCGCAGGGAGAGGGAAAGGGAGGCGCGCACAGCAGCCAGCCAGCCTCTATGGCGGCGACCCCCGGCAAAGTGCAGCGGCAAGGCTCATCGCGGCACATGTCGGCGGCGCACAGTCCGCTCAAGACCAGTCCCCCCAACCTGAGCCGCCAAGCCTCAAAACAGGGCCTGGTAAGTCCGCCCAACCTCAATCGCCAAACTTCCAAGCAGACCCTCACTGCCTCCTCCAGGCAGCGGTCTGGGGCGCCGAGCCCGGGTCTCAAGGCAGCGCAAGCGCCGCCGGCCGTGGCATCTCTGGGCCAAGCGGCGGATTCTGAGGGGGGCGCGTCTAAGAGCGCCTCCCCCAAGCGTCTCAGCCGCCAAGCGTCCATGCGCGGCAGCGCTGCCGTCTCGCCCATGTCCATGGCGGCGGCGCGCAAAGGCTCGATGAAGTCGCTGATCGACGTCGGCGCGTCCTCACCCTCGGCAAAGGATTCGCAGCGCAAGACCGCAGGGGAGGAGGGTGGGGGGGAGGTGGACGGAGGGGGGGCGGGCAGCACCCCCGCTGTCTCGCTGCCAACGCCCGGCGAGAGTGCTTCGGCAGAGGGTCTCAAGTCGGCGCAGGGAGGCTCTGTGGCGGCGGGCGCGGGCGGGGGCGAGCAAGCGGCGTCGGTGCAGACGGAGGGCGGTGCCACGGCTGGGACGAGGACGATGGCTGAATCTCCAGGCTCCTCGCCGCTTGGTATGTATCGGCGTCCGTGTGTGTCTCTCTTGGTATTTGCGTGGGGGGCATGCGGCAGATGCTAGACGCGTGCAGGGGGGTTGCGTGGCTTCAGCAGTGCGGTGGTCTCATAGGGATCCTGGGTTGCTTGTTTATTTTCGGAAAGGAGCCCCGCACAAATAGGGCTCGTATATGGAAAATGGCGTATCACATTAGGAACCCCACGCCACTGCCCCGCCCTCTACGAGGCCTTCTGGCAGAGAAGCCATGCAATCCCCTAGTGAGCCACCCAAGGCCTACTGGGGGCGTGCGCAAACGGATGCAGGGTTTGGGTGTCGTCCTTGTCCGCAGGCCGCATGAGCTCAGAGCACGCGCGTCCGGGCCTCGCTCCTCGGCATTCTCTTTCCTGATTCCACCATCCTCCGCGCACGTGCACGCAAAAATCTGTGCCGTCGCTGATCGCCTGCGTGCATGCGCGTCCCGCGTTGACTTCAGGCTCGCCGATGCGCTCGCCCGGGAGGAGGGCAAAGGGGCTGGCCGTGGGGGCGCTGGGTGACGAGAGCAAAGACCACAAGGAGTGGGAGGAGGTTGCCACGCTGCTGGGCCATCGCGACTCCGTCTACTGCGTGTGCTGCACCCAGCTGCCGTACACCAAGCACGCCGGTGGCAACGGCACGCCGCAGCTGCTCCTCGGCTCCGTGGGTCTGGACTGGAGCGTCAGAATCTGGCGAATGGTCAAGAAGGGGGACCCCCGCAAGTGGGTTTGTGAAGCTACCATCATGGACGCGACCTCTGGACAGCATCCGGGAAGGCCGCTGCATTTCATGCCCAATGATGCTTCCATGATTGTGACGGCAAACGGCGAGGATGTGCAGCTCTGGCATCTGGTGCCGGGCGACACAGAGGAGGATATCATCGTGGCGCCCCAGTGCGTGGCGGCGTTGCAGGGCCATATGTCTGCAATTACGTGCGTGCAGTTCCGCCCCGACAGCAAGATGATAGCGTCGTGTGACATTTCTGGCGAGGTGCGCCTTTGGGTGCGCGAAGAAGGGGAGGAGGATGCTGAGCAAACGGTCCTTCTCTCAGCGCCACCCCCGGGGAAAACGGCCAAGGCCGCTGGCAAAACCGGCGAAAATGCATCCCGCACTCCTGCGGGCGGCTCGCCTGGCGGCCGAAGCCCGCCGACACGCCAAGGATCACCGGGTGCCGGCCAGATCAGCCCCGCGGCCACGCAAGCGTCGCGTGCGGAACAGATCTTGTCGCCGCTGACGCCGTCGCTCAAGGGCTCGCGGGCCGCCAGCCGAGAGGGCAGGAGACTGGTGGCGCGGGAGGGGGAGCGCATTGAGACGGACGGCAATTCGCAAGTCCTGCGCCTCGGCACCGCGCCGCAGTCTGTGCGTATAGACACGCCCCTCACCCAGCGTGAGATTCGCCAGCAGCGAAGGGAGGAGCAGCTCCACTCCAGCTCTATCCAAATCCTGCCGCTGCCTGACGGCGATCGGCCAGGTACATTTTGCTCGTGCGTGCGCGTGCGCGTGCTGAGCGCTCACCTGGTGGTCGCTGTCCTTGAATCTGACGTGCGTGGGGTGCTCTTGTCGAACACATGCACAGCCTCGCAGTCGCCCGAGCCCCGGATCGATTCTGCAGACAGCGGCAGAGGACGCATTCAGCCGTTCACTCCTCCAAAGACACCCCTGGAAGCCATCACAAGGCGCATGCAATGGAAAACGCTGTCAACGAGTTATGCGGGCAATGCAAATGCCCGGGCGCTTTCCTTTGGCGTCGATTTCCGGGGGCCTGCGGACAATGACGAAGAGCGCGCGCGCGACGATGCGGCACAGCCTGCAATGCTGGCCGTGTGCAATAACAAGGGACGCGTGCGCATGTGGGACAGCTCTAAGCTCCTGCCGCTCGGAGAGACCCTGGCAGACAAGATCTCGACACCCATGTCCACGGCGCCTGCAACGCCGCACACGGCCAGACCAAAGACTGTCGTGGACAGGCTGTCGGAGCTAGAGCGTGGCGAGGAAGACATGTTGCCGTCATGGGACAATTTGGCTGCCGCACGGCCTGGCGCGTGCGTGGCCTTGTTTCCGAATGAGGCCCAGGTGGCTGCAGCATGCTACCCCCAAGTGCACGGCGGCTTTCTCATGTGGGACGCGGAGGAGGCGCCTGGTCGCACGGCAGCCCCACGCAATGCGGGCGCGCTTGGTGTAGGCGGCGAGAAACGAATTTTTCCTCATACTGCTGCCATCACGTGCATGGCTGCCATGCACCGGGAGTTCACAAATGGCCAGCTCAGCGCGTACGTGGTCACTGGCGCCGCGGATGGTACGATTGCGCTCACGCTGGTTGAGTCGAACACTAGACCACAGGGATTTAAGAGAGCGGCGAGCGCCCCGGGTGAGAAGAAGGAGCACGATGCCGTGGTGAAACGCTTGACGCGCGTGCTGCCGCTTGCCGACGGCGATTATGCCGGGCCCTCTCGCCCGGCCACGGGGCATGGAGCGGCTCACCTGGGCAGTGTTCTTGCGGTGCAGGTGCTGGGCGACGGGCGGCAACTGCTCAGCAGCGGTCAGGATGGACACATCACTATCTGGGACACCGCAAACGGCGCGATTGTGCACAACTATTGGCACGTCACTCCCGTCCTCGGTGTTGCGTGCGGCTTCCCCAACAACAAGTATTGTGCGTTGGCCTCCCTCTTCCCGCCGCCCAACGTTGGGGGCCAGGGGCAGCTCGTTGGCGAGGAGAGGCTAAAGGCGGGGCGTCCAGGACACGTGATGTTCATCAACATCGCAAGGGGCAACCTCTTGGGTGAGCCCATTGCGGTGCACGACAGCGAGGTCACATGCATGAGCATGTCGCCGCTGCAGGATGGCGTCAAGGTGGCTTCGTGTGCTCGCGGCGACCACGTAATCAAAATTACAAGCATGGACGATAGCAAGGTGGTGCACGAGCTTTCCGTGCCGCCCCCCCGCGTTGACGAGAAGCCGCCGCCGGTCTGCACCGTGAGGTATGATCCGAGTGGAAAGGTGCTCGCAAGCAGCGACAGGGCGGGCATGATTCGTCTTTGGAGCCCTCTGCATGCGTCGCTCCTGTCCCAGCTGCAGGGCCACACATCCGCGGTTCTGGCACTAGACTTCTCTCGCGTTGGAGAGAGTGACGGCAGGCCAATCTCTCGGGCGGGGCACAAGACGCCGTTTGCAAAACAGTTGGTGTCTTCTGCCATCGATGGGCAGGTTCGGGTGTGGCAATTTAGCTCCTTGCTCCGCGAGCCTCCGCACGAGCAGTCAGATGCTGCAGGTACTGCCAGCGAACGTCAGTCCGCCGCCGTTCCCAGCGCGAATATGACGAACGCGACGCAAGACAGCGGCTCTTCGCCCGTCAAGGTTCGCGAGGGCGTGGGCAAAAAGTTGTTGAAGTCAGCATCCAAGTCAATCTTGTTCACCAAGCTCGTCGTCAAGGAGGGGGCTGAGGCTTCTGCGCAACGGCAGGAGCAGGAATGGTACTGCTCCGCGCTTTTGCAGCGAGAGTCGCTGGTCACACAGACAATTCGGTTCCGGGTCATTCAGCTGTGCCTCGACATGAGCATTGCACAAGACCTGGAGCCCCCGCCCCCGAAACGCGGTGATGCGCTGGTCCTAGGCAACGAGGACGAGGACGACGAGATAGAGGACGCGCAGGAGGACGAAGATGGGGATGAGAATGAGGGAAGGGAGGCACGCGTTGCCTCACCGTCCAATGATGTAGACTCCGAGGAGCTGAATCGCGCGATCAACTACAGCGCAATCCTCAAGCTCGCAGAGCAGACACAGCGTATTGGGCTCATAGATCCGGCAGATGACCTTGAGGAGGCTCAGACGCGTCGCACGGCACTGTGGGAGCAGCGTCAGCAGGAGGAGGCCATGGCCTTGGCTCGTCTCAGCACCGAGGAGCGTCGCAGGGCAGAGAGGAAGCGTAAGCCACGCACAGGCCCGCCGGTTGCACCCATTTCGGTTCAGGACAGCATCCAGCGGCGTCGTGCCGCGGCCGCCTTGCTGGTGCGCAAAATGGAAGAGACTGAGACCCGCGACGAGCCTTCGTCTATCGATTCCCTGGTGCGACTGCTGGATGCGTCGGACGATGCCGTGCGCGCAGTTGCGGCGCTTGGCCTGGGCTTCCTTGCTTCGCGCGTCGAGGTAGAATGCATGCGGCATGTCGTGCGTGTTGCGTTGCGTGTCCTCTTGCCCCGCTTGCCTGGTTGCTTGCTCGCCACAAGCTCCGCTCATGGCCTGCGAGTCACTCTAGAGAGGGAGGGTGGGATGTGGGTTGTGGGGGGTAGGGGGAGGGGAGAGAGCGAGTTAGCGAGAGAGTCTCTGTCAAGTGCGGTGAGGAAAGGAATTGACAGTTGCGGTGCATTCATGTGAGCAGCACGAGGCGGTGGACGACCTGATTAGACTGGGCGACAAAGAACTCGATGAGCTCAAGACCGAGGCCCAAACAGAGGTGGAGATCGCTCAAGAGGCTCTGGTAGAGGTGGGTCATGAGCTGCAAAGGGTGGAGGGTGAGCATACCAAGGCCAAGCTTGCCCACGCCAAGGCTGTGCGAGATGCGGCCAAGGACCGCAAAGCCGGCAAAGAGAAAAAACAGAAGCTGAATCGTGAGAAGCTGATTGAGGCCAAAAAGTACCGCGCAGCCAAAGGGGGGATACTGCTGCGCTATTCGACCGCCTTCGACGATGTGCTGTCGGCATCGACGACGTTGATGCCTATCCAGAGTGTGAAAGTGGAGCGGATCCTGCTCCAGTGCCTGCGCGACGATTCGGCGCGCGTGCAGGAAGCTGCCTTGTACGGCCTGGCGCAAGTCGGCATCAAGGGGCACGTGCATACCGCCGTCACTGTTGCCGAGATGGTCAGCAGCATCGATGAGAAGGTGCGCACGGCTGCGGGGCTGTGTCTTGGGGAAATTGCTGTAGGGGTCAATGATGCCGTGGACATGCTCTTGTTACTGCTTGATGGGCAAGGCGCCAACGGCCAAGTCATCTCATCCGACCACAAGCGCTCGGCGCTGGATGCGCTCGCGCTCATGATGCGTTCGCGTTTCGACGTCCTTACGCGCCTCAGGTGTGTGCATGTATGTACGCGCATTTTGCGTGGGTGCCGCGGTCCATGCGCAGTGGACACTTTCGGACACGGGTGCACGGGCTGTATACGTGGAGGTGCCATGTGACCTGGCGTGTATGTATGTGCATTTGCAGACAAAAGGCAATCGAGGCTCTGTGGAATCTGCAGGATGGCGATGTCACGGTGCGTGAGGCGGCCAAGCGCCTGAGTGGTTACATTGCCCGCCAAGACTCTTTTGGCCTCGAGGGCTTCCGCTGCCAGGTTTTTCTCTCGCTCCCCCTCTCACCTTTTCGAGAATCCACTTGCTGCGGGATTTCAACTGACACTGTTGATGATTGCAACTAGGCGGACGTTGTCTTTCAGAACCCGCCCTTCATGCGGAGCTCGCTCGTGCGATATTCGGCCTCGGCTGCCGATATGGATGTGCGTCCGCCGTTTTCGAAACCCAACAAGAGAGGAGTTGAACCGCATTCGGACATGTATGCAACCAAGCTGCCCCCCTCCTTCAACCAGGGCGATCGTCATCAAGTGTTTTGGCCATCTATGTCAAAGAGGTGTCTCTTGCGAGCCCCTTGACAGCTGTGCCCTCTTACTCGCGATAAGCACGTGCGCGCACAAGATCACGCACTCACTGTCCCTCGCCCTCTCTCTCTCTCCCGCTGTCTCCAGGCTATACGGAGGAAGCATGGCCAACACGTCGGTGCAAACGCCTGGAGTCCTTTCGTCCATAACTCGCGGAGATCGCCCGCCAGCAGCAACAGCTAACATGTGCCGCCTGCCGAGTGCTGGCGTCTCGGCACCGCCTTCCAAAATTGCCTCTGTCAAGCCAGGCCTTGCCGCTGCCTCTTTCAAAGGCTCAACAAAACCGAATGTATCATCCAAATAAGGGCAACAATGCAAGCGCCGACAATGGCAAGCCAGCGTGCAACTGTCTCGTGGTGTATAGAAGAATGTTCTTTATATGTGTAGAAGAATGTTTTTTATATTCAAATGTAATGAATCAATGAATAAACTGCATGAAATAAGCAAACCATCTGCGCCCACGCAAGCTTGGGCCGTCACCCCTCCACCCCAGACGCAGCATACAAACGAACCATTCTCTGCCCAAGATAAGCATGCCAAAAAAAGCCAAATGCGTGCGCGCGCTCTCTCCTCGGACCGGCAAAGGATATTTTTCGCGCGGATACTTATCGCGCGCGCGCTCGGACCGGCAAAGAAGTATTCAGGAGTTGTCAAAGAGGTATTCAGGAGTTGTCAAAGAAGTATTCAAGTTGTCTCGGACTTGCAAATCATGATCTGATCATCATTCGTCCGTGTGGGATGAGGTGGGGTGGGGTGGGGTGAGGATTTCGGTGATGACGCGCAGCCGTTCCGGGCTAACAGTCGCAGGCCACCGCTCTCACCTCTTGACACTCAACAATTGTGTTGTGTAATAACCTCGTTTGTGTTATCATGCGAGCGCGCAGGCGCGCGCACGGAGCCCCCCACGGCGCACACAACGTGCGGCGCGGACAGCGCGCTGAAGCGGACTCCCACTCGGAGGACTCCACCCCAGCTCCCCCCCACACTCCCAAACCCCATCTTCGACTTCCCGCTTCCCTTGCCCCCAGCAGCCATGACAACTGGGCAGCTAGCTGGCTACCTGTTACACCACCCGGCACTTGGGAGATGCGGCCCAGAGCTAGGCGCGCAGAAAGACGTCCCTTCAGCCAGCACTGAAGCGACCCCTGCACGGCCCTTTGATGCAGCACTGGGTGACTCTAGCAGAAGTCTCTGTCTCTCTGTCTAGTAGAAGGGGTGGGACTGGAGCCACTGGTGGCTCTCGTTGGGCCCCTTGGGGTCGGCGTAGTCGATGAAGTACTCGGGCGATGAGTAGGCGTTGTCAGCGCCCACGTCTGTGCGCGTGCGTCAACTGCCGTGAGCGTGTGTGCGTGCCAGTCGCTCCGCGCGGGCGCGGGCGCGTGCGTGCTGGCACTGGCGCCAGCAGGCGAGAACGCGGGCGCGACACACACGGTGGCCGTAGGTTTGCCCCGAGGGCGCGCGCGCGCGCGCCGCCGCTGCCTCCCCCGGCGCCGCACAGCGGGGACACGCCGGGCGAAACTTACAGCCGCTGCCCTTGAGGGTGGCGTTGTTCAGCGTGTAGGGCGCGCGGCCGTCATCGTCCGTGCCCCAGGTCGGGATCGTGGGGTTGACGTGGGGCTGCCGGAAAGGGAATCGGGAAAACAGCACGCGCCACGTCAGGGAGCAGGGAGGGGGGGGAGGGTCGAGCGGACAACACGACCACGCGACGGCACGCCAGGGGATCGACCATCCCTGCCTCGCCGCCTTCACCCAGCCTTCCCGGACGGGACCAACTGCCACCACCAACACCGGTATGCAGCGGGGAAGCGGGCGCTCACCATGCCAAACGGCGGCGCGCCGGAGAAGAGGGAGTGGAACGCAGGGATGGCACTGTGTATGCGCGCAAGCAGCAGCCGTCAGCGTCTTGCGGGCTCTCGCGGGTGCCCTGTGCGCCTGTCACCGCGCAGCCTGCCGCGCACACCTCCCGCCTTGCGTCCTGCGCTGCTGGTACTCCGCTCGCACCGCCCCGCGGTCCCCGGCTCCCGGCTCCCGGCTCCCCGGGCGGGTGGCGGCCACAGGGACCGTACGGGTGACGGCGGCGGGGTACATGGAGGTCCTGCGCGCTGTCTGGCGGACCAACCGGCGCGAGCACGGATGCGCGCACACGCGGTGCGCACCATGGCGCATCTCCGCGGCGCGCGCCCTGGGATCCCGCGCCGCCGCACGCACGCGTGCGCCCTCCTCTCTGCCACGCACATCATCGTCGTTCTGGTGGTGTGACGTTTGGGACGGACACGAACCAAGCCCGTGACCACCAGGGTCCGTGTGTCAAAATTCCTAGGAATCCATGGAGAGGAGTGGATTCCTTGCCCGTTTCCAGTGTTGTATTGAAAATGAAAATGCAATAGGCCAAATCACGGGACCGAGTGTCCTGCAAATATTGGAGTCTAACCGTGGGTACGGATTTATACTATAATTCAAATTTCAGTAC
>Ga0115006_10003510_pt1 | contig 10678 bp, 8 predicted proteins | sample ArcOceMetagenome_3_FD_88943 | JGI IMG/M metagenome (GOLD analysis project Ga0115006, IMG submission 88943) | Marine eukaryotic phytoplankton communities from Arctic Ocean - Arctic Ocean- Svalbard ARC20M Metagenome | ecosystem: Environmental > Aquatic > Marine > Oceanic | place: Arctic Ocean...
CGACCTTCGCGTTTCTGGGAGGGGCTTAACTGGGGAAAAGTGCGGGAAACGCACCCATGTTGCAGGAAAAGACTGAAATAAGTTTGCCCCGGGCCCTCCTGGTGCCTGAGGGCGTGCCCGCGCACCCTCACTGTAGAGCTGTCCCGACGAACACCGTTTTTAGGGGTTAAGTGCTACAGAACACCACGCACAAGTCAAAATCGAGTCTTCAGACCACAGATCGACAGAGTTCACAGATCAGTTGTCACATACTTTATGTCGGTTGAACGGTTCGGGTGTTCGCACTCACAGTTTTAGCATGAGGCAGTTTTAGCATGAGGTACCTCACACGGGACATACCGTACTCGTGACACGCACACGGCTCACGGGCACACGGCGCCTCCATACTACCGACGCAAAGCCGTTCTGTGGTGGTCGGCCTCGCGGAACGCATAGGTGTGTTATAGGTGTGTGTATGTGTGTGTCGAGCCGGGCGCACACGGCGCGCCACCGTTTTCATGCGCCCCTCGCTGCGGGTTGCGGCGAGGTCTGGGTGCCGCAGCTAGTGGTAAGGCCCAGCCGCGGCGTCGTTTGGGTGCGCTTGTCGTGCGGGGTCGGGAGTGGGGCGTGGGGCACGGCGTCGACTTCCTCCCGCTGGTCGGCACACGGCGACGCCAGGCGCGGCGACGTGGCGGCCGGCATGAACGAGCCGTATTCCTCGAAGACCTCCGTCTCCACCGTGGCGTGCTCGGCCCCGCCAGGCGACGACAGCAGATCTGCTGCGTACCCTGCGGCAGGAGCCTCCTCGCTGGCGCTGGCGGTGCAGGCAGCGGCCATACTGAATGGGCCACCTCGTGCGCCTGTGCGAGCAGCCAGGTCGGCGTTGGGCTCGGAGCACAGTGGCTGCAGCGAAGGTGGCGACCTCGTGCGGAAGGCTGGCGGCTGCACGCCTCGCTGCCCGCCGTTACCGAAGAGGCCCGAGGGCTGAGGCGGCGAGGTGCTGCGCGAGGCGGAGGGCGAGTGCGGAGCGCCTCCGCCCACACAGCTGCGGAGGCACGCTGGCGGGGCCAGCGGGGGCGCGGCGTGATTGCCCATTGCCTGCAGTCGGGCGGGGCTCGCGCGCGACTCGTCGGCGCGCGCGTCAGCTGAGAGCCGCAGCCCGACGTCGATCGAGGGCGACTGGAGCCACGAGACGCGCGGGCTCGCCACCGAGGCTGGCGGGTCCTCGCTCAGTGCCATTCCCTGCTGCGTGTGCAGGTGCAACATCGGCTCCGCCTCGAGCGCTTGCCGCGACCACGCGCTCCCGCCGAGCGCACCGGCGCGGTGCTGAAGGCCAAAGGTGTGCAGTGACTGGCGCTCCGAGAGCCTCGGCTGTGGCAGCAGGCGCGTCACCGGTGCCGGCGCTGCCATCTCCCACGTCGCGCGGGAGACGGACGGGCCATCTCTTTCGTCGCCCATCGCGGATCTCGCGTCGTGGGGCCCGTCCAGCTCCGCCTCCCAGCCGAGCGAGGCGCTGCCAAAGGGACTTCCCAGTCGCAGGGTGGTGTCGCCCGAGTCGGAGAGAAGGGGTAGCTGCCGGCGCGGCTGTGGTAGCCCAGAGAGCCTCGGGGCGTAGCGCCGCTGCTCGATGGTGCTCAGTTGCTCGTGGGCAGGCGACAGGAGTGGCGGCCCTTGCGGCTGGAGGGACCGCAGCCCAGAGAAGCTCGGCTCGCAGCCCAAGGCCGGAAGGGGTCGCGGGGAGAAGCTCGGCTCGTAGCCCACGGCCGGGAGGGGTCGTGGGGAGAAGCTCGGCTCGTAGCCCGAGGCCGGCAAGGGTCGTGGGCTGGGCGCGGCTTGCTCGAATGTGGCGTTGGCCGAGGTGGAAAGGCTGCGGGAGGAGAGCGCAACGAGGTCGAGTGATCTGCGGCTGTTCAGACTTGCAGCAGCCCCTCCGACGCCGACAACGCTTGGGCGAGAGTACGGCGTCTCCCTATGTCTCGATGTCCAGTTGAATGCTCTGCGATCGTGTCAGGCACATACACGTGTGCGTGTGGCCGCGCGAGCACGGCTTGAGAGGGGAGGCAGTGCGCAGAGGGTGTGGGCTGCGGCACTCACGGCATCACTGGTCACGAGGGCGACTTGTTCGGCTCGGCCGGAGGGGGGCTCCAATTGAAGACAGACGATATTTCTGGTGAATAATATAGTTTCCAGGTCGGAGGACCGCTCAGGAGCGGGTGACCGGAGGGCGATGACAGATAGACATTTACCCGAAGGCAAACACGGACTACACGCCCGGGTGATGCTGCTCAGCATTCACACACGGTGGGTCCACACATGCACGTGCAGGGAGGCAGGGTCGCACGCAAAGCCGGAACGCGCTGACCGTTACGCTATACGCCACTGCGCGCCACAGAAGCCAAACGCTCGCTAAAGACCGCCTCTCCGACGCTGGAGAGTGGCTAGCCGAACCAGCCGCCTCCCTCGCTGCGAGATCTAGAATGCGAACTCTCACGGTGGTGTGTGCCTTGTGTTAGCGGACCGGGCGGCCTTAGACGTTGCTCCTTCTTAGCGTGAGGTCAACCCTCTGGGGTGGACCTCTCGCTTTGAAGGTAGGGATTTGAGTGTAACGCGAGAGAGACCAGGGATTGCATGCGTGACGGGTTTCGTCAATCCAATTTTGGACTGGTAACCCGAGGTTTCGTCAATTGGATTGACGAAACCTCGTCAGACACGAGGTGAGCAAGAGGATTTCGTCAATTGGATTGCCGAGATTCTCTCACTTGTCCCCCTGGTCTTAGATCCTTCCGTACCCATAGAAGGGTACGGCGGGTACGCAGGTGGAAGTTGTTGGATGGTGGAGGTACACAAGATCTAATGCCAACACGGCGCGTCGTCGCGTGGCGCTAAGACGATGGGTACCCGCGCCTTGTCGACACGCGTGCTCCTGCTGCTTCTACTCTTCGCGCAGCCCGCTGCTGCACTTCACATACCAGTTTCTCTGCGTCGGCACCTGCAGCACAAGCTGGCAAGCGCATTGACCGATGGTGCAGCTGAAACGCTCCAGGACGACCGCCTTGTGGCCTCGAGCCTTGTGGACGCGCTGGTTGAGCACACGCCCGAGCAGGCGGACGCGGCCGCCTGGGCGCAGACCAGCGGCACGAAACTCGCTCGTCTGATCTCCGCCAACTCCACCGCGGGCGAGGAGCTCTCCTGTGGCCGTCTCATGGTTGTGGACGCGCTCGCCCTCGCTGACGCACGCCACCGGAGGAGCACCGACATGTTCTTGGCGGTGCAAGTCCACCACGCGGCGCTTCGTCAGGCGGTCCGCACGAGCACGCCAGGAGCAGCGAGCGCGAGCAGCGCGTGGGAGAGCGCGACAGCTGATGGCGAGGCGCTCCAGCGCTACGGCGAGGCTGCGGTTGACGTGGGCAGGCGGCAGTGGGCGCGGCTAGGCATCGAGTGGTGCACGGCCACCGCCCGTGAGCACTTCCACGGCGGCGGCGCTGCGCGCAGGGCACGCAAGCGCGCGGCGCGCGCGCATTTTCGGGCCACGGGCGAAGCGCTCCCCGCCGTGGCCGCGCAGCGGATTGAGAGGGAGCTCGCTGCCGCAAGTCAGGTACGGCAGTCGCAGCCGATCAGGTTGCTGGACGTGGGCTCGTGCGGCTTCCTCTTCGGGGAGGCCGACGGCTTCCTGTGCACCGCACTCGACCTGTGCCCGCAGGACCCGCGCGCATTCGAGTGCGACTTCCTCAGCCTCGAGGTTTGCCCGCGCGGCGAGGACCGCGGGAGATATGCAAGCGGTGCCGGCGGCACCTTGGCCGATGGTGCCTCGGCCAGGCGGCTCGAGTCTCTGCCGGCGGCCTACTTCGATGCGGTCGTCTTCTCCCTCGTCTTCTCGTACCTACCCCTCGCCGAGCAGCGCGCAGCCATGGTGGCGCAAGCGCGCAAGCTCCTCACCCGCCCCGCGAGCCCTTTCGCGGGCCTGCTGCTGCTCGTCGACACGCACTCTTCGATGGGCAGCCGCTCCGCTCGTGGTAAGAACGCAGTCCAAGACGAGTGGGTGCGCACGATCGAGAGCCTGGGGTTCAAGCTGCTCACCAGGCAGACGCTGGAGCGGAGCCACGCGCTCGCCTTCGTGGCCGTGCCTCTGCGCCACAGGGGGGAGGGGGGCGGCGATGAGGAGGAGGAGGACGACGGCGAGCAGGACGATGACTTCGAGCTGGCCGCTGAGCTGGCAACGCGGCTGGCGGCCGGCGCGAGGTTACGCACTCGTGGCGAAGTCGAGCGGGAGGAGGCGAAGGCCGCAGCCGGCGCACCGTTAAACAACGGTCCCGGGCCCTCCTTTGGCGACGAGCTGCTGATGAATGAGCGGGGGCAGGAGGCCACTAGTAACGGCGCCGCCGAGCGCCTTGCTCGCTGGAGCGCCGCCGCCGCCTTCGCGGGGGAGCACACGGCTGACGTCGCACAGGGCGCCGCCGTGCCCCTGGCGCGCTATATAGGGGGCACGGGGAGTGGAGCGATCTTTCCTGCGCTCACCAGCCGCACACAGGCGAACAACGCGGCGCGGAGGGGCGAGCTGCGACTCAACGGTCGCGAGGCGAACGGCGCAAGCCGTGTCCGCTCAGGGGACGTGCTGTCGCTGCAGACTCTGCCGCCGCCGCCCCTCTCGCCGCCCTCGCAGCGCCGTCTCGAACGGTTCGTTGACACATTGACGCTGGCGGCTGTGCGACCCGAGCCGGATGGCGGCCCGGAGCCGGGCAGTGGCGGACTCCAAGTGCTGCACGAAGACGCTGAGGTGGCGATAATCTTCAAACCGCCCGGCGTGCACAGCGCACCCTGGGCGGGCACGCGCAAGCGATGGGGCACGCTCACAATCTCTGACGCTCTCCCTTTGCTCCTCTCGCCGCCACCCGCGGGCCGGGCCGCTGCTGCGCCCTTAGCTGCGCCGCTGCCTGTCCACCGGCTCGACGCCCGCGTGGGTGGTGTGCTCGTCTGTGCCAAGAGCCGGCGTGCACTCGCTGGGCTCTCGGCCCTCTTCAAGGAGCGCCGAGTCCACAAGGTTTATCGAGCCATCGTCGTCGGGGAGATTGACCTCAGCCTGCTCGCGGCCCATGATTCAACGCCCCAGTCGCGGCTCGCGAAGAGCCGAGGGGCGCACCGTCTGGATAGCGCAAGCGTGGCTGAAGGCGATGGCACTGATTCAGTGAGCGTTGGTGAGCTGACCTGCACGGCCATCGAGCATGCGGGAGACGCGGGGGAGGTATCTCCTGGCGTGAGCGTCTTGCGAGTGGAGGAGGCCTTCGAGGACGGGAGGGAGAGTATCACGGAGGTGCGCGTGCTACAGATCACGCCGTGTGCGGTGCATGGCGCGCTCACGACTCTCGACTTGCGGCCACTCACGGGCCGACGACACCAGCTCCGCGTCGCATGCGCGCTGGGCCTCGGCGCTCCCATCCTCGGTGACGACCTATACCATCCGAGGGCGAACACGGCGCGGGCCGCACGCAACCTACCTCCGCTTCCGCCAGTGCGGCGGAGAGCGGGGCTTTTCCTGCAGGCGCTCGAGGTGACGCTGCCGCACCCAGTCACAGGTGACACCCTCAGCGTGCGGGCGTGCGAGATGGCGCGCTTCGGCAAGCTGCGCGCGAAGGCCGCCTCGGGCGCTGCCTTCACAAACGAGGAGTGGGAGGTGTGGCGCGCGTAGACACCACCGTTTCGAAACTCCGTATGTGCAAAGATAATCACTATAGAGCGTTAAGAACTTTATAAAAGCCGTATGGTACGATACGGTATCTGGAGATAAAAAATCACCCGTCAACACCCTCGCAGTCGCACAGACCAAACACAGACTCGGTGAACGGCCGCCATAACGGCCGTACGTCGTGTAAGACGTCCGCGCACTGCCACTGGCACTCATTTGTTGCACGGACGTCGTCGCGCCATGCGTCGCGCCTCACGTCACGTCTCACGAGCCCCGTGGCCCGAGGTAGGTGCCAAGATACAACGCGTGGTCGGCAAAATTGAGCGGGAGCCCGCTGCGCGCCTCTTCCGCCGGCAGCAGCCTCGGCTCGGTCGCAGAGCAGCGCACGAGGCCTAGACGGTTGACGGCAGAGGAATCTCAGACGAGTCTCGACCGTGGGCAGGCACCAGAGCGCCGCCGCAGGCTCCCTTCGGCCTCCAAGTGGTCAGGACTCTCTTCTCGGGGCCAGAGGGCAGCCCTGCGCAAGCGGGCGGGCTTCTGATGCGGCGGGTTGCCGCATGGGCCGCTGCAAGCTAGCCAGGGCATTTTTGACCATGCAGCGGTGCGGCCGGCGTGTACAAAGCCCAGCGCGTCCCACAGCGGCTGGTTCTGAGCGAGCACAGGGTCGAGGTCGTGGTAGAGATTTGTCGTGGCCTGCTCGCCGAGCGCGGCGTCAAAACTCGACGCGAAGGCGGCGTCGCCGACGCGCGGCCCCGCAAAGGTCACGACCTCGCTCACCGCGCCCAGCGCCCCCTGGTTAGCCGCGGCGTGCAGGCGGGCGCACATCGTCGCAGTGCCGCCGCCGTACGAGTGCCCGACGAATACGAGCCGGCCCGCCGCCGCCGCGCTGCGCCGCTCGAGGATGGGCGCGAGCCGCTCGTACAGACGGAGCGAGGCCTCCTGGTAACCTGCGTGCACCTTGCCCTCGCCGCCGATGCGGCTGGGGACCAGCCGGAGGTTGAACATGGACGCGTAATTGCGCAGAGCCGTCGAGCCCCGAAACGCGACGACGCAGTCGTCCGGCCTGTCCACCCCAGCGAAGACCGTGCAGCTTGCCGATAGCTCATCGACGGTGCACTGCTCAGAGAAGAGGAGCTGCGGCGAAAGCCGCTGTGCATACTCGGTCTGGCCGGCTGCTAAGCGGTCCGGAGACACGTAGGCCAGGCTCGTGGCGAGGGAGTAGCGCACGAGCGTGTCAATCGCGAGCATCCCGGCCAGGAAAAACGCGCCGTCTCGGCAAGGAGTTTGAGATAGCAGAGTTGAGTGATGACGAGAACAGTTCGGGTGAAAAAGAATGAACTAATCACGGGCCAGACGCGTACCTCTTAGTTCGAGTACACTAGATTAGTTCGAGTACACTAGACCGAGCACAATCCAGCGCACGCCACCGGCAGCCGCCCTGAGCCCTCCGATAGATAAGAAGTAAGCCTCAAAATTGGGCCAGATTCACGCCAAAAGAGCGCGATTGTTTTTTGAGGGTATGGCTTGGCTGCACATTACGGCGCTGTGCGCAGCGTTCACGGCCCCTACTTTCAGCAGTTTGTCGACCCGGGGTGACATGAGCATTGACAGCATCTTGGCGCGGCGTACCGTGCAGCGTGCCCCGTCAGCTCCGATGGTGCTGCGCCACAGGAGCATGCCAGAGGGCTCCTGCAGGGCTGGCATGCCCCTCCTGCAGGCAACGCCGCCGCCCACAACGCCACAACCCACGCCAGACGAGCAGCAGGCGAAGCTGACGAAGCTGCTTGTCTCGATCCTGATCGACCTCATCGGCGTGCTCACGTACGCCGTACCCGCTATCGGCGAGGTCGGTGATTTGGCGTGGGCGCCGATCTCTGCCTTACTCATCTACAACCTCTACGGCAACGGGCTCGTCGCCGGCAGCACCTGTCGAAAGCGCGCTCCAGTAAGCGCCCTCCAGCTCGGCGCCTCCGCATCATAGGTGACGCTGCTGGCTTTGGGCAAGGCCCCAGCTGTGGAGGGCATGTAGTGAAAAGAGGCCCCAGTTTGGGCAAGGCCCCTCGTTACTACATGCCCTTACCCCAGCCTCAGTGTGACCCTCGTTGGCCTGCTATCACCCCTTCAGTGCGACAGCTCCCCTTCAGTGCGACAGCTCCCCGAACGGGGTGGGGGGGGGGGACAACCACGGGTCAAGTCCGCGTCAAAGTCGCGGATCCTGAGCATCCGATGCCGTTCCACCATCAGGCCGGCAGAGTACTGGCCGGCGCCTAGTAGTGCCAGTGCGGTCCCCTTCGGCGCACGAGTGGGCCTCGCCCGGGGCTCTGACTCATGGCACAGCTCGCCTCACCTTACCAGGCCGGGATCGCCTTCGCAGAGGAGCTGCTACCTGGCCTCGACATCATCCCGACGGCGACGATCGCGTGGGTGCTCGAGAACACCGAGCTCGGCCAGAACCTCAATGGGAAGGCACCACCGTCGGACGGCTCCGCCTGGCCGCCATCTGGCGTGGGAGACCAAACACCACCGTCGAGCGGCAGCTCTTGGCCGCCGCCCGGAAAGCCTAAGGGAGACTCAGCAAGGTCAAAGGTGGCTCAGCTCGCAGCAAGCTTCCAACCTCGCAGCGGCCCATGCGGCAACCTGCCGCCGGCCGCTCCAGAAGCTCCCCCGCTCGCTCAGGCGTCAGGCCTGCCCCAGAGAGGAGAGCTCTTGCCCCTTGGATACCGAAGAGAGAGGCCACGGCAGCCGCAGCCTCTGGTGCCTGCCTAAAGTCGCCGTGCCTGCCTGTGCCCCCAGGAGAGTCGATGAAGCGCGCGGAAGGCTCAGTAGTAGAAGATAAAGACGGGCAACGATAGGCACCCGCACGCCGTGTCTCCTGCACGTCTCGCTACGTTTTTCACTCCCCCCTCGGTCCCGTTTTACCAAGTGGTTTACTAGTACCGCTCGACTCTCCGCCGCCGCCGCTGCACCCGCGCCGCCGCCACTCGCCATGGGTGCCGACCAGTCGCGCCCGAGCATGCCGAGCTCTGGCAGGCGCCGGCGGCGCAAGGATGGGGAGGATACAGACGACAGGCGCGGCGAGAACTCGCTGTGGGAGGCCGTGCCCCGCGAGGTGCTCTGGCTCGTGCAGTCGCAGGTGCAGCTGCTGCTCCAGAAGCACGCCGGCTCGCTGCTGCACCGGCCCGAGCAGCTGCAGACACAGGAGGACGATCTAACCCTCGGCACGCAGCAGGAGCTCCAGCCGCACGAGATCAAGATGGCGAGCGCAGCGCTGGCCGACCGCAAGCTGACGCCGCACCTGCAGCGTGCGCTGCACCGGCTGGTGCCGGCGCAGCTCACCGAGGCGCAGTTCTGGGACAACTTCTTCTCACACGTCGATGTCATCAAGGTGCGCATCGTCACCGACTTCCTCTCGGCGCAGGACATGGAGGAGAGGGGCAGGGCCAAGCGGCATGCGGAGTGGGTGGCGGCGTTCGACGCGTGCGGGCTGCAGCTGCAGGCGGAGCCGAAGCGCGCGGCCGAGCTTATCGCCGAGCAGCAGCGACCGCCCACGCCACCGACAGTGGACTCGGGCATGGGGCGCGCTCCACATGCCCAAGGCGAACTCTAACCCTAACCCCAACCCTAACCCTCTTGCGAGCGCCACCGCTAACCACCGCTCGCCACCCCTGCCTCCCGGCCGGACTCCTGGGGCTGGCGCTGTTGGCTCCGGGTGGCGAGCCGCACTCTGGAGGAGCGGTCGCATCACCACAGCGCCGAGGCTCGGGCTCTGAGCGGCACGGCAGCTCCTCACCACAGGACCACCACAGGATCGCCCCAGCCCTCACCCCAGCCTCGGCCCAGAGTTGTGGAGGCTTTGGCCAACAGGCTCGACCCGCCCGAGCCCGCGCTGTGGCGCGTCGGCGGCGAGGCGTGGACGGAGTATGTCGAGCATGGGCCGTACGAGATCCTAAAGGTGCTGCAGCGCACCATCAAGCAGCGCGCGGCGCACGACGCGGCCAACCTACAACCGCCCTCGGGCGGCAGCGGCGTCGCCAGCTCGGGCCTCGCATCCAACCAGAGCAGCGGCCTCAAGCCGCGCCACCGCAGTGTCTCCGCAGTGAACCCGACGCTTTCTGACGCGCCACTGCTGCGCTCGCTCTCCTTCGCCGCAGAGCCGCCGCCTATCAGCTCCGGCGCCGCGCTCGACCGGCAGGCCTGCAGCCCTAGGCGCCGGAGGCTGTGCCTGCAACCGCCTGCTAGAGGCCGCGACCCCACGTACCAGAGGCCGCAACCCATGTGCAGCCTCTTCCATGCTATACCGGCAGGGCTCAGCCGCGATGCTTGCTGCGATGCGTGCCGCGCCGCCCGAGACCGATGGCGCAGGTGGCGACGCGCCGCCGCCCGCCGAGCTATTGCACCCGCTGGCCATTGCCGGGCAGCCAGTCGTCGTCGAGTTCGACACTGCGCCCTCCGCGCCCTCCGCGCCGTCGGCGCCGTCGGCGCCCTCACCGCCATTGGCGTCCTCGGTGCCCTCGCCGCCTCCCGCGCCCCCGGCAGTGGACGAGGCAGACCTCGAGTCGCTGATGCAGCTAGGCTTCGAGGAGGTGGCCTGCCGGGCGGCGCTCACGAGGCACGGAGGCGATCGGCAGGAGGCGGAAGATTGGCTACTGAGCAATTGATGCGGTGGCGGGGGTGGCGGGAGGCGCGGCGGCCGATAGATAGCGATGCGCTTTAAATCGGGTGGCTCAGATCCGGTGGCACACTCGCGAACACTCGCGAGGTCACTCGAGCAATCCACCGTTACTAAATGTAAAGGTCTAAAAATTAAAACCACACAAAGCTTTAAGAAACGGCAACCCCCCCCCCCCTTCCCCCCCCCCCCCCGGCGGCATACGCCACTCATGACTCAAGTCATCGGCTTTTGATGTTACAAAAAAACTACCCTTAGGGGGTATACAGTGGAGTCCACTACCCGACCCCTTAAAAAAACGAAAGAAATCTGGATGATTTCACACACTTTGCATATTTAAGTTAACCATA
>Ga0115006_10003511_pt1 | contig 10676 bp, 10 predicted proteins | sample ArcOceMetagenome_3_FD_88943 | JGI IMG/M metagenome (GOLD analysis project Ga0115006, IMG submission 88943) | Marine eukaryotic phytoplankton communities from Arctic Ocean - Arctic Ocean- Svalbard ARC20M Metagenome | ecosystem: Environmental > Aquatic > Marine > Oceanic | place: Arctic Ocean...
AGAGAGAGAGAGCTTTATTAGGAACAATGTCCATAACGGGGTAGTAGTAGAATGTTTTGTAGTGCTATTGACAAACCTGCGCCGCAGACGCTCTTTTCTCTCTGTCTCTCTCTGTCTCTCTCTCCAGTGGGGTTCCCGCGCACTGCCAGAGATGCTAAGGTCTCTTTTGGTGCTATGAGAGAGAGAGAGAGAGAGAGAGAGAGAGAGAGATTTATTAGGAACAATCTCCATAACGGAGTGGTTTCGGGCGCTATGTTAGGCGACTATTTCCCGTCTAGTGCTGTGGGAGGTCTCATTTAGTGCCACGGTTGGTCTCTCTCACTGCTGTGGTAGGGCATGTTCCTGACAGTCTCGCCCGGTGAAGCAGCAGCGCAATGAGGGGCAGGCGGCCTCCAAGGACCCACGACCTTGCCACTCGCCAAGTCCGCTGCTGGGATGGGAAGAGAGCGGATTGGAAGAGGAGGCGAGACCTGTAAGGACCCGGAAAGTGGGCGTGCTGGTGCCCTCTGCGGCATCTCGCTTGTCCGCTGCAACCTCCTCGCATGCCCTCGAGGTTGAAAGATTCCCCACCCAAGACCCTGCTGCCGTCCGCCGACATTTCGGGCGTCCTGGAGCAAGGGCAGAGGAGGAGGAGGAGGAGGAGGACATGGGGGACAAGGGGGACAAGGGGGATGATGGGGAGGGCACTAGAGACTCTGGCAGGTCGGAGCAGGCGACGCCGGCATCAGACTGTGATGAGCGAGGTGCCGTCGCGGTGCTATCCTCTGAGACGCTGGAGAGCGTGGAGGGCTATGTTGATTGGGCGCCACTGCCGTTGACACAGGGCTCTCTGGTACAAGAGAACACTCGTTCCATATTATCAGCAGCTGCCTGCGTGTAGTAGATGCGTGACTTGTATCTCGCCGACAGACTTGTAGGTCTCTTTTGCCTTGAAATAGGTCTCTTTTGGTCTCTTTTGCCTTATAATAGGTCTCTTTTGACATTAGTAGGTCTCTTTTGCGCCGACAGACTTGCTCTTCTTTGCTCGCAACGCAGCATACTCAACGGAATGTCATCAAGTGATGAAAGGATGAAAGACTGAAGTGATGAGTGACCTGACTGACATGATGAATGATGAGACCTGACTGAAATAATGAGTGATGAGACCTGACTGAAATGATGAGTGATGAGACCTGACTGAAATGATGAATGATGAGACCTGACTGAAATGATGAGTGACCTGCAGACGTGCCACTGACAGATGTGCAATGGGTCTAGCGCACGCACGTGCGCGCGTGCGTGCAAGCTCCCATGCGCGCAATGACGACTGCGTGTGACACACTGTATTATATGTGCTGGATACTCTGTGCATGATGCCTATGATCGCTTTTCGCGCGGCACTCAAGGTGCTGCACACTGTGTGTAAACTGCAGATCTGTGAACAATCTGCAGATATTCAAGGAAAGGTCATGGAGCATCTTTGGCTTTGTATATGTATGCACACACACTAGATACATATGTATATGTATGCACACACACTAGATACATATGTATATGTATGCACACACACTAGATACATATGTATATATATGCACACACACGCAACACACACACACACACACACACAGCCAATTTACTAGGGCACTCACTTGCTCAGATTTTGTGTGCAGATATTGGAGGAAAAGTCATGGAACACCTATGGCAACATCTTTGGCATAGCCCTACCCGCATCTCTTTCTCGCGACCTTGCGCAGGGCATCACAGCGCGAGAACCACAGGCACCCTGCACCGTGGGACAACGAGCCGAGCGCACTGATGGACAGCGTACTGGTGGGAGGGGGGCGTGGGGCGTGGGGAGAGGAGGGCTGTTGCGTCCGGGGAGGGCACGCGAAGAGCCGCAGAAGAGCTTGTGCAGCGTAATTGATGATTCAAGTTCGCTCTCTACGTTGCGGGATGCCCGGGTCCGACAGCAGCTAGACAGCGAGCTGCAGGTGTGTGGGTTATGGTAGTATGGAGAGGCACTAAAGGAAAGGGGGACCCTCTCTGATGTGCGTGCGCGCCCTCATGGCTGCATTTAACTTGCTGTCTGACACCAGCACGTAGGTGATTGGAGCACGCGGGTAGAAGAGGGGCCTCCTGCACGCATGCCCTTCTGCAGCAGCGCCGCTCCAGCGACAACTACAGCGCTACCAGCTCCGATTGCAGGTCTTCGTCCTTGTTTGTGTAGCTTGTAGGCTTATGTGTAGCCCGATACGTAGCCTTCATATGTAGCTTCTCCCCTGCCCTCTCTCCCTCCCTGCTGCCTTCTTGCCTCTATACGTTGACAGATGTGTCGATGCTCGCACGTGTTTCGATACGCAGGAACCGTATGTACACTCACGCCACGTCCCCCCCGCTCGACCCCAAGACAATCAGCAGTCTAGATTAATCATCTATAGAATCCAGGTCCGCACTATTTCTGAATCTATCCATCTTTCCATCCGTGTGTATGCAAGTCCAAACCATCCATGTATGCGTCGATGTGCACACGAAGAGAGAGACGCGAACTCAGGCAGCGGGTGCGCGACTGACATACAGGTCCACACATGCGTGCAGACAGCATTACGTGACCTCGCTCTAATGAATTACATCTGTATTTACAATACCTTCAAGACTTAAAATACAAGTATATTTCTGGTCACGGGACTCCTCGTTGAGGAAATACCTGTCCCAAATAAACAAAGACCTCTCCTACGGGAGGAAGCACTCATTCGGTCAAAAACGTTGTTGTTGATGTTCTGGCTCCAGAGCGTTCATCCCTCAGAGGTGTCTTCCTGCCTCCCATCGTTGCTGGCACGCTCATTGCACGCTGGCTGGGTGACATGGGAGATTCCGGCCTCAGATCCTGCTCTTCATCGTCGTTGGGGGCGGCGTCCTGCCCTGTGGCTGCGTTGGGAAATACGTGAACGGAGGGCAGACAGGGAGCAGGACAAGGAACGAAGATGTCACTGGCAAGCTCACGAGATTAAAAAAGAGACATGAGATTGTTCACAGAAGAGGGTTGCTTAACACGCAACAGACCTGAACGGAAACGCATGCTTGGTTTCGGAGGTATCGGATGCCCATTGGCGCCTTTCAGCACCCGTTTAGATGATTTGTGAGTGATGTCAAAGAACACACGCTCTAAGTCTGCTGTTTTGGCGCGGAGCTGTTTCACAAATTTGACACGGCTGTCCACGTGCCTTGTCTTGCCTGGTAGCGGCTGCCCGTCATTGTCGGTATCGAGTTCGCGCAGGATTTGTTGGAAAGGCGTCACTTGTACGTGCAGATCGAAATCACAAGGCTGACGCTCTGTGATTATTGTCAAGTGATAAGTGCCTGCGATGTAATTTGCATCATTTGGCCGGATTGTTATCACTCGGTCGCCATTGTTCATTTGCTGCCCCTCCCAGATGAAATCGCGGGCGCAGGGATACCCCTTGAGATTAGCATACATGTACAATTCCACATCGCCATTCGCTGAGTCTGCATGCCCGTTTTTCGAGTCTGCACGCGCGCGGGAGCAAGGAGAGACACAGAAGCAGATGACGCGGGGAATGGTGTGCTGGATAATTTGCATCGATAGATCCAGGCTATAATTCAGGCAAGACGCTTCTCCAAGGGATCCTTGCACCACTGTGTGGATGCGTCCTGTGTTTTTGGCGCACGCATGTTAAAACCGTCACTGCCTGTCCTCAGAACAACTTTGCTGCAATACGCAAGTGCACGCACACCCGGTCGCACGCTCACCTGCGTCATGCTTAGATTGCGAGATGCGGATCGCATGCACTTCGTAGTCTTGCTTGTGGCTCCGTGTGAAAGTAGCCCACGGCCGCCACTTTTTTGCTCCTCCTCGTAGCTTTACACCTTGATGAGTGTGCTTAGTGCGTACAGACGTAACGTCGATCATTGTGTGGGCCTTGCTGTTGGCGGTAGAACGGCGTTGCTGAGTGAATTCTGTGAAGTCTTTGATCTCTTCAATTTCAAGAACATCTTGACCCATGCGAGGAATCGGGAAAATGCTCTTTTGATCTGATCAAAAGCAAGCTCAGAGTGAGATTTAGATGGTTAGAGACGCAAGGAGAGACATGAAGGACATGTCGACTTGTTGTGCAGGATATACCAAGGTCCTCCTGCTCCTCAGTATTCACGTCTGACTTTTTCTTGATCTTCTTCAACATAACTTTCTTCTTGGTGATAACTTTTGTCTCTGTGGTGTGCTCTTGTCCCATCTCGGCAACGCTTTGCAGGTCTGATTCGATTGGTGGCAACTTGCCGCTGGTGCATTCCTTCAATTCAGTTTGTGTCCGATGCTTGCAAATTCGACACTTCATGTATGAACGAAAAATATTTATTGACATACCTCGCAGGGGCAGCAACGGAAGTTTTTTTCATGATGCCCTTGAAGACGGCGTTCATATCAGTCTGCACCGAACAGCAAACATCATCAGCACCATTTTTACGCTTGATACTGATCAGCACCATGGTTTCGCTCGATATCCGTCCAGGTGCAAGACTGACCTTTTTCATATCGAGCATTTCAAAGTCAAAAGAGAGCTTCAGCCTTCTCGGGGGAGGAAGCTTCGCTTCTCCCGCACCTGCACTCTCCGCTTCATCTTGCGACACGTCATTAGCAACAGCAACAATGGCATCCTTACCGGACGACGAATCCTGCGCACATGTGGTGAGAACCTCAGTGTTTTCCCCATTGAAGCTTTGAATCTTTTTGTTCCGGGATCTGAGAACAATTTTGACACAGTATAAGCACCGCTCAGTGTATGAAGATCATCACCTCTTGTGCTCATGCACGACACTCCCCGGCAAGAGCCTCAAGATCAATGGCATCCACGTCGCAATCGCTTTCCAGGATCTCGCCTTTAAATCCGCGCAGCAGCCCATTCTTGAACACAAAGTTACTACATCACACACAATTCAGTCAGGCACAAGTTTCACAAGTGCTGCAGGCTCCCTCTCCGGCTGTCCTAGTCTGACACCACTTTCTTACCAGTCACAGCCGTTGAAGTGCCCGTCCGCCTTCATTTTCTTCAGCTTTTTCAGCACTGAACGATCCTCAGCCTTTGAGATATCCAGCTCATAGGGGCCGGCCGGGCGGTATTCGTCGAATAGACCTGCACATTTGCTCCGAAGTTGCCAGGTCAGAATTTGCAGGACGCATACAGGAGAGTGGAAAGGAACCTTTCATAACCGACTTATGAGGAATCACACTGCTGGGGCCCAGGCGAAGCTGCAGGTTGAGGACATCCGGCCGCCGTATGCACCTCAGAAGAATCATGGGCATGTGCTGAAGACAAGAGATCAAATGATCAAGGTGTGCATGGAGCAAGCTTGCAACAGTTCGATAATCATTCAATCAGACCTCGCTTGGCTTGCACTTGCACGCTCATATACACAAGCACTGGACTACGCTGTACAGATCGGGATAACCTTCGCTCGATGCAGAATGCGCTGGAAAAAGAACACAAGCGCTTCTTCCTTTTCTATTCCCCGAGGTAGTTCCTTCAGGACCGCTATCACTTGCTCGGACGTAAACATGTACGAGAAACAGGCCTGCTTGATGATTTCAACCCGACCTTCACTGGACATGATGCGTCCAATTTGCTTCAGAAGGCTTCTATAGTTGTCCGTGTCCATCTCTAGAAAGTCTTCAGTTTGGGGCTCAAAATTGACGAAATCGAATTCCAGAATACCTGCATCTGGAACCGTCCAGATGCCCTCCTCGGGAAAGTGGAAGGCCTTACCGTTGAGACGCTCATTGCGCCAATTCTGTCCGCACTCTTTCAGTGCAAGCTCAAGCAAGGGCTGCAGGTGCAAGCGGTCGTCGGAGACACTCAAATTAAATCGGTACGATTGTGTTATATTGCGAAGATCCACCCTGCTCCTGTGCCCGTCCATATTATTGATCGAGCAATTTTCGAGACTGAAGAGCGGCCGCGCCGGCGAGCTCGTAAGCGCATCTAGCACCTCGACACCTCCGATACCCAACGGATTCCACTGCATTTTGACACATTTCAACACAGCGTTCTCTCTTATACCCTGCGCTATTTCCGTGCAAGCAGCGGTCACAATGCCACAATTCTCCAGATCGATCTGTTGAAGCGTCTTGTTGTTGAAAAACAATCGCCCGAGAGCGATACCACCTCGCTCGCCCACGCGATTCCATCCGTAATGCAGCGCGGTCATGCCCTCATTGTCAGTCATACCTTCAAAAAAATCTACCGTGCCCGCCTCGAAAATGTGATTCCAGCCAACATCTAGTTCCACGATAGATTTGTTGCTGGCAAGCATCGAACCCAACGCATTTGCCCTGCGTTCAGTTTGTTTTTGCAAAGACAGTATTGAATCAGAAAGCTTTCCGCACAGAACAGGACTGTGATGAATTCTCCCAACATGTCACATCAAAAGACTGTCAAATCGGAGGCATGGAGCCTTACCCTGCATCACCGATGCCATTGTTTGATATGTCGAGGTATGTCAGCTTACACGAGTTGAAGTTGCGATCAAGAGCCTCCGAAAGGGCGATCGCTCCAGGGCCTGTTGGAAACACAGAAGCATGTCAGCGTTGACTTCCGTATCTGCTTTGATGTTTGCTTCCAGAAGTCAAATGCGAAAAAAACATGTCAAGGGGTAGTTCTCACAGCCCAGGAAGTTTGAGCCCAATTTCAGGGTTGTGAGCGTGTCCGCCGATTTGTTCTCAACCATTTGGTAAAGAAGATCAGTAGCCATCTTCCGCAACTCCTTGTTTCCGTATGAGGTGCATTTGCCTGTTTTGTGTTGTGTTGTGTAAGCAAGTGCGGGACCGCATACCTCCTGTATGGCTGCTCCATTTGCAAAAAAGAAACAACAAGACATCCGGCAAGCCTCGAAGACAAGTAGGAGCGCGTGTGCACAGATGCACCGACAACGCATCAAATTCAACCGCACCCAATTGTGTTTGTCGCAAATTGATGTCTGAATGCTTGGCGTCAGGGAGACACAATGCCTCGAAGATGCCTTTCCCGTTCCATATGTACTTGTCCGCATGTCTCTTGAAGACGCCGACGCTGTTTTTGTCTGTCTTGACGAAAGCCTCGTTGAACAGACGATTGCCTGACAAATTAAGAGCGGTGACGTACTTGTTCTCAATGAGAGCTGCCCCTATGGCGCGGCCCTCCTTGGTGGTCATGCTGATGTTGTCCAGGCGCAAGTCGGCACTTCGAAGCGAAAGCAGCACAACATTCCGAGGGCGAATAGAAAGCTCTTCACATGCCCTGTCCAGTTTGGCAACACCCACAGTCAGTGCGTTTCGGATGGTTTGGGCACATCAGATGAACACCGGGTCTTTAAAATGCCTTACCGGAGATAGGCCAATGAGCCTGTGCCGTCGCCGTCACTCAAGGACGACGGGTCTGTTTGGGACGGGCTGCTCAGTGACATTGTGTCCTTGCCCCCACCCAGAGACGATTTTGTAGGCGTTTTGAGCCAGTCATTACCATGCGTTGCAAACACTTTGTTTGCCAGATTCAGGCCATTTTTGGCGTTGTGCTCCGAAAGCGGCACCTCCACGATCGCTCGCACCAAACTTCGTTTCTGCTCTTCAACTTCTTCAACCTCGTCTGGAAGTTTGTAGAATTCGCCGATGCGCTGTTCCATTTCTGTGGTCAGGTCGGAGGCCATGTCTTCGTCAACATCCTCTGACGCTTCAACAAGTTGCAAAGCAAGGAAGGACCCTAGTTCAGGGACCACTCTGGTGTGCTGTTGGATGAAATGATTGAATGCGCGCTTGCTCAGCTCCAACATCACCGCGTCCTCTTCTGCAACCATGTTGAAATACAGTTTATCTCCGATGAGCAGAATGCTCTCGCCAAAACAATCATTTTCCGTCAGCCTTCGTCTGTAGGAGCGCTTCTTTAGACGATGCCTGCATGCGCGCACATGCGTTTCAGCTCCGTTGCCCATTTCACCCACCGTGGTGCAAACCTGCTTCTTCTCGCAGGGGATGCTGCCACGCACACCCGCACACGCGCACGCACAGACACACGCGCTTACCGAATCGACCATTTTCGGTCGGGATGCGGCGGAATGCTCTCGAGCTGCCTGACCTCGGCGATGATCTTCCCCCGCACGACTATGAACATACTCTGACTGTCATTCTCGTCTCTGGACAAGGTTTCGCCAGACGCCAGCGTGATCTGGATGCACAGGCGGCTCAGCTCTTTCAACGAGGGCGCGTCCAAAGTTGGGAAGAAGGAAACGTTGCACAGCACTCGCATCACTTCCTCTGTTTGGCGCGGAGACAGAAATTCAGGAGGTGTAAATAGCTCCTCTTGCTCTACATCCTGCACAGGCCCAGACCCAGTCTCCGCCTGCCCTTGTTCTCCGCTTCCAGCTTCGGCTGTAGCTGTTCTCTCGTGCGAAGGCACTCTGGAGGGTGCCTGCGAAGCGCTCTCTTGCGCCCCCTCCCCCTCCTCCTCTTGCACCGCGACGTCCGTGGGGCTGCCATCTTGCTCCGCACTCATCTCATTCCCCTCTGTCGCAGCGCCTGCCTCGGCTCCTTCTGCCGCTGCAGCCGACTCCACATCCTGCTCCTCCTGGTCTTCAAATTTGAACTCGCCCGCCTCGTGCTCCTTGTGTTGCGAGTTGAAGAAGGTCACGACCTCAAGGTTGCCGTTTCGCTCAGCATGCTGCCTCGGCTGGACGCCCCCTGCGTCGGGCAGGTACCACTTGGCCCCAGCGGAGCACAGCGACTGTACAATCTCCAGGTTCCCGACCTTGCAGGCCTCGATGAGAGGGGTCGTTTTCGTGCCTGGCTCCTGGAGGTCGAGGACGCTCTGCATGAATGCGTGCTCCTCGAGCATTTCAAGCAAATATGCGACAGAATCGCGCAGGTTCTCCCTCGCCGCCAAGTGCAGCGCGGTCTTGCTCTCCATCTCGTCGCCCGTGCCCATGCCCACTGCGAATATTTCGCTGGAGCGTGTGCGAACCACGCGCAGGCGAGACGTGAGTTTGCGAGAGCGGATGAGGGCAGGGGCGGGGGCAGGGGTTGTTAGCTGCGAGAGCGGATGAGGGCACGGGCGGGGGCAGGGGTGGCAGATTTCGAGGGCACCGTGCGTGCGCTGTGTGTGTGTGTGTGCGCGCGCGCGTGTGGGCGTGAGTCTACGTGCGCGCGTACATGCACACATGCGCGCATACCGTGTCACCATGCCGCGGCCCGCCGTGTGCGCCATGCGTAGCATCGCTGCCCGGTCCTGGTGCCGGACGGCCTGAAACCAGAGGTCCCTCCGCACCGTCGCAATCTTGCAGTGCTTGCTTGCCAGCGGACACTCGCACTCGCCGTCATCGTGCCCCGACATTGCCCCCCCGCGCGCGCGCTCAGGCGCGCGCGCGTTCGGCGGCGACTCGGCCTGGTCTGTTCGGCGGCGGCGACTCGTCCTCCGCCCTGCACGTCGCCCCAAGCAACGGCGCCAGTTCGTGGGCGTGTAAACAAGAGGGGTAGCCCGTCCGGTGGCGGCGGCGGGACGGCGGCGGGCCGGCGGGCGTGCTCGCAGCACGATGGACCACTCCAAGTCGCAGCAAAACTTTGACAGCCGCACACTCGCGCTGCTGAACCGCCTCGCGTCGCGGCGCCAGAACATGCCGTCCACGCCCGGCGCCCGCCCAGAGAGCGGCAAGGGGGACGCGGGCGGCGCGGCGGGGGGCGGCAAGGGGCCGCAGGTCGGCCCGCGGGGCGCGGCGGTGTCGCCGGGCATGCACCGCGGCCCCCCTGTGGACCTGTCGGGGAAGGGCTCCGTGAACCAGGTGCAGCGCCCGACGAGCGCGGCGCGCATCGAGCACATCCGGCTGCAGGGCAAGCAGGACCGCCACGGCCCAGCGGCCTCGGGCGGGCCCGCAAACGGTGGCATGAACATCCAGGTTGCTGCTTGCGCGCGGCAGCAGGCGGCGCGCGCGGCGGACGCGCGGGCCGGGTCGGCTGGGACTGACGCAGCACCTCACGCGCCTGCTCGCGGCGCTGCGATGCACGCGCGTTCTCCAGGGCAGGTTCCTCAACCTGCAGATGAACCGCGACGGCTCCGCGCGGACGCCGGGGGACCCAATAGCGCCGAATGCCGCGGCGCCGGGGCTGGGCGCGAGGCTTGGCACACCCGCAGGCCCGAAGCTGGGGTTTGCAGGGGCTGCGGGGGGGGGTGGCGGGGACCATGCCGACGGCGGCAGCGTGCCCATGGACCGCGTGGCGACCTCGCCCACCCGCCTCCTGCGTGGCCCCAGCGACAAGGGAGCAGGCGCACACGATGACGAGGAGAAGGGTGCCTCAGTCTCGGTGCGCCGCTCGGCGCACGGCGAGCCCGGCGCGGCGGGCGGCTCTGGCGCGGCGGAGCAGCACGCGCGCACCGACTCGTCGGGCGGCGCCGCAGCCGCGGCCAGCGCCGGCCCGCTTGTGGTGTGTAGGTCCAAGGATGAAAAGTTTGCCAACCCCGAACGCCTCAACCTTGGTGCGCCCCTTTCCCCACTCGCTTGGCATGCGTGGATGCGCGGAGTGTGTTTTGTTGTTTATGATCTTTGTCATTGTATGTATGTATGGATGGATGTATGTATGTATGTATGTATGTATGTATGTATGTATGTATGTATGTATGTATGTATGTATGTATGTATGTATGTATGTATGTATGTATGTATGTATG
>Ga0115006_10003512_pt1 | contig 10675 bp, 8 predicted proteins | sample ArcOceMetagenome_3_FD_88943 | JGI IMG/M metagenome (GOLD analysis project Ga0115006, IMG submission 88943) | Marine eukaryotic phytoplankton communities from Arctic Ocean - Arctic Ocean- Svalbard ARC20M Metagenome | ecosystem: Environmental > Aquatic > Marine > Oceanic | place: Arctic Ocean...
TCTCCTCCCCCCTCGTACATCAATTTCGAACTGGTCCACCAGCTCATTAAGAAGTACGTAACCAGGTGAGACGGTGCACGGGGAAGAAAATACTCCTTAAGAAAATATATTACCCCTTCTCTCACCACCGTTTTTCTTCGCTCATCGCAGCCCTCTCCTACTGACGAACGACCTCATTACACCCTACGTCACGGCAATTCTCCTGAAACTTATCCCTTCCCTCCCTCTTGCCTCTCTCTACGACTACCTCGTCCCTCTCCTTTCTTCCAACGAGCACCCGCACCTGCTCTCCGCGAAGCCTGCAATCCTCATCGCGCTAGCCAAGTATGCCAAGATCGACGTTGGCAACATTTATGGGGTTGGACACGTCGTAACCTTCACGGACGTCAACTTACTCCTCCCAAACTCCGCTACTGTCACACGTCGCCACCAAATAGTCACGGAACTTTCGACAAACGTTGCATCCCGTTTCTCGGAGATGAAAAGCGACCCGTCTCCCTCCAACTTTGAGGAAATCTTTCTCGAAGTCAAGAATCTCTGTGCCGATTCTTACTCTATTCTCCACGGGAAACCAGTCGACGAGATGATGTTGTCACTGCTCTTCAACTGCTCCCTCTTCCCCCCTCCTGCTAGTTCTCCCGCTCCTGAATCCTCCGACTCCACCAACGTTATAGGGGAGCTCATGAGCCGACAGCTTTGCGGTGTTTTTGACTCTCATCTCCCTTCGTCCCCTCCTCAATCCCCGGTCCCCTTCCTCCTCTTTACCATCATCAAACTCTCTACAACTTCGACGTCCTCCGAAGTTGTTTCTGATCTCGTCTCTGCGGCCATCTCAACCTACAACACAGCCGTTCCTTTCCTATCGCAGTGTCGGACCACCTTTATGCGCTCATCAACCCTCCTTCGCAATATTCTGGCTTACACAGCTCACATCAACATGTCCTCCTCCCCCCTCACCAACCCACCTAACTGCAAACGCCTTTACGAGCTCTGCTGTAAAGTTATCAAGGGATTCATTTTCAACCCTTGTCCCGCAGCTCCAGGCAACGCGACGAAAGCCAACGAAGATGACCCATGGGATGCGGACGACACTTCAAACTACCGGAAGAAGGCTACTTCGCTGACCAACGACTCTGACATGGACACACAAGGGAGGTGAGATTGATTATTTAACAAGCTCACCTGCGCTCGTGCCCCTTATGCCAACCCCTTTTGAAATCTGCTTCCCTCATCACAGTAACTCTCAGAGAGGATCTGCTTTCGAGGATTCCGACTCCGACTTCGACGACTATCTCCCTCAAAATCCAACCAACTTCATGCAGAATATGAATAAGAGACAAAAATCCAATTTTAACAGCTCACAGTTGTCCTCGAATGTATCAAACATCAAGAATGACTCCGACTCCTTCCTGTACCCCGATTCGCAGGGGGCTTTGATAATTGCCGCGATCCTTGCCATTCTCTCGCCAACTAAGACGATGTTGAAGATCATAGCCGACAGCTTCGCTTGGCCTGAAGAAACATACCAGGAGCTTCACAAGAAGCAGCTCGACGTCCAGCTTTACTTTCTGGCGTCTCCCTCCGAGATTGTCTCCTGTGTCACGCTCTTCACCACACCTGCTGCGATTCTGTCCGAGTACCGACTTCCAGAATCCAGCAGCGATAACGACAACGATAACAACGACAATGAGGACAGTGACGACGACATCGAATCCAAGATCACAGTGCCTTACCTTCTGTGCTCCATGTTGATGAAGGCCCGAGAACTTTCCCCAGCGTCATCGCCTTTCCATGGTTGCGGCTACGACCTGGTCACGAAACTTGTAACAATCGCCAAATCTACCATATTGGAAGAAGATGTAAACGACATCATGGCTCTTGCAGTGACGAAGAACAAAAGTCTTCGAAAGTCGATCCGATCGAGGGACGGTCTTCGCGCCAAGCAGCTAGAATGCCTAACTGCGATATTCATGCACTCCGAAGGCGAACTCAAGAAGGAGTGCGAGAAGGTTTTCACTCACCAATTGTTGAAGTCTGTTACAGACACCTCCGAGCAAGTTCGTAAGGTCGCCATCGATGCTCTTGGGGTCGCCTTTTCGCTCAGGGCGCCAGATTCTCAACTAGATATGTTCGATTCTTTGCTCAATGCGCTCCCTCCCCTCTCAAAAGATCCAAAACTGGTGGTCGAGCAATGGGAAAACTTTGCCAAAAATCTCACTCCCAAGTCGGAACACGAACTCGAGGCGATCATGGACATAAGGACCTCAATGGAATCGACATCCATTGCATCAATAGCTCAGGCTGTTGCGTCAACTCCAAACGTTCTCGTAGCTCGTAAGGGCTTCTTCAAGCTTATTGAACTCGCCGCTGTTAGGGACGACCTCACTGCCCCTATTGCAACCGCTTGCTTCTCAATGAGCAAGTCATGCGGCTTTCCGTCACTCACTGACATGATTAATGACGACATAGAGTACATCCTCAGCCAATGGCTTACAACCTCCTTGTCCATCGAGAACCTTCCTCTCCTGCTCTGTGACCCCGCTGCCCAGGAAGAGCTCCTACGCTGCGGCATCACATCTGTCTTCAACTATTCACCAGGCGACGAAGGGGAAAACTTTTCGGCGCACAGTTCTCCTCCGTCCTCTCCCATTCTCTTCACGCAACTTCCGCCCTCGGACACCAGGACAATTACTCTCGACATCATGCAGCTCCACATTGACGCTATCTTCAGTTTTCTTCATCGCAACTCTCCAACGCTCCTCCCTCTCATTCTCTCAATCATGTCAAAGTCACAAGTAGAAGACGAAGACATGGAGGATAGCGGCCACCGCAAAGGTTTCAGCGGGGAGGTGAGGACGGCCGAAGTAGGCGATGTGCATGTCGTTTATTTATTATAAACTAACATTGTCATCGCTTCGCTCTTATTAGTCTTACTCTGAGTCCCTCAACTCCTCGAAAAAAAATGACGGCTTTTTAAGGCTTAGTGAGTGCTGTGCGCTCCTCATGGGAAGCTCTTCTGACGATGCAATAGCATCTTGGCTTAAGGTAATGCTATGCGAGGAGCGAGGATGCCTTCTGCCATTCCCCAGGGAAACCTTTTTGTCGCTAACTAACAAAACCCTGTTGCGCTCGCTTCGCTCTCGCCCTCCTTGCCACTCCTTGCAGTTATACGTTCAGAATATCTTAAGCGTCGTCTTCCCTCTTATATACAACGAGACGGACCCGAAGAAAACGAACGAAGGAAGGCACCTCCTCAACAAGCTTGTAGGTTGCATGAGCGAGCAGGCGATGAACAAGCAATTACAGAAGGTCACCCATAAAATCATTCTTGGCGTCCTTAAAAACCTCAGCTCAAGGTGCTTCGAGGATGATTCGGGATCAAGGACGCTAGGTGACGAGGCCTTCTTCCAAGCGATCCAGAGGGTGGCGAGAGCCAAAGCAGGCGAACGAGAGGTAAGGCGGATGGATCGAAGCGAGTCGCATGATATCTTTCTCAACGATAAACTAACACGACTCATCGTTTCGCAGCCCGTCTTTACCCATTCCGTATTCCATGTGGCCGGGAGTTCTGTTGCCGAGGTTTTGATCAACCTCAAAGATTGGTTTGATAAAAGTCACAACCTTGGCGAGCAAGAGCGTCTTATCAATACACTGCGTCATGTTATAAGGGTCATCGTTGAAGAGAGCGAGGAAAAGAAGGAAGCCACAGGTCTCGGAATGGCCATACAAGTTATTTTGGCTTTGCTCATTGAGAAAAAGCTCAGCACGTACAGAGTGGAAATTCTCAACATGCTCGGGTTTCTGGTTACCGTTTGTCTAAATGATAAAGAGGAAGCGAGCAACAAGAGAAAGAGCAAGTCAGCTGCCAAGAAAAAGAGCAGCTCACGAGGTAGCAATCGAACGCATCTCTACCGTATGTTGAATAAGACCGTTCAAACTTTGGTCGACTGCTACGAGACTGCGGTGAGGAGGGGGAAAAAGGTCGAGGACGAGGAGAAGGCGAAAGAGAGAATAGAAAGCATCGAGAGTCTTGGACTTCTCGGCTTGAACAATGGCGGTGAGGGCGCTGGGGTCTGGGGCTGGGATAGCTTGTCGTCGGTAGTCGGGAATAGGAATGTCGTTGAAACACTCATCTCGAAGACCAACGAGGAGGAGAGGGTCGTAAAGGAAGGATGCCTCAAGCTACTTAACGACATTCTCATAAAGTCCGACAGTAGTATGGACGAAGAGGTGAGACATAACCCTTAGCTCGTAACTTCACTCCTCGTCACTTGTCATGCCACCACAACTACAACTACTAACAATCTTCTCTGCTTCACTCATCACAGCTACAAAACCTGGACCCTATCCCCCCATGCGAAGCACTTTCGATGGACGACGACCTCTCTACGCTTTTGTCCAACTTCCTTAAGAGAAAGGGAACCAAGAACGACGAAGCTACGTGCTACCACCACCTAAAGCGATTCATCAACTTCTGCGTACGTTACAGTAGAGAAAGGGAGATGAAGGCGAAACAGCAAGGCGCCAAAAGCGTCAAGGTAATGCTCGACCTCGTTGTCAGTGCTTTTCAAAGTCTTAACGAGACTCACGGCGGTGGAGGAAAGTTTCTATCTACAAGTGCTCACTATCCCCTCTTCTACAACGTCCTGAAGCAGCTCTCTAAGTTATGCAAGGAGGAGAACGACTCGTCAATCAAGTCGGCTGCCGCATCAGTACTCGGAAATATTTCTCACTTCAATTGGGCCGTGCTAGTTCAGGGTGAGGGCGCAACTGCTAGTATGGAAAAGTATGAACTTGGAAAGGAAGGTGAATTCTTGAACGCTGAAGGGGAGGATGGGGATGAGAAACACGACGCTATGCTCGGGTTGAAGATGAAAATTCTAAAACATCTCGGTTACAGCATCCTCACTGATCGCGCGGAGACAGCAATTATTGCGATGGATACAGCCAAGAAGATTCTCTTTACAAGGGCTGGAGCCCACGCGATGAACCTTTTGAGCGACGATGACCCCACGAAGGAGATCTTGGTCGCAATCTGTTCTATTACCGACAAACCAAGCGATAAGACCCACCATGGAGTCGACGACGCTTTCCTGAAGAAGCTCTGGGGCAAAGGAAAAAATGTGAACTGTTGGGAGAAGAGTATGTGGACATGTGATTCTCCTGGCAGCGAGGCTTACGAGGATTGGATCAAGAAACTCATCACGAGTATTATCCTCGTGTACTACTGGGAATATGAGGGGAGGAAGAGGAGAAAGAAGAAGAACAAAATCGTAATGAGTATGGTTGGCGAGGGCGAGGATGGAATCTTGAACGACGAGGGCCAAGAGAAGATCGAGGATTTGGACGAGATGCTCAAGCTTTGTGCAGAGATGACGTGCAAAGATTCTGGGTTTGCAGAGGTCGTTTTCCCCGCTATAGTTCTTGACCTCCTTGAGAAGGGGGGAGAGGGTAGAGGTGAGGGAAGGGGAGAATGGATGATAGGCAACACTGGTGATAGCTTTATAAACAGAAAATTGACCCAAGGCTTTGGCTGTTTGATTGGGGGCGAGATGAAGAACGTCGACGCGATAACTGTGGCTGTCGAGATCTTTGACTTCCTGAGGGTGATCACGAAGAGAGGCTTTCTCGAGTGGGGAGGACACAGGAAATGCATCACGTCACTAAAGGGGAAGATTTACCCCGATGCTACTGGGAAGGATAGGAGGAGAAGTCGGACACCGGACCATTCCGATACACACAACAAGGATCTGGGTCCCGTCGTGGAATGGAAGGGGATTCCCTTTGGGGTCGTTTTGAGATTGGACGGATTGAGCGTTGCGAGGGCTTGCTTGAAAGCCAAAAGACCTTGTAGTGCCCTCATGTTTCTCGAAACGTACTGCGACAACGTATTTGAGGGAAGTTCGGAGTGCCTGAAGGGTAGCGGAGAGCGCGGGAGGGGGTTGGGCGATGTCAGTGGTTTTGGGGAGAGGGAGGGCGAGGAGCGCGAAGGGGCAAAAGAAAGAATCGAAAATCGCCGAACTTTGAAGACGGTGTTCCAACAAGCGTACGATTTACTTGGAGAGGATGACGCGGTAATTGGAGTTGAGAACTCAACGATTGACTTGGACTTTGAGGTCGAGGAAAGTGGAGATATGGGGGGGATCAGCGATGTCAGCTTCTTCACAGACCCTTGGAAAAAAGTTCAGGATGCTGATATGAAGTTGCAGGGCGGAACAGATGTCTGGGCCTGGAAGGTCAGCCTGGGTGAAGGTCTAAATGAGCTTGGGCTCAATCACGTTGGAAGTGGGTATTTGGACGGGCTAAGAGGGATCGGAGGGGCCGTTGGCGAGGTCGGGGAGGACTTCAAGAGGCTCCAGGAGATGTGGCACGAGGGAGCCTGGAGGTCAATGACTTGGGGGGGAGAGGCGGGGTTTGGGGTGGGAGTTAGAGGGGGCGGGGAAAGCTTTCACGCTAATCTACACGGTGCCCTATGTAATGTTCTGCAGAACGACAGGGAGGCGTTTGGGAAGAGTGTGAAAGACGGAATGAAAGGGCTCGCTGAGATTGTCGGAAGCACTGCTGACGGGGAAGGTATGATGAGGACTTTCCTTCAAAATGGCTTGAAGCTATGGAGCCTCGAGGAAGTTGAGAGGATGGGGAGAGGCCTCACCGAAGGCGACGGAAGTGACGTGGGAAGACTCGTGGAGGAGTGGAGCGTAGGAAAGGGTGAGGAGGAGCTAGACTTTGTGAAAAGAATGTTCATTGACGACGTGAGGGAGGTTGGAACGAGGATCGTAATGAAGAGAGCGGGAAGCTCGACGGGCGAGACAGAAAAAGATTACGCTCCGTCCCTGTTTAGGGGGCTGCAGAGAAGATTGGGTGAGGCCATGAGGGGAGGTTGGGTTAAGGAGGCTAGGGGCATTTTGGGAAGATTGAAGAATTTGGCTGCGGGCGAAGGTGAAGCTGCGAAAAGGACTGGGCTCGGCTTCTTGGAATTGAAACTCTTGGAAGCGGAACTCTTGTGGGAGGACGGGGACTTTATGGGGGCGATAAGGTTGGGAAAGTTGGTTGTCGAGAAGGGCCAAATAAGGGGCGAAATCGGGGGGGATAATAAATTCCTGGCACGAGCCCTCCTAAAGTGCGGCAAGTGGATGGCCACGAGTAAGACCGACGGCGCCAAGGTGGTTCTGGAAAAGTATCTGAAGCCTTCTGTACTCCTGAGCAGGTCGAACGAGGGAACGGATGAGGAAACTTCGGAGAGCCACCTGGTGCTGGCTGAATTCTTAGCGGACTTACTGGAGCTAGTGGAGACAAGGATGAACAGTTTGGAGTGGAAGAAGGCCGGGAAAAAAGCTCAGGAGAGAAACGACGAATTCGAAGAGGTTTCGGCTCTTTATGAGACCAGAACGACACACTTCAAGACGCTCCAAAAGCAGAAGTGCCAGAACGCGGCGCATAAACTGGAGGTTGCTGCGAAGGAGAAGGAGATGAATGCAACTCGCAGGTACATGGTTGGCTTGCAAAAGGAGTTGAAAATTGACAATAAGGAAAGAAAAGCGGTGGAAGGGAGCAGGACAGATTTCACGAAGCTTAGTCTGCAAAATTACGTTCATGGGCTTTCACTGGACGGCAGAGAAGGGGGACAAGGTGGAGGAGGGGCGAAGCATATCTTCAGGTTCATCAGCGTTTGGCTAAAAAATGCCGACAAGGAGGGCATAAACAAGATCGCCGGAAAGGCAGCTGAGCGGGTACCGAGTTACCTCTTCGTACCCCTGATTTATCAGCTCTTCAGTCGTGTAGGTAGTGGAGTGAAGGATTTCAGAAGTGCTTTGAACTCATTAATTCTGAGAATATGCAGCGATCACCCTCACCACGGGATTGTCCAGCTCTTGACCTTGTCAAATGGAACTCACACAGAGGGTGTCTCCAAGGGGGCACAAAACTTTCTTGCCAACGTTGAGGGAGGGAAGAGTGCAACAGCTGGCGAGTTGATCCAAGAGTTGAAGAAAATGGGCCGCGGAGGGGAACTCACGTTATTGATCGAGAGCATGGAGTCGCTTTGTGACGCGTACGTTAACCTGGCCATGGCGAACACGACAAAGTGGCACGGGAGCAAACAGAAGGACATTCAGTTGGCCGCGATTTACAAGAGGGACCAGGATCCATTGCATCTCTGCCTTGGGAGGGGGAGGTGGTGCGACGGAAGGGGGGGGGGAGCAAAAATACTTCCCGCCGTTCTTACAAAGCCACCGAACGTACAGAAGGACAACGATTACAGTTTGCTGACTGGTAGCGATTTGCTGGTTGGTTTTGAGACCACCTTCCAACTCACCAACACGGGGCTACACAGGCCGAAGATAGTGAAAGCTTTAGGTGAAACGGGGAAGAAGTACAAGCAGCTTGTAAAGGGGGACGACGACATTAGGCAAGATGCTGTGGTTCAGCTGGTGTTCGGTCTGGTAAACAGGCTGCTGTGGGACAAGAAGGACCTGAGGATTACGACATATTCGGTCGTCCCCCTAAGTCCGATGTCGGGGGTCCTCGAGTGGGTCTTGAATACTGAGCCATTTGGAGAATTTCTGTTGGACAGCGGGCCGAGGATTGGTGCGCATAGTAGGTACTTCCCGGGCTGCTGGGGGGGCAATCTATGCAGGAACCACCTAAGGCACGCTCCGATTGGACAGAAGCCTGCAGCCTTCCAGGAGATAATGAAGAGGTTTCCACCGGCGTTCAGATTTTTCTTCCAGGAGAGATTTGGGCACAGTCTACCAGCATGGTGAGGCGGAGCGAGGGCTGGAGCGAAGCGACAGCAAAAGTATTTTACCACCTTCTTACATAACGAACACCCTTCCGCTCGTGGCTTCGCTCATCAAAGGTTCGGCGCGAGGCAGAACTTCACGAGGAGCTGCGCGGCTTCATCAATCGTTGGGCACATCCTTGGCATCGGAGATAGGCACTGTCACAACATCCTCATTAGCAACAAAACTGGCAACGTCGTCCACATCGACTTTGGAATCGTTTTCGAGCAAGGGAAGGTTTTGACGACTCCTGAAACCATCCCCTTCAGGCTGACGAGGGATATCGTAGATGGTATGGGCGTGACGGGGGTGGAGGGCGTTTTCCACAAAAGGTGAGGCGGAGAGGGAGCGTCTGGAGCGAAGCGTCTGGAGCGAAGCGACAGTACCTACAAAAAAGATATGCCGCCTACTTACCCACTAACTCCGTTATGCTCGCTTCTCCCCTCATTGCAGCTGTTGCGAAGTCCTTAGGGTCATGAGGGAAAACAGTGGAACCTTGCTCACGGTTCTCGACGTTATCACAAACGACCCCATGTATAGTTTCTTAATGTCACCGCTTCAGAAACAGAAGATTCAGGCCGAAGGGAGGGATCAGGAGGAGGACGGAGAGGATGGGGGAGGGGAGGGGGAGAATTCCGAAGAAATCGAAGGCATGGGGAAGATGGGAACGGCCGAACAGGACGAGGACAGCAACGACGCCGCGGCCAGGGTACTCGCCAAGATCGCGAGCAAGCTCAGGGGATTCGAGGACAACACAGTGGAGCAGCTGAGCATAGACGGCCAAGTGCTCTTGTTGATCAATGAGGCAAGGAGCATCGAGAACTTGAGCAGGCTCTACTTTGGTTGGCAGCCTTGGGTATAGGGGCGGAAGTAAGAAGAATTCGAGTGTTTTAGGCGTGTATAAGTGGGTGAAAAGTTGTGTTGTTAGATTAAAATGGATATCAGAAGGATTTATTGGGACGTTTTGGGAGAGGGGATTAGAGCATCGTGTCGGACTCAGGAGCGCTGCGATAAGCGAAGCGAGCGCAGGAAGGTTTTTTAGTTATATTGATATGCGGTATGTTGTTTTTGCTGTCGCACCCGCTCACCTCTGCTTCACCGCTTCAACATCTTCATCCTCCTCCTTACCCGTTGAACCCGGGGCCTCATCTACCCTCAACTTTTTCACGATCCACCCTGTTCTTGGCCGATTGCTGAGCCACTCAACCCAGCACCTTCTAACGTTGGGCTGAAGTCCGTACGCAACACAGTTCAAGAGACCTTGAAGAGAACGGAACAGGACCTGGAGGACGTAGAGCCAGAAAACCTCGTTATTTGGGTTGAAGGCGTTTTGGAGCCTATTGATGGTAGCCCAGAACCAGCACACCACGAGGATAAGAGGGTAGAGCTTAAGCCTCTTGATAAGGGCCTTGTACTTGTCGGGCATCTCAGCGTCTTGAGTCTCAAACATGGACTTCATCTGCGATGAGCGAGGGGGTTGTGAGCGAAGCGATGAGTGAAAGTTATTAAGATATTGTACTATAGTAGTATACGGGAGGAGCGTAGCGATGGCGAGGAGCGAAGCGACGAGCTAGAAGTTTTTTTGAGAAGAGATGGGGGGCACGTTGTCGTCGCTGCGCCCCTCCTAGTAATTGCGCTGTAGTAGTATACGGTCATCGCTTCGCTCCTCCCGTCCTTCGTTCCTTCTCAATTATCACCTTCTTCTCCGTTAAGTAGTAAGCATAGGCATTGAAGGCGATACAGGACCAGAGTGGACCGTAGAAGAGCAGCCAGCGCCAGACCTGTCCCACAGCCTGCTGAGTTGAGATCCAGCACCAAGCCCCAGTGTTCGTGTAGCTGTTGGTGAATAGGGGAAGGAAGGCACACAGGAGGGGGACGCCATATCCCAGGGTCAA
>Ga0115006_10003514_pt1 | contig 10675 bp, 5 predicted proteins | sample ArcOceMetagenome_3_FD_88943 | JGI IMG/M metagenome (GOLD analysis project Ga0115006, IMG submission 88943) | Marine eukaryotic phytoplankton communities from Arctic Ocean - Arctic Ocean- Svalbard ARC20M Metagenome | ecosystem: Environmental > Aquatic > Marine > Oceanic | place: Arctic Ocean...
ACGCTTCCCCACACCGTCCTTCGCCTCATTTTCGATCGAGTTGGCGACAGAAAGGTCAGTAGTGGGTGTCCACTCGACGTATCCGCTTTGCCGTTTTCGGGACTTTGCTTTTCCAGCACTTGCCGTCTCTGGTCCTTCCGGTGAGGTTTGTTTCCCGTCATTCTCGCATCGAATTTCTAACGCCTTCATCTCCGCATTGTCGACTTCTGCAAGAGTCTCCTTGAGAGGCACTTTGAGCCTGCGTGCAAGAGATCTCACGGCGCTGAATGGAATTGAAGATTTCGCCCCCTCTTTTGTGATGACTTCCAAGCACAATTGTTGTATGGGCGTATTTTCTTCTGATGTTTCGACACATTTGATCTTCTTATCGTCATTGGGTGGACGGTTAGCTCCCTTGCTACTGGAGTTCTCCAACTTCTTCTGCGACTTTGCCGCAACCTTCTCAAGATGCCCTCGATCAATAATCAAACGCTCAATCGCCTTGCCCCGAACACGTCGAGAGATGAGACTACGAACGAAAGGATCGAACAAGTGCTGTAAGCTCTCTTTCTGGACAGGTGCCCCCATCAAAATTGTCTCCAATATTGCAACAGCGAAGCCGTAACACTTCTTCTTCTCCAACACGGCCACACAATCCCATAACAAGTACGCCAGAGCGCTTTCCCAGACAAGGTGACGTAGCCAAGGTCTCTGTGCAAGCCGCCACGCGTGCTCCGGCGACATACCCGAGAAGTGAGATTGTAATACTTGCAGCCCGATAACCGACAAAACGAAAATAATTCGTTCGGCGTTATTTGTAAAAGTGTCATCGGTTCTGCCGTCCGAAGCGTCTTCGAAGCTTCGAAGAGTCGCTTCTACTTGAGAACAGATAGTACTGGCAGCAGAACCGACCGATAGTTTTCCGACAAGGTCTTTTCTACCGTCGGAAGTCAAAATATTGAGGTTATCAGGAATAGGGACGGCATTCACAATAGATTCGTCGCATTTACAGCTGCTGTTTCCTGATTTGGATCCACCAGCGCTCTTCGTACTAGTATCCTCTACATCTTCGTCGTCGATCTCTTGCTTCTTCTTGCGCCGCGATAAAGATTGGATCACTTCATTTAGCTCCATGAGGGTATCGATGACTGCTCGCAATTCAGCACACACCTCCCAACGGCGGAATTCCCCTTGGTCAGAAAAGACTTGTACCTGATTCTGAAGATGATCACTTTTTGTCCGTGCATTTTGTGCGGAATAGAGTATTGGCTCATATGACGCGGCAAAACCAAAACTCGATAGACCAAAGCGGGATGATAACCCTGGAAAAGAAACCCGATGCCAACTGCTACCACCAGACTCGAGCACCCGGCGCGCCTCCACAGGGATAGTGTCCTCCGCCTGCTTGCTCACTTCCAAAGTGCTTTCCGAGACACTTGCCCACCCCGATGTTCCCGAGTCTCCTCGCATCGATCCGGAACCGCCCACGGCACAGAGATATAATCGGGAGGCTCTTCGTAAGCTCAACAGTGGAGCTTCCCTGAGACGTATTGATGATAAAATTGCAAAGTGGTCCAAAGAATTTTCATCGGTCGCCATTTGGAAGGACTTCATAGCTTCATTCCAAGCTTGATCAATAATCGAGGTAACGTGGCTGATGTTGGATCTAGACCGAGAAGTATTGCCGACTGACCCCAGTATTCGAAAACCGAACTTTCTCAAAACGCTTTCGTCCACGTGTCTTTGAACGGGCAGGATTGCTGAAGATCCAGCAGAAGAAAATACAGATCGTTGTGTAGTCATTTGCTGCCAGATCAAATTATCAGCGGCTCCACTGAATCGATTCCTCCGCCTGCCGGCACGATCATCACTTCCACGATCATCGCCCCAGCCCCTCGAGCTTCCTTCTGAATTGCCTCTGTTCAAACCGGTGCTTCGGCGCTTCAAGTGTTTCCCACCGCCGAGCCGATTGAGCACTTCCGAACGTTCGGATGCATTAAGCAACACCCCAGAGCCATCGCTTGAAGTGTTTCCAGCAACAATGCCGCATTCGCGCTCCGAATCGAAAGAGCGAATCAGCCTCATATTGTGCAGCTGGATTATATCTTTGAAGAAGTAAACAAGTGCAGCCTGGTGATCGAAGAGTATTGGAAGTTGTACAGATTGCAGACCATTGCCATCTGACGAGGAGATGTCATCGTTCCCAGCTCCCGCCGACACAACGTCATCTCCCGGCAATTCGGTCCCTGTGTCGTCAGTACTAGTACTACTAGTATTGGAAACAGAAAAATAGTGCCGATAATAGCGGAAATAAAGATCGTCGACAGTAAACCAGGGCCCTCGGCGCCTCTCGAGGCGCGAGTACAAAAGAAGTGCGCGTCTCAGCAATAATTGCTCGCCAGAGTCCTCACATCCATCATTGCCATTGCCTTCCATGTCATCGGAGATTCCAGGGCAGAGTAAATCGCTTTGACCTCCAATCTTTCCATCCCAAACGCCTGCAAAGGCAGAGACTGCACTAAGATCCTCTCCACTTTCCCAAGCTAATATAGACCGAGTTCGGCCCATATCACTTGATATTCTGTCAGATGCAGCGCCACCTTCATTTTGCAATCCTGGCACCGGCACCCTCCATCGCATGTCATTGAGTATTGCGTGACAAATCTCAGCGATATGCTGCACATAGGCCGACGACGCCGGATTAAGATGATAATTGGGTAGGTCTTTCTGCCTATCAATTGCCTCCACTCGACAACTGTTATTAGAATCGGTCTCGTCCACACTGGAGGCCGGCCGTTTCATCGCCCGTTTGGTTGCCGCCGAGATGACAGGAGTTTGATAGGCACCAGCATTGGCATCGGCATCGCCTTGATCCTGGTTCTTCGTCACTTCCAACGAGACATTCTTGGATGAGGCATGAGGCGATTCCACAATCGTTGCTGTCGTCGTCGCAGGAGTTACAACACGTGCTGCAGCAGATGCCTCTTTTTCGGCATCCAAGTTTTTGCGTGCTTCACAATGTCTACTCCCATCGGCATTGACTTCAGCAGTATCCTTAGTTGTTTGTTCCGCTGAGGTTTCGGACTCATCGTCCGGTCCATTGTTTATTCGTTTCTCCCTCCGTGCCTTAGCCAGCGTCCTTCGGTTCCGACCAAGGCTCAGCCGGCCACCTTTCCTCTTGTCCTCATTCTTCATCGTGCCTCCATTGGCCTTATTTCCCCGCTGCTGCTTCGTTCTGGTTCCTTCTACGTCCCCTTCGCTATCCCAAACAATAGTCCCAGTCTGTCGGCGACTTCGGCCTCGCTTCCTCGGCGTCAGACCGGGCGATATCGTTTCAACGTCTACCTCCTCGATATCGAGGGTTGAACACCACTTGACCTTGCACTTGGGCGTTCCGACCTCGACAACGTGCGCGTGGTGATCAGTCTTTCCAACTCGAATCCACACAAGCTGCCCCGGCGTGTACGAGTGTGCGGCCGGTGCTCCATCGAGAGCGGCCGCTGCTGCGAGCTGATCAGGATCCCTCGACATGAAACAAAATACTATTAGCGAGGTCGCAGTGGAAGTCCGACGTGCCACGCCACAGGACTACCTACTAGAGGCGGTACTCGCCTAGAGTACTGCGTCGACGCTCCTGCCGCCTGCCGCCTGCCGCCGGCAGCTTGGGGTGGTGGGTGGTGGGGTAGCTGGTGCGGTGCGAGCCGGCCCGGCCAGCCTTTGGTTTTTTGGCGGGGGCGCGAAAAGAAAAGACAGAGAGAATGAATCGAGGAAGGAGGAGAGGAGGGCAAGTACAACAACGATATCAAGACTATTTACTTGGGGGTAGCGGGCACTATCGGCATCTACATGTATGTACTAAAGCTCAGATAAATTAATAGATTTACTGGTACGTGTAGGAATTCCTACGTACCTAGATCTACCGGTACGCGTAAAAGTTCAGAAGTAAGTTTGACTTCAGAGCCCAGGCCACGACGGGTATTTCTGTTGCGGTGGCTTTTGCTTTTGCTTTTGCTGCTGCTGCTGCTGCTGCTGCTGTTGCTGTTGACCATACGCCTGCTGTTGGCCATACGCCTGCGATTGTTGGCCATAAGTCTGCTGTTGGCCATACATCTGCTGTTGCTGCTGAGGGTTGAGTTGCTGTCTCTGCTGGCTGTACTGGCTCTGGTTGTACTGACTCTGGAAACTCTGATGAGGATTGTATTGAGATTGATATCCCGTCTGACCTTGTGGTTGCTGCTGATATGACGTTGCCTGACTCTGGGGGTGATAGCCCGCCGGATTCTGCTGCTGGTACGCCACAGCAGAAGTCTGCTGCTGGGCGTACTGCTGATGCACATGTGCAGCCTTGGCGTGGTTGGTATTCATCTCGAACTGAGCTGCCATCGCCCCACCACCACTGGTGCTGCCAGCCGCGTGTGACGAATGATGCGAACCGTACGACTGCTGATGCTGGTACTGGGTGCCGCCCGCCGTCGAAGTCTGCGGATATGACTGTCGCTGGTACAGCTGCTGCTGCTGCTGCTGCTGCTGTGATTGCCGTTGATGCTGCTGAGCATAGGTAGAAGCCAGAGTCATGGTCATCGCTGGCGGGACAGACGTTGACGAAGCCATGGATGAAGCGGCAGTGTTGGTAGCCGCCAAAATCCGAGCCCGCTGGGCCTCCATCTGGGCCTTTTGTTGCGCAGCAGCAGCAGCGGCCGCCGATCCGGACGGGGCGAAGGTTGGGTTGGCCGCGGCTGCCTCCTCCCGCTCCAGGTCCTCCTTCGAGCGCGCCTGCTGCCGCTCGAACTTCTCCTTATCTTTCTCGAAGTTGCCCCGATGGACGGGGCAGTAAATGCTCCCGCCCCGATCCATGCTGGCGCTGAAGCCGCAGGGCTTGCCGCGGGTGGTAACTGCCCCGCAGGGCTTGTGGCCGGGCTGGCCAGAGTAGCGGAGGCACTTTTCGGTAACGTCGTCGGACTTCCACTTTCCTCCGCCGCCGCGGTTGAAGGACGGGGCGTAGGTGTACCCACCGGCCGCATCGCTGCCGTCGCCGAAGGCGGGATAGCCGTCGGCGGCACCAGCACCGCCTCCGCCCTCCTCGTCGCTGTCCTGCCGAACATAGTCGCTGTGCAGGTTGCAGAAGGTGGAATGAGGAGCGGCCGTATTGCCGCAGGGGTTGCCGCGGGTGGTCGCTGCCTTGCACGGTCGCTCCCCCGGCAGGCCCTGGAAGCGCTTGTCCTTGGTGACGGTGCGGCGCTTCAAGCCCGTGGCAAGGCGGTTGGAATCGTACGCCGGATCTCGCACCTTGCGCTTCTCCCCGGTGTGCGGGTCGGCAGCCGACGCACCGCCACCGCCACCGGCAGCAGCGCTGGTGGTGGCGGATTTCATCGCCGTAACGCCCGTGGCGGCATAGGACATGTTGGCCGAAATGGCCGCCGCCTGCGTGGTGGTCGAGGCCGGGGTCATGAGAAGGGCGGTCGTGACGGCCCGCTTCTTCGTCCGTTCCTTCGGTGGCAGGTAGTAGGGATTGTTGTCGTTCGATGTCATCTGATTAAAGGCCGCCCACTGCTCGGCAGTGAATTCCTCCTCTTGCTCCTCTTCTTCAATTGCATTTGCATTCGCATCCTCCTCCTTCTTACCCCCTTCAGCTTCGGCGTTTGGTGTCACTGCTCCTTGGTCTGCTTCCTTGGAAGGGGCCTCAGTAGCACTAGTAGCGGTATCGGCGGGCTTTGGTGGCGCCTCGGTAGTCACTGCGGCAGGGACACTAGCAGCAGCAGTGGCATCACCAGCGACAGGAGCCGCCGCACTGGCAGTAGCCGCCGTGGGATCGTTCTCCTGCTGACCACCCTCCTGCAGAATCGTCTGGGCTCCCACAGGTGGCGCTCCGTCGGCAGTAGCTGCCACCGTTGTATCGGCCGCCTTCATGCCATCCGAAGGAGGCGCTACCGATACCGCCGCAGTATCTTGCTGCTCCTTATTAGTATTGTCCGCTGACTCCAACGCTGCAACAGCATGGACCGTCGGCTGGTCCAGCCCGAGCGCCTTCCGCTCCTTCGGGTCGGTAATCTCCTCGACGGCGACCCACTTCCAAACCTTGACGCCGCCGTCATCGCCACCGCCAGCGGCACCGCCGACGGCGAGGGGGTCCAGCGGGGTGCGCCGGACGCGGACGAACCTCCGCACGACGCCGCCGCTGGCCTCGAGGCGCTTGGCGGCGGCCGACTTCTCCTGGAGGGCGCCGCGCTTGGCGCCGCGGGACCGGGCCCCGCGGACGGGGGTCGACCGGCCGGATTTGCCGCCGACGGCGTACGCGCGGGAGGTGCCCCACCCCCGGTTGGCCTTGGGGGGGGCGAAGGACGTGGGGGCCGCGGCCCGGGAGGCGCGGCCGCTGCGGGTGCTCATTGTCGGTGCGTTTGGGCGTGTTTTGGTGTTGGGTGCGTTTTGCAGTTTGGAAAAAAGAGCACAAGATGTGTCGGGTTTCGGATGTGTCGGATACTGAAATACTGCGATACCGAAGGCTCGAAAAGATGATGATGGAACGTTTGTGATTCTCTACCTCAACAGTAGAGCTGGCTACTACGTAGTAGCGAAGTTGATGGCCGCTCCACCGGTGGCGTGGAGGAGATACGCAACAGCAAAAAATGAAACAGAATGAGGCTTGTGGAGTTTTTGAGGAGGAGAGCTGTCGACAAAGTGATAAAAGGGCCTTGGACACGTGGCTGACGCACGACGCGACAATGGCGACGATGGTCCACCCAAAATTTGCAAGTGCAAAACGAAGCAATTACTGCCGGTATTGCACTTTGAAGGCTGGTCACTCGTCGCCGCTGCCCCCATCCGCTATCTGGCCCTTCACGTGATATCGGTTTGTGTTTTTATCGCCTTCCTTCGGTCTCTCGTAGATTCACGCGCAATCTGCCGAGAATGAGACCGTGGAAAGACGGAAAGACAGTGCTACTTTCTCTGTCTACTACACAAATACTACGTAGTACATAATAATGGCAGCAGCAACCCCCGCGTCGCAGGTCGAGCAGGTCGAGATCGAGGCGACGTCGCCGTTCTCTGTCTCCCTCGCCAGCGTGGGCCTCATTAAGGAGTTCGCCGCCGCCGGCCCGGGCTGCGCGGCCGCCAATGGCCTCCTCAACGGCCTCGAAACGACCAAGGTCAAGCTGCAGCTGCACAACAACGCGAAACCGGTTTACAGCACCCCGACGACGAGGGGCGTCATGACGCAGATCGCCAGGGAGGAGGGCGTCGTCCGGGGCTTGATGACGCCGGGACTGACCGCCAGCCTCACCCGCAGCATGCTGTACGGCGCCTACCGGGTGGGCCTGTACTCGTCGTGCCGGGAGTGGCTCTCGGGCGACGGGGATCCCACCCTCGTCCATCGGCTGATGAGCGGGATGTTCACCGGGGGGCTGGGCAGCATGCTGAGCTGTCCCCTCGACGTGGTCCGGACGCGGATGCAGGCCGACTCCGGCGTCGTTCGGAATGGGCACTACGTCACAGGCCTGCGAAGAGGGGAGGCCGTAAGATATCGTGGCATGATCTCGGCCTTCATGACCATCCTGCGGCAGGAGGGACTGAGGAATGGGCTGTACCGCGGAGCCTCCGTGACGGTGGCCCGCGCCTCTCTTCTGAACGGTGCGCAGCTCGCCAGTTACGACACCCTCAAGCGCCGCCTGGGCTGGGAGGAGGGACCGGCTTTGCACTTCTTCTGCGCCTTGGCGTCCGGCGTCATTGCTCAGACTGTTGTGATGCCCATCGACACCATCAAATCGCAGATGATGCTGGGAGATGGGTTCCGAACGGTCGGGGAGAGAATAAAACGGAACGGGCCCTTCTGGTTGTACCGTGGCTGGGCCCCGGCCTGTGCCGGTCAGGGCATGATCATGGTGCTGCAAATGCCTTTGATCGAAGAGTTTCGCAGGCTGCTCGGAGTGGAGGCGATCTAACTTTTGCTGCTTCGTTGTTGCTGCATCTCAAATGCTCCATTAGATTTACCTCCTACAGTAAAAGCTAGACTAGGAATTCCTCTATATAATCCAAGTAGACTTTGAGAGGTTCGCTGGCCGGCCAGCAAGGAGAGAGAGGCGAGAGGGTCTTGAAAGAAAAATGAGGCGCGACTAAAATACACTCGCGCATTGGAAAACGCGACGTGGAGGTTCGGTGGTTTGGTGCTTTCGGTGCACGCAAGTCTCGAGGCCTCGAGGCCAAGGCCAGCATAATATGATGCGAGAATAGAGAGGCAGAGACCTGCGGATACTCTCTATTACCCCAGATCGACTTACTAGTATTACATTCCCCATAGAGAAGCAAATATGACGTCGTTGCTTGGTAGTTTGAGCCCCTTTCGGTCGCCGAGCAAGAGTGCTCGCCTCTTCTCGCCGAACAACACGCCCCTCCAAATGCGTGCCGCCAAGCTCCAGCACCCGCCCGTTCCCAGGGTATGCGTCGTCACCGGCGGGACTGGCTTCGTGGGCCAGCGGTTGGTGGAGATGCTCGTCGAGCGCGGGGCCGAGAAGGTTATTTCGTTCGATATCGTCCCCCCGCCGGCGAATGCCTGGAAGCACGACAAGATAGAGTGGCGCATTGGTGACATTACCGACAAGGCGGCCGTCGAGGAGCTGGTCCAGGGTGCCGACTGCGTTTGGCACAATGCCGCGGCGGTCGGTCCGTTCCACCCCAAGCCACTGTACTTCAAGGTGAATTACGAAGGCACGCTCAATGTCATCGATGCCTGCAAGAAGGCCGGTGTGAAGAAGATTGTCATGTCTTCCTCTCCGTCGACTCGCTTTACCGGCGAGGACGTTGATGGCCTTACGGAGGATGAGATGCCCAAGCTTCCCCTGAAGAAGTATTTGCAGCCCTATGCCGAAACCAAGGCTATGGGCGAGGTTGCCATGTCGGGGGCGTGCTCCCCAGAGCTGATGACCATCAGTGTGGCTCCTCATCAGGTGTACGGCCCTCGCGACAATCTGTTCCTGCCCAACCTCCTCGAGGCCGCCGGCACCGGCCGACTTCGCATCTTTGGCGAGGGAAAGAATCGCATCTGCTTTACCCACGTCGACAACTACTGCCATGGACTGATCATTGCCGAACGTGCCCTCAAGCCGGATTCTCCTGCACTTGGCAAGTTCTACATCGTCACGGATGGAATAACCCACCCGAATGGTGAGCAATATCTCATCTTCTGGGAGATCCTCGATGAGGCCATCAAGGCGATGGGCTTCAAATCGCTGTGGGAGAAGGCCAAGCTCCCCAAGCCCCTGCTCTTCTTCCTGGCCAACATATGTGAATTCGTGGGATGGGCCTTTGGCACTGTCTTCAAGCTCAACTATTTCAACGTCCTGGTCCTTACCATGCACCGATGGTTCGATATCGCCGCGGCCGAGAAGGATTTGGACTTTGAGCCCATCGTTGACTTCCGCGAGGGATGGGATGAGACCATTGTGTGGTTCAAGGAGAACTGGCTCCCGACCTTTAGCAAGGGCAGCTTAACAGGCATCAACGAGAGCACGCAGGCCAAGATTAATATTCAGGCGAAGGACCCATCGGCAGATAAGAAGGACGATTGACTGGAGGCCCTGCCTTGATCCCTGATACGAGATGAGATATTAATTTTGAATGTGCATATGCGCTCGCAAAAATGATGCTCTATTCTTGGATCATGGTACCGTCACTATTGCAAAGCATTTTCTTTGTTGTTCCTGTGGATGAACTAATCAATTCGCAGTACCGGTACTGCATGTTTCCCTACATAAATAAATATAATATGGGGCACACCATTTGTTCGTCATCCGTCTTCCTAATATTACCCAAAAGTTAAACAGAAAAAGTGCATGTCTATGTATAGTTGTTGCGTTTCCTTCTGACCGTCGTCGTCATCCGTCAAGGTCAGGGCATATTTTCAGCGCGTCCATTTTCATCGCAAACAAAAAGCACGCGCTACCCGCTTGGACGTCTGTGATAATTTAGAAGGCCGGGTTGCCAATGAGGGCAGGTACGGATCCCGGAATATTATTGGCGGCGATGAAGGACATGATCGCGATCATGGCAAGTCGGCCGTTGTTGAGTTCACTGTCCTGCTTCTTCGACATGGTCTCGGCGTTGACGCCGGAGAAATCAATGGGAGGGAAAACAATGGTAGGGTAGGATCCCCCCTTGGTGTAGTGAGTTCCCTTGGCCTCGGAGATCATCTCAGCAATGAAGATGGTGAGAAGGATCTGTGCCTTGCCGGCATCGGGGACGGCAGCCCAGGCATCGAGGGGCTTCATGCCGGAGAGCGACTCGAAGGAGACGTCGTGGCTGAGCATGCCGGGGAAATGGATGCCAGATCCCTGGACGATGTAGCCGGTGGTGGCAAGCATGGCAACACGGCTGTGCTTCAGCTCGGCGGCACGGAACCAGAGGAGAGTCTCCTCACTTCCAGAGGTGGCCAAGTCAAGGGGGTCGAAGTTCTTGATGGGGGCAGTGCTGCCGGCCATGTCGTCAAGGCTCAGGCTGAGCTGAGTGGAGGCCTGTCCAAATAATACAAAGTATAGAGATATATGTGATGTGAGAAAGAAAGCATGAATATGTGATCAGGTTCGAAAACGAAAGGTGGGAGCCGAGCATCCAACATTCCCAGGTGAGCTTGACTTGTTCTTTTGCTTTGTAGCCCTTCCAACTCCTTCTCGTATCTCGGCAATGCCCAGCGTTGCACATCTCCCAC
>Ga0115006_10003515_pt1 | contig 10671 bp, 4 predicted proteins | sample ArcOceMetagenome_3_FD_88943 | JGI IMG/M metagenome (GOLD analysis project Ga0115006, IMG submission 88943) | Marine eukaryotic phytoplankton communities from Arctic Ocean - Arctic Ocean- Svalbard ARC20M Metagenome | ecosystem: Environmental > Aquatic > Marine > Oceanic | place: Arctic Ocean...
GAGGACGGGAGTACGAAAGAGACAGCGCGACAGATGTTGAAGTAGTAAAGTAGCAGTAGTATTAGGTCTTTACAGTAGTAAAGTAGCAGTAGTATTAGGTCATTAGGAGGACGGGAGTACGAAAGAGACAGCGCGACAGAGAGCGACAGAGAGAGATTGAGAGCAACAGAGGAGGAGGAGGAGGAGGAGGAGGAGGTTTTTATTGACTGCCTAAGCAAGTGAAAGAAGGTAGGTAAACACAACGCCCTGTCGGGTAACACCACCCTGGGCGCTCGTGGCCCAGTATGCGGTGGCGAGCTCTATACCTCCACTCTCCGCTCGGCGAGAACGCCAGCGAGAGAGAGAGACTTTTTTAGTCCAAGACCACGTGACCTAATACTACTGCTACTGTACTACTGTAAAGACCTAATACTACTGCTACTTTACTACTGTAAAGACTTTGTTAGTGCAAGACCACGCGACCTAAAGCCTGCCGTTGCAACAGCCGCCATACTGAGCAACGAACACTGGCCCAACCGCTCGGCACCGCTAGACGGACACACGCGCTGACCACACACTCCAGATCGGCCGCTTTTGACACTAGTTTTGGCCTCTTTTGACTCTGGACGTGTTTCACGGACCGCAGCACGTGCACATCACTCACTCGCACACACAGACGTCCGCCTCTATTCCCCGCCCTCGCTTCGCCCAGGGCACTTTGCGCCCTGGCATCTCACGCCAGGGAAACCACCACCTTTCTCCAGTCCCTTCCTCGGCCCCTCACGGAAACGACCACAGGAGGAGACACGCGTCGTCGGATGCTGACACGGCGGTGGCGCCGTCACCAGAAATCGCTATGTCCATGACCGTGTCGGCATGGCCAGTCCACCGCGCGACCTGGGCTCCACTGCGGCCGTCCCACACGCCGATGGATTTGTCGACGCTGCACGAGAGCAGCAGCTCTCTCGAGGGGTGCCACAGAATCTTAGTCACCGCGGCCTTGTGCGAGCACTGGAAGCGGGGCGTGTCTTGGTGCGCGTCGTACACAAAAACATGCCCGTCGATGCCGCCTGTCGCCATGTATTGCATGGAGGGAGAGATTGCGACCGCCTCAACGCCGAGCGTGTGGTTCCTGTACGTCGCTACGACCTTCCCCGTGGGCGCTCCGCCCGCCGACGTGGCAATGGCGGTCAAGATGGCCGTCGCATCCTCGGACCCGGTGAGAATGAGGTCGCCTTTGCTGTCGATGCTGGTGATGGGGCCGGCGTGGAAGGTCCCAATGCCCTTGGGGTCAGACATGGAGATGAGGCAAGAGCTGTCTTTCGGGTTCCACACGCGCGCAGAGCCATCCTGGGACGCTGTGATGACGGTTTTGCCGTCCTGCGAGAACATGCCGCAGGTGACCGATTCGCTGTGGCCGCTCAGCACCGCCATGCATGAGCCGCTCTGGGCGTTCCACATCCACACCGACGCGTCTGAGCTGCCTGCCAGGAGCACGTCGCCCTTCGAGTGCCACTGCACAAACGTGATGTCCTCGCCCGGGCCCTCGAGGTTGGAGACGAGCTTGCCGTCTGACGAGCTCCAGATCTTCACCACGCCGTCCATGCCAGCCGTCGCCACCAGCGTACCCGTCGAGTTGAACGCCACCTGCAGCACTGTGTCGGTGTGCCCGTCCAGCACGGCAATGCGCTGCTTAGTGGCGCGGTTCCACAGCCCCCCCGTGTCGTCGCCGCTCGCGGACGCAATCAGGTCTGGGTTGGAAGGGTGAACAGCGACGCCGTAGATAGCGTCAGTGTGCCCCTGTATCCGACCGTTGGAGATGTCGACGACGGGCTCCTCATCCTCCACGTTGCCCTCTGCCTCCTCGTCCATGTCATCTTCCTCGTCCCCGTCCATCTCGTCGTCCCCACCGTCGTCGTCCTGCCCGTCGAGCTCGCACACGATGTGGCCGCTGTTGTTCGGGTCATACGGGTCAAGGAATGCCTCGTCCTCGCTGTCGCTGTCCTCGCCCTGCATGTCCGCCTCCCCCATCTTCGCCTCTGGCGGCGCCCCGGCCTCAGCCATGGCTGGCGGCAATTAGCGAATTTTTGCACGTGCGTGAGTCGGCAGTCTCTCAGAGGGAGGATGGACGGCGAGCAGGGCCGCCAAGGGGGGGGGCTGTGGGCGCGCACGCGTGCTTCGCGGCCGCCGCTGTCGTGGCGCGCCCCGGCGTCACCGCGCACTGTTCGGTGTGCCCCCCCCGCGCGCGCGACCCTGCGCCAGCCGCGCCGTGCGCAGCAGCATATTTAGATATCGGGGTGGCGCAGGGGGGTGCGTGCGGGCGGCGGGGTTTGGGGGCTGCAAGCACGGTAATCTTTCCTCGCGGCGGACGCCCCATTCCGCTGTCGAGGGACAACACTGCTGCGAGACCTTGAGCATGATTATTTACCTGGCGTCGCTCCGCCGTGCGCGCGTCGGGCTAAGACTCATGGCATATCGGCGGGGGGTGCGCGTCGCGCGCGCGCGCGTGCGCACGCGAGTCGTGGGCGCGTATGCAATGGGGGGGTGGACGGCTGGTGCGCGCACGCTGACGCGCTCCCCCGTGTGCACCCAGCATGCACCGGGGCTGTGCAGGAGGAGCGAGGCTGCGGGGTCTGCCCGCGAGGGAGGGCGCACGCTGCTCGGATGTCGTGTCGCGGCCGCACACGGCGCAGGTCTGTGCTCGCCCGATTTCCCGGCCGGCAAGCTTGCGCGTGCCTGCTGGCGGAGCAACAACATGGCGAGGTCCTATGATCCACTTTAAAGTTTGAGGATATCTGAGGATGGGGGGGCTCTGAGACTCGAGTCCTCAAAGCGCCTCTGTCAGGATGCAGTGTGGTATGGTGCGTGCGCGATGCTGTGGGCCTTGTTTCTCCTCACCCGACAAACAACGAAGCACTATTGCGCTGCAGCATAGCCTCTGTCATCGTGATTTTAGCCTTTGATGAGGATCTTGCCTATTGTTGCAGCCGATCTTTGCGCAACATGTGTGCGTGTGCACACGCACACACACACACACACACACACACACACACACACGGCTCGCGGCGCGCATTCGTTGACGCACGGCCGCGCTGCAATTCTGACACACCAGCGTGTGTCTGCTTGTGTCGATGGGCAGTTTGCGGTGGCGCCAGGTGCAGCGCCCGAGGTGCAGCGCTGCAGGAGGCGAAGGAGCAAGAAGGAGCTGCGTTGGGATGCGCACTGGTGTGCTAGAGGTGATGGGTTCGATTCCCCACCGCATCTGCCGTGCATCGTGTCACTGCAAGCAGAAGCGAGAGATGTTGAGCAGGACGTGGAGAATGGGCGCAACGCGCCCCCAGTCGCGTCGGTGCCAACCGGGGTGCACCCACCCAAGCGTGCCTTCGACGTGGCCATGTCACGCTCCAGCGGGCGCGGCGCGCCCAACGGAGCCGTCGGTTCCAAAGATGGTCCAAGGGGGCCGCTTCGCGGCGCAAGTATAACGCACGCGAAGTATGGGAAAGGGAATGGCCACGTGGCCCCAGGGTGTTTTGCCCATCCGGGGACCCGAGCTTTCTGGCTAGGTGGCGGGTGTGCGGGCGGCCGGCTGTCCGAGGGCCGGCCAGGCGAGGGCGCGCACCAAGCAAATGCTCTTCCGTCTTTTCATAATCGACGTTCATAATCGACGTGGCAGCCAAGCACCGCATAGCGTGTGTATTGTGTGTTGCAGTCAACCCGCTCCCGCTTGACCCGCGGGTGCGGGTCAAGCGCGCATTCGAGCGTTTGCCAGGTGCGCGTGACCCCTCCCGCAGGACAGTGTCTGCGCCACGTCTCTTACAGTCTCAGCCCTGAAGAAGCCCTCAGCCAACGCTCCCTTCCTCTCCCTCCCTCCCTTCCTCCCTCCCTCCCTCACCTCCCTCCCTCCCTCTCCCTCTCTCTCCTCGCTGGGCGCATTATGGGCGCTCCTCGACGATGTCGATGTAGTTACTTCCCTTGATGCCCGCCCACGCCTCGCCGAGCTCGCCGCGGTACATGGCCATGGCATAGAAGGGTATCAGCGTGCCCGGGACTAGATATATCATTGCTGGCTGGGCCAAGTGGAAGGAGCCGACAATGACTTCGCACATGAGCAGCCCCACAACATACCCCGTCATCGTCACCGCAAAGTACCCGCTGCGCAGATCGATCTTCCTGTTGTCGTCGAAGCGCATTGCAAAGGACAGGAGCAGACCCGGCAGGACAATGTCCCCGAGCCCGATCAGCGTGAACTGCAGGTCGCTGCCCTCCTGCGAGAGGATCAGCGGGACGAGGATTTTGATGGGCACGTCCAGCTTCGTCGCCACCGTCACCATGACGTTGGAGCCGAAGACCGCCGACGAGCAAAAGACCCAGAAGATGTCATAGAAGAAGGCAAGCACGAGCAATACCGTGTTGACCATCAGGCTCGAGATGCGGATCGTCGTGAGGAAGAAGACAATGAGCGAGATCGCGAGTATGTTGTTCAGGATCCAGCTCTTGGTGATGAGCCAGAGCGCCACCGTCAGGATGCACACGGGCGCCAGCACAAAGGCCAGGGTCGGCGTGGGCCCCAGCAGCGGCACATCCGTGTCGTGTGAGAACCGGTTGCTGGTCATGTGGTCCACGTAGGGGTAGAGCGTCGCGCCGAGCGCGATGGTGGCAATGAAGCTAAAGAGGATGGTGATGAGGAGCGACATGGCGGACATGAAGTAGAAGATGAGGAGCAGCGCGGCGCTCGCAACCACCACGAACAGGAAGGCAGAGTGCAGCTCCAGCTCCCCCGCCTCCTCGAGCTCCCGCATTTCCTGCCGCTCGCTCGTCGACATCTTCTCCACGTTCAGAAAGGGCGGACGCAGAGCCCGATGGCAGCAGTAGATCAGGATGACGGCCGCGATAATCACCACCAAAAAGTTTGCTGGGTCCAGCCGCGCCGTCCTGCTGGCGGTCTTCACGCCCGCGTCCCCGCCACTGCCACCCTCCTCGTCCAGCGCCTGCCGGGCCAGCGGCACCCGCGGCGCGGCCATGCGGCCAACAGTACCCCCGGCGTGGCGGCGCCCAGCCCGTGTTGCGCCCGCGCCCTCCCCCGCCGCCCCGAGCACCATGCACGCCACGCACGCCGCCGCGAGCAGCAAGGAGGTGTGGGCGTTAAGCCGAGCGGGTGTCTTGCGCCTGGCACGCAGGCCCCCGCGCACCGCGGGCGCAGACGACGCAGCCATTCCCGCTTGCACTTGGTCAGCCCCACACCACGTCTCCCTGAGCGCTGCCCGCCTGTGCGCAGCAGCCATTGCCACGCCCGCCTGCACCGCCGAGTCCGGGGTTAGTCCTGCCCATATGGGGCACGCACGGCCTGTCACCGGGCTGCGCCCTGGACACCTCCGGTATGCACTATTCTTCCGGACAACGCTCTCTCTCACTCACACACACACACACACCTTGTCGCCGACCTGCGGCGACGGCGCCGCTTGCGGAGACGACACGAATCGGCAAAACCTGTTCTGTCGTTCGCCCGGAGCTGAAATCGCTCTAGTACAGTAGGTCATTCCCCATTGCGGAAAATGAGAAATCACTACCCTCTCGTCTGAAAGGCCAGCGGCGACAGTAGGCGGCGGCGCACACGGGCGCAGGGGCAGCGGGGCGGGGGAGGGAAGCGTGCGGCGCGCGCGTCGCCGGTGATTGCACGGCGCCGTATCGGGGCCTGGCCGGTACTCCCCACCACCGGCACCCGAGCTGCGGAGAGGCGAGTGCATGCGTGCGGAGTGACGGACGGTGTGTGAAAGCTCGCGGTGCGCCCCGCTGTGCGCTACGGCGCGGCGCGGGCGGCGTGGGCGGCATGGGCAGCGCGGAGGCGGGCACGTGCCCTGCCCTGTCGGTGCCTGACCTGGCGCGCGTGGGGGTGCGCAGCAGAATGGCTCGCGGCCGGCTCGCGGCGGCGGCGAAGGCCGGTCAGGCGCGCCGCTGAGCGCCGCGCCGCCGCGATGCGGCCGCTCCTCCTCGTGGCGGCTGCCGCCCTCGCGTGCTGCGCCGGGCGAGCCGCCGCCCAGGACAGCCGCGAGGCGCCGCTGCTCGGCGTGTCGCTGACGTGGGCGGTTAACCGCGACTTCCGCACGGGCACCCGCAAGGTGAAGTTTACGCTGCGGTCGGCGTTTCAGTGGGGTCAGGATTTCGGGAGCACGAACCCAGACTGGGCCAGCCGAAGGTACGATCCCGAGCATCTGCCTGGCGACCGAGTGAGCTTGAAAGAGCCATTCACCGGCGATAAACCATACGGTCAGCGTTTTGGGGTCCTGCAAATCGTGCAGTGCCGTGATTCAAACTGCGCAAGACAAACCATCGAGTCGTTCGACAATGACTTCGTGGTGCAGACGCACGACAAGATAAAACAGTACACGGCTGGCATATTTGAGCATGAGTACACTGTGCCTGCTGACGCCGTCGCCGTGCTGGCCTATTTGACGTTTAAGACGGACTCGCCTGTCAATCCCGACTCCACTGCATTGGGTGAGGAGTTCTCACTCGTCCAACGTTACAGGACAGCCTCGGACATCAACAAAGACCACTGGTCTGCGCTGCTGCCCCCGGCCGCAGGTGCGACAGTGAGGTCAAGCAGCTGGGAATTTTGCGCGGGCACTCCCAACGCTTTTTGCAACTCAAAGCAAGACTGCTTAGACCAGGGGCTTTCCGCGGACTGCGGCGGAATCACGAACCCGGCTAGCACCTATGCGGGTTCAGAGTACTTCGGCCAGGCCTTCCTTAGCAATTTTCCAACAAGCGTATACTATGTGGCCGCCACGTTTGCACAGCTTTGCTGCTCCCAGTGTGGAGTCGGTCAAGAACTATTTGGATGCGGCGCGCAAAAGCCTCGCTTAAAAAATTATTACTCGCCGGTGGTAGCCTTTCCCCTGGCGTTGTTCCAGGGCGTTCATACCGTAGGGTCGGGCTCTGTGCGGATAAAGATCTCAGATTATGATGGACACATTCTGCGTTTGATGCCAATGAGGTCGCAAAACCAAAGATACAGAATTGCGACCATTCACAACCCGGCACTCTCATACCAAGAGCAGAACGCATGGAAGACGGACACGCTTAATGCAGGAAAGTACAAACTGCACGATTATTTCCCCGCAGAGGGGCCAGTGTTGAGACTAGAGGCGCCGTCAATCCCGCCCACCGATGGCTCAAGCAGTCCTGCAGGCAGGCTGGCTGCCACGCGACAGGTTCTTGAGGTGCAGGATTTTTTGTGGACTGACGATGGCATCGAAGACTCCACACCGGACCTGCCGGCCAAGGACACTGCCGCTGTCACCATGGGTGTTGACGTGGACAACGACAAGCCGACGGCAACAGGCGGAGGCAGCACTTCGCAGGTTGTGTTCTCCACATTTTTCCAGGGATATGGCTCGTCGCAGTGCCCTGGAAATCGCCTCCCGCAGTGGAAGCCGGGCATTCCCACGGAGATCGAGTGCAAACACAACGACGACAACTGCTTCGTCTCGCTGAAGGCGACGACAGCAACGCCCGCAAAAACAATTGACATCATCGAGGCTCCTGGATTTGAGCGGTTGAGGGTTGACGTGCAGAATGGTTATCAGACATGCGCAAATTTCAAAGGGCTGGCAGAGAAACCGTCGGGCGTGAGTTTTTGGGATGCAGGGGACGGGGAATCCCTCTGTCGGGATTTTGGAGCGGTTTCGCCGTGCGGCTGCTGTGGGCACCGTGCTGGGTGCCCGGAGGGTGATACCTGTCCGAACGAAATCCTGCAGAAGAAAGAATGCCGATACAACATGTACAATTACGATATTTCGCATGTCGGTGAGCAAAGGGTTATGTGCTTCGTAGCAACTGCTGAGTACTGCAAGACGGAGGGGAGGGAAGCAGAGGCAGAATGCAGCGGTGTGACAAGCGGTGCTCTCCCGAACTCGGAGACGTGCTACTCGCAGCCGCTGTGCGTGCGATTCAACATTGTAGGGCACAGGCCGAAGTTCGTTGCGCCGACTCAGCTGCAGGCCAACTCGTATGATGCGCTGGGCCGCTTGGTGCCAGGCAGAACAGATGTGGCGGCTTGTTTGGGCACCCCGCTGCAGCTCAGCCTCCACGCTGTGGACGAGGACCGCAATGACCAGGTCCGAATTTTTGTCGATGACGAGCTCCGGCCCACGTCATTCTTCTCCAGCGATACAACCTTTGATTCCAGCTGCGGCGAGTTCCAGCCGTTTGCCGGCCTTCGCGTTGGTGTGAATGACGAACAGGACTCCATCGTGCACTTGCTCAATGCTGAGTTTGACAGCACCATCACCGCCGAGCTCAGTCCTAAACTCGCGTGGCGCAAAGGCAACGCGACCCAGGATATTCTATACACATTGACGCTCGAGGCAAAGAACGGCATCGAGACGCTAGGGGACCCCGACTGTGGCAACCTGCAAACTTGCAGACAGCGGCTCCTCAACATGCATCGTGTCGTATGCGGATATGCATATGATAATTCGCGCTCCAGGTATGCGCGATGGGTCGGAAAGCGAGCTCATCCCCAGCTGGATCCGGATACGAAAGATTACGTCGACGACCACAGTCTGGGGAGCTATGCATCAGATCGCCACTGTTGGAAGATAACACTGCAGGCTCCACCTGTCTTCATTACCAATGGTACAGGCTGCATTTCCAAGCAAGGAAAATATATCAGGTCCACGTGCACCCCCTTCGGTGATGTGACCAGTCCGGGCTCCACAGTCGACACAACTGGAAACCGGATGTCATACGCAAACATCACGCTCAGCGTGCTGCAGGAGCTCGACGTGCAGTTTGTCGCCTACGATCCTAATCCCGAGGATCGCGTGCAGTTGTTTGTGATGGAAGACCCTGGCATTCCGCCTGGCATGATCGTAGGACGCTCCGTCTGTCTGCCTCGTGAAGCAAATCCGATCGAAGACTACGATCGGAATACATGCCCCTCAACAACGTGCGGCAACGGGGGAAAGTGTGAATGCAGTTTCACGAAAAAGTGCGACCCGGGTGCCGACGAGTCGATTGGGAGTGAAGCAAAGGGCGCCAAATGCCGCTTTTGTGACGGCGACAAGTGCAACCTGAACGAAAACCCGGACCTTCCTGCCCCCTCCCTCCCGAACGTCGACGCACGCAACAACTGCCCGACCAAGTGCGGGCTCAGTGCGAGTGAGTCGAGCTGCGAATGCACAGGCTTCTGCCCAGCCGATCTGTCGTGTAATCGCGCGAGCATGCGTTTGCAATGGAAGCCGAACAAAGAGGACTTCGGCAAGTCGTTCCTCGTGTGCGTGTTGGCGCGCGACAACTCGAATTTGTGCCAGGGCCAAGGGATTCAGGGCGTCACAGAGCGCGGTTGGTATGGGGAACAGCATTGTATGTATCTTGATGTGGTGGCTCCGGCGTTCCGCTTCGAGGGACCGTGGATTGAAGAATTTGTCAAGGGCACTTCCAAGGAAAAACCCTACGGCATTTACGCGGGCTGCAAATTCAGCATAAAGCTGACGGTACAGGAGACGTCGAAGGGCGATGCCAGTTACGGAGGAATGATCAAACGCAGCAATGCTCTTAGCCAAGCCCCCGCCGACGAAATGGAGTTGGCCACCAACTTGAAGGGTGAGCAGAAGCTGGAGGTGGCCGTGACTCAAGCGGAGGTATGCACTGATACATCGAAGACCGAGTGCAGTGCGATTGTGGATGTTACGCCGCGGCTGGGATCAGAGGGCTTCTACTTCCAGCTGTGCTTTGCGGCGGGCGACCAACTGGGGATGGTGCTGAACGCTGGTATTTGTATACAAGATCCGACGCTCAAGCCTTGCAATTTAGATAGCGAGTGTGCGCAGGGCATGTGCCTGCCACTCTGCTTCGATTTGCGTGTGGAGAAATGCCGATACTGCATCCAGGACGGGCCCGAAACGCTGCGAATCATCAAGGACCAGTACATGATCGACACCAACTGGATGCGCCTGTGGACTCTAAACGCTGACTCCTTCGGCAACCTCGGAACCGAGTGCGAGCAGTACTTCGACTGCGCCAAGGATGCGAGCAACGTGACTGCAATCGACAACCCGGAGCTCATCTTGCCTCACGACGGCAGAGGAAAGCGCATCCTGTGGACAGGCGTCCTGTATAACCCAACAGAACGCGAGAAAGCAAGGGAAATCGCATGCCGCTTTCGAACCGGTTTGAAGAGCCTCCAGCACAACAACCCCGAAATGCAAATTGGCGATGGCGAGCTCATTCTCGAGCCGGGTGACTCAGTGTGCATCGGCTCCTGCGATGCCGGCACCCTGTTGAGCAGCGACGGCATCCCCACTTGTCAAGGCATTGAGTGAGAGACGCGACACTAGCTTGCTCTTCTGGGTTAGGCGCCTATTCAACTTTGTAAAAACAGAAATCTCAGCACTGTCCATCGCCATCCCCCCGACACACCCTGGGCGCTCTTTTTTCTCGGTCCCGCTGTCTGTCCGCCGCACTCTGAGTCTATTATCCAACTCATCCTCCACCACAATGTAGAGTAGACATCATTACGAGCCACTGCATTTACAGTGATATGATACTACCTTTGCACGTCTCTCTCCCTCCCTCCCTCCCTCCCTCCCTCACTCTCTCCCTCACTCCCTCACTCCCTCACTCCCTCACTCCCTCACTCCCTCACTCCCTCACTCCCTCACTCCCTCTCTCCCTCTCTCCCTCTCTCCC
>Ga0115006_10003517_pt1 | contig 10669 bp, 5 predicted proteins | sample ArcOceMetagenome_3_FD_88943 | JGI IMG/M metagenome (GOLD analysis project Ga0115006, IMG submission 88943) | Marine eukaryotic phytoplankton communities from Arctic Ocean - Arctic Ocean- Svalbard ARC20M Metagenome | ecosystem: Environmental > Aquatic > Marine > Oceanic | place: Arctic Ocean...
GACTTTGGAATAATTGCGGGATTTGCGGTAGCTTCGTCCCATTCGCGCGGGTATCCCAGTAATATCTCATTCTTGGGGGAGCACGTTGATGGCTTCATGGTGTATGTCATCGTGACGTAGTTGCTAAGGGGCGCGGGAAGGGGCGAGGAGCGAAGTGACGAGCAGAAGGTTGTTAGTAATGGTGATGGGCGGTACACTTTTTTGTTCACACCCGTTCTCACCTCTCCTGTGCCAGCTGCAGACGGTCGAAGTCTGCGATGAGCGAAGCGAATTGCGAAAAGGGTTGGAATGATGAGTGAGCATTTTCGCGGTGGTTTAGGAGAGGGCGCATCTTGTACGGAAGTGCGAGCGTGTGCAGTTTTCGCCGCTTGCGATTGCGTTGTCAGCTCGTCGCTTTGCTCCTCGCTCTGCCTCACCTACAATTCTCTTCGCATCCTTTCTATCTTTGCTATCAGCGTCTTCGTCGTTATTTTTTCCTAACGGATTCGCCTCCTGCTCCTCGTGACTCCACTCTGAAGCATCTGCGGCTTTTGCAAGAGAGCTGAAGTTACGGGCGGCACCGTCACAGTGATTTTGGAGAGAAGCGGTCAAAATTTCGGAGCGGGGCCGGGGTCTTCCATCAAAACGTGCCTTCCGCATTAAGGACAGGTTGGACTTCCATGCGCTTTCGATCGATCTGCAAACTTCTGCATTGATAGTGTCATTTTCTGTCCATTCATGACAAGGAGGCGACGGACGGAATGCTGCAGGGGCGGGGCGAGGGGCGAAGCGACGAGCAAGCGGTTGTTAGTTAAGCGGCGAGCAAAGAGAGTCCAAAGTAGGTTCGATAGTAGGTTCGATAGTAGGTTCGATAGTTGGTTCGATAGTAGGTTCGATAGTTGGTTCGATAGTAGGTTCGATAGTGGTTCGATAGTTGTTTGTTTGTTTGTTTCCCCTGCCTCGCTTCGCACCAACCCTCCTCCGCCTCACCAGGAAAAGGTTTCTTTTCGGCATAGCCTAGAGCGTACCGACTAACGCGCCCAACGCAGCATGGGCACAACACAAAGGCTGCTCTTTGCTTGAGGCAAGCATCAAGGACAGCATCTGTCGCCTCACCACAAGCATGAAGAGCTACACCAATATCAAAAGTTTCGTTGAACTGTTCGGTTGTTCCAAGTACCGCTCTGACGTTGTTTGTGGTGGGAGGTAAACTTTTTATTCTGTCGTAACCAATCTGGATAGAGGACGGCTTGGCATCTAAGATTGTTACTTTTGCGGAAGAATTCATTGTGGAGAAGGGAAGAGCAATGTAACCAGAACTGTGAGGAGGAGGGGGGGGAGGAGGAGGAGCATAAGGAGCATAGCGACGAGCAACAGGTGAGGAGCGTAGCGACGACCTGAAGAGTTCTATAGGCAATATGATATTCGCTCCATCCCGGTATGTTGCTGTCGCTTCGCTCCAGTCGTCCTCACCTAGCGCAGAATTCGACCACGTGGGGAGGGGAGAATGAAGGGAAGCGAGACAGACAAAGATTGACAGCGGCAATCATGTTCCCGACTTGGTGGCGTTTTTTAGACGCCCGACCAGCCTCAAGCTTTCCTCCACTTGGATCAGCGGAGGGAGGAATCGACGACCATTCTAAGGCATAAGGGAAGGGAGGATCAGAGTGGAGGGAGATGGAGGGATGAGCTGACCTAACTAACTCCAACGCGCGCAACCATAGACTAGGAGGGTTAGGAGGAGGAGGTTTCCGAGGAGGCCGGCCGAATTGGAAGTTTTGCGTATCCTTCCAGCCCTGGCTCATTGATCACAAAACAAGCCCACTGGGAAAACCCAGCCTGACTAAGGTAGGAAGGGCGTGAGTATGAATTAAAGGTATGACTGTGTTAAGATGGTATATAGGTGTTACGCGACGTCGATATGAGCGTTCGTATCGTCAAATATCAAGCGAGTCGATTTTAAAGGGCATTTAGATGAACTATTTGTGTTTTAATGGATGCATTTGGGAAGATATTTATATTTGAATATATTGGAAGTGGAATATTGTATATACAAAAATTCTTGAGAATTTTGGAGGGTTAATAATTAATTATAATTCATTATCTTATATTATTTTATTCTATATAAATATATGTATCATATATATAATATAATATGTTACTATATTGTCATTTGTATGTTATCTTGATAGATCAAATTTAACGAAATTCAAACATACATTGAGATACATTTGATTATTAATTATTTTAGATCTAGTATATATGTATAATATATATACATATATAGTTAAAAATAGTTTAATTTGTAATTTGGGAATAGCTCGAAATCAGTCAAACACGAATATATCTTGTCACAACACGCTTTTGAACAATACGGTATCCATCCTGCCACCAAATTCGTCCACTTATTGACTTAGAATATCGTTTTGTCACGCTTGTTACTCACAGCACATAAGAAGCAATAGACGCGGGACTGCGAGTCTATGCTCCTGTCTGTCATCTTCCTAACGTATCTAATCAATAAACCTCCGGCAACGGTATGCAGTCACGACCCTCAAACCTCTCGTGCGACCTCCATTTACGACCTTCTCCCTCCCTCCCCTCTCAAACTTCACACAGTTGGGAGGCTTGATAAGGACACAACGGGGGCTCTATTAATAACCAATGACACTAAGCTAGTTGACTTTGGCACCGTCTCTGGCCACGTTGAGAAGGTCTACGAGGCAAAGACGATGGGTATTTTGACAGAAGACCAACTTGATCAATTGCGGACAGGTGAGGCGTGGAGCTGGAGCAAAGTGACAATGGGAACAATAAACCATACCCCCCCTCTTCACGAAATTCCTTTAACTCGTTGCTTCGCTCCTCGCACATACCGCCTAACTAAAAACTAACAACCCTCCACTCTTCTCACCTCGCCCAGGGGTCGACCTTCAGGGTGGCCTGGGATTCTCAGATCCTTGCCCCGTCTCTGTAGTCTCTCACGAAGCGAAGACAACCATACTCTCTCTCACCCTTCACCAGGGCAAGAATCGACAAATTCGACGGATGCTCCATTCCGTAGGGTCGGGCGTAATCAAGCTTCGGCGGGTTTCTATTGGTACCCTCACCTGCAATGATCTCCAAGAAGGCGAATATCGCAAAGGTGAGGTTGTATAATATATAATGTCGCTTTGCTTTTAACCACCCATCATTCCAACCCCTTTCGAGATTCGCTACGCTACGCTCATCGCACTACGCTCATATTACTGTGCTCATCGCAGTAACTCACTCTGAACTCCAATCCCACCTAAGTTATAATTCTCCGATATGAGGACAACGCAAAAGTCTAATCAGATCTATTCCGTATATTCCCCCCCCCCCACCCCCTTCACTCTTCCCCCTCCGCTTAACCCATCCATGGCCCCTTCAGCCAAACCTTGACGTCTATGGGCGGCTCGTCCTTCCACCTCATGCTGACCTCGACCTTTGCGAATAGCTTAATCTGGAGAAGCCTCCACGAGAGTCCCTTACTGACGACCCTAGCCTCCTTGGGGGTGCAGTGAATCCTCTTCTCCTTCTCGTCCTTGAACTCAAAGTCGAAGAGATCCTGGTGGTCGTCGCAGTACACCCTGCTCTCAACCCCCATCCCTGGACAGAGCACGGTGAAGCTGGTATGAGCGAAGCGACGAGTGTAAGTTGTTAGTTAGGTAGGAAGAAGGTATGCTGCTTTTGTTGTCGCTTCGCTCCAGCCTTCGCTCCAGCCCAGCTCACCTCTTCTCCCCGATCCCAATGATAATCCCCATCATACTTTCGATCGGATTGTCCTTCAGGTAGAGTGCCAAAAACACCCTATCGCTTCTCTCTTGTGCCTTCTTTGCCCCCATCTTCCTCTCGTTACACCTCTCCGTAAGAATACCCGCGGACTCAATGTTCAAAACACTTCCCAAGTATTCGTCGACGGCCTGCTCTCCTTCCAACGTACACTGGAGCACTCGGTGCACCAGAACATCGGCGAAGCGCCTGATCGGGCTCGTAAAATGAGTGTAGTAAGGAATGTTGAGCGCAAAGTGGCACCACTCCTCCTTCTCGACCTCCCCCGCTGCGAAGTAGACAGCTGGTTGCATTGGGCTAGTCAGCAGGGCCGTGATGGCTTGTAGCTTCAAGCCATCCTCGACCTCACCTCCCTCGTTAACCCTCTTGGTGAATTCGTTCAAGGTCCTCTGGAGGGCCTCGCTACTGCTCGCGTCGATGTCGACCCCTGCCGCGCCTGCCAGCTCGACCACCTCGCACAGACCCTTCTCTAGGGGCCTAGGGTGCCTCCTCAGAACCCCGCCACCCTTGCCCCCAACGATTAGCTTCTCAGCGACTAGGTAGTTTGCAAGGAGCATGAACTCCTCGACCACCCTATTGCTGTCCTTGATTGGGTAAGGTTCAGCAAGATCAGGCACCTTGTTCTGCTCATCTTCCTTCATCTTGAAGGCAAGTTTCACGCGGTGGAGCCCCACGGCCCCGTTGTCGTACCTAAGCTTCCTCCTGTTCATGGCAACCCTGTGCATGAGACGGACCCTCTTCACAACTTCATCCATCGACTTCCCAATGGGGCGGCGCGTGGGGTCCCAGTTCACGTCGTCCTGCGCTTTATCGTTGTTCCCAGCGACCCTTTCAATGATGTTCTGTGCCGTCTTGTAGTCAAGTCGACAGCAGCTCTGCGATGGGCAGAAGGTTGTTAGTTATAGTGCTATGCAGTATACGGTCGTCGCTACGATCCTCCTCCTGTCATTCGTTCCGCCTTACCTTAATCACAGACTTCCCGTACCACACCTTTCTCCTTCCGTTCTTGTCCACCTTTAGGGTTCCATCGTAGTTCATGTCAAATTCCAAACTGAAGGACAGCCTCTGGACGCCCTCATTCAAACTGCAAGCAACCTCGCAAAGGGGCCTAGGAAGCATAGGAATGACCCTGTCGACCATATAGACGGTAGTACAGCGATTCTGGGCCTCGATGTCCGTCTCGGACCTGGGCTTCACAAAGTGACTCACGTCGGCAATGTGGACGGAGACCCGCACTCCACTCCCATCCTCGAGCTCCTCAATACCCAACGCGTCATCGAGGTCCCTAGCTGTCGTGGGATCAATGGTGAAGATGCAGCTGTCCCTGAAATCCCTCCTCCCCTTGAGCATCCTGGCGGTGGGCTCCCAGTCAGCCCCGTCTCTCCCCTCACTCACAGCATGCTGAACATCCTCTTCCACCGACGACGGAAATTGCTCAGTCCAAGTTATGTCGTGCTCCAGCAGGGCTGCTATGGTCTCCCCCTCAATGTCGGCTGAATCTCCCAGAAGCCTCAAGTCTTTAATGGCGGGGAAATAATTGTGCTGCCCCCAAGTCGACGGCTCGCAAATCCCGGAGTAAAGCTTGTTAACCGAGACCTTCGCAGCGCTGACCGAGGGGATGTAGAAGACTGGGTACTTGTTCGAGACTGGGTGAAACTGAAGCCCATTCTGCGATGAGCGAAGCGACGAGTAGGGGGGGGGGTTGGGGTTGGGTTAGCGTAATGTATAGAACAGCATCAAGCAGCTCGCTACGCTCGCCGCCTTCGCTCCTCGCTCCGCCTCACCTTCTCGTTGTTCTTGACAATCCCAATCACCTTGATCGACTCACTCGAACGGATCACGTGCAAAACTTTACCCTGCCGCTGGGGCGCCTGCTGGGCCGCGGAAGCCGGAGCCTTCGGCTTCGGTGCCGCAATCTCTACCTGAGGAGACCAAAGGGATTGCTGCTTAGGCAGCTCATTCCATGTCTTGCTGCAGCCAGCGGCATCATCATCAGTCCCAACATCGTTGTTATCAAGATCGACGTTCACGTCCGAATCGCCGACCGCATCGTCGTTGAAGTCGTCTCCGAGATTAATCCCCTTGACCGCATTTACCAAGGAGTCATCCTCCTGTTCCTCACCCTGGTTCCCTAGCTGCACGTAAACCCAATCCCCGTCGAAGCAACGGTTTTTGTCCTTCTCACCCTCAACCCTTACGTCACCGTCACCCGGCACCGACTCAGGTACGAAGAGAGAAGCATGGCTAGAAACGGGGGTAACAAAGCCTCCCCTCCTCGTCGTCGTCAGAGCCCGATATTTACCGAGAACCAAGTTCGGCAAGGCCCGAAGAGCATCCAAGGGGACATAGTCAGGCTGGTGGGGGGCGGAAAACAGTGAATTCATAATCGGGGTGAGTCATGGAAGGCGATAATGGCTCTGTTATACAACAACCAATGACTACTCACGTATACCTTCCTCCTTCCCGTGCCAGACATACCACATCCTCCTTCAACATATCCTCCTCGACGACCGAAACTTCCACCAGACCCTCCATTTGAGGGTGTTCGATTTCGCTGCCTTGTCCGGCCCTTGCTGCCTGGGCTTGCTGGGCCCTTCTTCGTAGAAGAAGAAGGGGTCGAAGGGCCAGAATTCCCCTTTTTACTTTTATTCTTGTTATTCTTTCGGTTCATTTTCTATATTCTTTGATTTGACAATTTGACAAGAATGGGGGGAGTGAATCATGGATCTTGGGAAAAAACAAAGGTAATGATTGCGCTCTAAGGTCAATAAGTTAACATTTACAGCAACTTCATTGCCGCGAATAACACTTTGCACACTTTTTCGAACTCTCCTTTCTTTCCGCTGCGAAGGCTGGCCTTGCAAACGTTTACCCTGCTGTCAGCCTTTTCTCCCATTTTAATGACCTCCATGGTAAAAACTAGGAGGGGTGAGGTTGCGCTGAAGGTCGTCTCACAAATGATGGAGTGCGTGGCGACGTCGTGGTTTTGTTTGAGCACGATGTTCCTGGACTTGCAAGCCTTTTTCATTTCGTTGAAGAGGGCCTTGACAGGTTTCGAGGAGGTACTGCTGACGGCGGTGGCTATTGGTGTGGTGCTAGTGGACGTTGCTGGGGTGCTCGTGGACGGTGTGGAAGTCGTTGAGTTCGAGGGGGCGTTGGGGTTGGATGCAGCAGAGGGGTCTCTGATTTTCCTTCCTCCCCTTTCCACCCCGCTGCTCTTGCCACCCGCACCAGGCCTCGTGGGCACGACGACAACGGGGACGGACGCAGCTGCGCGGTCGCTGTTATCGCTCTTCTCGGCGCTCCTCTCGGAAATTGTGTCTGTATTTATCGTACCCCCTTTCTGTGGGGGCTCCACACCCTTGAGTCCTTGTGTGACAGTGGCCCTCTGCTGCTCTGGCCTCCTCCCCTGTCTGCTCTCGCCCCTGCTGCTACTACGAGTTACTGGCCTCTCCCCGCTGATGTTGTGGTCGGCCCAGGGACTAGTCGCAACGACTGGGCCTCCATCTGGCATGTCTGCCGGGCCTGCCGGCCTCGCTGACATGGGGGCTTGGGGAGCTTGGGCGTTTGTCCCCCCACTTCCCTCCACCCTCGCAGTCTGGCTTCCAGTGGGTTGCTCTCGCTGCTTGGCCTTCTGCCTCACTGATCCCTTCCTTCCTGCAGGCGGTTTCCCTCCCGCCACCGTCGGGAGCTGTCCATTCACTGCCGAGGATACGGGCATATTGGCGCCTTGCAGGCCCAACCGAGGGACCTTGACAGAAACTGGACTTCCGCTAATCTTCAGTTCATTGAGCTGCTTCGAAGGAGCACTGCCTGGCGAGCCCCTGATCGTGGAACCCCTCCTAGAATTGGGATCCTCATTCGATTTCGTAGCAGTCGCAGCCGCGGCCTTTGCGGCGGCGTCCGACTTCCTCCTGGCATCAGCGTACATTTTCTCTCTAAGTTCCTGTTTCTCCTTGTTCCTCCTCTTGCGGTTGAGGAGGAGAGAGTAGGAGGTGGTGAGGTGGTTGTGGGCATCCGACTTTAAAGACTCGACGACGGCAGCAGGCTTGAGCTGCAGCTTTTCGAGCTGATCCATGATATCCTGGTCGAACGTCATCTTGTCAGCGGTCTCCATGGGTTCCGCGGGAGGCATGTTGCACTGCATGTACCATGGGTGCCTTCTTATCTGATCTATCGTGTACCTTTTCTCTGGATCAACCGTCAATATTTTCCTTATCAGGTCCTTGACCTCGCTGCTGATGAAGTCGGGGTTCTTGTAATCTCCATCTAAAATCTTCTTGTAGAGCATGCTCGTGTTACTGTTCTCGAAAGGCAAGTAACCGCAAACTAGGGCATAGAGAATGACGCCCATGCTCCAGATATCGGCCTTCGGACCCACGTACTTCTTCCCTGCAATCATTTCCGGGGCGGCGTAACAAGGGCTCCCACAGGCCGTCTGGAGGAGCCTGCGGGGCGAGGAGCGAAGCAACGACCAGAAGATTGTTAGTTATTGCGCTATGCAGTACAAGGGTGGAGCGCATATTTAATGCTGCTGCTGTTGCTTCGCTCCAGCCGTCCTTTGCTTGGCCTCACCTGTCCCCTTCGTGGGTGTTCGAGAGGCCGAAGTCTACTATTTTAATCAACCAACCCTCAGAGGACGACTGAAGGAGCAGATTTTCTGGCTTGAGGTCCCTATGCGTGACCTCCATCTGGTGAAGGTATTCAGCCCCGTCAACAATCTGGTGGAAGAACCCTGCAGCAAGCTTCTCCTCGACGCGTTGATGGGCGACGATGTAATCGAACATCTCCCCTCCGTCTGCATTCTCCATGATGAGGTAGATTGTCGTAGGCGTGTCGAGAACCTCAAACAACTGAATAATGTTTCTATGTCTGTTCCTCTTGAGGATCTTGATTTCCCTCGTGACCCTTCTGACGTCGGCAACCTCGATGATCCTGCTCTTCTCAAGGACCTTGATGGCCACCTTTTCACCAGTGATTACATGGGTCCCTACCTTGACCTTACCAAAGGTTCCCTCTCCGACAGACTTTCCAAGGAGATAGTGCCCAACGGTCTTGCCCCTGTGTTGAGGTGGGGGGGGAGGGAGAGGGGGGGGGTTTAGGGTGAGAAGAGGAAACGGGACGCGCTAGATGAGATAGGCAAAACAGCAAACCTCTCCAACTCACCTCAATTTCGTCGGGTTGACCTTGTTCATCCCAACCGAAGCAAAGGTTTCGTCCTTGTTACCGGGGGTGTACTTCGACTTCCTCGGTCTTGCACCACCGGCACCCCTTACGGAGACCCGGGGGGCGGCACGAGGGGCCTCCATGACAGACGAACGAGGCTGACCAGCCTTGCCCTGCTGACCAGCCTTGTATGAGTACTGGTTGTTAGAGGATGCGTTCGTTATGGGATTACGCCCACCAGCGTCAGCGTTCGATACCTTCCTCCCGCGACCAGCATTATTGTGACCCGATCGGTTGTTCGACGGAGGGTTGGGTTGTCTAGGATTGGAGTACATGATGAAAGGTAGGATCGACAAGGAGGGAAAGAAAGGGGCAGACCTGGACGAATCGGGGGAAAAGAAGCTCGGACTTGGAAGAACTTGCACCGAAGGTACTGGACTTTGCCAAGTTGAGTCCAAGTCACCGAATTCCAAGAATTACACTGGGAGGTTTCGGGTGACTGACCACGGGCAGGAAGAGGTTCTGACTGTGAGAGGGAAAGCAGAGGATTGCCGCAGTGACAGCTACGAAAATTATGGGAAAGTATCGACAACGCGTGGTTTATCGCCGCTAGATTTGTATTTTGTTGGGTTGGTGCAACAGTTTACTGAAGAAACCAACATCCAACTGTGCAGTTTTTGGACCTTTATCCTAAAAAATGCCCCCCCCCGCCTTCACAAAAAGAAAAATATTTCGAATTTGGCAAAAAGAACTACAACCCTACCCCGATCAACCCGAAACTACGCTAAATCCAAAGTTAGAAAGGCAAGAAGCTGCACTATTACCTGATTCACAAAGACAAGGCGGAAGCGTACAACGCTGCAACGCCGCCCAACGTTGCGGCACATTACGCAAAAGGGAGGCGCCTAAAATTTATTGAAAACGAAATACATCTCACAGGACAAAACAACACCTTTGCTGAAAAGGCTAAAAAGTTCCGCACCCCAACTCCCTTATCAGGTGAAAGGGGTCTGGATGGAGGTTGGGAGTTATAACAGAGTTTGAGGCTTGTGTGCGATTTTTGCACAAAATCGTTTTCGGTCTAGAAAGAATCAACCTTATTAGAAGCACACGAATTTGGCCTATCACGTTGCCGGCAACACAGCCCACAAAATAACCCCAAATATTGACGAATCCAATCTCCTCGATTAGATAAGGAAATCCTCCACTTAGAAGAACGATCTAATAATGGAAGAGCTACAGGATGCCATCGAGGATGCCCAGTATGTCAACGCAATGTCAGACGAGGTGAGTTAATGTCTTTGAAGTAGATTTTTGCCTTCATGCCGTGGGGGTTGGAACGACGAAGGAGTTTTAGGTCCTTGTTATTGCTTTGATGATATGAAAGAACTGACGATTTATACTACCAATAATATAAAACACACAAAACTTTCTGTTAAACATCACTAACTCTTCATAACGACGCTATCCTGTCCAAAAACACCATTCTGAAATCCAACCCACATCGTAGGGTCCCAAACCCAGCAAGGAGTGGCCCTACCCTGAGAAGGCAACGCTTGACGCTTGGAAGGGCACCAAGGATAGCTCATTCTGGGCGGTTGAGAAGTTATGCGAGCAGGGTATGCCTCTGTACATGGTGAGTGACTTGCAACAGTTGCAGTTTTGCTGTGTTTATCTTTGCGAATCTCTCCCCCTCGCCCCCTTTCCTTCC
>Ga0115006_10003518_pt1 | contig 10668 bp, 4 predicted proteins | sample ArcOceMetagenome_3_FD_88943 | JGI IMG/M metagenome (GOLD analysis project Ga0115006, IMG submission 88943) | Marine eukaryotic phytoplankton communities from Arctic Ocean - Arctic Ocean- Svalbard ARC20M Metagenome | ecosystem: Environmental > Aquatic > Marine > Oceanic | place: Arctic Ocean...
CCAATGCCGCCGCACCTCGCCACTGCAGCGTTGTCGATTCCACACCAGTCCGCGCGACAAAGACTAGGGAGCAAACATGACGAAGGAGAGAGCCCTGCTCAACCAGGGCACCATGCTCGAGGCGCACCCCTCTCTCTTGCACGTCGAAACCTCGAGCCCTGCCACTGGCGCTAGCGTGGCCACTGGCCGCAAGAGCCTGGGGCTGAGCAAGCGAGACTGACTTGTCTCTCGACACGCTTTCCACGCTCTCCGAGTCTGGCAGCTGCGCGAGCAAGCTTGATGCGGCTTCGACAGCCATGGCGTGTCCCTGCATTGCCACGACGGGCGCATCCTCATCACCCCAGCTCCCTTCCTCCCCGCTTGCCAACGACGACGGACAGGTGCTGAGCTTGCGGAGACAGAGAGCAAGGTCTGAGAGAGACAGTGTTGCCATGCCCATGTCCCGCCGCACGTACACTAGTATCTCGAGCATCGTTTTCGGAGGCCACTTGACAAATTCAACGAGCTTGGCAGCGAGCGAGTCGCTGACCGTCACACACGAGTCCTTGCCCCTCGCCCGTGCCGACCCGCCCGTCTCTGCGCGCTCGCCCGGCGTCCAAGGCCGCAACATCACATTGTCCGTCGGCGCATGGGCGCTGGCAGCAACAGTGCTACCATGACCTGCACTGAATTCGCCCCTCTCCCCGCGGCCGTCTAGCGGAGTAGACGTCCTGTTGAGCGGAGGATGGAGCAGAGGGGTGAGGAGCGTGGACGAGGCGGCGTGGCGGCGTCGTGCCTCACGGCTTCGCCTGCTCCCTACATCCCCGGTGAGCTCCAAGTAGCCGGAATCGGAGCGACCCTTGGGTTCTGCCACCCCGAGGCCCTGAAAAGACTTTTCAACGTCGTGGATAAAGGCGTCGGCCGCACCCCATGCACCCCCCCCCGGCTCGTGCCGATTTACTGGCACTCGCACCTTCTTCTTTTTGAGCTTGTCGCGCCACTGCTGGCGAGCAAGGTGCTGCACTTTTGCGCGTGCCCGCTCTTCGGCATAGAAGGTGCATTGCGGGCAAATCCAGTGAGGAATGTCCATTTTGGGGACCTTGCGGCTCTCTTTGAGCGACCGCTCCTTGCGCACCACGTAGAGCTGCTCAATGCAGCGCGCATGCCAAGCACTGTTGCAGTTGGCGCACACGTGCATGCGGTTGCTGCCAGCGCCCTGCCGCGTCACGTTGGTTCGTTTTTCAACTGCGGACAAGGCACGCTTGTAACAGACGCGAAAGCCACAAATCTCGCACACCCAGCGGTTGTGCTCGCGAAAGGGCGGGTCTGGGAGACGGACGCCCTCAGCCACCTTGCCATCGAAACCCCGCAGACCCGCAGCAAATTCAAAGACCCTACTCAAGTCATGTGCCTCGTCGTAGCCGATGAACACGCGATTCCCGGCCACAGACATCCTGACTGGTCGTACCAGCTTGCTACGATTCGCAGCCTGTTCCAGCTCCTGTCTGCTGCGACCCCAGCCTGGAATGCTTACCCATGCTCTGTCCTTTTCGGCCCCACCGCCGTGGCATCTTTCAGCAGAGACTTGCTCTGCACCACAAGCCGGCGTGTGGTCATTGGCGCGAGCCGCATGCATTGCACTTGGGCCTTGTTCCATCAAATCTACCCGGGGCTTTGGCGCATCTGGAGCTACAGCACCTGCAGCAGTGTCGACCATGGCATCAGCATTGACCACGCCACTTCCCTCCTTGCCCTTGAAAGCCTGCGCCTGCGAATGAGATTGCGCGTTCGCTGGCCTGGCCTCATTCCCCCCGGCCACCTGCTTCCCGTTTGACGCCGCACCACGCCTGCTCTCGCTCGCCCCTCCTTGCGCAACATGCAACCACACCCCCTCATCTTCCATTGCTGTCTCTGCCTCCTCTTCTTTCAGGAAGTCCCCGTCTACCCAACCCCGGAAACCTTCCTCCCCGAAGCGAGTAGCCGGCTGAGCATTGTCGGTGCGCGATGGGCGCGAGTGCCAACTACTGTGCGTTGCACGCTCAAGTCCCTGCACAAACACCTCACCCGTCTCGGACATCTGCACCACCACGCCAAGAAAGTTGTAGGCCGCACGCCCGCTATGGGGCAGGCGATGCTCGTCATCTTCTCTGTCCGCAGTCTCGAGACCCGCCTTGCTTCTGCCAGCGCTGCCGTCAGCGCTGCCATCAGCACCGTGCTGCGCGCGCGGGAGCATGGCCACGCCTAATCCACACAGACGACCAACGTCGCTGCCTGCCTGCCCCCTGCGTTGAGACAATGCGCTGGCAGGGCCGGCAGACTCCACTCGGTGTTTGTGCGCATCATACAAGACAGTGCCGTCGCTGGGCCACGCATTGCTGTCTCCGGCCGACAAGAGCTTGCGTGGCTGCTCGAGTGCCATCAAGGCTGCATCCACACCTGCAGGGCCGTACTGGTAGCAGATCACCTCCCCCCACCTCTCGTTCCCCGTCACCAGCAACCGCGCACCCAGGTCGGCGCGGCCGCAACCACCATCGCCTCCTGCAGCTCCAGCTTCCAGCAGGATCGGGGCGAGGGAAAGTTGGCGAGGAGGGTCATACTCTTGGTGATGCAGCCACCGAATCATGGGCATCGCCGGCTGGCGAATGTCAAAAATGCACACGAGCGACGACGTCACCGCTGCAAATTCTTGCGGCGCACCGGCGGCGGAGGCGCCGCAAACGGAGTAGAAGCGACCGGCCTGCGCGAGCGCGGCGCACGGCATGCGCAGCAGCTCCTGGCTCCCTTGGCTGCGAAGGTCGAGCAGCGACAGGCGATAGGCTTGTGCGCACAGCAGCGTTCGCGGGTGCATGCCCCAGGCCAGCTGCCCGTACTCGAGAGCGGCCCGCCGTAATGTGGACAAGGCCTCGGCGAAGGGCGGTGCGCGCGAGAGCATAGCTTGCGCATTCAGATCCGGTCCCGGCCCTCCCACTGCCTCGACCGTCTCGCTGCCCACGCCCCATAGCTTCACGAGCCCGGCACTGTCCAGCAACGCAGCCTCGCCCCCCCAGTACGGGTTCAGCACCACGTCTGCTACTCCTGCCCCGGCGTCGGCGCGCACACCTCCGACGCACGCAAGCGCCACAGAGTCTAGCCCACGCGCGGATCCGCCCGCGCCAGAGGCGGCCGCATGGCGCAGCCGATAGAAGGCGGCACCTTTGCGCGAGCGCGTAGCCACCCAGGCGAGGTCTCCCGGGTCCCCGTGCGACGCGGCACTGACCTGCACAATGCGCTCGCGCTGCTGCGCGGCGGGCCTGCTGCTGGAATGCCCCCCGCCGTCCTCGCCCTCGCCGTCGCTGCCCGCTGACTCCGCCACACTGCCGGGGCCCGTTGCGAGGCGCGAGAGCCGCCACGAGCGCCCGCACGGCTCGAGGCGCGACGCGCCGAGCTCGTCGAGCGCACGCCCGCCGGCGTGCAGGACGAACGCACGCCTGCCATCGTCGAGGGCCGCGCAGGCGACGGCGCTCCCGCGCGAACCCTCCCGCAGGTGCTCGGGCAGCAGCTCGCCCTCGTCGAGCGCCTCCTTTTCGTCGTCGCCAAACTGTCCGTCCTCGTCCGCGGCGGCTGCGCCCTGCGCGTCGGAGCCCCCGCCGCTGTCGCGGCGGCGGCGCTTTGCGCCGCCTCCGCGCGCGGCGGCCGCCGCAGGGGTGGCGCGCGGCGGCGGCGGCGGCGCTGCCGAGCCCTGCGCGGCGGGCCCGCGCACCCGCGTGAGCGGGCCCGCCGGCGCGAGGTCGAGCGCGAGGCCCTCGGCGTTTTGCATCGCAAAGGCGCCGCCGCGCGCGAGCAGGCGCCCCGCGACGCCAAAGTCGAGCGCGTCAAACGCCGGGTCCGCCGCCAGCGGGAACGTCGCCCCCGGGAACGCCGCCGCCATGGCTGGCGGCGAACCCGTTGTTCGTGTGTCGTGAACGTGCCATCGCTTGGGACGTGTCGTGCCAATTTTTGAAACGGCAAGCAACGCTCGAGGTTGGAGAGAGAGCACCGGCGGCCGGGATGGACCGCTACAAGGTGGTGAAGCAGCTGGGGGACGGCACGTATGGTGAGGTGCTCAAGGCAAGCAACCGGCAGACGGGGGAGGTCGTGGCCATCAAGCGCATGAAGCGCAAGTACTACTCGTGGGACGAGTGCATGGCCCTGCAGGAGGTCAAGTCGCTGCGCAAGATGAAGCACCCCAACATCGTCAAGCTCAAGGAGGTGATCCGCGAGCAGGACATCCTGTACTTTGTGTTCGAGTTCCTCGACCAGAACCTGTACGAGGTGAGCAAGGGGCGCCAGAAGTTTTTCCCCGAGAACACCGTGCGCAACTACATCTTCCAGGTGCTGCAAGGGCTGGGGTACATGCACAAGCACGGCTACTTTCATCGCGACATCAAGCCCGAGAACATCCTCGTCACCGGCGACATCGCAAAGGTGGCAGACTTTGGGCTTGCCAAGGCCGTCAAGGCGCGCCCGCCGCACACGGACTACGTGTCGACGCGCTGGTACCGCGCGCCCGAGGTGCTCCTGCGCAGCCCAAACTACAACGCGCCCATCGACATCTGGGCGGTCGGCTGCATGATGGCGGAGCTCATCATGCTCCGCCCGCTCTTCCCGGGCGCCTCGGAGTCCGACGAGCTGCACCGCATTACCGCGGTTCTCGGCACGCCAACGCCAGAGACGTGGAAGGACGGGCTGCGGCAGGCGGCGTCCATCAACTACCGTTTCCCCAAGCTCCCCGCGTGCCCGCTGCAGCGCCTCATGCCGCACGCGAGCGCAGAGGCCGTGAAGGTGATGCAGGACATGATGCTCTGGGACCCGAAGCATCGACCAACCTGCGCCGGCAGCATTCAGTACCCGTTCTTCCGCGTCGGCCTCGATGTTCCGGCGCCCTCAGCATCTGGTGGCGTGCAGCAGCCGGGCAAGGCGGACACGTCGGCAGCGAGCCTGGGGGCGTCCAGGTCGTCCAACAGGGACCACGACAAGTCGGGCATGGACCTCGATATTCCGAGCGGACCGGAAGTGCCGTCGTCGCGACAGCCGCCCGCGGCTGCCGCCTTTGGCGCGCCTGCCGTGGACCACAGAAAGGACGCGTCGAGCTTCGGGGTGCCAGATCTGCCTGCTGTCTCCGGGGCCGCAAAGGGCGCAGCCAACAGCATCAACATTCTCAGGCAGGCGCGGTACGTGCCAGGCGTCAATCCTTTGAACAATCGCGGCGCAGACAACGATTTTGGAGCCCCGGCGCACGGGGGTGGCGCGCGCCGACCCTTGGCAGGGGGATTCGGAGAGCCAGCCGCAGGGGGCGGCGGTGGGGGTGGCTTCGGCGAGGTCGGTGCCGGGGGCGGTCTCGGCGGCTTGCAGCAGCGGGGTGGGGCAGCAGGGGGCGGCAATGTGCCGGTGGGTATGCGTGGCGTAGCCGGCTTATTCGCCAACGGCGGAATGGGGCAGGCTGTCGGGCAGCAAATACAGCCCAAGCCCATGGGGCGGGGGCTCAACTTCCCGGCCCTGGGAGCCCACAGCTCCAACGCCCCCGGCGCTGCAGGCGCCCGCATGCTCGGGGGTGGGTTTGGGGAGCCTGGAATGCGGGGGGGCGCACTGCCGGCGTTTGGGGAGGCGCCAGCCCCCAGCGGGGCTCGCAAGCAGTTTGATGCCTTTGGCCGGCGGCGCTACTGAGCTCCCGAGGCGCGTTTGCCCGTGCTGCTGCTTGGCAGGCGGTTGCACCAGGCGGTCACCGGTACTTGGGTACATTCAAGTTCTTGTGTTGTTGTGGCCCGGGAGCCGGTGCGCCACTGTGCGCTTTTGTATGTCCTGCACATGGCAGGACGCGTGATATTAATAATTCGGATTATTTGTCAGACCAGATGCGTTGCGGAGAAAAGTGTTGGGATCCCAGGTGTTGCCCTGCGGCCAGGAGTTGCACGACGGAGGGCAACATAGCAACTATGTATCATAGCCGCCGTCTTGGTCGCGCGAAGACAAGGGCTGCGATCCCAGGAGTTTCCCTGCCGCCAGGTGCTGCAAGGGCTGGGGTACCCGCTGCGTCCGAGCAAGGCCCCGCGCGGCGGTGAAGCGCCACGCCGCCGCGCGGTGCACAAGGGCTGCAAAAGGCGGACAGGGCCCCGCGCGGCGGCGTGGCGCTTGCACAAGGACTGCCTGCCGACACGGCACGGCGGGGGCCAAAATAGCACGGCGTCTTGAGACGGCCCGGCGACTTTTTTCCGCGGTGGTGTCCGAACGCACCTAGCCAGGAGTTGGCGCGTGCCGTCTTTCGGAGGTGCTCGTGTATCGTTCCGAATCCGAACGTGGTAGCTGCGACATGAGCTCATGCACCCCCCCTCGCCTGGCTTGCGTCGACCTGCTGGCTCTGCACGTCAACGCCCTGGATGCCGTCCTGGGCGATTTTGGCACTCCAGAAGTGCCCCGTGGGAGCACGGCGGAGAGGAAGGCCTGAACGGCAAGCTGGTAAGCGGGTGTCACCGCGGTGCGCAGAGACGTAGTTCCAGGTCCGAGTCCCCTCCCTGCGCCTGGTGACGTGCTCCGACCGTGAGGTCAAATTTCTGACCGGTATTCCTTTGCCACGCTTGCGAGATTGAGCCGGCAGAAGCCAGCCGCACAGTTTTCAGTTTTGTGGGAGCCGAAAAAATGGCTTCATCTATTTGTTCTCTTACTTTTTGTACCATTAAACTCATAATTTGTACGTACCAATATATATTTATTTGTGCTCAGCTGCAAATCGTCAACCATCTGCCGACTCTGAAAATTCTGGGACACTCAAATCGTGATCCCTCCGAATTTGATGCAAGCCCAAGTTTTCTTTCAAGATCAAGAAGCGTCCCGCGGCGGACCTGGAGGGCGGAAGGGCCCGTGGAGGCTGGAGCGCGCGAAAGACACGATGCCGCGTCTCGCGCGGCGCGTGGAATTCGTGGGGTTGATGCTCCTCGGGCTGCTGCCCACCTATGCGATCAACACGCACGCGGTGCAGAAGCTGGACCCGGCGGCGGCGTTCGCCGCGGCCGCGCCATGCGCACGTCCGCCGCGGCCAGGGCGAGCCGTGGCAGGGGAGCCGGGGCCCGCGCTCTGCGGTGCACGGGTGCCGCAGTGGCGCAGTGCATGCCGGCCGAGCGGCCTCGTGCGCCTGCGCTGCGCTGCAGCCAATGGCCAGCATCCCAACGGACCGCACGCTGGGCACGTCGCCGCGCGGAACGCGGCGCACGGGCTGCAGGCGCGCGAGAAGATTCTGGTGACCGGCGGCGCCGGCTATATTGGGTCGCACATCTGCGCCGATTTGCTGCAGAAAGACTATGACGTTGTCGTTCTGGACAACTTCGTGAACTCGTCGCCCACGGCGCTGCAGCGTGCCATGGAGCTGGGCGGCCGCGAGCTGACAGTGTACGAGGGCGACACGCGGGATCTGGCGGCCCTGCGCCACGTCTTCGAGAGCGAGCTCACAATCTCTAGCGTCATCCATCTTGCGGGTCTCAAGGCGGTCGGCGAGTCTGTTGCCAAGCCGACCATGTACTACGATTTCAAGTATGTGCCCCCGTTGTACTTGCTGCCTTGCTCCGTCCCGCTGCCCGCGCTTGGCTTGAGCACGCGAGTCGAATTCGCCCCGTCTCACACATCACACATCACCACTCCCTCTCTCCTACAGCGTGGCCGGCAGCATCAACCTGATGCAGGTGATGTCAGAGTACAACTGCAAGAAGATGGTCTTCTCCTCTTCCGCGACAGTGTACGGCGAGACAACCGCGAACCCGATCAAAGAGACGGAGCCTCTGGGCGCGACGTCGCCCTACGGGCGCTCCAAGCTGATGGTCGAGGACATGCTCCGAGATCAGTGCAAAGCTGACCCAGAATGGGGCGTGGCGATTCTGCGCTATTTCAATCCAGTCGGGGCGCACCCGAGCGGACTGTTGGGGGAGGATCCCAAGGGGATTCCGAACAATTTGATGCCCTTCATCACTAAGGTTGCGACGGGCGCGCAACCGCAGCTCAAAATCTTCGGGAATGACTATCCCACGAGAGACGGGACGGGCGTGCGGGATTACCTGCACGTGATGGATTTGAGCCAGGGGCATTTGGCGGCCATAGAGGCCCTCAACAAGGGGCTCACGGGCGCTGAGCCCTTCAATTTGGGAACCGGCGTGGGCGTGTCAGTACTGGAGATGGTGGACGCCTTTTCTAAGGCCCGCGGCGCTCCCATTCCGTACGTGATTGAAGAGCGGCGACCAGGCGACGTGGCCGAGTGCTACGCAGACTCGAGCAAGGCGCTGGAGCAGTTGGGGTGGAAGGCACAGTGCAGTGTTGACGACATGTGCCGCGATGTGCTGACGTGGACGAGCAAAAACCCGGAGGGTTTCGGCAGCGGGGTAGCCGTTGCCGCTGATTCCGTCTTGCACGCCAAGGCCCCATCGCCAGCCCCGCTGCGATCATATGTGGCTGGGACCCAGACGTCAGGAGGCAAACGGGTGTCTCTGAATGCGCGCAATGCGCCTGTGCGCGTCAAGGCTTGAGATTCTTCCTCTCCTCGTGCTCCTCGCTGGATGCACACACACGCTGGCGAGCTCCTCGCTGAGGCGCTAGCAAGCGTGCCTGAGAAAGAAAATGTTGCGGCCATGGGATGGGGGGATTGTGCATGGCGGCTGGGCGTGTATGCGCCCTTCAGCGGCCATCTCTTCCATCTCATCTTGTTTCTTTTTATATATATATAGACTTATGTGCAATAAAAAACTACATTAATCGCAACCGAGGAGCCAGCGGCATGGCTGCATGGGTGCTGGTGTTTGTTTGCATCTCCACTAGCCCTAGTCTGTGATGTGGCCAACGGACGAGCTGTGCGCGCTGACTGTCTCTGCACACACATCGTTGGGCACCCAACATGGCGAGTGCTGAGAACGTACGCGTGCAGTGGCGGACGTGCCCCTGCCCTCCCTGGGCTCCGCCGGTGTGGGGTCAGCTGAACTGCGCGAGGTGCTGGTGCAGCAGGTCGTGGAGGTAGGCGTGTCGCGGCTCTTGAAACAGCGCCCTGACCGTCGCCACCCACCTACGCTTCCACTCCTGTACACCACATGCATCACGCGCGAGCTCGCACGCACTCAAAAAAACACGCCAGGCCGGCCAATTGAGAGCCCCGGCTTGGCCGCAGACCGCAGGGAGGGGCGAGGAGGGGCGGCAGAAAGGAGGGAAACGAAGGGGTAGAGAACCTGGAGGGCGGCGTGGCGACCTTGGCAGCGGCCCATGTCCTCCAAGTCCTCTCTTCGTACCGGCAGCGAGTCGTGAATCAGGTCCCCAAACAGCAGCCGCAGGCACGGCGGGCGGTTCGAGTAGAGCAGGTGCCGCCGGAGGAGGAGCCGCAGCTGTGGCAGGCGCAGGAGGGCGGCCTCGGCCAGGCATTTTTCGGCACTCTGTTTTGCCGGGATGCGACATTCCCGCGTCAGCCGCTCGCCCCTCGCCGTCGCGCGCGGCGCCTATCACACCATCAAGCGTGCGCCTTGTGGCGTCTTGCCGCATCAGCCTGCATGAATGCAGGTATGCGACTATGGCGTGCGCTACGGGGTGTCGAAACCCCGGACGCGCATGCAGGCATACAGACGCAACAGCACAAGCAGGCGCAGGTGCAGGAGAAGTGTCGGTGCCTTGACTGCCACAGTGTGGGGGCCAGCTATTGCCGTGGCTGGACGTGGGGGGGAAGGGACACCTGAGCCATGTGAACGGCACTGGGGCGCGAAAGGGCGAAGGCCTGCATCCAGTAGTCGCTAAGTTGGTGCTCCACCGAGAGCGGTTGTATTGGCCCCCCGACTGCCCGCACCAGCCGCAACCACTTGCCCGCCTGCACGCACGTGCTAGCACGTCAGCCCAAACGCACACACCATCCTCGTCTCTCACTTGCCCACTTCATCTCCCACTTGCCCACTGCAGCACCGCCGCGGGCTGCAGCAACTGCGTTGTGAAACAACGGAGAAGGCGCGAGCGCTCTAGCGCGCGTCTGCTCGCACCTCTTTGTTCCCACATCCACGCCGCACGCGGGCGACCTCAAGACAAACACGCATCTCCTCCAGCCGCATGCCAGCCAGCCCCTCCTCCCCGCCGCCTTGGAGCGCAGCATCGCCAGCCGTCGGCGCATGGTCGGGCCGCTCGGCGCCGGGGGCAAGGGCCGTCGCTAACGGCTCCTCGTGGCCTTTACAGCTGTCCTCCTCAATTCTGAGCAACGTGACAGCGAGCAGCATAAAGAAGTAGTCGAGCGCGGCATCTTGAACCAGGGCCTGCTCGCGTTCCTGGCTAAGCGCACATGCTGTGCGCCCCGCATCGCGCACCAGCAGGCGCTGCACGGCCAACTTGCAGCGCGCTCTTTCTGTGGCCTTGGAGGGCACGGGCCCGCTGCCAAACCAGACTCGCAGGGAGACGAGGGAGGAGTCGGCGAGCTCGGCGCACACGACAGCTTTGCCGCTCATGGCTACTCGCGGCGGCTCCCCTGGTAAGCCCAGCATGGCGTGCGCCGCGTCGAAGCCGTGCAGCCCGTGCGCAGCCATCATGGCATCCTCGGCCATCCCTGCCCCATCCCAGTGCCCGCCCACGTCCAGCCCGCCCCCACCCACCAACACCGTGCCCGCCATCCCCGCAGCTATTCCTCCCCCTCCTTCGCCCCCACTGCCTTCCCCATAGTCGCCGCTTTCTTCATCG
>Ga0115006_10003519_pt1 | contig 10668 bp, 4 predicted proteins | sample ArcOceMetagenome_3_FD_88943 | JGI IMG/M metagenome (GOLD analysis project Ga0115006, IMG submission 88943) | Marine eukaryotic phytoplankton communities from Arctic Ocean - Arctic Ocean- Svalbard ARC20M Metagenome | ecosystem: Environmental > Aquatic > Marine > Oceanic | place: Arctic Ocean...
CGCCACCGAGACGAGGCAGGCCAGGATGAGAAGCCTGGACATATGTGTGTATGTCGCAATTGAGATCAGGAATCGCGCACCGAGGCGGACGAGGGGAGGGGGCTAGACCACCCTGAAGAGGTCGTCGCTCGCGAGGCCCCGCGAGTCCGGCTGGCTCGGGATCAGTGTCTCCCCACGTGGGCTCTCCAGCTTAGGAAAAGCAATGATCTAAAGTATCTAAAGTATACCTTGCCGACGCCAACCAAAAACCCAAACAACCCCCAGCAGCCTATTCGTCTGGTTGATGTGCCGCCTTCCGTTTGACCGCTCGCACCGTTTTGTGCTACAGCAACGCACGCACAAGTGTTTCCGCCACGTTCACTTTGTTTGCTTTCATTTGGGCCGACGCTACACGAGCACGAATATCGCGACCCACATGCTGGTCCACCCGCTCGGTTCCGCCTCAACCTCGCGTCGGTCCATCACAAAGGAGCGTCGCCCCAAGGCGTGGCGCCACGACGATCGCAAGCGCCGCGGCGACTACAAGTCGTGGGCTGCAAGCGCTGCGGCGACTACAACTTCCTTCTCAGGCACAGCCATGGGCACAGCACCATACTTTATTACAGCTTTACCCGCTCCCCTCCAAAAAGGTTTTCTCGTGTCGTTGATAGGATCAGATTTGAAACGAACTCCAACAGGCACAATGACAACTAGAACTACCCCACCCTGACCCAGCCCTCAACGGTCAACGGAGGTCTTGGGCACGAGTGCGGCGGGGAGCTTGTCAGGGATTGCCCCGCTCTTGACGCACCAGTTGGCGAGGTGCATCGCGAGTACAAACTCCTCCTCGCGCGCCATGCCGTCGCCGTCGACGTCGGAGAGGTGCCACACCTGCTCGAGCATCGGCTCGGGCAGCCCCGACTTCTTGAGGCAGCTCATCGCCTTCCGCTTGCTCAGGTGGCGCCCCGGTGCCGCCGCCGTCTGCAGCACGGCGTAGATCTGCGCGTACTTCTGCCGGTGCGCCTCGCTCGGCGGCTGCAGCACCGCCGGCGATCGCCTGCTGGTCGGCGGCAGCGGCGGGCGCTTGGGTTTCGGTGTAGGCCCCGGTGCTGCGCCTGTGGTCGGCGCTGCAGGCTGGGGAGGCGGCTGCGGCGTCGTCCCGAAGGGGTTTGAGCGGCTCACGCTCCGGTCGCGCGTCGTGGGCGAGCGCGAGCGCGGCGCGAAGGCGTCGTTGAAGCGAGGCAGCTGCGGCGACGCGACGAACGGGTTGGGCGTCGCGACCTCGCCAGACCACGGCTGCTGCGGCGGCGGCGGCGCGGCCGACGACGAGTCGGACGAGGCGCGACGCGCGACGGGCTCGAGCAGCGGAGGCGGCGTGGCGCTCGGCGCGGCGGGCAGCGGCGCGAGGGCCGGCAGCTCGGCGCCCAGAGGCGCCGACGCCGCGCGCTCCCGCCCAGCAGCGTCCGTCACCGCGGCCGCTGCCGCCGCCGCCGCCGCCGTCGCCGCCGCCGCCGCCGCCTCCAGGTCGCGCGCGCGCTCCTCGGCGCGCGCCGCGCGCTCGTCCGTCTCGCGCCGCACCGCGCGCGCCTCCGCCTCCCACCGCGCGCGCTCGGCCGCCTCCCGCTCGGCGCGCAGCTCCGCCTCGCGCCGCGCCCACTCGGCCTCGCGCACCAGCTCGCGCTGGCGCGCCTCGCGCTCGCGCCCCTCCTCCGCCTCGCGCTCCCTCCGCTCCTCCTCGCGCCGCTCCTCGTCGGCCGCGCGCCGCTCCGCCTGCATCTGCGCCTGCCGCTGCGCCGACTCGTTCTCCTCCACCAGCCGCCGCACCTGCTCCTCGAGCCGCCGCTGCCCCTCCGACAGCTGCGCGCTCAGCTCGGCCGCCTCGTCGCGTCCCCGCAGCTGCTCCTCCAGCCGCTTCTGCGCCGCCGACAGCCGACGCGTCCGATGGTACGAGCCCTGCCGCTCCTCCTCCTCGTCGTCCTCGTCCTTGTCCCCTTCCTGCGCCGCCGGTTGCCGCGGCGGCGAGAGCGGGCCGACAGCGTCGCCGGCCTCGCCCGCACGCGCCGCCGCGAGCGCCTCCAGCTCGGCTGCCGTCAGCGGGGCGCCACCGGGCGCCGGCCGCAACAGACGCGCCATGCGGTGCATGAGGCCGCAGAATGGCGCCAGCTCCAGCGGTGGCGCTGCGGGCAGCTGCATCAGCAGAAGGGCGACCACCGCGCTCGGCTCGACGCACCGCGGCGCGCCGCCGCCGTCGTTGGACGCGAGCGCCGCAAAGAGCATCTCATACCGCGCGCGCTCCGCATCGCTCGGGCCGGACGAGGCGGCGGCTGCGATGCCGCCAACCGCGCTCGGCGCCCATGCTGTCGCTCCAAAGCTCAGGCTGGGCATCGCGTCTGTGGAAGCTGGCCCAAAGCCGCTTCCGAGGCCAAACGCGGTCGGCTCGGGCTCGGTCGAGGTGGCGGGCACAAAGGGCGGCAACGTCGAGGTTGGCGGCGAGGGCTCCGCCGGCGGAGCGCTGCTGAACATGGCCATGTCGAGCGCCGAGCAGGCTGGCGGCGCGAAGGCAGCAGAGGGTGCGGCAGTGGCGTCTACTTGCGGCGGAGCTGCGGGCAAGGCCGCCACTGGGGTGATGCTTGCGCCAACATCGGTTGGCGGTGCCTGGCCGTCGAGAGCGCTGCCGCCATAGCCGCCGCCAAAGTCCAGGCCACCGAAACCAAAGGACGCCTTGCGGGACGCAGGGTCGCCTGCCGTGCCCCCCTCGGCAGCCGCTGGCGCAGCGAAGGAGTCGGGCACACCAGCGGCCGAGGCTGGAATGGCCGCATCATCAGCCGCCACCGGAGCAGCACCGAAGGAGCCCGCGCCGAATCCACCATCACCCCAGTCCATGTTGCCCAGCCCGAATGATGCCTTGCGTGTGGCCTCACTCCTGGAGATATCCTCGCTGGCAGGTGGGACAGCGATGGGTTGGTCGGCGATAGAGGGAGCGGCGGGCATCTCGAACGCGGCGCTTGCGTCTGAGGCTGGCTCCACGGCGGGGGCAGCGACCTCGATGGGAACGCCCGCCGTTGGCGCGTTCACAGGCGCAGCGGAGACTGGCACCGCGCCGCCACCGAACCCATCACCGAAGTCGAGCGATCCAAATCCAAATGACGGCTTCCGGCTGGCAGTGACGTCTCCCGCCGGCGGAGCGGCCAACGCTGCAGCCACGGCGCTCGTCTCAATCGGGGCTGCCGAGCTGCAGGCAAACCAATCTGCGGCACCAGTGGACGGGGCAGCTTCTGGAGCAGCTGCGCCAAAGCTCGCAACCTCGCCACCAAATGCCATGCCTGGCGCAACTGCTGGCGAAGCAGCAAAGCTGCCATCGCCACCAGGAGCAGTCTCGCTGCTAGATTCCTTGGCAGCGCTCGAGTCGGACGGCCCTGCGGGCTCAGCAAACCAGTCGGGAGCGGGCGCTGCAGGCGCCTCCGCAGGCGCAGCCATGCCAGAAGGTGCGCCGGCACCACCAAAGCCGCCTCCAAACTCGGTGCCAAGGCCACCACCTCCGAAGTCGGCCGCTGACAGGGTGGGCGGTGGCAGCGGCGGCGCCGAGGAGTCGAGCCCCATGCCGTAGGCGCAGCTGGGTGGTAGCGAGGGGGTCGTCGTGGTTAAGGCGGCGGCTGCGGGAGCGGACACCGTGTCTGCTGGTGCGCAGAACCCACTGCCTATCGCGTCAGCGCCGACAGCGCTGCTTTGGAGTGCATCACCCTGACTGCTCAGAAAGGCGCCGCCATACCCTTCAACTGCAATGGGCGGCGCACTCGTGGATGCAGCGGGTGCCGCGGGTGCACCGAGACCCAGACTGAACGACGAGCCAAAGTCCTGACCAAAGCACGCCGGCGTGCCGCTGCCACTCACGACGGGGGAGGCGGCCACGCTGGCAGATGCGGCAGGTGCAGTGGCACCAGAAGGTTCCGATGGGTGCTGCGCGGGCGATGGCATTGCCATGCCCCCGCCAAAGTCGCCGGTAGACAGCATCCCCATGCCGATACCGCTCGTCACTGGTTCGGCGCAGGCAGCGGACGCCTCCAGCCCGCCGAACCCAGCCGCCGGCAAAGGCGCAGACGATGCGGTGCCCTGCCCTCCAAGCGCGGCGTCCGACGGAGTCGTGGCTGGGCCGGCATCGTCGTGCAGATGGTCACGCGTCGTCTCGCGCGTCTCGCCGGTGGCGAAGCGGATGGTGTAGTACGGCGGCTGGTCATCGTGGTGCACAGCCTCGACGGTCGCCTGCTGCCGCTCACCACGCTGCGAGTTCTCATACCAGACGACGGCGCCCTTGGCGAGCACCACGAGGCTAGGGCCGGAAGGAGCAGCGTACGCCATCAAACCGGCTGACGTGTCCGGGCCCATCGGGTCGAGAGACGGCTTCCGCGACAAGGCCGCCGGTTGCATCAGGCTGGCTAGCGAAGGACGGCGCGACGGCGGGCGATTGAACGCGTCTGCGAATAGGTCTGCACCTTCGCCGCTCCTGGATCCCGGGGTGACGGTCTCATTGACCACGGAGGCGATGAACTGATCCGCCGTCGGCGCCGTCGGAGGCAGGGGCGCTGCCCACTCCTGCTGTTGCACGGACATCATGAACTGGTCGACGGTGGGCGCGGCTGGTGCCGTCGACATGCCACACCCTCCGAAGTCCTCCACTCCAAAAGCCTCTCCGAATGGCGAGTCTGACATATTTGCCGCTGGTGCGGCGGGCGCAGCAGCCATCTCCGGAAACGGCGCCTCTGCAGAGCCACCGCCAAACTCGGTGCCAAGGCCACCACCTCCGAAGTCGGCTGCTGACAGGGTGGGCGGTGGCAGCGGCGGCGCCGAGGAGTCGAGCCCCATGCCGTAGGCGCAGCTGGGTGGCAGCGAGGGGGGCGTCGAGGCGAAACTGGAGGCGGCCGTTGGAGCGGCTGCCATGCCCGCGGCGAAGTCAGGGAATGAGGCGTCGCGTGATACGGCTGGCGATGCGGCAATGGAGGGCCGCCTCGATGATGCCCGGCTGAAGGCGTCCGCAAAGGCGTCGGGGCCACTCGCCTCGCCGGAGATCGACGAGTGGCGGGAGGCGGCGTTGCTGCTGAGAAAGGCTGACGTACGGTTCGGCGCGCCGAGGCTGCTGAACATGTCTGAAGGAGGCTCACCGAAGCCAGCGGTGCCGCTGAGGGCTGGGGCTGGAGCTGGAGCTGGCATCTCACCGAAACCGCCGGCACCGCCGAAGGCTGGAGCCTCACCGAAACCAGCGGCGGTGTTGAAGGCTGGAGCTGGAGCTGGCATCTCACCGAAGCCACCGGCGCCGCTGAAAGCGGGAGCCTCGCCGAAGCCAGCGCTGTTGAAGGCTGGCGCTGCAGTCTCACCGAAACCAGCGGTGCCGCCGAAAGCAGGAGCCTCGCCGAAGCCAGTGGTGCTGCTGAAGGCTGGAGCTGGAGCTGGAGCTGGCGTCGTGGTGGTGCCGAAGGATGCGCCGAATGAGTCGCCAAACGAGGCACCGAACCCCTCAGCTGGGAGCTGTGACCGTGGCTGCGTCTGTGGCTGCGCCTGTGGCTGCTGCACCTGGCCGGACACGAGCAGGTTCGCAGCTTGGCTGACGTCGCCGTTGGCCTGATGCAGCGCGGCTGATGCGGTTGCCGCGTCGAATCCCATCTCGACAAGCGCGGCGACAAGCTCGTTGTGGTCATCGGCCGCGGTCGAAGGAGCCGGTGCTGGCTCAGCTGCGGCGGGTGCGGGCGGCTCAAACGCCGCGAAGCTGGCTCCCCCATCGAAGCCGGAGGCGCCGCCAAAGTTGGTGCCGAAGCCACCGCCGTCAAAGCTGGCGCCGAAGCCACTGCCCGTGTCGAATGATGCGGTGGGCGCGGGCGCAGGCGCGGGCGCAGGCACGGGCGCGGGTGCCGGCATCGGTGCAGGAGCGGAATGCGCCTCTGCAGCAGCGTTGACGGCGATGAGCAGCGTGGGCGGCAGCGCTGCTGGTGGGAGCTGCTGTGTAGACGCGTATCGCTGCACCAAGAAGGAGCAGAGCACGTACTCGCGCAGGTTGAGGCGGTCGTCGCCATCGGTGTCGGCAATGGACCACAGCCGCAGCAGGACCTCGGTTGGCAGACCCCACGCACTGAGTCCGCTCTCGACCTTGCCGAGGGTTGGCATACCGCACTGCTGGCTCGCTGTGCGGAACGCGTCCGCGTAGCGCGCAGCTGCATCGGCCGGCAACGTCCAGTCCTCGGTTGCGCTCGGCTGCTGCATGTCGGCTGCGGCCTGTGGTTGTGGGTTGAGGGCCAGGAGCACGGACGGCGGCACCGCGGACGGTACGGGGACGCCATGGCGGAAGGTCTGCATGACGAGATGCATAGCCACACGGAACTCGTGGTGACTCAGCCGCGCGTCTCCGTCCATGTCTGCGAGTCGCCAGATCAGGCTGAGGGTCTCCGTTGGCAGCTGTGAGCGGAGGAAGACCTCGCGCGCAGCGACGCCATCGACGAAGCCGCCAGTGTTGCGCGCCGCGAAGGTTGCGTCGTAGGTCTGCAAGTCGTCGGGAGTGGGCGCCGCTAGCATCGCCGAAGCCGATCAAACGTAGGGCAGCCTTGCGTGACGAAAACTTCTCGCGAGCGGCGTGAATGCACGGCTGCCTGCATAGCCCGACCCGCGTCTCGCAGAACGTACGGCTTCCTCGCGATGGCGCCGACGATCATCGACCACAACGGCGGCCCGCTGCTCGTCTTCGAGCCGGAGGACGACTACCGTCGCGAGAACGCCATAGAAGGCTACTGGGGCGCCGTCACGTCGTCGATCGACTGGTGTGAGCGCAACTACGTCGTCTCCCACCTGGTGGCTGAGTGGTACAACACGCTTTCCAACAGCTGCTTTATCCTCATCGGCCTGTGGGGCGCGCACACAGCGTGGCGGAACGGCATCGAGTTCCGCTACGTGGTGACCTACCTCAACGTTGCCACCATCGGCATCGGCTCCGCGGCCTTCCATGGCACGCTGACGCACGTCGGCCAGCAGGGCGACGAGACGCCGATGGTCTTCTCGGCCGCATGCTGGCTCGTCGTGGTCTGCTTCCAGAATCCGGCGTTCGAGGCGCGACATCCGGGCGTGTTCGGGCGATGTGCGTGGGCTGCGACGGCGCTGTGCACGGTGTTCGCGTGCACGCACTACGTCTACCGCTTCACCACCGGCTTCCAGCTCCTCTTCGCGTCGATGCTGACGTGCAGCCTGCCGATGGTCGTGCAGCAGTGGCGACAATGTACCAACCCCGCTGCGCTCCGATTCGGCCGTGGCTACTACCTGGCCACGATTTTCAGCGCGCTGGCGCTCTGGCTGTGCGACCAGCACTTCTGTGTGCACCTGCACGCGCTGCCGGGAGGGCTGCCCAACCCGCACTTCCACGCGTGGTGGCACGGCCTCATGGGCGTCCACGGGTACCTCGGGCCGACGTTCATGGTCTACCAGCGCCTCGAGTACCTCGGCAGGAAGCCGAGGCTGCGATACGCGCTCGGGGTGCTACCGTACGTTGTGCCGGGAGCGGAGTAGCGAGGCGGTGACATGGCGTGCGTTGGCGCGCTTGCGTGGTCTGCCGCGGCTGCGAGCGAAATGTACAAACGCGGCTTGAACTGAGTTTTGTTTTTTTGGCGACACGATTGAACGCTCTTCTAATCCGAGCTCGTCCCAAACCATGGCCTTCGCTCGGCGTGGACTAGCGATCCGACAGGCCACCCGCGACGAGAACTCGCCGCTCGGCATCCGGAACGACTCGCCGCGGACCCGCCTCGCCTCCAACTTTGCAAAGGCGACACTCGTGGACACAAATGCAAAGGCGAGCATCGTGGACGCAAAGAAGCCGGACATCAAGCCCAAGAAGCCGGACATCCAGCTCCAGCGCAACCCAGTGATGCGCCCCAGCGCGAGGGTGCAGCTGACGCGGGACGTGTCAAAGATCGTGGCCGACGCTGCCATCGCTGCCAAGGGAGGTGCAGGCGCACTTCCTCGCATCGGCTCGGCGAGGCCTGTCCGCGAGCTGCCCTCTCTGCCTGCCAGCGCGAGGCAAGGGACCTCGCGGACACGGCGGCAGAGCGCCCCCGATGTGCTCGAGCGGCTGCTCGCGCCGCGTCCGGGGTCGGACCTGCATCCGGCGCCGCTCCCAGTCGGCGAGATTGCCCAGCGGCGCGAGAAGCTGGAGTCGTACCGTGCGGCTCCGCTCACAATCGACAACCCCAACGAGGAGATCGCACCCGGCCGGAACAACAACCCGTGGGACGCCGTCTTCGCTGGGCCGGGCGTCTCGCCGGGGACCAAGCGCTCGCGCCGCAGCTCGCGCGACCTGACGGCCACCGAGATGATGGCCTCGTACTCGCGCCACGGCCTCATCGACGGGGCGGCGGCGGCGGCGCGGCCGAAGGTGGCCAAGGAGGACATGGGCCAGACGGGCGGCGACGCGCTCTTCGCGGTGGTCAAGGCAAAGATGGCGGCGCGAAAGCGGGCGGATGAGCAGGAGAAGGCCGAGGAGGTGCAGCAGAAGAGCCTGGCGGCGGCGTCGCGCGCGGTGATGCGCAAGCGCGCGCTGCGCGAGAGTGACCTGCTCATCTTCCGCAACATCGTCGCGCAGCTGCGCAAGGCGCACGCCAACTGCGCCGAGGCAGTGGCGGTCGAGCCGCGGCTGTGGAACGACTGGGCCGACGAGATCCGCGACCACGTCGACGGCCTCATCGAGAGCGTCTCGCAGCAGCGCCAGCTCCTCTTTGGGGACGAGGGGAGCAGCGGCGACGCTGCCGCCGTGGGCGGCGCTCCCAGGGAGCCGAGTCCGGCCAAGCGGCCGCACTCGAGCCCGGCCAAGCGGCGCGCGCCGGCGGCGGCGCCGCGCTTCACGGTGCTGCCGGCGGAGCGCGACGCCGAGGCGGGGCTGCTGCTCGAGGGGGTCTTGCGCGCCGTCGAGGGCGTCATAGCCGCGTACGAGCGCGGCGTCGCGGTCCTCGACGACGCGGCGTGGCGGCGCGCGCGCGCCTTCGGCAGCCTCGAGCAGGCCGAGGCGAAGGGGGTCGCCTTCGACAAGTGGGTGCGCGAGAAGCGCTCGCGGCTGCGCGAGCTCGACCTGCGCTTCAGCGAGCAGCAGCTCGAGAAGACGCGGCTGCCCGAGCGGCCGATCTGGGCCGACGTCGACGTCGACGCGCGCCGCAAGAAGGCGCGCGAGCGGCGCGAGGGCCGGAACGACCCGACGCCGCCGCCCGGCATCAAGGGCCCGTCGGGCCCCATCAGCCGGGTCGATCGGTACTGAAAGGCCGCCGGGTGTGGGCCACGCGCCGCGTCGACGGGATTGCGTGAGCCGAGAGACCATGGATTCGCGGATTCGCATGCCCGCTGTCAGCACTCAGCACGATCAACATGTTCAGGACCATCAACATCTTGTGTGCAATGTGCAGTATCTCATTTGGGGGTTGTCATGCTTGCAACCCAACGCATTTTTAAAACCAACAGTGTTCTCACCGAGAGAATCTCCCACTGCCACGCCCCTACTCGTTCTCGTCGCAGCTGCGCGCCTTGATGGCGTCGGTCGCGTCGAAGACGCGCGCCTGCAGCGCGTCCACGCGCAGCTGGCCGCGCACGAAGCTGAGCGGCGTGGCGCGGCAGGCGCGCAGCTCGAGGTACGGCATGATGCGCTCGAGCTGCTCGTTGGTGGCGCTCTCGGCCTCGAGGTACGAGGCGTAACGGCCGCGGCGCAGCTGCTTCTCGGCGTACTTGTCGACGAGCCGCTGCTGCATCGTGCGGATGATCTCGGCGTACGTGGCGGTGCGGCTCCAGCCGACCATCGCCGAGAGGAGCTGGTGGTGCGCGTGGCGCTCGAGCCGCACGAAGGCCCACTCGCCCCACGGCGCGTGCATCTTCCGGCGGCACTCGTCGTAGATCTCGGTGCAGTGCGAGATCGTGAGGCTCGGCACGTGCTCGCGGAAGGCGCCGACCGCCTGCGCCTTGAGCTCGGCCAGCGAGGTACGCGCTCCACCGCCGCCGCCGCCGCCGCCGCCACCGCCGCCGCCGCCGCTGGCACCGGCGCCGCCACCGCCGCCTCTGCTGCCGCCGCCGCCGCCGGAGGGTTTGGCGGCATGCTCCATCGCGAGCTGGTCGATGCGGCTGCGCAGCTTGGCGAGGTGACGCGCCGACTCCATTTGGTGCATCGAGCCGGCGGCGGTGTGGCCCGTCGCGACGGCGCTGCTGACGGCCTGCGCGCCGTGCGCCGCCGCCTCGGTCGCCGCGTGCGCCACCTTGCCGGCGATGCCGCGCGCGTCGCGAGCGGCGCACACCAGCGCGCCCGTCACGCGCTGCTTGGCGCCCTGCTTGACCGGGACGGCCGTCGGTGCCGTGGTGGTCTGCACCGCAGACGAGGAGGAGGAGGCGGGTGCGGCGGGCGCGGCATCACCAAACGGGTTGTCCGCAAACGGGTTGCTACCGGGCGGCGGCTGCGGCGTGTCTCCGAACGGATTTGGCGCCCCGGTGGGCTTCTGTGGAGCGGCGGCGGGCTTTGGAGGAGCGGCGGCTGGCTTTGGCGCGGCGGCCGTCCGCGAGGAGGACGGCACAGGCGCAGGCGCAGGCGCAGGCGCAGGCGCAGGCGCAGGCGCAGGCGCAGGCGCAGGCGCAGGCGCAGGCGCAGGCGCAGGCGCAGGCGCAGGCGCAGGCGCAGGCGCAGGCGCAGGC
>Ga0115006_10003520_pt1 | contig 10667 bp, 17 predicted proteins | sample ArcOceMetagenome_3_FD_88943 | JGI IMG/M metagenome (GOLD analysis project Ga0115006, IMG submission 88943) | Marine eukaryotic phytoplankton communities from Arctic Ocean - Arctic Ocean- Svalbard ARC20M Metagenome | ecosystem: Environmental > Aquatic > Marine > Oceanic | place: Arctic Ocean...
AGGAGGAGAAGGACAAGGAGAATTTTAACGCGCTGGCAGCGGCACCTGCGCCGGGACCGCAGGGACCAAGTAGGGCGGCGAGGAGGAGGCAGCAAAAGAGGAGCAAGAAAAAGTAATATGGAAGGTTATTATAGTTCCCAAAATCTATCGTTTCTGTGATATATAATCGGCCGCCCGCCCACATGCTCAGCTCTCGCCGCTCCAGCCAGGGTTGACAATGTTGAGTATTCCCGCTACGATTGAGTAGAACAGGCTGCGATGATCGATCGAAGCGAACGATGAGGGAAGCGACGAGAAGAAAGTGGTTAGTTATGCGAATACGCGGTGCGTTACCGCTCGTCTATTCTCACCTGACTCCGGTGATGGAGAGAAATACGAACCCCCCAATCTTGCTGCTGTGCCCGTAGTTGAGTTTCATAAGTTCCTCCCTCGTTCCGGGGAGGAGTTTAACGAATAGCAGCCCTGAGATCTGCGAGAAGCAAAGCGACGAGCAGAATGTTGTTAGTTATTATGCTTTGCAGTACCAGGGAGGAGCGCATAGTAAAGCAGTTTGATGCTGCTGCTTATGCTACCGCTTGTCTCCAGCCGTCCTTTGCTCCTCGTCCGATCTTACCTGAAGTGCCGTCGTGAGCAGTGTGAGTTTGATCATCCCCGACAGGTCCCCAGCCTTGCAGACGTCCTCTTCGACTTCGTCCACATTCATCGTGCAGCTCATGTCCCCGACCTCGCAGCTTGAGCAGTCGGAGGATGACGCCACGAGGACCTCCTTTGAAACGTCCCATATAGAAAGAAGCATGGTTGATATCATGGCGGAGAGGTTGAGGGCTGCGTTGTGAACTGTTGTGAACATGGCGTAGGAGGCACCCTCGGAACCAGAGGGGCAAAGGTGGACCATCATGATCGTCGTGGGGAGGAACTGGACACCGGCTACGAACTCGGCCATGGCATCGTCCCCAAGGGAAAACCAAAAGGCTCCGAGGCCAAAGGTTATGCCCTGGATTAGGAAAATCTGAAGGACAGATAGAAGGCCGTTGATTGTCGTCGTTATGATGTAGACAGACCGCCAACTCCACTTTATGAAATAGTACTTGTAAGACATGACGCCCAGGTAGAGGAGGACGTAAGATGCAATGAGGAGGGAGTTGAGCTGCGATAAGCGAGGAGAGAAGCGACGAGTATAGTCAGTTAAACAGAACAGAGGAGGAAATGTATCCAGTCATCCTTCGCTCCTCGTCAATTCTCACCTCGACAGAGGTGAAACCCAAGGTGGACACGAGGAACTGCTTCCATGCGCTGTTCCCAATCTGTAACACGTTATAGAGGTACACGAAGCCCATCGGTTGCCATACCGCGCGAGAGCAAACGGTGTTCCAAATCTCTGCGCACTGCTCCTTCGTCGTCAGGACGACAGGGTGGAACTCCTCCCTGAAGTTGTAAACCAGCGGCATGATACAAAGGGGCAGGAAACCCAAGAGAAAGACGATGGAGTTCGGCCCCCAGGTAGGGTACATTGCGGTCGAGACGGGGGCAAAAACCATCAACGCAAAGAACCTGAGGGCGTAACAAGTCGACTGTAGCGCCCCGCGGGATCCCTCGGGCTCGAGCTTGGCTTTCTCGGCCACTACGGAATCTGCCATAACGTCAGCGTACCAAAAACCAAACCCAAAGAGGAAGTAAATCACAGACAGAAAGCCTGCGATGAGCGAAGCGACGAGTTGAAGATTGTTACTTACGTGGGAAGGCGGTATGATGCTTTTGCTGTCGCTTCGCTCCAGCCGTCCTTCGCTCCTCGTCCGATCTCACCTATACTGGGTTCTGCGAGCATTATGTTGTTAGTTGTTTAGTTGATGGTCGTCGCTTCGCTTCTCCCATCCCCATGTCCAATCTCACCTCCCGTGGCTTTTATGTTCATGTACAGGATGAACATGGTAACGCTCGTGAGGCCCCAACCCAAGAACATGTAGCTTTTCCTCCGGTATCCGAAGAGCAGGTTGCCGTCTGATATGAAACCGTAGATGAGTTTGAAAGACGCAGGCAATGCGCGCAGGCCAACGATGGTCGTCTGCTGGGCCTCGGTAGCTCCGAGGTCGACGGGGTAAACGTTCATGAGCGCACCGGAGAGACCCTGGAGGGCGCCGACGAGGAAGTAACACGCGGGGATTGCAAGGTTCTCGCGACGGAGGAGCTGGACTGAGGGAGGGATGTGGGGAGGATAGAGGTAATTCGAGAGACGGATCTGGAGGGCGTGAGCGAAATAACGAGTGGGGGGGGGTTAGCGTGTTATATAGGACAGTATCAGGCAGCTCGTCTCTTCGCTCCTCGCCTCTCACTCACCCTCCACGGCAAGTTGGGCTGGTCAGACTCTTTAAAATTCGATCCAGGCTGTCTATTTGATTTAATTTCCATAGCCTTCAACAATTCATGTCCGTCACCTTCGCTCCCCATCGAACTCGACCTCCCATTGCTGTTGTTTCTGACCCTGAATCCTGGGGAACCGAATCTGTTCAGTCCATCTTCCTCATCCTCTTCGTCATCAGCGCTGAACGTTTGAAGTTCCACTGAAATTGGGATATCACGCTCGTCTGACGGAAGTGCCATGTGACCCGTGCTACTCATTGAATAGGAAAATACAAGGATATTTTGGCCCAGCTGAAGGGCAAATAAGGAAGATGTAAGAGAGAGCAATGCGCTTAATACGGAATAGGAAAATGCAAAGGGGGGGCGGGAAGGCTCAATTTATGTCAATCTTCGAACCATCTACAAATCATATCATGAAATATCCCACAACCTCTCGTTCATCGTTTTGTTGTTTATGTGTTTATATCACACATACCCCATACCACATATCACAAACGGGTGCTTTCTATAAACAGTCGGCGACTTGGAGCAACCAATCTCCTTGTCGTTTCACAAGCGCCCAACATTAAACTAATTTATGTGGAGATGACACGGATGGGTAACGTTTTGTTTATCCAACGAATCACCGGGGTTTCCTCGACGCGGGAAACTCCGATGGCTCCGATTCACTAACATTATGTCCGCGTTCTTAAACCCTCAGATCATTCTCAGGCGTTTGATACTTTCGTTATATTTGGCTCAAGCAGTCTCTGGGTTCCCCATGTCGGCGAGGCCCAAGGTAGTCGCGTTCGATCTCGACGGTACGATCTGGTCCCCCGATATGTACATGTTATGGGGCGGAGGGCCGCCGTTCACCGTCGTGGGACATGAGGAACTAAAGGACTGCAGTGGAGCGAAGGTCGAACTCCTCGGGATATCGGGGAAGATCTTGGACGATCTAAAGGCGGGGGGGGAGTGGGGGGGGGTTAAAACGGCGTGGGTGTCGTGCACAGACGAGCCTAGCTGGGCGGAAGAGTGCATGAAGAAGTTCAAGACCCCCGTGGGGGTACCGCTTGTGGAGAGGATAGATGAGCAGGTGATTTACAAGGCGAACAAGCAGGTGAGGGGCGAGGAGCGAAGCGACGGGCGACGGCTGTAGCGGAGCGACAACAAAGCGTGTTGTACTGTCTTCTTACATAACGAACAACCTTCCACTCGTCGCCTCGCTCCTCACCTCACCCCTCATCGCAACAGGTGCACTTCAAGGATTTGAAGGAGAGGACGGGGGTCGATTTTGAGGACATGGTTTTCTTTGATAACGAAAGGGGGAACATTCAGTCTGTGTCGAAGTTGGGTGTGGTTAGTGTATATTGTCCGGAAGGCATGACCGCAGAGGTTTGGCAGAGAGGATTGGACGCTTACCGGGAAAGTAAGGGGGAGTAAGTGATGTTGTTTACAATGAAAGTTGTGTTTCCTAATTCGTGTATTTCCTAATTCGTGTGCGTATTCCTAAGTGTGTGTCCGTTTGTTGGGGGGGGCTGTCGAAAGCGGCAAACTAACTAACCTTAATCAATACCTGACAATACCGACCAGGCCCTCAAAGTAAGAAACTTGGCCAGGGAATGTTATCTGTCCAATCTGAACCGGGAATGGTTGTGTCATCCCCCCCAAGAAGGATTTCAAGTAACGCTTCGCGTAAGTATCGCCAATTACAAGGTAGATTGTGTGCGGTGCCGTTGACTTCAACGGCTATTGCTTTGATTCGATCAATAAGCCCGATGTGCCTTTGTTGTCCATTGCTGCTTGTGAGCGAGGCCGCCGGTGATGGGGTCGTCGTCCTCTTGCTGACAAACACTTCTTCCTCGTCATCCTCATCCTCCCCCGACGAGCTCTCCTCTTCCTCCCAAACATTCCCACTCGTGTTGACCCACCCTTTGTCGGAATCGTGGAGGGACACAGGAGGAAAGAAGGACGGATGAAGCGATGCGGCGGAAGGAGCGAAACGGCGAAAAGAGCGAAGCGATAGAAGGAACGAAGCGACGAGTAAGAGTTTAGCTTATCGCATATATTATATGCACAGTATCAGTTCGCTACGCCCATTCGCTCCTCGAATCTCACCGGTCAAGTTCCTCTGTCTGCACTCTGAACGCTGATCGACGAGGAATTTGAGGTCAACAAACCCTCTGCCGTCAGCTGCGTTGTGGTGTTCTGACCTCCCTGGCTGTTATTGACTCTCAAATTACCACCTGTTAAGGTAAACTCGCCGTGGGGGGCGTTGCTTAGATTGCCGTCCGCCATATTATCTGATGAGATTTGGATTGACCACAAGATTTTTGGGTTTGGGAAAATGTAATTAAAACATAAGATTTAATGAAACGCGCATTTTTTTCCACACACCCACCTCAACTAGCTTAAGAGAGAAGCCCCTCAAAGTATTTGACGTTACGAACGATGTTGTCGTCGCCAATCATCTGAGAGTCGCCGCCTAAGAGCTGGTCGACCATCTCCGCTCGCAGCGCTGGCCACGATACGTCGTCGTTGACCTTGCCGTAATACAAGAAGTCGAGCTTGTTGATCATGTCCTTGATGCCCCCGGCTGACTTAGCGGACTTGGCGGCTTGGGTCGCGATTCGGGAAGAGACGTGGGCCTTGGTGGACGACGGTGACGAACGCAATGATGTGGCCATTGTCGTCGTCGCCTTGTCCTCCCCTGCGTGATTACTTTCCCATTTTTCGAAACTTTAGAGGTCGTGCTCAATTTCGGGTAGGATGACTATAGTCTTTCTGAGAAAGCGAGGGTTGTTCTGAGAGAGGATGCCGTAAAAGGCGCTTTCGATTTGCCCAGGCCACGAATCTCGGGTTGGGGTCGAAGCTCTCGACGATGTCGTTCAAGTAATCTCGGTAGAACTTCGTCTGGTACGCCTCGTATTGCAATGAGCGAAGCGAAAAGGTTTGGGATTAGGAAGGTCGTCGTTCTCAACTCGTCGCTTCGCTCCTCGCTAATCTCACCTCTTCGTCGTCGCTATCAAGGGGTTCGTCGACGGACTTGGTAACCTTCGGAGGCTCGGCCTTGGTCTTGTGTGCGGAGGCAAAGTAACAAGTCGCGGGACCAGCGACGAAGCGCTGTGGCGTGCGCTTCGTCCTGCTTGTGCGGGGAGTCGCGAGAGCGTGGGGCGGAGGTGTACGAGGAGGGGTCATGAAGGTAATCTCGAAGTGGTCGCCCTTGAGCTTTGCTGCTGCAAACACGCTCTTGAGTTCATCCCTCGTTCCGTACTCCTTCATTCTGGTTTTCCCCGCCCGGGTGTTCCTCCTCTTCTTCTTAAGCAGGATCTGTGACTGGTAACCCTCCTTGATGCTGTGTGGCGATGAGTGGAAAATTGGTAGTTGTGTAGGAAGACGGTGTAATGCTTTTGCGTGTTCGCTTCGCTCCAGCCGTCGCTCCGCGCTTCTCACCCTCGCCTAAACACGACGATGGCCTTATTCCCGTCTTCACCCTCAACCTGCTTCGCTCTTTACGGATTCGCTCCAGCCTCCCGTCGCTTCACTCCTTGTCCAGTCCATTCTCACCTCGCTGACGCTCACTGGGGATGTTTTCTTCCTCTTTGACTGTGTGTGTGTGTCAACTGGGAGGGGGGCGGTTGTTCGCACGATGTCAATATGTGATGCATCGCTGTTGACATCACGAGGGCTTACTCCCACAGTACTACTCTGTTTATTTATTGATGAGGCGTATCTTTGATCCTCTTCTCCCCTGTCGTGGCCTAAGAAATTGGGAGGGTCTGGTGACGACTCGTGTGTTGAGTGAGTTGAACGGATATAAATTTGCGACGATCGGAGATCTGCAATGCCTTCAAAAGGGAGACAAATGGTGGGTAAAATCTTCTAAAAATTGAATCAAATAGAACCTAATAAGTCATCATAATCCTTAAACGCAACCTTACACCTATTTGTACAGCCGAGGACAAATAGGAACCGCTTAGGGCAAACTGATAAAAAAACAGTTTTTGAAAGTCCCTATTCCGAGCATATTCATTTTTTACTGGATATATTTTATAATTTAATAATATATTTTTATTTTATATAGAGTATCGTGAATATTATATGCTATTTTTCGTATTTTTTAGTATTATAAATTATAATAACCAATCATTTTGTTACATATTATTTTTATGAGAATATATTTATCATAAATGTATTTTAATATGGTATTATATTGTCAAAATTATGTATATTTGATTGATCAAATTTGTTGATTTTCATAATATACATTGAGGAGTTTTTGAGAATTTATTATTTCGTTTAAGAATTCTTTTTTTGAATAAAAAATACAAAGGTGTTTATAGTTTGGAAAATAATGTTTTTCGATTTCTTTGGGTCAATTTTTACTCAAACCCTTCACCTCCTTCAGCACCGTTCATCGCCCCAAAATGCCTACCACCCTCGTATCTATCGCAATGGAGGCGGAGGCCGCACCTATAATCGCGAAACTTGCTCTAAAGGTGCTCCCCTCGTTCTTCCCTTCCGCCCTACCCTATATTTGTTACACGAACGAGGCGAAGACCCTATACCTAGTGACCTCTGGGAAGGATGCCACACACGCTGTTGATAACGTCGGCACCTTGCACGCCGGTATTGCGATTTCTACTGCCTTGCAGGCTCTGCCAGACGTGACGACAATTATCAACGCTGGAACCTGTGGTGGTTTCATCAAGCGCGGCTGCCAGATAGGCTCCGTCGTTGTGCCCACCTGTGCAGCCTTCCATGACCGCCGCATTGTGATCCCCGGCACCCACTTCGAGGCTTATGGTGTCGGAAAGATCGACCTTAGGTGAGAGCAAGGATGGGAGGAGCGGAGCGACGACCGTATACTATAGTGGTCTACAGCACGATAACTAATAATCTTCCATGCGTCGCTTCGCTCCTCGCAGCGACTGTGCTTTGGCCAACAAGGTCAGGGAGAAGCTCGGGTATCTTAGTGGTTGCTGCTCCTCGGGCGACAGCTTAGACCACACCGCCGAGGACGACACCCTCCTGGAGAGCAACGAGGCCGTAGCGAAGTGTATGGTGAGCTGACGTTGGCTGGAGTTGAGAACAAAAGCCACGCGCAATCACACTTCTGTACGAGACGCGCCCCCTCCCTAATCACCGCAATCGTCCTCATCCCCTATCCCAACCATTTTCGCAATTCGCAAATCGCAGGAGTTCGCCGCCATTGCCCAGGTTGCCAAGATGTGGCAGAAGGACCTTGTGGGAATTAAAGTTGTCACCGACCTTGTGGACGGAGACAAGCCTAGCTTTGAGGAGTTCATGGCCAATCTCGGTTCCGCCGCGGAGGCCCTTCAGGGTGCTATCCCTAAGGCTCTTGAAGCAGTTCAGGAGGAATAGAGGGGGGGAAAGGGAGCAGGGGAATCAACAAGAGGGGACGTTGATTTTTAGAACACACGGAGCAATACCTTTACCTGGTCGCATCGCTCCTCGCGCTCCTCCTCCCCGCCCTTACAAAAAGTCAATCGAATTGAATTCAACATTTTGCAAATATCTCGTCCAATTAGAGGGGTCCCTTTCTCCAGCCCCCCCTTTTCCCTGTTCTTAAATAACGTTCACGTTGTTGTTACCGCTTTTGTTCGCAGTAACCCTTCAGACCTTGACACCAGCGTCGACCTTGGCGCAGTGCTTCATGAGGTCGACGACACGTCCAGAGTATCCCCACTCGTTGTCGTACCAAGCGACAAGCTTGACGAAGCGGTCGTTGAGCATGATTCCGGCTCCGGCATCGAAGATAGAGGACCTGATGTCGGACTCGAAGTCGGTGGAGACGAGGGGCTGAGGAGAGAGGGGCGAAGCGACGAATGCAGGGGTTAGCTTATCGTAAATAACAATATAAGGCAGCTCGCTACGCTCGCTGCCTTCGCCTCACCTCGTCGCAGAATCCGAGGATTCCCTTCATGTCACCGTCGGCGGAGGCCTTGATGGCGGCGCAGATCTCGTCGTAGTTGGTGGACTTGGAGAGCTTGCAGGTGAGGTCGACGACGGAAACGTCGATGGTGGGGACGCGGAAGGCCATTCCGGTGAGCTGCGATGAGCGAAGCGACGAGTGGAAAGTGAAATTCGTGGGTTAGTTGTAGTTATGTGGGTGGAAGATCGATATGCTGCTGTTGCTTCGCTCCTCGTCCGATCTTACCTTCCCCTGGAGGGAAGGGATGACCTTGGTGACGGCCTTGGCGGCTCCGGTGGAGGAGGGGATGATGTTGCCGGAGGCGGCACGTCCTCCGCGCCAGTCCTTCTTGGAGGAGGAGTCGACGACGGCCTGGGTGGAGGTCATGGCGTGGACGGTGGTCATGAGGGCCTCGTCAATGCCGAAGGCGTCGTTGATGCACTGGAGGCAAGGAGCGAAGCGGTGAGTGGAAGGGCGCGAGCGTGTGAAAGGTTGTTAGTTATATGATGAGCGAAGCGATTCCTAAGAAGGATTGAGATATGCAGCCGTCCTTCGCTCCTTGCTCACCTTAACCATGGGGGCAAGTCCGTTGGTGGTGCATGACGCGCAGGAGATAAAGTCCTCCGATCCGTCGTACTCTCCCTGGTTGACGCCCATGACGATGGTTTGGGAGTCGTCCTTAGCGGGGGCCGAGTAGATTACCTTCTTGGCTCCGCCGTCGATGATGGACTGGGCCTTCTCCTTGGTGAGGAAGATTCCGGTGGACTCGCAGACGTAGTCGGCACCGAGCTAACGGTGGGGGAGGAGCAAGTGGAAGGCGGAAGGTCGTTAGTTATGTAAGACGGTGATGTGTGCGAGGAGCGAAGCGACGAGCTTAAGGAATTTCTTGACGAGAGGCAGTACGGTATGTTGTTCCTTTTGTCGCTTCTCAGTGCTTAAGCGACAGCGTAGTTATGTAGGATGGTGGTATAATGCTTTCGCTGTCGTTTCCCTCCAGCCGTCGCCCTGCCTTACCTTTCCCCATCCAGCCTCAGCGGGGTCCCTGCACCTGGAGGTGGGGATCTTCTTTCCGTTGATGATAAGGAAGTCTCCCTCAGTCTCAACGGATCCCCCGTACTTTCCGTGGATGGTGTCATACTTGAACTGGTAGGCCATGTAGTCGGCGGAGGCGGATCCGGCGTTGATGGCGGTCAGGTCGCACTCAGGATCATCCATCATGATACGGGTGACGAGACGGCCGATGCGGCCGAATCCATTAACTCCCATGCCGGTGGCCTTGAGGGAGGTGGAGGAAGGGGCCTTAGGGGCGGAAGGTGCGCTAAGGGGAGGGGAGAGATGGTTGGTGTCAGGAAAGGGGTTAGGAAAGGAGTTGCAAGAGGACGGGGGTGCAGGGGTTGAAAAAACGTCAAGGGAGGGGGGGGAGAGGATATACGTGTTGGTATTGGCATTGGAATAAATATATATAACCCGCAAAAATATTGTTATATCACTATTTGGCCAGATAGGATGGGACATTAAAACACCTCATCGATCGGGTGGTCATCAAACAGGTAGTTTTAACCCCTATAATCAACTTATCTTACCTGAAAGCAGCGGTTCCGGCAACAGTAGCGAGGATAGTAGCGACAGTAAACTATATTATAAATTAAATAGTGTTAGAACATTAAAATATTAACAATCTTATGTTACCGTCATCGACGTTCGGGTTATTGGCCAAAGAAATAAAAATAAAGAAGATTAGATGGATATTCATTGTACATGGATGATGTAAGAAATATCAGAAACATAGGAGGAGTGGTCGAAACAATAAGATTTACTCACCTTCATAATCAAGTAAATTTGGATATTATGGTTTGGGATACTTATATTTATTATATTTCTAATTAAATGATGTTACTATTGATATAAAATATAATTGATGATAAGATTGAAAATTTCATTATAAATACTTGTTATTTAGAGCTAAAAATATTGAGACACGGGGTCGAAGAATGGGGAAGAGGTTTGCTAATTTATCTCAGAGGAAGTTTGCGGTCGTGGCTAGGTCGTGGAAAGAGAACAAAATTTCACTACTCTGAGTTGTGGGAATTCTGCTGTATTGACGACCAACAGTGGACTGCTATGTTATTTACTGGAATTGGCACTTCAAGAAACTATGTCACAATTTCTTCAATAAAGTACTTCATTTAGCTCGCTTCTTCTATTTTAAAGATCTAAAATATCAACATACAACCGATATAGATTGCTAGCAACTGATATAGCCCTTCGTACAACCTGCACGTCGTTTAATGACACCCTTTCCGCCCCCATTATACCCTATACCCACAACTTCCCTCTATCAACTCGTACACTCCTCTCCTATACACCACAAGGTTGCCCATACCCTGAATAGTAA
>Ga0115006_10003521_pt1 | contig 10667 bp, 8 predicted proteins | sample ArcOceMetagenome_3_FD_88943 | JGI IMG/M metagenome (GOLD analysis project Ga0115006, IMG submission 88943) | Marine eukaryotic phytoplankton communities from Arctic Ocean - Arctic Ocean- Svalbard ARC20M Metagenome | ecosystem: Environmental > Aquatic > Marine > Oceanic | place: Arctic Ocean...
TAACTCAGTCCTGTCAAAAGGCATGATGTATCCTTATAGCTACTTGTTTTTTGGTTTTTGTGATGAACGGTTTAGCTGTATTCCTATCTAAATCTGATGTTAGCGTCGATCGCCGATCGATTATCAAAATAAACGGCCTGACAAAAAACGCAGCGTATTCGCCGGGGGTGTGAGACGTCGTAAGTTACTATGGAGGCGTCTTTCAAATCTGTTTAAATCAGCAATTACTCCCGCATTACGCAACTTTCTGGGCACGTTTAGGCTATCACCGAGCTGCAGATTTGACGATCTGGATACTAAAAATGAGGGTCCAACATCATTCTTTGTGGATTGACTAGGCCATTGATTTTTTAGCATGGGGGACTCCGACCGTACAGTAAATGACGTCCAGTGTGGGGTCACACGAACAGCTAAACCCCACGCATGAAACGCCAGCTTGGTGGTTCAGTCTATTAGGAGTTAGGTATCAAACAATAATAGGTTGTTATTTTTGAATGGCTCACCCGATCGCGTATGTGCAAAAACAACGCGCGTTGAGAGCTATTTTTTTGGCCATGATTTTAATATTTGGCGGCTAGTCGTTGGCAATTAGCAAGGTCGTTGCGCGAGTGTCGCCAGCCCCAGTTTGTTGGCGGCGATAATCGTTTCAATGTCGGGTTCTTGGCTACTAAGATCGCCCAGTCGCGTCAGGCAGGCATGCACCTCGTCGTGGCCCTCAATCTGCGCCATATCAATCATCCAGCGCCTTGTGTTGGGAAATTGATCGAAATCAAATAGGTTAGTGAACTGCGGTTGCAGTTGTCCTATCTCTACATAAGTAGCGAGGTCAGCGATCGACATTTTATTGCCGACTAGAAAACGAGACTGGCTTAAGGCGTTATGTTCTATTGCACGCAGAGATCGGATAAATGTTTTATGGGCGATGTCTACAACCGGCTCTGGAAAATGTAGGTCTTTGCGAACACTGGGAGCAAAAAATCCCACGGAGGCATTGCGTATGCCTCGATGGTGAGCATGAAGGAACGCATCTATTTTAGCGCAGCTTGCTGGATCCGTCGGATAGAGGTCATACCAGCCGTGTTTACGGCACAGATAAACCAAAATAGCATGAGCTTCTGCGATGGCTACGCCGGTGTCGGGGTCTTCAATAAAGGGAATCATCCCATTTGGATTCTTATCTAAAAAATCGGGGTGGCGGGTGCCATTGGCGCGTGTTGAGCCAGGATTTGCCAATATGAATTCAAAGGGCTCGCGTTTGTAGAGAAGAAGCCAGAGAACCGCTCGAACTGGCTGAGATAGCGGGACGCCATAGATTTTTAAAGTCGTTTCAGATCTGGCCATAGTCGTCTTGTCACTTTGTTCGGGGCCTTTTTTAGGGCTCGTTTAAGGTCTGGGAAATTTAATATAGCCCGCAAATAATTTTTCAATGTCGTCAACAACCCCAATACTTTCGTCTACAACGCTTTGGTGATCACCCAAGATATCTTCCGCGGTATCCAATCCAGCGCATCGTTTCATTGCAGCTTCGTTACCCGACCATAACATGCAGGCAACCAAGCGAGGAAGTCGATGGGTTTTTTGGTCTAGCATGAAATCACGAGCAAGGTATTCGGCCAGCAGATTTTCATAACCCGAATAAACAATCACTAGATAACTGTCGTTCATTAGTGAAGACGCGGAACATAGCTGCTGTTTTTTGGACTCCCGAAGGCCGAGACTTGTAAGGTATGTAACCGAATTTTTGATCCATTCTCGCCAAATTTCGAAGGTGGAATGGCTTGAAAATTTGTCTTCAAACCGCGATCTGCAATCTGTAACAACGATCTCAGCAGAGGCGGTTACCAGCTCTTCTTTGGTTTTGAAGTGTTTGTATAGCGTCTGTACGTGAACACCGGCCTCTGTCGCCACTTCATCAAGAGTCGTGCTCTGATGGCCATTGCGCGAAAAAAGCTGGGTTGCAACGACTATCAGCTTTTCGCGATTCAAATTCTTTTTCAGCGTACGTTTTGGGTATTTTGTCGGCATAAAAACTGTCTCTACATAGTTAATAAAGGGACCTCGATTGTCTTTAGAGCCCTATGTTTATCGCCAGATTACTCGCTGCCGTTTTCGACGCCTGATTATATTGAAAGTTCCGCGTCATGGACAGCATTGAAGTTTTAACCATGCGTCAAAGTTAGCGATGACCTCGACGGTATAAATATAGCAGGCTATACTAATAGTGCAATCGGAGGATAAACTCAAACGAGTTTTAAATAGGGTAAAGAGGATGGATTCGAGCGGCCAAGACAATGATTCAGTTAACCTGAGTGATATAGGCTTACTTGTATTTTTGACGCTACTCAATATCGTAAATTTTATCGATCGCCAATTGCTGGTGAGCTTATCAAATTGGATAAAACCTGAATTGAACCTATCTAATTTCGAATTTGGGTTATTAGCAGGATTTGTCTTCATGTTTTTCTATGCGGTCATGGGACTGTTCATGGGAGTGATTGCCGACCGTGTCAATCGCACTCGCCTCATTGCTTTCGGCCTTGGTCTTTGGAGCCTGCTAACCATGCTTTCTGGGGCTGCAAAGGGATTTGTCAGCTTGGCTCTGCCGAGAATGTTTATTGGCGTAGGAGAATCGACACTTACGCCGGCTGCGCTGTCTTTGCTGGGGGATAGATTTCCTGTGCAATGGCAAGGGTTGGTGGTCGGAATTTATGGAATGGGTGTTTCCATTGGTTTGGGGTTAAGTTTATTTATAGTCGCTTATCTCGAGCCGATAGCGGGTTGGAGAGGCTGTTTTTATATTTTAGGTGGTGTCGGTGTGGTGCTTGCTGTTGGTATGTTGGGCATAAAAGAAACCCCAAGGAAACAGCCTGTAGACTTATCCAAAGGTCCCTTTGAGGTTTTATCTGTGGGTAAAATTATCGCCGATTTACGCGAGCTCCTGGTGGGCTCGCCCGCTTTGAGAGCCACAATCGGAGGTTCAACAGTATTCGCCTTGGCTTTGGGAGCCTCAACCTTTGACCAATTATGGTTCGTTCAAGAGCGCGGGTTCGATAGGAATGAAATTGCCAAAATGACAGCCTGGCTAGCAATTTTAGCGGGGATTTCTGGTAATTTAGTAGGCGGTTTTGGGGGTGATCTATTTTTGCGTTTGACGGGCATTGGGCGCCCTTATTTCCTGGCATTTGTAATGTTAATTCTCGCCCCCCTGATAATTACCTGTCGATTTATTGAACCAAGCAATACTTGGTTTTGGATCGGCATCTTCGCGCTATATTTTCAGATAGGTTGTTTTTACGGCCCAGCATTTGGAACTATTCAGGATTTGGTGCCTTCGAACAAGCGAGGTATGGTGGTGGGATTTTCAGTACTTACAATCCAAATCTTAGGCGCTGCCCTAGGTGCAACCACCGCCGGGCTTATGATTGATTTTTTTGAGCGGGCCGAGGTTGCGGAACCCTATTCGATGACTCTAACTATTTATGCATTGATATCATTATTGGCCGTGCCGATTTTTATGTTTGCCGGTCGACGATTCGAACAAGAATCAAAGACCACACAGCAGCTTTAGTCGATCTTAAGCAAAACCGCTGGTGTTGAGAAAAGTAACCTTGAAATATTTTCTTATAGTTAGCTATATTTAATTGCGCAATAATAGCCGATCGGCTATTCTTATATTAGTATATTAAACTATAACAAAGTTTCTGGGTAATATTGACTCAATAGGGGAAACGCAATGAAACACAATTCTATGTATAGAACATTGTTGGTGTGTATGGCTGGACTGGTATTTTCCGGCGTCACGATGAGCGCCGATCTTGAAGAGATTGTTGTAACTGGGCTAAAGCGTGAGTCGACGGTGATGGAAACCCCCAGTGCAATTACAGCTCTGAGTGCAAGTGACCTCGCAGCTAGAGGGTTGAGCGATATTCGGCAGATTCAGTACGCTGTTCCGAGTCTACATTTCGGCGAATCTTACGGCAACCGCAATATCTCGATCAGAGGCATAGGCGGATTTCTCGAGCAACCAGGCGTCGTTACCAGTATCAATGGAGTGGCGCAAGCCAATGACGCGAGTTCCCAGCTGGCGCAGTTGGACTTGGGACGGGTGGAGATACTCAGAGGGCCACAGGGAACCCTTTATGGGCGAAATGCAGTCGGTGGAGCGGTGAATTTTATTGCCGCAAGCCCAACTGACGAGATGTTTGGCAAGGTCAAAATCGGCTATGCAGATTTCGACCAAACCACTGCCGAAGTGGTCTTAAGTGGACCGATTTCTGACTCTATCGGCGTCCGGTTGGCAGCCAGTCACCTCGATGCTAATGATGGTTGGGTGGAAAACCTGATGCCAGGGAATGACGACCTGATGAAGGGCGAAAAAACCAACGTCCGACTGTTAGTGAATGCAAAACTCAGCGATACGCTAGATGCGGAACTGATGCTTGGGCGCAGCGAGCAAAGCGGTCGGTGGACTCACTGGGCCATGATAAAAGCAGATATCGCTTTCGGTGTTGCTACTTTCCTTCCCGCGGTTAGCGTAAGGGACAATCCGGCTGGGGACCCTATTTTATATACCGAGGAGGAACAGAAAGTGTATATGCGTGGCCCCACGAATACGGATGCTGAACTGGATATCTATAGTTTGACGCTCAACTGGGATCTAGAGAACTTTTCTGTTAAATCCATTACCGCGCAGCAAGATTGGAGTAATGCCGAACAACTGCCGGCCGATTCGACCAGCACCGGCATATTGATGAGGTCGTCTAGGGATACAAATAAGACATTTTCGCAAGAAATCAACCTATCTGGCCAAACTGACAAGCTCAATTGGATTGTTGGAGGCTTTTATATGGATGATGAGCGCACCGATATGCTGGATATCCAATTTCAAGAGAATATAGCCTTTGGATTTGCGCCTTTCTTTAATAACAGTCGGCCGCTTTATGAAAACGAGGTGACTGCAGTGTATGCGGATGCCACGTATTCGATGTCTAAAGATTTCCGACTAGGCCTAGGTGTTCGCGATACGACGGAAAAAAAGGTGCATAGCACTTTTGCCGCTGGTTTTATGCCTTTTTGTGGCGGGGCTGAACCCTTCACTCAAAAATGGGAAGATTCGTCTACCACTATGAGAGCCTCTGCCGAGTACGATATGTCAGAGAGTAGTATGATGTATATCTCCTATTCTGAGGGTTTTAAGTCCGGTGGCGCCAACAATGGCGACTGCAACCCTCCATATAACCCGGAAAACTTAGACGCCGCAGAAATTGGCTTCAAGGCGAGTTTCGCCGATGGCTCAACCACGCTCAGAACGGCGTTCTTCCATTACGACTACACTGATTTTCAGATTTTACAAGTCAAAAACTTTGCTGCGAACTATCTCAACGCAGATGATGCTGAAATAACTGGCATGGAAGTGGAGTTCACTTCGGCTATCAGCGATCGCTGGCTCGTCAACGCGGGCTTAACTATTCTCGAGAGCGAGTATGGCGAGTTCTTGCAGGAGGATCTGTCTGTCTTTAATGGCGTGCCAGTTCAGATAGAGGGCAATCCTCTAAATAATGCACCTGATACGAGTATTAATATAGGTGTGACCTATGATACCGAGCTTGGCTCAGGCGCCAAGTTGGCTCTTAGCCTAGATGCGGCTTATCGCTCGCGAGTTTACTTTAGAGAGTTCGGCAATCAACTTGATTCCCAAGACGGATACGCGATTGTTAACTTCAATGCCAATTGGGAAAGTGCCGACGGAGCCTTTGCCGCGAGATTATTCGCTAATAACCTAACGGACGAAGCCCATGTCACCGGCATGTATGCGTTGCAAACGACCTACGGCCGACAGGGGACCTGGAATATGCCGCGCCAGGTTGGCATTGAGGTGACGAGGTTCTTCGGCGCTCGTTAACTGGCAACGGTGCCACAAAGGGTCAAATGTATTTCAAACGGGTACATTTGGCCTTTTTTGTGTGTAGCATTAATTTGTCAGATATAAAAACCATACCCATGTTAGAGACGTTGACGTTTAAACGGCAATTGGGTTGAATATTATTGCCCGGTTTAGTGCTAAAAGCACACCGGTTGCAGGAGGATATATGGCATCTTCAGAATTTAACGCTGCTGTTGTGACCGCGGAGAAGCTGGATTTTACATTACCTGGAAAGCTGGGTAACCCAGATTTAATGCTGCCAATGGATCCCAGGTTAGATTCCAGGATCGCGCATCGACTGATGGAGATGGCTACTTTATATCCTGCGCAAATGCCGAACGTTACGATGGATATGGACTACGCGGCTGCGGTTGAATTCATCGACTATATGCATGCATTGATGACGGCTACCGATAAAGAGTTATTTGCAAGCATGCCAGCCTTTGAGGACATCGCCTACCGCGAGCAGTCAATCATAAGCACTGAGGGCCATTCAATAGAAGTATTTATTGATCAACCTAAGGGTATCGAGAGGCCTCTGCCCTGTGTTGTGCATTTGCATGGTGGTGGCATGACATTTGACACCGCTAGAAGCGCATCGAACGTCAGGTGGCGAAAGTCATTGGCCGAGCAAGAGTTATTGGTCATCGGGGTAGAGTTTAGAAATGAGGGCCTATCTTCAGGTCACCAGCCGTTTCCAGCAGGGCTTAACGACTGCGCAACGGCAGTGCGTTGGGCGCACGATCACCGCGACGAATTAGGTATTTCTTCGATTGTTGTGGTTGGTGAGTCTGGTGGGGCTAATCTCGCCATAGCTACGGGTATCAAGGCGAATGTGGACGGCTGGATCAATGCCATTCAGGGGGTGTATGCCATGGCGCCGATGATATTTGGATTTTATGATGGACCGCCGCCGGAGCTAATGTCTTGGCGTGAAAATCTCGGGCTTATGGGTTCTTATGCCACGCTCCGTGCCATGAGGATGGTCTATGACCCAGATTCTATTCATAAAGACAACCCTCTAGCCTATCCGTTTAGTGCGACAACGGATGTTTTAAAGGGACTCCCTCCCCATATCCTCCACAACTACGAATTAGACTTAATTCGTGATGAGGGTGTGGTTTTTGCGCAGAAGCTCAGAACGGCGGGGGTTGCAGCAACCTCAAAAATTATTAACGGCGCCCACCATGTTCCAGAGATAGCCATGCCCGACACAGTCCCTGAATTAACCATCGACACCTTGGCCTCTATTGCATCGTTTGCTCGGGGATGTACGCCTTAAGGGTTGCACTGATATTGGTGGCACCGACACCACTTTTGGCGATATTAAAAGTCTCTATGTCGAATGGATTCCCTAGCCATTTAAGGGGCTTTACTTTTGCCAACAGTTTAAATATAGTTTACTATACGCAAGTACGTTAACAGGTTTTTTTTGGAGTTCTTATGATGAAATTTATTGATCCTAGGGGAGCGACATCAACGCCAGAGAAATTCTATGACTTATCTCTGGATATCCGCCTGAATGCGGGTAAGGGAATTACTGTTGCGCTTCTTGCCAACGGCTTTCCCGATTCTGAGCTGTTTACAAAAAAGGTCGGTGCGGCGCTTGAGGCCCGCTTGCCAAACGTACGCACTCTTTTTTGGAACAAGCACAATGCCGGCGTTGCGGCGAATGACGAAATGCTCGATGAAATTTTTTCGCAGTGTGATGTTGCTGTAGCTGCATACGGACACTGAGGCAGTTGCACTACCGGCACCGTGCGTGACGGATACAACATTGCTCAGCGAGGCTTTCCCGTGGTGTCACTGATCACTGAAGATTTTTGGGGTCAAGGGCAATTTGTCGCTAAATCTCTCGGTATGCCAAATATCCCCAGAGTAAAGCTGCCTCACCCCGTCGCTGGATTGGGCGAGGCTAAAATCGAGATGATTGCAGCGAGCATTATTGAGGAAATATTGGATAGTTTTGCCAATGACTGATTTTTTAGAAGCTGAAAATGAAGAGATGGCGCTCGAGCAACTCCATGACATGGATTGCACGGACGGCTTGCCAGTTGTAATTCCTACGCCTGAGCGAGTGACCCGATGCGTTCTTGCCAGCGGGTTGGATGGCGATATGGTGCTCGGCGAATTAGGTCCCGCTATGGGTATTGCGACCGTTGAGAAAGTTGCTGTTGCGGCGGTGATGGCCGGCTGCAAGTCGGATTACATGCCGTTGGTAATCGCCGCGGTAAAAGCCGCAGCTCAGCCGGAGTTTGATCTCGCCGAGTTACAGGCCACGACGCACTGTACGGCACCACTGATTATTGTCAATGGTCCGGCGCGCGAGACCTGCGGTCCCGTTGCGTCGGGCTATGGTGCATTGGGCCCAGGGCATCGAGCGAATGCCAGTATTGGCCGGGCGCTGCGGCTGTGTCTGATTAATATTGGTGGCGGTCGACCGGGAATTTCCGACATGGCGATCCACGGTCATCCCGGAAAATTTACCTATTGCCTCGCAGAGGCTGAAGAAGAGTCGCCCTTTCCGCCAATGCATGTCAGTTTAGGTTTTGACGAATCTGACAGCGTTGTCACGCTGTTGGGTTGTGAGGCACCGCATTCCTGTCTATACAGCGACAATGCGGATGACCCTGAGGATGCTGAAAAATTGCTGCATATTCTCGCCGTCGGACTGACCAACATCGCTACCAATAACGCTATTTTTGCCTCGGGAATGGCACTGGTTTGCCTAGGCCCCAAGCACGCTAACGTTCTGGCTCGCTCTGGTCATAACCGAGAGTCTATACAGCGGAGATTATGGGAGCTGACGCACCTGTCTAAAGCTGATCATATTCGATACGGCGGTGATTTTGGCAAGCACTTTTTGGATAACCCCGAGGGTAGTTATGGGGCCTTTGCGAAACCCGACAATATTTTGCTGATGGTTGCCGGGGGGATCGGTCTGTACTCAATGGTGATGCCTAATTGGGGGGGTGCTGGCCATCAAAATTCAGCGGTTAGCGTTCAGGTTGAAAGCGATTTCTTCTGTGCGATCCCAGGATTGGGGGGCGCTTAGCGTCCCACAAAATAAAAATGCGGTTGTTAGAGGTTCGCTCTAACGCATAATCATTAAGGACATTTTCATGGATCCAATTACATTGTATGGAGGCGCATTTTCTCTCTATACCGGCCGAGCACGCAGCTATTTAATAAAATCAAAAATTGATTATAGAGAGGAGCCGCACTCTTCAGCATATTTTTATGATGTAGTTCTGCCAAAGGCTGGCGGTCGGCGTGGGATACCCACCATCGAATTTCCCAATGGCGATGTTATCCGTGATGGCGTTGCGATAATAGATCACTATGAAGGTGAAAATGGCCGCCAATTTTCCCCTGAAACGCCAAAGCAACGAATTTTAAGTCTGCTGTTTGATGTGATCGGCGCAGAGGGAATGTTGCGGCCTTGCATGCATTATCGATTTAATCAGGGTGAAGAGGAGGCCGAGTTTCTGTCTTTTCATTTTTCCACTGTCTATCCCGAAAAAGACGGTGCTAAAGATAGAATTGCTTTTATTAGAAGCACCGTACTGCCGGCTTGGGGCGTAAGGCCCAATACCAAAGAACTCATTGAAACCATGCATTTTAAAACACTAAAAAAGTTGAATGCACACTTTTCAAAATATCCTTATCTGTTTGGAAACAAACCAAGCATCGGTGATTTTGGCATGATTGCCCCCCTTTATGGGCATCTTGGCAGAGATCCTGTGCCGCTTTCATTGATGCAAATAAATGCCCCAAGATTATTCCGGTGGGTTGAGCGAATGAATAGGGCGGAACCTGATATTGGTGAGTTTGCGAATAAAACCATCGCCTATCTCGCCAATGATGAGATTCCTGAAACGCTGATTGATGTACTTAAGCATTTTGCGATAGATTTTATTCCCGAAACTGTGGCGGCTTATGACTGCGTTAGTCACTGGCTAGCGGTAAATAAAGATTTACTCGCCGGAACTGTGGCTGAACGTGAAGTCGGCAGCTGCACCTTCGAGATTGACGGGGTTGAGATCAATGCGGTCGCTCAACCGTTTCGTTTTTATTTACTGCAACGCCTGCACAAGGAATTTGATAGTTTGAGCGCGGCGGACAGGGCAGATGTGCAGCAACTGCTAAAAGATTGCCATATGGAAGAGGTGCTCAATTTAAGGCTGTCTCGTGAAATGGGCAGAGCGAATAACCTGGAGGTCTGGCTTTAATGGATAATCCTGGTGATTCAGGTGGCAAACGACTCAAGCATAAAACCGCGTTAATTACCGGCGCCAGTCGAGGCATTGGTTATGCAATTGCCAAGTCTTTTGCCAGTCAGGGGGCCAATTTAGTTCTCAGTGCCCGTAACGAAGCCGGGCTTAAAAAAGCCAAGGCAGAGCTGGCTGGCTATGGTGTGGATATTTCCCATCTGGCGACTGATATTAGCTCGCCAGATTCAATAGACGAGTTGTTTGCCTTTGCCGTGGCGCGTCATCCACAACTGGATGTGGTGGTCAACAATGCCGGTATGCATATTGCAAAACCCTTTACAGATCACGGCATGGACGAGTTTGATTACCTAATGAGGACTAATGTCTACTCGGTTTTTCAACTTACTCAGCACGCCATTAGACATATGCAAACCCTAGGTCGGGGCAAAGTAGTTAATGTCGCCTCTGTGGCCGGTCTGCGGGGGAGCATGAATTCGACGGCCTACAATATGTCAAAGCATGCAGTGGTA
>Ga0115006_10003522_pt1 | contig 10666 bp, 9 predicted proteins | sample ArcOceMetagenome_3_FD_88943 | JGI IMG/M metagenome (GOLD analysis project Ga0115006, IMG submission 88943) | Marine eukaryotic phytoplankton communities from Arctic Ocean - Arctic Ocean- Svalbard ARC20M Metagenome | ecosystem: Environmental > Aquatic > Marine > Oceanic | place: Arctic Ocean...
GGGGGGGCGGAGCGGGTCTGACGCGTCATTTTTGTTGCTGTTGTTGTTTTGGCTATCCCATTTCTTTTTTTCTTGTAAACCCCGTTTTATGTAGGGCCTTCTAGTTAGTTTTTACAGATGTTGTCGGACGTGTGGGACCCCAACGGACACAGGGTTATTATACCGTCCCTCTCCGTCTTTCCCTTGGTAACAAAGTTGACGAACTCGTCCATCCCAGTCTCTATAAGCTTCACATAGTCATCCAAAACAACCTTGAAAACCAATTCGCTCGGGAATCCCGTCTGCATGAGATCCACGATAAGCTGAGGCCTCGCGTCGTCCTGGAATAAAGGCGTCATCTTATCCCCCGTCGTAAGCCCCCCGTCCGTGCAAACCTTACCCTCGTACACCTCCAAGTACGTACCGGTTGACATGAAACCGTGGGTTGCCTGGTCGTTCTCCGACGTCCACGAGGAGATCAGAACCAACGCGGGGAGGGGAGTGAAACACGATGTTCCCACGGTTACAACACCGTCGAGCTTCGAAAGTTTATCCGAGTACTTTGAGGTCTGCCAGCTCGCCATTATCCTCCAGTGGTGATCCTCCAGGTACCCGGCCTCGACGGTGGACTTGTACTTTTCAGAGTACTCCTCTGTTAGGACGCCATAGGAAAGGTGGGATATAATAGTTGCCTCCTCCCCCTTCAACGCAACCTGCGGCAAGGGCAAGCGCAAGTTTTGTTAGTTTCATTTTACCCTCAAATCCCCCGCCTACGCCTCCCCTGCCACGCTAACGTCGCAGTACGATCTCCAAACCTCTCACCTCGAAAGGGAACATTCCCCCCGCCGAAACTCCCGCGTATCTAGATATTCCAACCCTCCCCCCCAACCTTGATATCATCATCTGGACGCCCGCGTAGAAAGCGTCGTAGTTTCCCCCCCCGCTGCAGACGACGTCGATATTTGTGAGGTCGATCTCCCAGCCTTTTGACGACAGGGAGTCTGCGAGGGTGTCAGCCCTTGCCTGAAGGGAGGCCGTAAGTGAGACCGCTTTCTGAGGGGGATCTGAGAGGTAGCTGCGCCACACGTCGTCGAGCTCGGATGAGAGGGATGAGGGTAAGAGAGCGAGGAGGAGCGTGGATAAAAGGGACAGGGATTGCATGGGAGAGATAATTGTTTATTTCCCACCCCCTGGACACCCCCAACAACACTGGCCTGGTAGGTTTTACAACGTTTGTCTAGAGGCGTTTATTTTAACTATTTGGGCCTAAGTGTAACCGCGTAACGTCTTGTGGGCGATTATTTTGTTCATTTAGATTCACATGGAGACTTTCTGAGCTAACCTCCTCCAACAACCGCCTCACCCTCTCACAGCATTTCCCTCTTTGACGCTCCACTTTTGGAAGAAATCTTTTTATTTCTCCAATTTCCTGCCCCGATCCTATAACCTTGTCGTTTATCTGAACCTCAAGTATCTTTGTAAGATGGTAAAACACTTCCACAGCACGGAGGTCGCCCTTCACAACTCAGCAGACGACTGCTGGGTCAGCATCCACGGCAATGTCCTTGACCTTTCTTCGTTTTTGACCTCTAACCGCGGTCCCCTTGCCATTCCGATTATCGAGGCTGCTGGAAAGGACATTTCCTTCTGGTTTGAGGAAACCGGGGATGTTAAAACCTACATGGACCCTGATAGACTTTTGACGCTACCCTACACTCCGATGGGAAGGTTCTTGCATGTTCCTCCGCCAGAGCCTACGAGCGAGTGGAATACTGACTTCGGCACCCCGTGGTGGAAGAATGAGAACTACATTATCGGCAAGCTCAGCACCAAGCCCAGGAAGATCAACATCGTCAACACCCTGACCCAGCAGGAGCACCTCCTCGAGGTATGCAGCGAGGAGACCATCTCCGAGATCCAGGAGAGGTACGTTGCCTTCAACGGCCACGCCGCCAGCTACACGTGGAAGAGGCTCACCGAGGACGGGGAGAAGTTTGTGGTTATGGACATGGACAAGAACCTCGAGGACAACGGGGTGGCGGACGAGGACTTTAATTTCGAGAAGCTTCACATCCCAGATGACTACTACGTGCCGGTCATCCACGTCTATTTCAACGATGACTTGACAATCGCTTAAGACAGAGTTGGCAAAGAGGGGACAGGGGAGGGAATGTAAACAAAGAAGGTGAAACACATTGTATTTAAAAAGCATGGTGCTTACTATATTTATTTAGCCATCTTAGATGGTTTCGTACATCCTGTTCTGTAAAAACAGTCCCTTTCCTCCTTCGTGGTTGTTGTTGTTCGTTGTAATCGTTGTAGTTATTGCAGTATCGCGGTTATATTTGCAGTATTGTGTGTTTTTGTTGTCTTGGTTAGCCTCCGCTACCTAGGCCGCCGTACTCCACTCCACTGGCCACTTTTTTGGGCCTGTGTTGGCCTACTCGGTAATGGTTGGGATGGTGGGTGCCGGCACAACCCTTGCGCTGTTCGTACGGTGACTTGAAAGTGCCTGAGAGGAGCGAACCGAACATTTGCGTTAGTGATGCGAGGAATGCTGACGATTTGGGGCTTTCGAGGGGAGCAGCTTACGCACCTTTTTGCCACAACTCGATACTTTCCAATAATAACAGTTATACTTGTTGTCAAATCCGCATTAAGTTTGATCAGTTTCCTCTCCTGAGCGGAAGATAAGGGGCCAAGGTAAATGCGTGGGGGGTGCGGGTGAGCAGTGTAGAAGAGTCGAGAATTTGGGGAGAAGGAGAGACCAAAAGAAGCGAAGCAAGCCTTCTCACCTTTTCCGAGATCACAAAGACATCCTCGTCGTTTTTGGAGTCAAGAGCTCTCCTCCACTCAAACCTCTTGGGGAAACGCTCAGTGAGCTCACCCGGGGGCAACTCAGGGGCGAACTCCGGAGGCATGAGCAAGGACGTTGCAAGCGAAATAAGGAAAATATATGTTAGACATAGACACTAGCTACTGTCGCTTCGCTCCAGCCTTCGCTCTTCGCTCCCCCCTTACCTCCTTTTCTCCCTTGCAGTAAGGACTAATGTCGTTTCTACACATTGGGCATAGGCTGCTCTTCTTTAACAACCAATTTGAAATGCAGGGTGCATGATAGAGGTGCGAACAGCCCGGCAGTGATATCATCTTGTCACCCTCCTGAATGTACTCCCAGCATATTGCGCACTCTGCGAGGAGAAGCGAAGGGAATGAGCGGAGTAACTGAGCGACGAGGACAAGTGATCGAGTAAAACTGACAGCTTCGCTTAGCGCCCCCCCCCCCCTTTTCTTCTCCCAACCTCAACCTCTCTCTCACCTTCAAGGTTGCCATCCTCTGAAGCAGTGTCATACTCCTTTTCCTCCTTCTCCAGGATCACGGATGTATCGTTGTCAATGTTATCGGTATCAAGGCATACAGTGTCCTCGTTGCCGCTTCTGGCCTTCTTCTGGTCAATCTTTGAGGTTGGATCATTTTCCCTTAGCTTGAGCAGTCCAAAGAGGGATTTAGGACAATAAGATGTCGACACGCGTGACCCATCACCCGGGTTATCGAGGCTTATTAGCACAGAAGGCTCTGGGACTTCGACGGGAGGGGGGATCTTGAACTCATAGACTCGTAAAAAGCGAAGTTCTTTCGCTGATAGAATCAAAGAATCCTCTCTGGGGGGGTTTTGGGCATCCCTACTTTGGTCACTCAAAGAGCGCTGAATCACAGTTTGTATTTGATCTTCGTAGGCCCTTCTCTCCCGATCCTCCAGCCGCCTTGTCTCACTTGGAGATTGATTAGATGAGGATTCCTCATTATAGCGTGAATGCCCAAGATGATGTGCATGCCACTGTCTGCGCTCATCAAAGTGCGCTTCAATAATTTGGAAAATGATCTGGACGCTCTGACAAGAGCCCATTGTAGTTAGAATGGCTAGATAGGGGATCAAGGAGGGATGGTCTGGCAGGGAGAAAAAACAGGAGCGCACGCACTCATCCTTGTTTGGTTTTTTTAAATTGGAATTAAAAAGCAAGAACGTGCGGGAAAACGGATAGATTTTTTCAACAGCGATGGAAAGGTGCAGGTCGAGCAAATCGGGATTTTTTAGGCGCGTTCGGATCATTAAAGGCAAATTTTTGCTCATAATTCCTGGGTAGATGGGCCTGACTAGGGTAGGAAGGGCGTGAATATAAAATTTAAAGATAGGACTGTGTTTGCATATGGGTAAATGCCACGCGACGCCGGTATGAGCGTTCGTAACCAATTATTTTTAAGTGCTATTAGCGGGATTATTTGTGTTTCAATGGATATATTTTGGATTACTTTTTGTTTAAATATTTCAAATTTGAAATTGTGTATGATAAATATTTTCTTGAGTATTTTGGAAGTTTGGTAATTCATAAAAATTCATTATTTTGTACTATATTATTCTATATAAACATCTCTATCACACATATATTGTACTTTATTATATAATTTTTAATGTTTATATATTCTTGAAAGGTCCATTATGAATATTTTTTAAAATGTACATTAAGGTACTTTTGAGTATATAAATTTGTACATAGGTGATACATATAGTCAAATTTAGGTAACTAGTAGTTTGTAAGTTATTTATGCAGACTTTCTCCAATATTCGTTCATATGGTTTGGTGGGAAAACGATTGGTACGCTGACTACTACCAGCATCTATTGATTGCAAAATCGCTCCGTTATTGCTATTTCGTCTCGTTTAAAATTTCCCCTTTTCCCATCACCCCACAACTGTTCTTCCCCTTTTTCCAGATCGTCTTTTCTAATTTCTACCTCACCCAAGCCCTTAAATATGATATCGTCCATCCTGCTTGTTGTGTTACTAATATTATGTTCCCCATCCCTTCCTTTCAGAGTGACCTCGCCCTTTTTCCGACCTGCCTCATTGAGGACTATCACTCCTGTCCCTTCCCCTTCTGCAAAAAATCAATCTCCTCCGTCCCATATGACCCTTTTCGCGAAGAAGAAGACCAAGGGTAACGTGAACGCGGCAAAGTTGGCAGCTCTGGAGGCTCTGGAGAAACTCGAGGCAGAAGAGGTTGGTGATGTTGGTGGGTCTGATGGGGACGCAGGCGGTTCCGTGGCCTTAGATGACGACGCAGACGACGTGCATTTGAGTGGAAAGGAATTGAAGAAGCAAATGAAACAGATGAAAAAGGCGCAAAAAGCTCCTGCTCCCGCTCCTGCTGTCCAATCCTCCTTGCTTCCCTTCGACGATGTCGATGAGCCAATGTCGGCGAAGGATAAGAAGAAAATGATGAAGGCCGGGCTGAAAGCCGCGAAGAAGTCGGGTGGTGGTGGTGGTGGTAGTCTTTCTATGGATGACATTGAGCAAGCAGCCGAGGCTGCGGCGGTTGAGGACGCCGTGGTATCTAGTGATGCAGAAGACGTGCCCGAGCCCGTTGTTGTCGATGCTCCCGCATCCCCTTTGCCAGTCGTGGGGAAGGAGGAGGAGGCTTTCTTTTCTCCTGAAGATGAGGTAGGTTAGGTGACGGCGAGCGCGCGAGGCGACGAGTTTTGATGGCGAGCTCGACGAGTGTAGCGAGTTGCAGAATGTAATGGTTCGCAGTCATGCAGGTTATGGTTCGCAGTCATGTTTTTAACACAACTCTCCTCACCCTCGCCACTTTGCACTTCCTGTGCCCCGCCTCGCCCCGCGTTGCAGCTTGATTTCATAATGGGAGGTGGGAAGAAGAAGAAGGACAAGCAGGAAAAGAAGGAAAAAAAGAAGAAGGAGAAGAAGGGCAAGAAGGGCAAGAAGGGGGCGGATGTTGTTGCTGAAGAGGCCCCTCCTGAGGATGCCCAAGTTCCAGGTGAGGCTGAGCGAGGCGCGAGGGATCGCTGGAGCGAATCGACAGCAGCATACCGCCTACCACTATAACTAACAACCTACTCCTCGTCGCTTCGCCCCTCTCCCCGCTCTTCGCTTTGCTCATCGCAGCTGCAGACTCCGATTCTGCCAACCCCCTTGATTCCCCTTCCTTGTCCCTCGAGGAAAAGATGCGCAATTCCCGCCCCCCCCCGAGGGTCAGGGTCATGGAGGGCGTGCAACCTGGCTTTGTCTCCCTCAAGCTTGAGGACGTTTACGTCACTTTCCGAAACCAGGAGGTACTAAAGGGAGTCACTTGGGACGTGAAAACGGGAGACAGGGTCGGCCTGGTCGGAGTTAACGGTGGCGGAAAGACGACCCAGCTGAAGATTCTTGACGGAGAACTTGAGCCCACTGCGGGAGATGTAGTCAAGGTGAGGGCTAGACGAGCTAAGCGACGACTGCTCATCTCGATCTTCCGTTCGTGCTAATCTCGATCCTCCTTAGGAGAAGCGAAGCGAGTCCTATAACTAACAACCTTCTGCTCCTCGCTTCGTTCCTCGCCCCGCTTTTCGCTTTGCTCATCGCAGTCATCCACCGACCTCCGAGTCTCGGTGCTTAGACAGGAATTTGTCGACGAGCTCATTATGACAAGAACCCTCAAGGAAGAGTTCATGAGTGTCTTCAAGGAGGAAAATGAAATTTTGACCAACTTGAGGGCCTGCGAGACTGAGCTCGAAATCTGCGACCCCGGAGACGCGGACAAGATGCAGGATATATTGGACAGAATGCAGAAGCTGCAGGGGAGGGCAGACGCCAAGGATGTGAATGCCCTGGATAGCAGAGCCGAGAAAATTATGGACCTGATGGGATTCGACAGTATCGACGCAACCTTGCCCGTCTCAGCCTTCAGTGGCGGGTGGAAGATGCGTATCGGACTTGGAAAGGTGCTCCTTACGGACCCCAACATCCTCCTCCTCGATGAGCCCACCAACCACCTTGACATGGAGAGTGTGGAGTGGCTTGAGGACTTCCTCAGGAACCAAAACATCCCCATGGTCATCGTGTCTCACGACAGAGAATTCTTAGACCAGGTCTGCACCAAGATTGTCGACACCGAGGGCGGCCTGGCCACTTCTTATGATGGAAACTACTCTCGCTTCTTGCAACAGAAGGAGGCCAAGATGAAGGCTTGGCAAAATGCGTACGACGCCCAGGAGAAGAAGGTCAAGGACGAGCGGGCTTGGATCCAGAAGATGAAGACCAAGCAGCCTCAGGCGGTGGAGCAGAGGAAAAAGAGACTTGAAAAACTCCAGGCTAGCGAAGACTACGTCAAGAAGCCCCCATTTGTCGGGAAGCCCTTCAGATTCCGCTTCCCTCCCGCTCCCCGTCTTAGCGACGAGGTTGCTTTAGTCACCGACGTCACCCACGGCTATGAGGGCAATAAGCTCTTTGAGAAGTCCAACATGCTCATTGAGAAGGGTGACAGGATCGCCCTCCTAGGTCCTAACGGGAGCGGGAAGAGCACGATGCTCAGGCTGGTGGTGGGGAAAGAGAAGCCCATTGAAGGCGAGGCAAGACTGGTGGGTATGAACGTTGTCGCCAACTACTTTGAGCAGAATCAGGCTGATGTGCTTGATCTAGAGTTGACCGTATCCGAGACCGTCCAGTCAGCAAGCGACAATCACTCGTACAACGAGCTTCGCGCTCTCATGGGACAGTTCCTTTTCAAGGGCGACATGGTTGAGAAGAAGGTGAAGCAGCTGAGCGGAGGGGAGAAGGCGAGGCTCTCCCTCTGTTGCATGATGCTGCGTCCGGCGAACCTGCTCATCCTAGACGAGCCCACGAACCACCTTGATATTCCAGCGAAGGAAATGCTCGAGGAGGCGCTCCAGAACTTTGATGGGAGCATCCTTGTAATTAGTCATGACAGGTACTTCATCAGCAAAATCGCCACCACAATCTGCGCCGTGGAGAATAAGGAAATCGTGAACTACCCCGGGGACTACAGGTTCTACATGGAGAAGAACGAAGAGGTCAAGGACAAGGTCGAGGGAAGGTATGTCAACGGGGTCAAGAAGATAGGCAACGCAGTTGTGGTGGAAAAGGAGGAGAAGAAGAACTTTGGCGGGAAGCAGGCGGGGGTGAGCGGCAGGCTTGACAAGGGCATCAAGAACGCCAAGCGACAAAAATTATGAAATCAAAATTGTGAGGAAAAAGAAGCAATTTCCTATGGTTTTTTCTTCTTCAAGAAACGGTACTTTAACACTACATCCCTTCTTGCCGCCTTTCCACCACGCATCCAACCCACACTGCGAACCACACCTCCCTACAGCTAATACCTAACAAAACACGCGGGCGTGGCCCAACGTCACCCCCCGCTAGCTTAGCGTTCAGTCTTCCTGCGCCAGTTGTCAGCATCAGGGTCAAAGACAAAGGAGGAATCGTCTGTGAAAGACAGGTCGAAAAGGAGCGCGAAAAAGACGATAATGGCCAGAGTTGTCCACTGAACCCAAATCGTGGTGGGAGAGGCCGCAGAGGCAAAGGCAATGAACGAGAGAAAGATGAGGAGGAAAATCTCCATCTTGTGACGGAATGCGAGGACCATGGTGAGACTGCGTTGAGCGAAGCGCGAAGAGAAAGCGGAGATTACACGGGTGAGAGAGGGTTTATCGCGTAGTTCCAAGATGAACACAAACAAAATGATCCCTCTGTCGCAGCATTGCACGACGATGTCAACAAAGGCCCAATTTCATATCTCATAACTTGATTCATGAAGATCGCTGCAAAAGACGAAGCATTTTCAACCCACAACGTCAACCACGTTGCAACAGTCCCCCCAAAATTTCCACCCAAGGGCAGAAAAATGACACCAAAAGGATTCACCCAACGAGGACCGAGAGCACTTAGGAGACAAAATATTTCTAAAGAACGAATTATATTGATATATTATAATTTATGAGTATGTTATAGGACATAAGGATCACACATGAAGGACAATGACATTGTATAATGTATGATACCCACAACAAATGGAGTTAATGGGCCTCTATTGTCACCTTCAGCAATTTGCCCTTTTTGGCTCGATTTGGTTTCTGCTCAAACCTCTTATTTTTTGTAAATCACCCCCCATCTTATCTTTACAACATTAATATGTCCGCTTTCGGTTCAGGATACAACAGTACAGGAAGGCAGTCACTTGGCGCCAAACAAAACAAGAGGATGGAGGAGAAGCAGCAGACTTTCTCGTTCCCCTTGCTCAAAAGCTCGGAGATTTTGCAGTGTATGCATGAGCTGCAGATCCCTTTGGGGGAGGCTGAGCTTATGGAGCCCGAGAAGAATAAGTCTGCTATCAGGAAGGCTATGATTAACTTGGTGAGTAGACGGATTTGTTTGAAAAATTGGACATAAAGGTGCAAGACCTTCGATCGATCCAAACAGCCACTTTTCAGGTTCTCTATTTTTGGCCCTCTCTGCTATCCTTTCTGACAATTCCCCCCCCCTTTGGATCAATTATGTTCATAAATCCCCCCTCAGATCGAGCTTTGCACCGGAGTCACCCGTGAGGAGATGTCTCAGCCCGCCTTTGCCGGACTCTCGGCCCTCAACTACCCCGAGCTCCATGAGGACTCCATCCCCGAGCTTTCGTTCCTCCGCGCTTGCAGCAAGATGATGGCCATCTGCGGTCTCGTCGATTTCGGCCTGAAGGATATCACCAACCCTAACTCCAAGAGGTTGCGCAGGCAGCTCTCAGGAATCATCAACTTTGCCAAGTTCAGGGAGGAGCGCCTCCAGATGTACGGGGAGCTCAATGTCCAGCGCGAGGGCATCATGGAGAAACTTCGCCAGACGCAGGAGGACAACGGCTCCCTTCATGGCAAGCTTGAGCAGCTCAAGCAACAGTCTGCCGGAGAGGTCAAGATCATTGAGCAGGTCGAGGAGGAGTGCGCCGAGATTGAGTCCAAGATTGGAATCCTCAATAAGCAGCAGGCCGCCATCAGGCACGAGTCCGGGGAGCTCAAGAAGAAGGCCAACGACCTCAAGGACAGGAACGCCACCATCTCCATAGCCATCCAAGAGGGCCAGGCCGAAGAGAAGAAGCTCGCGTCCCAGATCGTTCAGTCCCCCGAGAGAGTGAAGAGAGAGATGACCAGCGCCACCGAGAGGCTCGAAAACGAGCGCAAGGAGTCCCTCCAGCTCGAGCGCGACGCCCAGAAGATGAAGACCTGCGTCACCAACGCTGGAAAGGCCCTGAAGGACGTCGCCAAGGCCACCACCGCCCTCGAGGAGGTCGAGAGCGAGGTCGCAAAATTCGAGAACGCACAGGAGGAGATCAGAACAGCGCAGGGCAAAATCGTTGATCACGAGGAGAAGAAGGCCGAGGCCGAGATGGCCGCCAAGGACGCCGAGAGGGGCCTCAACAAGTACGAGGAGAAGACCACCCACCTCCGAAACGCCGCTTCCGTGAAAACCTCCCAGGCCCAGAGCCACTTGCTCGAGTCCCAGACTGAGCTCATGAAGGTTGAGAAGACCAGGAGGGATGGCATGGCTAGGATCCAGGCCATGGAGGCCGAGGTCCGTAACACCGAGACCATGATGGATGACGAAGAAATTACCAACGCCAAGGAGGTCGAGGATATGATCGCTCAGTACAGGAAGATGGAGAACGTCGTCCTGGAACACCAGAAGGGTCTCATGAAGCAGCTCGTTGTCTAAATATTCAATGGGACTACTGAGGGGCGAGGGGAAGAGGAGGGGGGGGGGGGGGGGGGAAGGGGGGGGGGAAAATGGGGGAGCAAAGGGAGGGGGGGGGGGAAAAAAAAAACACAAAATGAGACCCAAAGGTAAAAAAAAAA
>Ga0115006_10003523_pt1 | contig 10666 bp, 6 predicted proteins | sample ArcOceMetagenome_3_FD_88943 | JGI IMG/M metagenome (GOLD analysis project Ga0115006, IMG submission 88943) | Marine eukaryotic phytoplankton communities from Arctic Ocean - Arctic Ocean- Svalbard ARC20M Metagenome | ecosystem: Environmental > Aquatic > Marine > Oceanic | place: Arctic Ocean...
GGCCCTGTCCTTACTACTCGAACTTCGTGTCGGGCTGCGTGAATGACTGTGAGCAGCAGGGCTACGAGCCGCTATACGGGACCCTCGACGAATGCTGCTTCGCTCACCACGGCTGGATACCCGAAACGCCCGGCGACTGGATGGACTGCATGGGATTGACGGCGCCCCCCACGCTCAAGCCCACCACATATATAGAACCGGCGGGCGAATGTTTATTCTATTCTAACTATGCTACCGGCTGTCTCAACGACTGCAACGAGAGAGGCGACGAGCCGCTCCACGAAACTTTAGAGGCGTGCTGTTTGTTCCATCACAACTACATCGGCGCGCGGGGAGACTGGCTAGAATGCATGGGCCTCACACTCCCTCCCACGGTCAAGCCGACCTACCGTCCGACCCCAGCTCCGTCACCGGAGCCCGTTAGCTCGTGCATGTACTACAGCGACTTCGTCACTGGCTGCAAGAATGACTGTCTAAACGAAAACGAGCCTGTGTACGAAACGATGATCGACTGTTGCAACCAGCATCACTACTGGTTTGGACCGGGCGGGTATGAAGATTGCTCGGGAATCCCCTTTCCCATTCCCGTGGCTCCTCCACCTCCAGCTTCCGTCGAAGTTGCATCGTCGTCGATAAGTCTGCACAACAAGAAGGGTGTGCTTGATGACGACCCGCCGAAGATCGAGGACACGCCGGAAGGCGACAATGAGCCTGCCGAGAGCGTGCCTTCGAGTGGACCAGCTCCACCGCCAACCTTGTCAACGACAACCACAGAGCTTTTTTACGTGCACAAGAAGATGGGCCGGGACGACGATCGAAGAAACCTTAGAGCGACGAAACGGGAGGATGGATCAATTTTGTAAGGGTTTTCCTCTCCATTCTGTCCTGTTAAAGATCTGTAATACAATGATAAGTAGAAATGTTACAATAGTTATACTCTAGAAAAGGCATTGGCGCCCTCCTTCCATATGAGGACTGCCGTTTTCCGATCCAGCCACATGTTGAAAATATTCGACCACAGCAGCAGGGTCTTGGGCAGTCTCAGCACATGACCCGATGACGAGGACTGCCTACCAATCAGGTTGTCGAACCACACGGCCAATGCGCCATCGTTGTGCTGGACCAAGTTGGATTTCGCCCGCCCGAATGTCTCCCCCGTCAAGAAGGGGATGAAGGTCGTGTCCAGTAGCAAGGATTTCAAGTCCTCCGTTGACGACGGTCGACGAACGTTCTTCTCTAAAAAGTAGGTGTTGTTGTACGACCACGACGACGTTATTATGCTCAGCCTTGAAAACCACTCTGTGCTACGAGTTTCATTTCGATCGAGCATCGCTTGGCATACCATCGTCGGGCAGTGGTCATTTTCTATCACCACCTCGGGGGTGGTCTTTGCGAAGTCGAGCAGGCCGTCGACGAAACGCTCGACGACTTCGTATCTTCCGATGTCTCCTGCCAACAGCCTCTCCCGCGAGCCAATCGCCAGATCCAGCGCGACCTCGAGCTCAACGTCCAGCAAATGAGCCACGAGAGCCAAGCACCCGCCCGAATAGCACTGGTAGGTAAAGTCCTCTTCCGAGCCGTGACCCTCTTCGAGGGATCGCAACCAGCCCAACGTGTAGAAGAAACCGCTGTATCCGTTTCCTACGAAGAGGAACAAACGTTCTGTCAGCAGAAGGAAGATAAATGATTTACATAAGCTCAGACAGGACGCACCCGGAATAAAGACTTTCGACGAAGAATGATCGACCAAACCCTGGTCTGCATGTAACGACGGCCTTGGAAGAAGTATCGATATCGACGGGATCGTCGCCGTGAACGACGAAGAGGAGCATACCAAGGACAAGGCCGCTGCTGCTACGAGCCACCCCACGATCCCGATGTACCGCCTCATCTCGTCCGATGCGAGATGTTGGTGGGTGACGAGGGCGGGGCGGGAACGACACCGACTCCCTCAGCTCGTCAGGAATTGTGAGTGACCCCCATTTTCCGAAGTCTTCTTCCGCCACTCGGTTGACCGCTGGATTGCGCGCTGGTACGTCTTCCTCCGCATTCCTTTCCCAACGTGCTCCTCCCGCCCACACACCGTCTAACTTTGCCGATGAAGACGGTGCATCGATGCCGTCATTGTTACCTACTCTTGTGAGATTGTGGCACGAAAAGCCGCAGGCGGCGGGTGTTTTGACCAGCTGCCGCTTGAGGGCGCAGTGGGAAGACGAATCAAAGGGGAAGCGCCCAAAACGCATGAGAGGGGAACAACCGCCCTTTGCCCTTTGCCCTTTTTACCAGAAAGCAAAACAGCCAAGGCAAACCATCCGTCCACCCACACTCCGGTCGGAGGACGACGACGATGGTGTATCGCCGCCCAGCCCTACTGGCCGGCTGTCTCGTCGCCGCACACTCTTTCTCTCCGTCGGCGAGGACGCCGGGCTCTTCTCAGCCTCAGTCGGAGCTGCACTACGTGGCAAACGAGTGGAAAAATACGCCGCTCGTCGGAGCTGGTTCCCTGCAGACTCTACACCCGGATGACAACGTCCAGCGCCAGCCCGTGGACTACGAGGACGAAATAGACGCGCGGTTCCACCGGCAGCACAGGCGGGCCAGGCTCAGGGCCGCGATATCGAGGGGCGAGACCAACAGGCGGTCTCAATTTTCCTACGGGACTCAGTTCACCCTCAAGAGGGAGGAGTTCGAGAGGTTCAACCACGCGCCTCTGCCTAGGCTATTGGCCAACAGTCCCATACCGATCGTCAACTTCAGGACGAACTCCGACTTTCCCGGGAGCAGCCTCCCGTCGACGGAGTGGGCGAACGTCGCCGACCATCCGGGCCAGTTCGAGCCTGCCGAGTATTCCCCGTGCGTCCGGGTCACGACCAGGATACTGGTGCCCTGCAGCGACCACGAAATGGTCAACGCCATCGGGGCCAACTCGCAGCTCATATCGTTCGAGGGCAGGGACCACGTGGTGAAGACGGTTATGGGGGCGCTCATGCAGACGCCGAGATATCAGGGAGAGAGGATAGACAAGGCCTACTGGCTAAGGTCCAAACTGAGCGAGGCCATCTACGGTCAGATACGTTACGGCACCGTCTTGGAGCGGCTTGATTCCCCGATCCAGGTTCTGCTCAGATCTAGCTCGACGAACGATGAGGGGGAGTGGGTTTCGGTAGAGTACGTTGCGACTGATGAGCCAGTGGCTGTCAAGGAGATGAGCTGGGACCACATACGGACGAAAGGTCGAGAGCTGGCAGGTGAGTGCATTTCGCAGTGAAGTACTGAGTACTATCCAACGTGGCGACTCATGTCACTTGCAATGCAGAGGACCCGATCAAGGAGGTATCTGCGATGGCCTACCTCAAGAACTGGCTGGAGAACGAACAGTACCACTCGTCAACAACCAGGTCCCAGAGGCCACATGTGACGAGGCGGATATCGCAGAACCATCCGATTGAGCCGGGATCATCCCACATCATGACGGCAGTCGACCTGTTATCGGACTCGACGCATCTTTACAGCGTCATGCCTTACTGCAGAGAGGGTCGATTGTTAGACTCGATTGAATCTAAAACGAGGTTCAGTGAACCAGAGGCAAGGTATTACATGCGTCAAATTCTGCAAGGGTTGAACTGCCTTAAGAGGGCGGGCGTGACACACAAGGACATTAGTCCGGAAAACCTGCTGGTTGACGACCACCAGCTATACATCATAGATCTTGGAATGACGCTGAGGATACCGACGAACAGGGTGACGGGAGAGAGGAGCCTCATATACCCACAGGGCGTCTGTGGGAAGTGGTACTACCTCTCGCCCGAGGTCTGTCAGAACGAGCTCCCATTTGACGGACCCGCGGTAGACCTTTGGGCCGCGGCGGTGATACTCTATATCATGCTCGTGGGCGAGCCGCCGTGGGACGAGCCTAATCTTTCCGATGACAACTTCAGGCTGATGTCTTCGGGAAACGTGGCGCGGCTTCTTGCGGAGAGGGGGGTGGGACTGTCCGTGGACGCGACTGACCTGCTGCAGCGAATGTTCTGGGCCGACCCGGCGGATAGGCTGAGCTTGGAGCAAGTGATGGCGCACCCGTGGCTTACGCACGGGGACAATCTTCTTGCCCTGAATGGAAGAGTAACGGCGCCGTAGGAGCAAGCTTCTTCTCGTAAATTAGTGTACATATTGTATCATTATATTTGGTGTGCTGGCAATATGCATGTTTGTAGTATTGAGGGCAATCAAAACCTGAAGATAATTAATCAATCACTCAATTAACCACACCAGTGCCATCGAAGGGTTTGGTCCCACCTTGCAACAACTACTCTCAGTTGCTATTTTGCACTCTTTCTCTCCACCAAAAGAATGACTGACTGAGATAACTGGCATGGATTATTACTATTGCATTGCAGCCAACGCCCGGGGACATGTGCTTTGTGCAGTACGTAGGTGATTGGTGCCACCCTGGCTTCTTTCTTCCCGTGACTTCTGTTTTATTCCCTCCCTGAGCATTTTTCGGTCTTGCATTCTTGCGAAGAAAGAAGACCAGCTGTCGCGCAAAAATGATCGTGCAGCTTTTTTTGGCAAGACCTAGCTATTTAAATTGAGTTATCATTTCACTTGCCTCGAACTACTACTAAACAGTAGCGGCGCATTCCGCTCCCGCTTCAAATCCTAGCGCCTCAACATCTCTTTATGTCACCAAAATTTGATCACAGAAAATCGGCCAAGGACGACCACAAGGAGCAGCTCCATGTAATATGTAATGTGTTGACCACAACACAATCAGCCCGCAACCTCACCCTTCCACACGTGCTTCCCTGCAATCGTCCCAAGGGCTGCCCCGAGCTCTCACAATCTCCGTACGGCCGAGGTAAGACGGAGAGTAGTCTTGATGATGGTGGAGGCGGCTCTAGCGGCGTGAAGTGGGAGCACGCCCAAGGCGGGCGTGGGTCGGCCGTGCGGGTGACGATGCCGCCGCCACAGCCCCGTCCTCGGAGCCACCGGGGCCCTTTGGACGGCCTTCTACGTTGGTGTTGGAGGTAGGGGCGGCGGCGGCGAGGTGGGCCCGTTGCCTGGTGGCCCCGGGTGGCCCGGGTGTCCGAGGAGCCGAGGAACACGCGGTGGCCGAGGAATCACAGGTCACGTGGCCTCGTCCCTCGCCACACCGGCCCGCGGCTGCGGACGACCCAATAAAATGATTCATTTGTGACAAGATCTGACAACTTTCGTCTATTCGAACAGACTTTGTCGCCCCACACGCCTCTTGCTTGCATCACGTGGCGCTACCGCTACCACTTGCCACACAATCAGCAATTATGAAGGCCCAAAATAAGCCTATCGCGGCTACCGTGCCATCCACCGCGCCCGTAAAGGCCCGTAGAAGGTCAACTAAAAAGACCGACCGGGGCCGGGGCGTCTCATTCGCCGAGATGCAGCGACTCATGCGGGTCTACGGCTCGATCAAATGCCTCCGAAAGCGGAACGGCCCCGAGGAAAACATGAAGATGGACTCGGCCAAGAGGAAGTTCTACCGGTGGTTCCCAGATTTCGAGGAGAGGTTCGAAAAGGACCCCGAGGCCTCGGTCGGGAGCGCGGCTGCGTACCGACCCAAGGCCGGCCACGAGGCCGAGATTAGTTACAGGGAAGAGATGAGAAGGGTAGACGGGGAGAATCTGGCAATGAAAAGAGCCAAGTGCAGGAAGGAGCGATACGGGACGAGGCTGAATGTGCCACCCATCACTACTTCTGGAAAGACCTCGCCACCTCCGAGGAGGGTGTCGGACGATTCCGTCAATTTTAATTTGGCAGTTCCCGTCTCGCCGGTCCATTCGTCCGTCGCCGCCCCCGCCAACGTTGTCATGCCGGAAAAGGTCCTCTCGGCACCCAAGTCGCCTGTGTCTCGGGCGAACCCCATCACTCTCTGCAGGCAAGTCACGCCGGACCTCGAGTTACCATCGCAGGTCTCGCGCGACGAGTGTGACGTCGGCCAGCAGGCCAACGAACGGACCGAGTCAAGCGGGGCGCTGTCCTTAGACCTGATCCTGGACGATACACTCGATACGTTCATCGAGCAGCACGATGATACGATGACAGATGCGTTCGACGAAGTCGTGTTCGAGGAAGTCGAGAAATCTTTTTACGGAAACCCGAGCGGCCAGGACAAATGTGAGCTGGAGACGTTGGAGTCGGGCCTGCCGGGCCTGCTCGCGCTGCCCCTTCCGCCGGCTATCAAGTCAGTGTCTCTGCCGGACGTGTCCGATTCGGACTCCTCGAGCGACGACTCGTCTTGCCGAGGATCGCCGGAGTGGGAGAGGGACTGGAGCACCATCGACAAGATGATCGGGAACGACCTCGAGGCGAGTCTTGATCAGATCGCAGGAGGGGGGGTTCAAGTTGCTGTGCCTCGCGACATGGAGGAAGACGACCTATTTGACTTTCTTTCAACATGAAATGCAGAAGAAAGGGATGTCATTCCATCACTAGATAATGTAGGGGTACTTACCTGTAAATTTAGAAGAAATACTGTACTTTACTTTACTCTCTGATATGTACGAATCTGACACTGCTCGTCGTCACTACAAGAATGCCGACTAAATAACTGCTTTGTTTCACTTGAAGATCGGAAAGTCATCAGAGTCTATGTTAGATACTCAGTACATGAACAAAAGGGCCGAGAAACGAGCATGTGTTCAAGATTCAGTTAGGTAGAAAAGTTACGACGCAACTCAGACAGCATGGCGAGACATCGGCGAGGCAGGACGTATCCAAGCGAAGACAACGAAGATTCGAACTGATGAATGTACCTAGATCTGTGCTTCTTACACTGAACAGTTCAAGCAAACTCCCTCTTTCACTTTCGACGGTATGTTGAGGGGCACAGTCTTGAATAGCGTTTTTTGGTAGCACCTCTGACCACAGCTGAGACATTCCCCGCGTAGTCTTCTGCCTTCAATGACCTCCTCCTTGGTCTTCCCTGAAGCGACGTCCCCTCCCAACATGGCCATTTCACGAGCAACTGCGGACGCCTTGGTGGCGGCTGAAGTCGGCTTTGCACTGGCGGCAACGGCGTTCTTCTTGTTACCGCCACTGGCGGCAGAGCCTGAATTTTGGGAACTGGCGCAGTTTGAAGATTTATGCCTCGTACCCTGAGCTATTGCGGACGCGTTGGCCACAGCCTTCCAGTTCTTCTTTGCTGCGGTGCTCTTTTTGTTGCCGCTCGCGGATGACTTATTGCCCCCTGAACTAGCGAGACTAGCTGTACTTTCATTCTTCATCCGTTTTCTGTCTTTCTTCTTTTCGATCTCATTGGCGGTACCCACAGACGACCCAACCGAGATGCTTCCCCCGTCCATATTATCTTCAGGCACCGCCAGACCGAACCCTTCAGATGCGCTGAACGAAAGTAGTTCTTGAATTTTCTTTTGCCGAGCCTGCTGCAGCCGTTCCAGCTTCTTCGTATCATCGCGTTGGTCTAGTAGAGTCTGGAGCTTACTCTGAATGGGCTCCGAAATCGACGTTCCATCGAGGTCAATTTTCTTAACAACAACATTTGACTGCTTCAAAACCTTGACGAGGGCTCGTCCTGTGCCGTCGGTTAAGCCAAGATTCTGTCCAAGGTTGATGGTCTTGAGGGTTTCGTTTTCGACCAGCGCGAGGACCAACGCGACAGCATCGTCATCTTCGAGTCTACAGTTTGCGACTGACAGACTTGTCAAATGCGAATTGTATTCGAGGGTTTCAAACATCTGCATCCATTTGCCGGTGTTTGCGCTTTCGAATCCGTCTAAATTTATCACCGTGAGATTAGGATCATTCGATTTCAGCTGATTGATCAAGTCGGCTATCGACCTTGTATCTTCGCTTGCCTTCGCGGGAAACACAAGCCGCTGCCGGGCAATTGTGTTCGCTGCGATTGCGCCCACGGCCGCCTTGTTCCATGCCGATCCACTAGTTGAATTTTCACTTGTGGGGGTTTGGGTGGAATATTTCGCCTTTATTTCAGCAAGTTTCTTCTGCTTCTCTTCTCGCGGAATCGACGAGTCACTCAACACTGATTGAATTTCTCTACGTCGATTGTCCCGAGTAGTCTGAGCCTGTGCAACTGAGCTCGTGGGAGCATCAATGCACGCCTGAACATCTATGCTTTCCCTCTGTGCGAGTGTAGGCTGACGCCTCAGTTCTTTCGGATCTTCGTCGAGGCTGAAGGTGGCTAGGTTTTTCGCCGCGACAGCGGCAACCGCAGTTTTCCCCCAAAGATTCTGACGGCGACCCTCGTCGTCGTGGCTGGCGTCGGGAGTGTACGAGTTCTCGTGCAGCCGACTACCTTCACTGGTCGAGCTTGCAGCACTTATACTTGCCGCACTTATACTTGCAGACTCAAATACAAGGTCTATCGTTTCGCTTTGATCACGCGCGTGCCGAGTTTGGAGCTCGTCAAGTTCCCGCTTATGGGCAAATTCCATTTCACTGACAAGCGGATCGAGGCTTTCGGGCGAAAGCCTACCCTTCAACCCGGCTATGTTCTGTTTCTCGTACTGGTGTTTCTCCGCCAGTGCCTGTGTTTCCTCGTAGTGCAATAATGTTTGCTGCCTCTGCCTCTCCGCCACCTGTTCTCGCGACAGAACGCCAGCAGTTATTGTGCGCCCGATGTTTTCGCCTTCACCGTGAACGGCGAGTGGGACCATATTCGAGTCCATGACTACTATTTCGACGACCTCGCCACAGAGCAAGCATCCCGGGGGAAAGCCCAGGTCGTCCATCTCGATGACGGTTCCATCGATGAATGAACCACATTGATCGGCGCCACTTGGGGGCAGGCGCACAGCCTTAGCTTTGGGGTCGTAAACTGCGGTGTCCATATCCCCATTCGATTGACAGTACTGTCCGCGCTTGATAGTGTCCCTGTCCCTTATTAGTCGTCCACCTCCGACGAACCGGTCCTCCTCGGCCTCGGCGGCCTGGGGCTGGCTTTGTTCGCTCGGCTCGAACGAGCGAAAATCAATCACAAAAAAAAACAAAAGCTGATGAGCTCGAGAGGAGAGGGTGGAGAGGAAAGAGCACAACAGCAAACAAACAAACAAACCGACTCTCCATCGACGGCGATTTCGACAGCAGTGCAACGAGAACGTTCAGAGGGCTACGAACGCCTCGACAGTCAAGATGAAGCGATTGCTCTCCCCGCTCTACTTGGCATTCATCGCCGTGCTCGCCGTCTTCGCAAACTCCGACTTTCGTGATCAAGAGATCGAAGAGTCGCCTCACCGGATCCTCAAAAAAGACACACACGCCATATTTCTTGTGGTAAGTTACTTTATCCTGCACGCAACGCTCTCTATCGAGCTTTTGCGCTGATATTCCCAACCATTACTCCTTACCATACTCCCTCAAAGGCCGAGATCGGTTACCTTGATGAGGGGCCGGGATCTACCAAGGGCAAGGGAAAGGGCAAGGGCAAGAACAAGGGCCCAACCGACAAGCCAAATGATAGCAATAGACCTTCGCGGACTCACAGCGTCCAGCTTGAAAACGGCCGAATCTACACAGTGAGAAACGCCCCACTAGGGTGGCACAACAAACCCAACAGGGAGAACGAAAGCCTTCCGAGCGGCGCGCTCGTGATCGTACCGGTCGGGGCGACAATCGCCGGCGGCATTATCGACTTTCATGGCCTATCTTCGCCGATGGCATTTGACGAACGCGATGGTGAAACCATAGCCACTACCAACAAGCTCAACAGACGTCTCAACCCCAATCCGCAGCCTCAGTTCTCCGGCACCCGCACAGTTCTTGCGGTTCATGTCAAGTCCACGCCAGACAAGTCTCCGACGACGAGCAGCGCTGCCCAAATCGGAGAGTACATTTTCGGGCTGGATATGACGCTCTCAAGTCACTACAGAGCCTGCAGCTACGGCAAACTGAACTTTGTCCAGAGCACAGCCCACTCATCCATTAAAAATGGTGTCATCTCGGTTTCAAGCAAGTTGGCCAGCACTGCGGGCTCGGACAGGATGCGAGACCACATCATCAAACAAGTTGAGGCAACGACGGGGGTCCAGGCGAATCAGCTTGCCGATCACGTTATGCTCTGCATGCCAAGTGGTACAATGGGGAATTCAATTGCATATGCATATGTCAATAGCTGGTTGAGTGTTTATAACGATAGTTGGTGTGATTCTCCAAGCGCACAGGTGCACGAGGTGAGACATATTTTGACTCTGTTACAAGAAAGACTGTACCATCCTCCGTCCTCACTAACCTTTCCCTATCATTGTATTGTTGTGTTCGGTTGCCAATCACAATTACAGGTCGGACACAACTTGAACTTAGCCCACTCCGGCGAAGCTTCAGAAGAGTATGACGACCAGTCAGGCATGATGGGATACTCGTACTTGGAACTGGGCGGACCAAGAATGTGCTTCAATGGTGCCAAGTCCTACCAGACTGGTTGGTATGCCCCGGAGACAGTCATCATGACTGCCGACTCTGAGGGACCAGACGGGTGCTTTGATGGCCAGCTTTTTGGCTTGGCTAACTATGAAGGAGGCAATTCAGGCCACACATCGCTGATCAGGGTGGATGTCCCAAACAGCGGACAAGACTTCTTTGTTGAGGTAAGACATTGGCTACTTCTCATTTGCTCTGCAATAAATTTGCCGGACGGCGCCAGCTTGATTGTTCA
>Ga0115006_10003526_pt1 | contig 10664 bp, 6 predicted proteins | sample ArcOceMetagenome_3_FD_88943 | JGI IMG/M metagenome (GOLD analysis project Ga0115006, IMG submission 88943) | Marine eukaryotic phytoplankton communities from Arctic Ocean - Arctic Ocean- Svalbard ARC20M Metagenome | ecosystem: Environmental > Aquatic > Marine > Oceanic | place: Arctic Ocean...
CCACCGTTGAGAGGATTTGCAACAGGCTGAACTAACTCTTGGCAACGCAGAACAGACAATCCGCATTTATTGTTTGGAGGATTCGGGCGTGTAGAAAGAAAGATGACACGTGACCTTCCGTGCACGTTCCGGTGTGATACGAGTGTGCGCTCAGACTGCGTGGCGGCTGTAGCCGCAACTAACTGTACCACAGTCACAGCCACCCCACCCCCACACAACTACGGTCACAGCGGCCATAAACTGCAGCCACAGCAGCCATTTAACTACGGTCACAGCCGCACAACTCCTTCACCTCCAGGGGCCCTCCGTCACAGCGCCTCGTCTTCGTCACGCTCGTCGGCCACCCCGCGCCTGCTCCCAAAGAGCTGCGGCAGCTGGTTGTCGGTCGTGGGCGTCTGGGTCAGATGCAAGCGAAAACACTGGTTGGGGTTCTCCGCAGCTCCGGGACGCGCAGCGCTCAGCGGCAAGGAGAGCTGAGGAGCCGACCACCAAGAAGACGCGGCAGCGAGCGCCAGGTTCGTGCCTGCACGATACCACTCGCGGTCATGCCATGGCAATTGGGCTGCCGTAAAGCTCCAGCTCCTGCTCTCTGCGCCGCCGCCGCCACGAAGCGTGTAGAGCGGGTGCAGGAAACTGCCGTCTTCGACCCCGTAGTCGGAGAGCAGGTAGCCGTCTTGCAGCATCACCGGGCCGTGCAGGATCTCAATGTGCTCCGTCTCGGCATTCTCGATAATTTCTCCGTCGCGCCCGCTTGCGCGGCGGTGCGAAGCTTCCAGATCCTCTTGCCCGTCGGGGTCGTCGGGCAGCCAGTTGCTGCCGCCGCCGCCCTGCTCGTTGAGCGTCCACATCTCGTCGTCGGCCTTCTCCGGCTCACCCGGCTGCATGGCGCCCTGCTGCCTGATCTCGCGGGGAATCGCATGGTACTCCCAGTGGTCGTTCGCCCAGCACCACCGGACCATGGCGCGCAACTGCGCCACGCTGTCCGTCCGCCCCAGCGGCATGCACACCTCGCTGCCGTCGGGCTTCCTGACCGACACGCGCACCGGGCCCGGTGCGGCCATTGCCCTCGTCGTGCCCCACGCCGGGGCCCCTGCACATGCGGCCCGGGGCCCCGGGCATGCGCTGGGGAGGTTTGGGCCCCTGACTCGCGCGTCTCTAGCCGGTCTCTCGTCCACCCCGCCCTCCTCCTGAGAAAAACAAAAAAAATCGTGGTTCGTGGATTATACGCGACCTCATATCTCAAGCGTCGCCGCTGCCACTTGAGCGGCCGGCCGGCGGGGCGAGGCATGCAATGAGCAGACGAGGAGGCCCCGAGGGACCAGCATGGACGCCAGTAGGCGCGCGGGGTGGTGCTGGCGTCGTGCCGGTGTGCGCGCTGGCTGCCGGCAGCGCCACTGCTTTTCTCTCTAGGGTTGCCTTCCAGCGCCGCCGCCGCCGCTGCCGGGCCGCGGCGCGCCGATGAGGGGCACGCACGGCGGCCGGCCCGGCGGGCGCGCAGGAGGGGATGCACGGGCTGGATATGACAGCGGGGAGGCCGCGGCCACTGGGCGCCCCAGGGAGGCCCACGGGCCGGGATCCGCCGCCGGCCTTCTGTGGTGGCGCGCCTGCGCGAGCGGGTGCCTCCCGGAGACAGGCAGACCGGCCGGCGGACTGGCGCAGGGAGGGTGCGACGGGCGGTGGTCGCTGGCCGCCGCTGGGCGCCGGGAGCGCGTGTCGAGGACTGCCTCTCAAAGGCGGGGCCTCGCGGCGGGACACCTGCACACCCTCTTCCTTCTGCTGCTCGTGCGGCTGGCCGACGGGTGGATCTCCTTGTCGAGCCAGGGCTACACGATGAAGCACGGCCTCGTTGCGCAGGCTGGTGTCAAAGTGCAGGGAGATGTCGACGTGAACGGCTTGATCATTTCCAAGCCCGTGGCGAAGCTCCAGTGCAACCCTTCGCGCAGAGGCGCTGTGCGGTGGAACGACGAGGCCTTCGAGGGATGCGATGGCGAGAGCGGCTGGCGGCCGCTTACCTTCTGCTCGCGCTCATGTACTATAAACACAGACTCTGTGCCGTGCGGCTTGGCGGTGCGGAATCGGTGCGACAAATCTTGCAACCAATATGGCACTGGCTTGAACATGCGCCAGTGCATTCTCAATGTGGCGTCGACGCCGTGCCAGCATGTCGTCAGGTGCGCTTTTGCTTTGCACCGTGTGTCGTCTGATTTGTTTTGCGCTGAGGCCAGACCATGCTGCTGCGCAGAGATTTGTGTGGGAATGCATGCGGGCTCCAAGGGCAGATGCAGTGTGACCTCATGCACAAGGATATGGGGAAAATGATCATCAAGGCCCTGGATGTCGCGAACTCGTCAAGTGCAAGCGCGTCATCCTATGAGTTGGGGATGCGTCCAATGGATCACGGCAACTTCGACAATGGACTGTATTGGACATACAAGAACGACGATACTGGAGCCGACGAGGTTCTCTTTGCATAGAAAATGCATCGCGTCGAGTGGCAAAAATGTTTGTTCCTGGACTTTGATCTCCCGGTGCCGGTTCTGACAATCTTGGCTGGCAGGACATGGTAGTGTTCCAGAAGATCGAAGAAACTTCGGTTCCGCCAAATCTGGTCCCGCCACGAGGCCCAAGCGATCATCAGCCGGTGACGGGGAAACCCTTTGGTGAGCCTCCGAATGATGGATGCGGGCCTTTCTGCGATTGTGAGAGAGCCAGAGCGAGTGAGATGTGTGCTCCATTTCAGCGCCTTACGAGATTCTGTCATGGTGTATGCGCAGGCACGACACGGGGTATGGAAATATCCAAGCCACCGTCCGACGACGCGGCCACATTGAGGGTAAGCATGTACACAGAAATGACTGGCGGATACATTCGAATAGGTGAAGACTACAATTCAAATGATAAGGAGAAGATGAGTTTCATCTTTATTGATTCAAGTGTAGAAAAGGAGTGTCCCTTTCTCATGAATGCTGCAAATTACGACGGACAAGACAAGTACACCAAGGTGTGTTTGCAGCCCGCGATGGATAAACCTCAAGAAATTGTGCTTCCCGATGCCAGCGGTGTGGTCATTACAGACGGCAATCAAGCAGATATCCGGTCACTACCTGGTCTCCGGAGAACTTCGGGAGAGAGCATGCTAATGTTCAGGTCAGTTGTCGAAGCGGACACAGTGCGTGTGTGTGCAATGCTCTCAATTCCCCTTCCGCCGCCTCCTATGCCCCCCCTCGCATGTGATCTGATGACTTACCCCGACGAGACTGAAGTGTTGTATTGGTGGCAGTGGAACGTACAAGGATAAGTCGCATATTAGCCCGCCACCTCTTCCTCGCGTGGACTGCTCACAATTCTCTTGCAAGGATCCGATTATCGATGCCAACTTCTCGCATTGCAATGAGTTGAACTATGAGGACCTGAGTTTCGACATGTACAGATTGTTCTACGGTCTTTTCCCAGATATTTCAGCGACAAACTGGAGTACCGAGGTAAAAGAGATTGTCTACGAAATGAGGTCAAATCCCGGGTTGACCGTAGAGGATGTTGCGAGGATGTTTGTCTCGTTACAAATGATGGAGACGGGGGTAGACGTGACCGAATTCGACGTGGAGGCAGAATTGATGCAGCGATATCGTTTCGGTTCCATCAGGAGCCAAGAGCGCTGCTTCGTTTGCTGCTGTAATGTGACATATGCCGAGAGGGGTGTATGCCCTTATCCACGCGAGCGACCGAGCTTTTGCCTTAGCGGACCCAAAGTTGCTCAGCAATGTATAGATAAGCTCGATTGCTTTGAGGACGCTGACCTCGACAAAGAGGGTGGGGAATGTGGGTACGACCCTGAAATCGTGACCTGTCTTTTGGCCGACCAAGGGTGGGTTTGCTGGGATGTGTTTGATCGCAATCAGCTGGCCACCCGCGTTGATTTTGTCGAGCCTCAAGCCTATCGTTTTTTGAGAGTTCCAGCTGTGTCAGGCACATTCGTGTCTACGGGCAACTTGCAAGATATTACATCGCTCGGTGTCCAGATGACCCCCCTACAGGCCTTGAGTTCGCACAACACTTCAACAAAGATTGTCTTTGAGCGAAATCGCCCAGAAGTACAGAATCTGCGTCAGGTAAATCAAGAGGTCTTAAATAACACACTTCTCGTCCCTAACAACGTAGATGAGGCGATTTTGATAACCACCGGCAACTTGGAGGACATCACCTTGAACTCGACGGCCATGACTGGCTTAAGCGTCCAAGGCGATGTTCATATTCAGCAGTTGCTCAAATTTGGAGACGATTCTTCACGCAGTGGCATTCTACTCGCGCCCAAGCTGCCAAGTGCCTGGTATACGACACCACACAGCGGCAGACCTTCCAGCTATGCACAACCCGGGCAACTTTCGTTCCTAGTGCATGACTCGCAGACAGTGCTGGAATTCGAAACTGCTCAAGATGGAAAGAAACTTTCGACCATTAAAATGCCTGCGAGCAGCGGAAGCATCGTGACGACGGGAAATCTGGAAGCTGTCACTGCCCAATCAGGCTCCATGCATAGTTTGGCTGTCGACTGGCTGTCACATCTGCAGGGCGGCGTTGTCGTTGGTGCAAAAGGAATAACTCAACTCACTTTGCAGGGGCACGCGGACCATACAATGACTTTCGAGACCATGCACTCGAAAGCGCAATCGCGTGCTGAATTCTCCAAAACAATGGTTGGCTTTGAATTGGATGGCAATAGGACATCTGAGCTTGTTTGGCCAGCTGCCAGTGGCATCGTCCTTACCACTGGAAATATGCCAGACGCGCACGAGTACACGGGATCCTCGACCACGGCAAAGGAGGCCCATTTGCGCGGACCCACCTTTGTGGGACCGACAGCAGACCAGCCTCATTTGCACTACTTAGATCCTCTCTTGCTTTCGGGATACGTCACAGGCGAAGTTGTTCATCGAGAGGCCCCAAAGGTTGCAACGATGTATCGTTCGCCGGAAGACTATGTGGCGCCTTTTTCATGGGACATCGTGACATTTTCATCGTGCAATCAATTGCCAGGCGTCACAGGGGACGGTGAATTTGTCAAGAGTCCAACTTTTGAAACTCAACGTTTCAAGGTTGATCCTTGGTCTGTGAACGTCATTTCTGCGCCTGTCGACGCATGCAAAGCAGAGTGTGAATCCAAGCCAGGCTGTGGCGTTCTCTTTGCTTCAAGATACTGGAAGGTCAAAATGCTCAGCCTGCAAGATTATAGGCCTTCAGATCTTGATAATTCGTTGACAAATTATGTATCCAATGTGATTCGGAGACCCGCAGCAGCTTCTGGTTTTCTGGCACAAGATTCGTGTTATCCAGGGTTCTTTCCTGTGTTTGAAGGGGAGCAAGCACAGGACGTTGTCCAGTTTTCTGCTAAGTTTGATTACGTCATGAATTTGACCAAGTATCCTGAAATAGAAACGTATTGGACCACAGATAGCTCGTGTCAGGGAGTGATTGCTGCGAGGGAAGAGGACTGGGTGCCTCAATTTGGTGATGCTTGGCAGGGATTCAACGAAATTCATTTGCAGCCAGTAAAATGCGGACCACGCATCTGCACAGATGTCGAAGACTGTCCAATGAAGACGCAGGAATGCACTGTCATCATCCAAAGCCGAGTGAACGGAGCATACCTTACGGGCTACCACGCTGCTGATTGCATGGACCAGCTTGTCACCACCAGGCCTTGTGCTAGATGGACTGAACAGGCGACGATCTGGACATCAATACCGTTTCATCTTGACAAAAGCAACCCGCGCTATGATGATTGGAAGTCCCTGCAGACGGACACCGCATTTCGATTTCGCCGAAAGGGTGTGTGTGGAGACGTAGATGCTGCGAAATTGCTGCCGTCCGTTGGAGATGAGACGTCTTTCACTGCCACATGCGATGGTGATGTTGTCCAACAGGTGGCTATTTGGTGGGGTGACGTGATCGGGGTTTGTGGAGGGTTCAACAGCACGTCGACGTGCGAAGACGATCTCTTGAGTCTTGACGATGTCTTGAGTGTCCTGCAAGAAAAGTGTCTCGGAGATGGATGCACCATAAAACTTCAGCATGAAGACGGGGGCATTAGATTGTCCGCTGCCAGTGCTGGGTCCGACTCTTACATCAGCGTGCTTGCACAGGGATGCAAGAAAAAGCGACTTGTAGTCGAGGTTTTGTGCAGAGAGCAACTGTATCTTGGAAAGGCCAAAGCTGGAGTCAAGCCACACTTTCAGCTGTGGGACCGCGGAGACGACGACAACACGCTGTTTCACTTGCACTCTTCACCCGAACTACCTAGCTTCAGCCTGAACCAAACGGTCGAAGTACAAAACGATCTCATGTGGAGAGAATGTTGGCTTAGCAAAGCGCCAGCGCATGATTGCGCACCAAAGCCTGATACAGGACTTGACGTGCACCTTTTCATGAGACATGACTCGTTGAGTTTGGCATTTTCGTCGCCTTCACAAACGCGAGAACAGGCTTTTCCCGACGCTTCTGGTGTCATAATCTCGACAGGAAATTTGAAGGATATAGGCAATATGCGCGGATTAAATTGGAGAGATACTTTCATATATAAGCACATGCCATTAGAGGAGCTGCGGGTTGGTGACTACGACTACGCGCCCGTCACTTTTGTCGACTTTGCTGCTGTTGGGACAGGCAATTCAGATCGTTCGGACGGTACTCTTCCTCCGGAATTTAGTATTGCCGAGGGGGCAAATCGAAGAATTGTCTTCCCAGACTCGAGTGGCACTATCATTACGACAGGAAATATCGATGACCTCCTGTTCAAGAAATTGAATCTGGAGGGCATGATTCTTGATGGTGAAATTGTCTTCAAGAATGTGAATGGTCCTCAGGTGACGATCAGATTCGAGGATACCGCTCGCTTGGCTGGTTGCCTGAACATGGTTAAGGAAAGGGGCGAGCATGCCTACGATCATTATACTCAATTGTGCGCTGAAGATCCCAGCCAGATGAACACGATCAAGTTGCCAGATGCGTCCGGCAGGATGCTGACCACCGGCAATCTGCTCAATCTTCCAACGATGAAAATAGATCAATCTCAGCTGTTTGTGGGGCAAGATGCTACCTTCGAGGGCGACGTCGAAGCTGGTCAAAAAGATGGTATGAGCATTACGAAAGCTTACACCCGGATCGACGGCGACGTGGGCATGACCTTTGCAAGTCCGAACAATTCTGTGAGTGTGCATGGTGACGTGCTTGGATTATACTCACCGCACATGGGTGGTGTCGACATTGCGCTCAGACATTACCTCACGGATGGTGCTTCAAGACTCGATGTGTCGGTGCGAAGTACAAACCTGTATGGTGAATCGAACGACAGAGTAGTCGAATACCCGATTCATGGCACGTCGATGATCAATCAGACCATGTGTTATGATTTGTTGACTCAGCACCATGTGCACGGAGTTCACGGTCTTGGCTATTTTCTTCACCACAGAAACCTGATCAAGCAGACCATCGTGCCTGGAACGCCGTACTGGGGAGTCGAAGTGCCGGGGAATCAAACTTTTCCGGCATGTGTGCACGTTCCTTCTGACAAGATAGTGTGTGAAGAGCGGAATGGCGGCCAAAATCGCACTCATGACTGTGTCTGTCAAGGTCTGGGGGAAAAGATGATGGTGCGATGGCGGCGGATCGGCAAGCAGCTGATTCACGGTCATTTTGACCGATGCCCAAGCGAAACGGTTGAGGTCGTCGGACCCGAGGGTCTTGCGTATAATGTTTCCACACGAGCCTGGGATTGCCATTACACTGAGTCAACGTGCGATCCATCCCTTTTTGACGATGCAGGCTGCGCCTTCGATGGAAATGTCTTGACGCTGTATAGGTCACAAAATACCAGTCGATTTGTGCCGACTCCATTTGTTGAGCCAGAGGCAGCTGTGTTACGACTAGAGGACTTTGGCACCAATGCATTCCCTCCGGGAATGCCCGTAGTTGGCCGTTGCATTCTAGGGTTACGCTTTAATCGATCAGTTGGTGTCTCGATGGTACGTGTCTTCCCTTCATCGAACGCGAAGATGGTTGGGGGAATGCTTCAGGGAAGCCAAGATGCAGACGCAGAGAGCTGGGTTGACCTGCACGAGTTTGTGTATGAGCCACCACGTGGAATCTGGACAAGTATTCTGCTTCCCCAATTCCGGGACAGGCAATTTGTATTTTTGCGTTACTTGGGACCTGCATGCGATGTGGATGACGAAGCCTGTACATGTGAGGCCGCTGAGTGGGAGTGGCACCAAGGACGCGTTTCTTCCCTCCTTTCTGCTACTGATCGCGGCGATCGAAGTTATTATGTCAATGAGGAAGCTTTGCGTCACGATCCGCAAGGTGCAATGACGTTGGCTTGTGCGTCCCACGGTTGGCTCCCCGCGAAGCTTCAATTGGATGTAAATGAGATTGTTATCCCAGAGGCGTCTGGCACTCTTCTTACCACAGGAAATCTGCAAGACGTCACGAAATTGACAGGCACAATAACTGGTGTCGAGGTCAGTGGGGAGGCGCACATGGGTGGCTCTACTGTGCTGGGCGCTCGTGGCGAAGACACGGAGGGTCATTGGAATTCGCTTTTGACTGGTCGGTTCCCACTTGCGATGGGCGGCGGTGGAAACTATGACGCAGCATCCTTTCTGTCCATGTCAGACCCCTCTGTGGATAATTTGGTGTATTGGCCGCCGGCTACTACGGGCGGGCGCGTGCTCACCACAGGCATGCTTCCATCGTTGCGCGATCACATGTCTATTATTGGAAATGCAGCTGTGCGGGGTCCCACGGAAATGAGCGACGATGTGGTCATAGGGAATCTGTTGCATCCGTCTACTCTTACGCTGCACTCTTCCCTTTCGACAGTGTTTCCTCTCACGTTCAGAGAAGCGTCAACGCAAGACGAGCAGAAGCTAGTTTTCGGAATGGAAGAGCCCTCAGGCGATCGGGTGCTGATGCTACCTGATATGACTGGCACTGTCGTCACTACGGGAAACCTGCCCGATGTACTGGAGGCCGTGACGCTTATAGGAGATACTGTCTTCGATGGCGTCGTCAAGTTTGTGAAGGAAGATGTCAGTTTTGGCGCGCCTGACGCGAAAATCAATCTGGCCATCCACTCGACTCTGGGGGGGAGAGTTCCCTTCAAATTTGAAGGAAGGGAGACAGATGGCAGGACACTATCGTTCTCGGTGGAAGAGCCCTCTGGCCAAAATGTTGTGTCACTTCCAGATGTGACGGGTACTGTAATAACCACGGGCAACTTTCCTGAGACGGTGGATAATCTGAAAGTGCTTGGCAATCTTGACATGGTCGGCAACGTCATCATGATCGGACGGAAGATTTCGATAGGACATGACGAGCTGAAGACGAAACTTGCTGTGAACTCGATTGTTACCGGCCGATTTCCACTCACCTTTGGTCACGTTTCGGATGCTAATCCCATAAACGAGACTCTTGCTGCGACCACCACGTTCGAGATTATCCCTCCCACTGGAGACAATGTCATTACCTTGCCAGATACCTCAGGTCTGATGTCTGGAAGAGGCCCCTCTCCCGCCCCTGCCTTTTTTTTGACTGCACGAGAAAAGGCTGAATACTGTTGGTGCTAACCCTTTTGATGATGAGCAGGAACCGTGATCACAACCGGAAATATACCAACTACGATCATGATGCCGACTGAATACGCTCTTCAGGTCAAGGGGTTTGTGGCGATTGCTTCCTCCACATTCTTGGGGCAAGGCGCGCAAGAAGGGTCGGCGGAGGGGTCTTTCACCTTCACCGACGCTTCTGATCCCCCCGAGCAGCGCACCTTCGAGAGCAAGGCAAACACATTCAATGTGCGTGCGACTGGAGGTTTCAAATTTATCACCGGCTACACCGCGTCAAATTGTGAGCTCGGTGTTGTCCTTGAATCCAAGTCTAGCTCATGGTCAATCCTGTCGGACGAGAAGAGCAAAATCAAGGTCGCTGCGATGGACGACTTGGACACGTTGGAGAAATTGTCCAGTATCCCTATCAGTACCTGGCGATACCAAGGACAAGAGGTATCGCACATGGGGCCCATGGCGCAGGACTGGCACAGCGCCTATCATGTGGGCGAGGCCGATAGAATCTCGAGTGCTGATGCGGACGGTGTCACCCTGTCAGCTTTACGTGGCTTGACACGACTGAGGGACACATTGGAGGACCGTGTAGCGTCATTGCAGGCAGATATTGCCAACAACGACCAAACCATACAGGAGCAAGCTAGCGCAATGGCGCGCCAGGAGGATCGCATTTCGTCTGTCCTCGCTCGACTCGATACACTGGAGCGCATGGCACGCGGCCTGTATCCACCCGTCTCTTGAGGTCGAGACCTTCGCCTGATGTTACCTGAGGAGCGTGCCATCGGCGGCCGTTAGCCTGCCGCAGGCGGTCGCTTTGGGCGCTCACTGCCATAAATAATGTAATAAATAAACTGCACTGAAGACCATGCTGAACAGCAACCCCCGCGTGTTCCAGGGACACCAGGTCTCTTGGACGTTGCCGAAAAAGCCAAATGGGGTCGTAAAACGTGCTCGTGCAGGGAGGAGCTGGTTTCAAACTGAGAGGTTGGTCGACTGGGAGTGGTAGCAGGGGGTAGTGGGGTAGGTAAGTGGTAACACAACTAGTGC
>Ga0115006_10003528_pt1 | contig 10656 bp, 11 predicted proteins | sample ArcOceMetagenome_3_FD_88943 | JGI IMG/M metagenome (GOLD analysis project Ga0115006, IMG submission 88943) | Marine eukaryotic phytoplankton communities from Arctic Ocean - Arctic Ocean- Svalbard ARC20M Metagenome | ecosystem: Environmental > Aquatic > Marine > Oceanic | place: Arctic Ocean...
CGCCGCTTCGGCTGCGGCGCGGGTTGCCCATGCCACGGGCGCATACCGGGTTGCGCGGCGGCCCAACGCGCCGTTGGCGCGGAAGCCGTCGGCAGAGGTCTATCGTCGACGCGAAACGGCAGCCGCGCCGCGGGGTGTGGACTTTCTAAGGGTTTTAAACAGTCGCCTGATGATTTGGTTCCTTGATTATGCGCGCGAAGCGATACAGAGATAAGATATCTGATCTTATCCTGATCTTATCTCTCTCGCGAAGCACTCATACGGTAGAGAGAGATAGAGAGAGAGAGAGTCTCGCGACCTGGGTACGTCGTGTTCTACCAAGACCAATCTCTCTCTCTCTCTCTCTCAAGCACTCACTCATGTAAGAGGGGACGTAAGGATCTCATCTTAGAGGGGGGACAGACAGAGAGACAGACACTGGACTGGAGGGAGGGGAGAGAGATAGATAGGAGAGACAGAGACACACACTGGAGGGAGTGTGTCTCTGGAGGGAGAGAGATAAGATAGATAGAGACAGGTGGCGACGGGGGTGACGGGGAGGTGACGACGGCGAGGACGGACGGACGGTGGTGCGTGGTGGCGATGAGGGCGAGGATGGCGGTGACGGGGATGTGGCGGCGGCTACGGCGGCGATGGCGGCGGCGGCGGCGGAGACGACGATTGCACACGAAATCGTGCTCGCGGCGATGGCGATCGCACACGGGATCGGAGGCCCGGCCGGCGAGGGCGGCCGATGGATGGCTGGGGTGGGGGGAGGTGAAGGAAGGACATCTATGGAGGCGGCGGCGTCGCGTTCACCCAGGCCTACGGGAGGGAGTACGAGAGGCTGTTACGCGAGCTCGATGGCCGCTCGTGGGCGACGCCACGGCAGGGCGCGGCTGGCGCGCGGACAGCCCCGTGCTTGCTGGCGGCGACGGCGGGATGGAGGGCGCACGGTCAGCCGGAGGTGGACAGCGAAGCTCAGGATGGCGCGAGCGTGCGCAGGAGGGAGCAGAAGCAGGCCGGTGGCCTGCCGCCGGAGGCGGTGAGGGCGGCGCGGCGCAGAGGCGAGGGCCGCGAGTTTCTGGTACGCGATTAAGTACGCGAGCAAGGGGCGCTGGTCGACACCAGTGGTGGGCGGAGGCGCGGCTGAGTGAGCGGCTCGGGCTGGTCGCGGGCGAGGAGCATGCGAGGCTGGAGGTGGAGGCGCGGTCTGCGCGGGTCGACCTCGCGCCGCGGAGCTTCAGTGGGACAGTGGATGGAGGAGTGTGGGGAACGGCATGTGCTTGAGACGGCGACGCGTGCGTCCGACGCGGACGAGGTGTCAAAGGCGCGCTGGAAGCTGATGAGCCACTTCTTCGAGGGGTACGTTCCCGCGGCGAGGCGGGCGCAGGCGGGCGCCACGCCCATCGCCGAGGCGCTGGGGGCGCGTGAGGCCAGCGTGAGGCGCTGCGGCACACCGCGCCGCAGCAGCAGTCGCTCTTTAGAGGCGACGTGACAAAGGACGAGACGACGAGCAAGCGGCGCGCCTCGCTCGCGCAGTCGCAGGCTGACGTCGACGCGGGGCGGCGGCAGGTACGGGAGGTCATGCGCGCCGGCGGCGAGGCAGCCACGTGGAGATGCGGCGATGGCGGGCGACGCGGGGGCGATGACGGCGTTGATCGACGACGCGAGATTTTGGCGCACCTTGCCTGGCGAGGGCGACGGCACCTACGTTGCCAGGGAAGGGCTCCTTCTGTATCCGGTGGCGCGCTGCTTTGTGCGGCTGCAGTGTCTCGAGTGCCCTAAGGAGGAGGACATGGAGCCGATGAGGGCGCGCAGCGTGCGGAGGCGCGGCGCCGAGGCCGTGGACGTGGTGATGCCGCCCCACGAGCGCGCTAAGGCGTCCGCGGCGGTGAGCAAGTACTTCTTCCTCATGCTGTTTGGGATGCAGGCCGATGGCGGCTGCACGCTGCACGCACTTGGCGTTTACAGATGGGTCTAAGGTGGGTGCCAAGGCAAGCAGGGATGGCGCGGCGCACGTGGCGTGCGGCGTGTTCGAGGGCGCGAGCATGGCGTGCGGCGCGACGCAGGGCAACTACAACTACAACTACGTAGCCTAACGCCTTCCGGGCCTACGGGTGCAGGCTGCCGGCCGAGGCTGAGGTGCCGGACGCGGAGATGACGGGCATCATCCTGTTCCTGAAGCGCTGCGCAGGCGCTGCCGAGACGGCGGGGGCAGAGCCGGTGCACGCCATCGTGGCGGTGTACAGCGAGGCGTGCCTGGTCGATATCGAGGTCGCGTGGCGATCGGAGGACGCATGCGCGCTCGCGCCGCGTAATCGCGCTGCGCTGCTAGAGACGATATGCGCGCTGCGCATCCAAGCGGCTCGTGGAGAGGGGCGGCAGCTCACGGCTTGTATGGTGCCCGGCGCACGTGGGCATCTACGGCAACCTCGCGGCGGACGCGGTGGCGAAGGCGTTCCTCTACGAGCCGGCTATGGAGCCTGCTCTCCACGTGCGGCGCTCGGTGCACATCCAGACGCTGCGGAGCAGAGCCGCATCCTACGCGCTGCCGGCGGACCGGAGGCCCTTCCGTCTCACGGCGCAAGCGGCTCTGGGACGCGGAGGTGCAGGGGCGGCTGCCGGCGGCCCTGAGCAAGAGGCCGGGGTGGGCAATGGCAGGCGGCGGCGTGGATGCCGAGATCGTCGGGGAGGAGGCGGGGGCGGAAGGCGGGCAGTGGCTGGGCATGTGGCCTATACTGGATCCCGCGGCGCTGGGAGCCGGCAAGGCCGTCGGCGACGCGCCCAGGTGGCAGGCGGTGGTCAAGGTGACGAGCCGCGGCGCGAGAGGCGGCGAAGGGACGCGACACCGGCCGTCGGCGACGGGCGTGCGCTTCATGCTTGCAACTTCATGCTGCGGAGCGGAGGGACTCTGGAGGGGCTCTTCGGGCTGGCATGCTGCCCGCTGTGCGGGCGCGAGGGCGTGCCCCTAGCTCGACTTGCGGCACGTGCTCAGCGGCGAGTGCTCTGGGGGCGTGGCGGCGGGGGAGCGGGCGCACGCGGTGACGCTGCTGAGCGGCCTGGGCGCGGCGCTGCCGCTGCGGGCTGACGTGCATAAGGACGCGGGTGAGCACGCGACGCGGCGATGTGGAGGGAATCGCAGCGCGCGGCGAGGGTCTTCGGCACCGCGAGCGCCGCGGGGCCTCGCGAGGCGGTGGCGGACGAGGAGTGGTGGTTGGCGGCGCGTTTCGTCAGCGGCATGCCGCCGGAGCTAGGGCCGGGCGCGCGCGCGCGCATCCTGGCAAAGGCGGAGGAGGAGGAGCGGGCGGCCCCAGCGAAGAAGAGGGTAGGGCTGGTGAAAGCGAGGGCGGCGGCGCTGCGCGCGGCGCGAGAGGTGGTGCTGGGCGTGCTGGAGGAGCTGGCGTTCCACCTGGCGGTGGTAGTGGGGCGTTGGCGTGAGCGCCTGACGGGACGCGAGGTGGAGACGGCGCGGACGAGGCGGCGCGTTTGGGCCGAGCCCGCACGGCACACCGCCGCCGCGCCGGCCACGCCGCGCCGCGCGCCGAAGAGGACCGCGGCGGAGGTCGAGGAGGAACTGCCGGAGGTGCAGTCTCAGGAGCAGGCGGCTGACTCCATGGTTGACTCGCGCGTGGAGGAGGAGCGGCTGGCGGGCAGGGCGGAGCCGCCGCGCGGGGCGCTCATAAAGCGTATGAGCAATTACGGGGGGGCGGGGCGGGGGCGGGGGGGGGGCGGGCGAGGGGCCGGCGAGGCGACGAAGGGCAATGAACAAGGGATGTTGGTTACTTGGTTTTGTTGTGCCAACATCATTCATCAACACACCGGTCACCGAGCGTGAGAGCCACTGACTGCACTGTCACCGGACTCAGCAGGAGGACAGCACCTGGACAGCACTCACCGTGACCGAAGAGGACCCCGAACTGCAACGCACTGGCGAAAACACCGATCACCGTGCGGACTTTTATTTATTTACAGTACATGGAAACCGAAAATGATTGAAAATTTGGCACCGCGGGAGTCGTGTTCAGATCAGAACACACACGCACGCTGCACCATTGAGCTGAATATATCTTCGCCAAGCATGAGTCGCCTGGGCGCTGGGGGTGGGGCTACGGGTTGCAAGAGTCAAACCCTGTTGGAGCCCCCGCCATGCCGCCATCCCATGACGGCAAAGTCCTGGAGGTGGCGACTGCCGCAAGCTCCGCGCCCTGTCCATCAGTGGAGGTGGTGGCCGCCTGCTCTGGCGGGAGTAGCGCCACCACGCAAGAGGCGCCGCCTGGAGGCGGCGGCGGCGCGGCGGCGGCGGCGACGGCCTCGTCGAGGGCCTGCAGCTGCTGCACGACGCGGTCCATGTCGGGCCGCTGCTCGGCAGACGATTGCCAGCACGCCGTGATCACAGGGCCGAAGCCGGCCAGGGCGACGCTGAGGCCGAGCGGGGGGCGCTTCTGCTCCATGGCGACGGCGAAGGCGGCCTGCAGCGCGTTCTGCGAGCGGAAGGGAACCTGCTGGTGCGCGATCTCCCAGAGGAGCATCCCGTACGAGTAGACGTCGCACCGGTAGTCGTACTGCTGGTGCGCGATCACCTCCGGCGCCATGTAGCGGTAGGTGCCCGTCTCGGCCGTGTGGTCCAGCGCGAAGCGCGTCGAGATGCCAAAGTCGGTCACCTTGGCGTGCTGGTGCGCGTCGAGCAGCACGTTGGCCGACTTGATGTCGCGGTGGATCACCTGGCTCTGGTGCAGGTACGCGACCCCCTGCGCCACCTCGAGCGACAGCCGCGAGAGCAGCTCCGGGGCGAGCGGCGTGGGCGAGCCGACGGCGGAGGCGGAGCCGTCGGCGGCGGCGCTGCCGCCGGGTGCCTCGTGCAGCAGGTTGTACAGCGAGCCTCCGGGGAGGCACTCGAGGACGATGGCCGGCAGGCCCTGCTGCATGCACGTGCCGAGGAAGGAGCAGATGGACGTGTGGCGCAGCTCGCGCAGGATACGCACCTCCTGCAAGCAAGTAGGTGAGTGAGTGAGTGAGTGAGTGAGTGAGCGAGTGAGTGAGTGAGCGAGTGAGTGAGTGAGTGAGTGAGTGAGTGAGTAGGCGAGTACCAGTAGGTGCGTCAGTAGATGCGTCAGGAAGTAAGCGCGGCATGCCGTTTACTCCTCACGTAACATACACGCGGCTCTCCTGCACGAAGGAGCGCAGAGCCTCGGGGCTGATGGACGGACCGCCCTGGCTGAGGACCTTGACGGCCACAGGGACGGCGCCGGCCTTCCACTCGCCGCGCCACACGCGCGTCATGCCGCCCTCGGCGATGAGCGAGGTCAGCTTCAGGTCGGCGAACATCGAGTCGTCCACGCCGAAGAGGTCCGCGCCGCCCACAGCCTGCATGGCCGAGGTGGTTGCGGCAGCGATGGCGCCGTTGGCGTCCCCGTTGCCGAGCAGCGCGGGGTGGGCGCCCGCGCCGGTGCCGGCGCCGAGGGTGAGCTGCGCCTGCGCCTCGGGCTGCTGCGCGGTGGGCGAGGCGAAGGGCACCCCGGGGGGCGCGGCGAGGAAGAACTTGCGGATCTCCTCGTCGCACAGCGCGGCGAGCGAGGGGTTGGGGGTCGAGAGCGAGAAGATGTCGAGGGCGTAGCCGTCAGCCGTGCAGAAGACCGCAGCCTCGAGGATGTTGACGCCCACCTTGGAGAGCACCCCCGTCACCGCGCCCAGCGAGCCGGGGCGGTCGCGGAAGATCAGGTGCTGGCGGAGGCCCTCGGTGCCGATGCGGTCGGTGTACTGCGTCCACGTGCTGAGCACCTGCAGCTCCGGCTGCGCGCGCAGCCGCTTGAGCAGCTGCAGGTGCACCAGCCGGTCGTGCAGCGTGGTCGACATGACGTACTGTGCGGGCAGCAACGCCACGAGCTCCTCCATCTCCTGCGCGGGAGATGGCGGGAGATGGAAAGAGATGGCGGGAGATGGCGGGAGATGCAGATGCAGGCATGTGTGTGTGTGTGGCTCCTCCATCTCCTGCGCGGGAGATGTGTGCACGCATAGCTCCTCCGCTTCCTGCGAAGGAGAGCCCAGAACATGTGCAGTGCGCCGTGCTGCATGGCCGTCTTCTGTGGTTGCAGGTGTGTGCGACTATGGTTGCAGGCCTGCTGCATGGTCGTCTCCGCCGGGCGACGCGTCGCCAGATCGGAGGCCGACGGGCCCTGGCCGCCGAGGCCCTGGCCGCCGCCCGACGCGCCGCTGGTGTTGGCCGACGAGAGCGAGCTCAGGCTGAGATCGTCCTCGCCTGGCATGCAGCCATCGGGCAGGCCGCCGCCTCCGTCGTAGCCCGAGCCCTGGCCGTCGTCCCCCCCCGGCGCAGCGCGCATCGCGCGCATCGCGGTCGAGTGCATCACGCAGCCGCGCCCGGCCGAGGATGCGAAGTTGCAGCAGGGGCAGAAGGTCTTTGCCCTCGAGCACATGGTGAAGGCCGGGTCCTCGGCCAGAGGCTGCAGCGTGCCCGTCGGGCCAAGCTGGCTGTCGAGCAGCGAGGCCTGCTCCGCCTGCTCGGGGGATTGCTTCCGGGCTTGGTGGGTCTGCATGCTTGGTGGGTACAAGCCTCGCGGGGAACAATCCCCGCGGCCAAGGCGGTGGAACGCTGCGCTCCAGCCACCCCTCGCACCCTTCACACACCCAGCCTCGCCCGACCCCCACACCCCTCACCCCCCCACCCCCTCCCGCCCGGTGGCCGGCCGCCTTTGACTTCGAGGCGGTGCCGATTTGAAGACGATCACGCTCGCGCCGCTCTTCGCGCCCGCCAACGGGAAGCGTCGCGCCAGCGCATTCACACCTGGCAGCGCCTCCCACCGCGTGTAGAAGTCGCGCGCCTTGGACCACATCCCGACTGGCGTGGTGAGGAGCCGCACGCGGGCTTTGTTCACGAACACCTGGGCCAGCAGGTTAGTGGGCTTGAGCTTCGGCTTCGGCTTCGGCTCAGGGTCAAGGTTAGGGATAGGGCGGGTGGCAGCTCAGCACCTGGCCTCGCCCGCCTGGGGCGCCCATCCGGCACATTGCCTGGCACGCGGGGCACACGCGTTGCCCAGGGGTCTCCACGAAATGATCGACGCCTCCAAGCAGGAGCGCGCCGTGGCAAGTGGATAGGTGATTGGACGGGGCTCGCGGCCGTGCCCCGGTCGCTGAAGGTTGACCTGCCTCCTCGTCCCCACCGCCGAGCTCCCCGAGCAGCATTTCCGGCTCCACATCCAGCTCTTTCAACCAAGAGTGCAGGTGCGAGCGCGCAGCATCTTCGGGGCGGCTGCGCTTCATCGCGACTGTCCCGAGACGTGTGAGTCGGCTGAGGGCGGTCGACGGTGCGAGGGAAAGAGCTCCGTCAGCATGAAATAAAGTGCCGAGGGTTGTCGCATCAGTCGTGGTCTCAGTTTACAGCCGATATTACCCCCCATGCATTTTTCAAAGCAAAAAAAACTTCACGGATACCCAGCTGGCCCCCTGCACTAAGTCCTTGCTTGCTTGCAAGTTGCTCTGCGGAGGATCTCGAGCGACCATTCGCCAAGCGAGGGGCGGGCGGACCATGACGTCATGGACACCTTCGCGAGGGGCCGCGCGCATCTACCTGCGACTAGTAGGCAGCCATGTTGGAGTGGTGGCGGGGCTGCCGTCGGCTTGGAACGAGCTGGTGCACCTCGCCGAAACCAAGATGGGGTTTGTGCCAAGGCCACTGCGCTTTTTTCTAGCCACTGGTGATGAGCTAGGCGAGGACGGCCTGGACCTGGTAAGGGCCAACGAGGTTATCTACGTGTCGGGAGGGGGCGAGGACTGGGCATCCCTCGGGGAGTCGGCGACAAGCGACCCCACAAGCGAGTCCACGAGCGATGCTCTGGCAATGCTGCACAACGAGCCCGAGCAGCGACACAGAACCGTGATCGCGCTCGCCAATTTGTCCCACCACCTACAGCGCGAGCGCGGCACGTCGTGCACATGGTTGGCGAGCGGCCGAAGCCTACCCAACTTTAAGACGCTCCTAGTTGATATCCGGCCAGAGGTGGACGCGGCGTTGAGGGAGGTCGTGAGACCTGAGGCGCAGGAGTGGTTCGACCAGGTAGTCGCCCTCATCGCAACCGAGCGGCACGCCGTCGATGCCGCCCCGGACTCGATCGCCGGGCGCACTGGTGCGCCCAACCCCTCCCCCCCCTCCCCCCCTGGCTAGTGATGAAGCCCCCCACCTGCACTGCACCTGCATCTGCACCTGTCACAGGTGAGGCACGCGCATTTTACGCGACGCTGCGGGGCTACTCCGCCGTGATCTCTTCGGTGCTGGAGGAGGCGGCACTGGCGGTCGAGAGCGAGAGCAGCTCCACCGTCGCGACTGCCACCTTACTGCAGTTCAGCCGCCTCAAAGAATCGCAGGCGAGTGCACTGCATAGGCCGGCAGCCTGGGTAGATAGCCTGGGTAGATAGCCTGGGCACACCAGGGTTCCAGACCAGGGTACCGCCTGGGTACACAGGGTTCCGGCCCGGGTTCCCGCACCACGCTCACTCATCGCGACCACCTCCCGCGCCCCGCGCGGCCGGCCTCTATCTAGCCCAGCAGCACCAACCCTGCAGGCGACGGAGCGCGGCTTCCTATCGGGTGCCCTCGCGCTGCCCGCCACGCAGCTCGACTCCATCCCCAAGCGCGCCTTCGCCGACCTCGTCGTGTGCGTGCACCAGGCCAAGATCCACGCGAGCTCGCTGCAGGCGCGCCAGCTGGGGCTGCAACCCCCACGTAGCAGGAGGCTGCAGCCCCCACGTAGCAGGAGGCAGCAACCCCCACGTAGAAGGAGGCTTCAACCCCCTGGTGGTAGAGGCTCCTCCCCCCTCCCCCCCCCCATCCCACCCCCCGTGTGGTAGTGGCTGCCATTCCCACGGGTTGGCTCCACCTCTTGAACGTGTTGGCTGCAGGGCGCCGCGCCTGCCGCGCTACTCGAGATCGTATCTCCCGCCTTCCGCGTCGACGACGAGCTGCGGGGCGTGCAGGAGACTCTCGGGAGCGACTTCGACCTGCGCGCCATGCGCTCCTCCCTCTCGGCGGAGCGGTGCTGGGACCTCTTCTCGACGCACGTGGACAAGCTGCAGCGGCTCGAGGCGCGCCTCGCCGAGGCGGTGCGGAAGGCCGACCGCAGCCGCGCGCGCAGCCGCGAGCAGGTGACAGAGGTGGTGCACACCCTGCTGGGCGCGCTGGCCGACGAGAGGCGGCACGCCGGCCGCCTGCTGCGCACGCCGGCCGACCCCGCACGCCTCTTGGAGGGGCTCGACCCGCGGCTGCTCAAGTCGGAACTGGTGCGCCTCGTCGAGGCGCAGACGCGGCACGACGAGGGCGCGCCTGCCGCCAAGAGGGCGCGCCTCGACGCGGGCGGCCAACACGGCGCCGCCGCAGGCGAGGCCGCGCCCGCCGCGGGCGAGAGCAAGGGCGACGCGGGGCCGAGTGGTGCCTCCGGCCTGGGCGAGCAGTGGCTCATCCGGCTCGACGAGCTCAAGCTCATCAAGCGCGTGGGCGTCGGCTCGTCGGGCACGACTTACGAAGCGGGTTGGCGCGGCGCGAGCGTGGCGGTCAAGGTGGCGGGCCACGGCGTCACCAAGCTCGCAGAGTTCCGCGCCGAGGTGGCGGCGCTCACGCAGCTGCGCCACCCGCATGTCGTGCAGTACATGGGCGCGGTGGTCGAGCCGCCGACGCACTGCCTCGTGCTCGAGTACTGCGCGGGCGGCGACCTGCGGACCGCGCTGCGCTCGGCGACGCCGCCCGGCTTGGCGCTCAAGGCTTGCGACGGCATCGCGTCGGGCATGGCGTACCTGCACCGCCGGCGCATCATGCACCGCGACCTCAAGAGTGCCAACGTGCTCATCGACGGCGGCGGCGTCATCAAGCTGACCGACTTTGGGGTGGCGATCGAGATGAGCGAGATGCACGACGCCGCTGTGCGTGGTGGCCTCGTGCATGGTGGCGCAGCGCTGCGCGACGAGACAGGCGGCGGCGGCGGCGGCGGCGTCGTCGACAGCGGCGGCGGCGGCGGCTGTGGCGCAAATAGTGGTGGTGCGAGCAGCAGCAGCGGCGGCGGCGGCGGCGGCGGCGGCGGCGGCGGCGGCGGCGGCGGCGGCGGCGGCGCGGGCAGCCACGCCTCGCTGCTTCGTGAGATGACGGCGGAGACGGGCACGCTGCGCTGGATGGCGCCCGAGGTGGCGCGGCACGAGCTCTACCGCACGAGCGCTGACGTCTACTCCTTCGGGATGGTGTGCTTTGAGCTGCTCGCGCATCAGGTGCCCTTTGCCGACCGGCTGCCGCTGCAGGCCGCAGTCGCGACCTCGCTCTATGGCCAGCGGCCGACGCTGCCGGCCGAGACGCCGCCGCAGCTGTCGGCGCTCATCGCGAGCTGCTGGCACGCGACGCCGACCGAGCGGCCCGCCTTCGATCAGGTGCAGGTCGCGCTGGATGAGCTTCGCGCCTCGCTGTCCGAGGCGGAGAGGCTCTGGCTCGATGAACCACATGGCCACCCTGTCTACGAGGGCGCAGGTGTAGTCTTGTGATATATGCATCTCCACTTTTGTTTTTCTGTGACGCGACCTCGGTCGTCGTCAGCCCCTCGCCGGTCGTCGCCGTGGGGAACAGTGCGCTTAGCGCGGTTGGGCTCATGCCCCCCTGCGGCGTGCGCGCGCGGGTGTACCCCGACC